>Ga0126381_100009066_pt1 | contig 11160 bp, 12 predicted proteins | sample PanSoiMetPlot_28_FD_96465 | JGI IMG/M metagenome (GOLD analysis project Ga0126381, IMG submission 96465) | Tropical forest soil microbial communities from Panama - MetaG Plot_28 | ecosystem: Environmental > Terrestrial > Soil > Tropical forest > Bulk soil | place: Panama | collected 2016-02-17 | reverse complement strand
GGCAGATGGGACATGTTTTCCTGTTGAATATTGGTCTTATCCTCAGCGAAAGGGTAACAAGATTGTTGGGGCCGTGGTTGCCTTTCTCGACATCACAGAGCGCAAACGGGCCGAAGCCGCAGTAGCGAACGTGAGCCGTAAGTTGATCGAGGCACAGGAGCAAGAACGTACTCGAATTGCAAGAGAGCTACACGACGATATCAATCAGCAAGTCGCACTAATTACAGTCAGGTTGAAGCAATCTGAGGAACGTCTTTCCGACAATGACACTGAGATCCGAGATGACATTCGCGAGGTGCACAAGCGGCTGTTGGATTTGGGGAAGGAGGTACAAGCTCTATCACACCGTTTGCACTCTTCGAAACTGGACTATCTCGGGCTCGCGCCGGCAGCGCGCGGCTTGTGCAAAGAGCTTTCTGAGCAACACAAAGTCGAGATTCACTTCAGCGAGGCAGGGATAGCACGTGGTTTGTCCAATCAAATCTCGCTTTGTCTTTTCCGAGTTCTACAGGAAGCACTGCAGAATGCGGTCAAATACAGCGGAGCGCGACAGTTAACGGTTGAACTATGCTCACAATCAGGACAGATTCAACTCGTTGTGTGTGATCGTGGTGTTGGGTTCGACGTGCAGGAAGCAATGAGGCGCCAAGGCCTGGGCCTCATCAGTATGCGAGAGAGACTGCAAGCGGTTGGTGGCGAATTGTCCATCGACTCGCACCCCGGCGAAGGCACTACAGTAAAGGCTTGCGTGCGCCTCTCGGATGAGGCGATGGAAGCAGAGGCAATGGAAGCAGCAGGATAGGGTACTTGCCTTCGGTGCCGTACATGTTAACTGTCGTTATCAGGCGACATCACAAAGCCTGCGCCGTCCGTTCGCCCCATGAGCTTCAGCGTATGCCTTCCTTCAGAGCCACCGCTTGCAGTTGGTTCATCAGGCGCGTGCGCGCCTGCACCATCCGCGCATAACCCAATGCATTCACAAGCGCGCAATTGTTGTGTATTTCGGTATGGCTTGTGCCGGTGAGCGGAAATAGTGCCGATGTTCGGGATGTTTGACCCGTTGAGCGCAGCGCTAAAAGGCGCGGCAAGAGGGAGGGAGTCTTTTTTCAGCGCGCAAGTCGGTGTTGTATTTGAAACGGAGTACAACGAGACGTTCCAGATGTGCGTTGAGCCTACATTTGGCACTTCGGCACTGGTGGCCGTCGCGTCCTGGTTTAGGTTAGGCGATAGATGGCGAACTTCGCGAAACGTCTCCTGCGCAGATATCCATAGGCACGAAGCCAGCGTCACCGGAGAGAATGAGTTATTTCATAAACGATCCTCAGCACTGGAAATAGCGCACTGTTCGACGAAACCTCGCAAGCGTACACCCTATCTCGCTTTGCATTAGGATACTGAACGTTATCGTTGCTTGAGAATTTCTGCGCGACTCGATGAATAGCCCCTGCCGAAAGCTCAGCGCCCTCAAGCGCTGGTGGATCGCGGTTCTGTTGGTCACCCTGTGCCCGAGTTCGTCTCCGGCCCTGATTCACGTGTGGCAAAAACAGGAACTCACTTTTACCTCCACTCGATCTTTGCCCAACCCTTATCGAGACGTGGTGGTTTGGGTGGACCTGACCGGACCTCACTTTAGGAAACGGGTGTATGGATTTTGGGATGGCGGGAACACCTTCCGAGTGCGACTAGTAGCCACCGAACCCGGGTCTTGGAAATGGTCAAGCAACTCGCTTCCCTCAGATCCGGGTCTGGGCGGCAAGAAAGGCTCGTTTTCGGCAGTTGCCTGGACCAAGAAAGAAAAACAGGAAAACCCACTGCGCTCAGGGTTTCTGCGAGCTAGTGAAAATGGTCACGCCCTGGAAGCCGCGGATGGGACTCCCTTCTTTGTAGTAGGCGACACCTGGTGGGCGCTGGGCAGCGATCGCTTCCGCTGGTACGACGACGACGACGAACGTCCTCTAGGTCCAGGTGCTGGTTTTAAGGACTACGTTCGCTTCCGTAAGGCGCAGGGCTACAACTGGGTAAGCATGATTGCGGCTTTTCCCAACTGGATGACCGACGCCTCGCCCTGGCATGTGGTGATGAGTGATTCAGACAAGACTACGGTGCGTTCAGCTTGGTTAGAATTCGGCACCGGCAGCGCCAAGAACATGGACAACGAGGGAGGTCGGCCTTTTCTGTTCCCGGGAAAGGTGCCCGGGTACGAGAACATGTTTCCCGATGTGGAGCGAATCAATCCACAGTACTTCCATTACATCGATCGGAAAATTGATTACTTGAACCAGCAAGGGTTCGTGGTCTTCATGGAGGTTTCCCGGCGGGACGCCAGCTTGTGCTGGAAGAAGTATTATCCTTGGCCCGATTCCTATGCGCGATTCATCCAATACGTCTGGTCACGATACCAGGCCAATAACGTTGTCCTCAGTCCCATCCACTTGGACATCATCAGCGAGACAGTGGCCCCAAGTGAGTACGGCAAAGCAATTGAGTACGTGATGAACAAGTTTGGGCCGCCGCCGTTTGGCACGTTGTTGTCGGCAAATGCCAATCCTTCCACGCTGGAAAACTGGGGAGAGAGTTCCTGGGTCACGCTCGAGCAGATCGGCAATATGCGCGAACACAATAACTACTGGTATCTGACGGAGATCTTTCATTTGCCACAGGCCCGACCGGCTATCAATGGCGAGCCGTATTATTCCGGCTACACTGACGTGCGCGGCCTGGGAGGAAACGGCTACAAGTATGGGGCACCTGGAGGAACGGAGAAAGATGCACAGTTTGTGCGCTCTTCGATGTACGGCAGTTTTCTCTCGGGCGGGTTAGGCGGGTATGTCTATGGCGCAGAAGGTATCTGGGGAGCTGATATTGAGCCGACCGCTCCAATCAAGATGTGGGACGCCTTGCAATGGATTTCCGGAGCCGAGGTCAAGTACCTGCGAGATTTTGCCCTTTCCATTGGGCGGCGCTACCAGGAATTGGAGCCCGACGCTGATCTGGTGTCCCCTTCGAAGAATTATGACCTGCGTTCCTACGAAGGTTGGGCATATTGCGCTCGTACTCGGGATCAGAGTGTTTTTCTCGCCTATTTCGAGAAGGGTGCGCCGCGTGTGCAAATCCGCGGAGCCAGGCTAAACGCCGGTTACCGCGCACAATGGTTCGACCCGCGTACCGGCGAATGGCAAGACGCGGGAGGTGGAGTTCTTCGATCCAACTTAATCGGAATTATCCCCCTGCCTGACCTTCCTACTCCTGCCGACTGGGGACTGCGACTGACCTACGAGCCCGGCAAATAGCCTTAAGCGCGTTCGGGATCCTGAACCCATTGCGTCCCTCGCTGAGAACCTAAGACTCGTCAGGCCTCCTCAACAAGACCCGCAACCGTGTGTTGGCGTATGGTCGAGTGCGATGTTCTGGGGGGATCTATGCCGGGCAGCTTAACGCGAAAAATGATTCTTTCTCCAAGGAGGCATTCATGGGAGAGGGATGTGATACTCGCCATTGGCTGGCTAGCGCTGGCCTACTGGGGGTATCGCAAGCATAGCTTCCGTTGGTGGGACGACCTAATTTCGCAGCAGTGTACTTCGTGTTTGCGATCTATCACCAAAATCACAAGGCGTTCAACTAACAAAAGAAAGGATCGAGTTGCCTGCGGCTCAGTCCGCTCTAAGTCTATCTGACGGCAGAGCGATTAATGCTGCACTTCACGATGGGAGCAAGTTAACCATTGAGGTTGGCACGGAGGCGCCGAACATTCTGGACCTTGCCGGGACGGAAATGCCTGGGTTTTACGTTGACTTCATCTTCGCGTACCAGGACGCCGAAGAGAAGTAACCGCATCTTCCTATAAGACCTCAATTCAGTGGACCACTTCGGAGGCTGCACATTCACCCTGTAAGCGCTGCGGATGGGGAATCAGGCCCAAGAACAAGTTTGCTTCGACAGTTAACACGCTTTCTAGCGACGGCGTGAACTGCTGGTCATGATCCTGCTCGATACCGGCTGGCTCTCGTGTACACGGCTTACCTACACTCATCCCCATTGGATCTTATCGGCGTACCGATCGGACGCGAGGCAGGTGATCGCCCATCCATCACAGACAGCGACCACGGCTTCTCTGCGTGGACCTACGGAACTGAGGTTGGCTTTTTCCCGCAGACATAGTAATTTGCCCAAGGAGAACGCCGATGCCTGCCAAGCTATCTGCCGAAGTCATTCGCCTCATTGATGGCCGCAACTTCGCCCATCTCGCCACATTGCTCGCTGATGGCTCGCCCCACAGCGCACCCGTCTGGATCGGGCGTGAAGGTGATCGTCTTTTTATCGCAACCGATGACAACTCTGTCAAAGGCCGCAACACGCAACGTGATGCTCGTGTCGCCATCTCGCTGGTTGATCTCGACGATCCTTATTCGGAGGCGCAGATTCGGGGGCGTGTCGTCGAGCGCCGCCGCGACTCTGACTTCAAATACATCGACGCTGTGTCAAAGAAGTATGTGGGAAAGCCCTGGCCCTACCGTGAAGATATTCCTATTGCGCTGATCATCGAACCCGATCACGTTCACTACTCGAAACAACCTTTCGAGCACGAAAAGGCTGCTTGATTGTCCGCCAAGCGGCGCCCTGCCCATCGCTGGCTTGTGCAAGTGAAATGATGGGCTGAAGTTCGCCGTGAGTGCCGTCAGGGCTAGCACCGATTCGTGCTCAGTTATTGCGGGTTACTGCCGGAAGAGAAGCCTGCCCCTTCACCACTCCGCCGCGTCTCGCTCGTTTGCGAGTTGAAACTGAAATTGCGCCAGACGGGAAGATTTTTGATCGATACCTGTATCGGTGAGGATTGCAGCGAAAGGCCAGTAGAAGGTTAGAAGAATTTCTTGGGGGCAATTGCGGGTTCGGGAGTTTTGGCCCCGGTATCGGTGGTGGGCGCAGTTGACTCCGTCACCTGGGTGGGCGACCCTTCTTTCGGCTCAACCGCAGCCGTAACCTCACCTGCTGGCAACGCCGGCTTGGCATCTTGTAGGACTCGGCTGTTAAGACAATAAAGCGCAAGTTCAAGGCGATCGGCGACTCCCAACTTGTCATAGACCTTGCGGAGGTAATTCTTAACCACCTGCTCGGTAGTCCCAACTCGCGTGGCAATCTCTTTATTTTTCATGCCCTGCGTGACACAAGAGACAATCAGCGCCTCTTTCGGGGTCAACTGTACTTTGGTCCGCGAAGGTTGTGGACGCCCGCCCAGCGTGCGATAGGCTTCTAACACCCACTGCACGGCGCGCGGTTCCAGCCAAGCTTCGCCCTTTGCCACTCGGCGCAAGCACTCGATCAAGAGTTCCGACTCGATTTCGCGAGAGACAATGGCATGGGCCCCTCGCCGGAATAGCTCGAGTGTCAATTCCTGATCCGGGGTCTCGGTCACTACCACCACCCGCACCCCGCTGGCTTGTCGCAGGATGTCTTGAACCGCATCGGCAGGGCGTTCGGCCAAACCCGCTTCAAAAATCAAAACTTCCGCACTGAACTTTTTGGCAGCGGCAACGGCCTGGGACAAGGTCTCGGCCTGCCCCACTACGCGAATATCATCTTCGAGAGCAAAGATCTTGCGCAATCCGGCACGGAAAATCGTCTGCGTGTCGGCCACAATCACACGCATCTAATGCTCCCGGTTCTCCATTTCCGGAGGGGCCACTCTCGGATCTCCCGTACTCATTGCAGCGCTAGCCATCGCACACTCTCGCCTCTATTCGGGGCGTTCAAAATGATATGCGTCTATCACTACTGCCACGCCACGGCGTCCGCCTTCTTCCGTACTACGGACCACACGGCCATGGCATTCCACCTTCACGTCGGCTTCTGCACCCACTACCTCAGCGGGCAACGAGATCGTAAAGTCTACGGTCGAGCCGATCGGCATATCCACGTCGTGATTGAAAAGAACTCCGTTGGCGGAGATGTTCTCAGTTTCTCCGTCGCTCTCTCCGCCGGGCGACTTGATATGGACAGGTAACTTGACAGGAAAGCGAGCTGCGCCTTGCATCTCAGAATAGCGCGAGCTATGTGTCTTCGCACTGCCGGTTTGATTCACAGATTCGGCGGTCATCAAGGCACAGAGTACACTCGAAAATCGGCGCATGAAAGTTACCTAAGTCATTGAACCTTGAGTTGTAAGTACTTGTGGTACATGCACATGCGCGTAAGTGCCGGGGCGCTGCCCACGCCTTTACCTGGCCCCTCATTTGGGATCGCGAATGTTGGGGTGTTTACTAGGCTGGTGCACCTTGAGGATTTGGCCATGTACCTATTGCCAGTCGCGGGAGGCCAAGGATCGAAAAAACTTATGCGCGGCCAAGCCGGTTTCAGAATTTTGTAACTTCTGTAAAGTTGAAGTCCTTGACCTTCATGGCAGGCACCACCATGTCGAACGACTCCTCGCCGCTGGTACGAACTGGCACGCTCATCTGCTCGACTTGCGACAACATATCAATCAAGCTCTGGTTGAAGCGGAAGTTCCTGAGGCCGCAGACCACTTTCCCATTCTCCACCAAGAAGGTTCCGTCCCGGGTCATACCGGTGAGAATCTTTTCGTAGGGGTCCACTTCACGGATATACCAGACCCGGGTGACCAGGATGGCGCGCTCGCTCGAGGCGATCATTTGCTCAACCGTTTTTGTCTCTGCCGGGGATTCAAAGACGACGTTCATGGGAGCCTCGCCCATCTCATTGGGAATGGGGAAACCGTGCCCTGTAACCTCAACCGGCCCCACTTTGGCCGCGTGCTCGCTTCGCTTCATCTTCTCGGCACTGGCGCGCGCATAAACGACGCGTTTGACAACCCCTTTGTCTACCAATTGCACGCGCCGCCGACACACTCCTTCGCCATCAAACGGAGAACCGGATTGCAGCGCGTGACCGACGTCGTCCCAAATCGTGATGTTGTCTCCGAACAGCTTTTGGCCGATGCGATTGTTCAGGAACGACCGCTGGTCAAGGATGGCCAGACCGGAGAAATCGAAAAATGCAAAGCCGACCGTATCGAGAACGGCGGCGGGCTCGAGAATCACCGTATATTTGCCCGGAGGAATCTCCCGCGGACGTGCCGAAGACACCGCTTTTTCTGCTGCGATCTCGGCTAGCGCTCGTGGATCCAGCCGGGAGACGTCGGGGGAGTTGGCTTTCTGCCATCCGGAAGAATCTTCGCCCAGCATGGTGACGGAGATTTCGGCAGCCGTCTGGCTATGCCAAGCTCGCATTCCGCGGGAATTAAACACCGCCTCCAAGTTTTCTGAACTGGAAAAAATACCGGCGGCGGTAAGTTTCTGCTTTTCTGCGATCTCGACCATCCTGCTTACGGCATCGGCGCGCTCACCCGGCGTGAGCTCTGCGGTTTGCGCAAAGTGTCGGCTGAGCCCGGCTCCCTCCTGGCAGCCCGCCTGACCGGGATCAGCCAGCGGCAACAGGTCAGGGTCGGTCTCCTGCACTTTCGCCAGACTTTCAGAGGCGCGCACCACGTCCCGAAGACTCTCTTCATCAAACTTATTGGTTGTGGCCCGCGCTGTGCGTCCATTAAAAACCGTGCGTACCGAGAGGCCAAAATTTTCTTCCGCCATATTTTGGTGAATGGTGTTATTGGCGAAGCGGGTAAGCGCGAACTGCCCACCATAAAACAAACACTCCACCTCATCCGCACTGGCGTACTTTTGAATGCGAGAAAAAATCTCTTCTGCTTGTTCGCGACGTAACATGAAAAATCAGCACTGGCTCGGCCGATTCACTTCCCGCAATGCGAAAATTCGCGCCCCAGCAAGCGCCCGTCTAGGTGCCCTTATAGGCGCTGCCCACCTTGACATTGCGAAATCGCGCCGGGGCCGCGCCATGGCCGGTACCCATGACCTGTTGTGGCTGTCCCTTTCCACAGTTGGGCGTACCCCAGAGTGTCCATTCATCGCGCGAGCAGATGGCATCCATGGAATTCCAAAACTCGGTGGTAATTCCGCTATAGGACGGGTTCTTAAGCATGCGCGCGCGCTTCCCGTGCTGGATCTCCCATCCCATCTCCGTACCGAACTGGAAGTTATAGCGCTTGTCATCGATCGACCAGGAACGGTTGGTTTGAAACAAGATGCCATGATCGGTCGACGCGATCAGTTGCTCTAAGCTCAGGGGATGGTGGCCGGGAAGAATGCTGATGTTGGTCATGCGAATAATCGGCAGTCGATTCCAGTTCTCCGCCCGCAGCGTACCCCCGGAGCGCTCGGCGCCGATCATGGGCGCAGTCTCGCGCGAAGTCAGATAACCGGTAAACAAGCCAGCGGTGATGATGGGGATCGATTGCGCGGGCACGCCTTCGTCATCAAAGGCGAATGTGCCCAGCCCGGGTCCATGCTCTTGCCGGGCATCGGCTACGACATTCACTAAATCGCTTCCATACTGCAGGCGGCGCAATTTATCGAGGGTGAGAAACGAAGTGCCAGCGAAATTCGCCTCCATGCCGAGTACCCGGTCGAGTTCAATAGGGTGGCCGATGGATTCGTGGATCTGTAGTCCCAACTGCGAACTATCAAGAATGATGTCAAAGCGACCTTCCGGACACTGTTCGGCGCGGTGCAGCGCCACCGCTTCTTCCCCGACGCGCCGCGCGTTTTCAACCAGCTTCAATTCATCGATCAGCTCATAGCCTTTGTTCTGCCACTGGCCACCAAACGAATTGGGATAGGAGCGCTTCTGGATCTCGTTGCCCGCAAACGCATAGGCTACGTATCCGGCGCCGGTGGTGAACTTCGTCTGATGGATGCTGGCGCCTTCGCAGGAGTAGAACCATTGCTCCTCGCGCCGGAAGTTCAAGTTGGTTTCAGCCAGCGTGACTCCAGAGACCGCGCGCAGCTCGGCGTCAATTTTTTGTAACAGGCCGAGGTTTTGCTCGACCGAAGTCGAGAAGGGATCAATCCGGTGCGGGGTTGTCCACTCGGCGGTGACCGCTTCCTCGGGGGCTAGCCTGACCCCGCTTTGTTTCACCTTCGACGATGCTTTGGCAATCTCTATGGCTCGGCTGGCCGTGGCCTCAGCGGCGCGGCGTCCCAGTTCGGCGGAGGAAGCAAACCCCCAGGCGCCATCGAGCAACACGCGAACACTGAACCCCTCCGACTGCCCCTCCGAAGCATTGCCGATCTTGCCATTTTTGGTGGCCAGGGCGCGGCTGCGATCGTTCACGATACGAACATCGGAGTAATCGGCGCCACGCTGTGCAGTCGTGTTCAGGACCCAGGAAGCGAGCTCTTTCATGGCAGACACTAAAATCTAACACAGGAATTCGGGTAGGCCTTCTCGCCAAATTCTCACGGCGCGTCGATACTCTTGCCCGAGCCTACGCGACAGGTCTTGAAGAGGTCAGTCGGAGGGTGGTTCTCGGCAATCATTCGGAAGTAGCCGGTCCAAAAGCGGGGCGAACGGCGGCGGTTTTGGGAAGCGCTCTTTTTTCTTCTACCGTGCTCAGCCACTTGCGAATTTCTCCTAGCGCGGCGCGAGCTCCGGTTTCCCCGACGCCGACCAGTTCCGCGCTACGCTCGAAATCATCGTAGCGATATCCGGTCACGTCGGGCTCAATCACCAGATCGGCGGATTGCCGCGAACGGGTGCAATTCATCTCTTGGGCAATGGCGAAGCATTGACCGACCACATCGAAGATGTGCCTGGGGCCGACGCCGCTCGCCCACGAGCCTTTCAGGTTTACGGCGATCACCCGCTCCGCCCCCATTTCTCGCACCGGCTGGGTGGGAAGGGAATGAGCTAGCATGCCATCGACCAGGAGGCGATTGTCCACTTTGACGGGCAGAAAGACCCCGGGATAGGCGCAACTGGCGCGTACGGGATCGGCCAACGGCCCTGAACGGAAGACCACTCCTTCGCCCGAAGCGAAGTCGGTAGCGGTAACTGCCAGCGGAATGCGCAGTTCCTCAAAGGTTTTCACCTTTAAAACCCGGCTGAGAAAGCCGATCATGCGCTGATTGGTAGCAAATCCGTAGCGCGAGACGGTCCAACGGGCGAGGTCGCGAAACCGCACGCGAGCCGCTACCTCTTCTAGTTCTGCGGGTGAAACTCCGCTGCAGTAAGCAGCGCCGATCAGCGCGCCGACGCTGGTTCCGGCTACAAAATCGATGGGAATTTCCTCGGCTTCAAGAACTTTCAACACTCCGATATGAGCGATGCCGCGGGCGAACCCTCCCCCCAGAGCCAGGCCGATCAAGGGCACTTTGCTCGGACCTGAGTCCGAGGCACCGGAAAACCCGCGCCCCAAGGCGCGGACCGAGTGCACAATTTTTCTTATGCCCGCAATGGCCATAAGCGCCTCCAATACCGGCCGCTCGAAGCCTAGCTAAACCCCAACAACCATCCTGCAAGTAAGATGCCGCTTTTCACAGTCTACCTTTCATGTAGGCGACGGGGGCAAATTACGTTAGGCAGGTCTCCCGTGGCGATACGTGACGAACTCCTTTGTTCCTGATAAGTTGAGGGCAATGCCACGGGAAATCTCTGCCGGTGGAGTGGTGGTTCGGCCTACGTCTCAAGGCTGGGAACTGGCAGTCATTGAGCCCCGGAGAGAGCCATCGGAAGCTGCAGATTTAGGTAAGAAACAGGCAAAAGTCGTGCTCGCCCTACCCAAAGGCCTGGTCGATCCCGGCGAAACCCCGGAACAAACGGCACTACGGGAAGTGCGGGAGGAAACCGGAATTACGGCTCGAGTGCTCACGAAGCTGACCGACATCAAGTATGTGTATGTCCGCTCCTGGGGTGATAAGCAGCGCATATTTAAGATCGTCAGCTTTTACTTATTGCGCTATGACTCGGGCACCATTGATGACCTCGTCTCGAGTATGCGGATCGAGGTCAAGCGCGCTTTCTGGATTCCTCTGCCGGAGGCGCGCCGAAGGCTCACATATCGCGGCGAGCGCGAGGTAATCGGCCTGGCGGAACAATATCTGGCTTTACATTCCAAGGAGGCAAGATAATGGGAGTCGACCATCCCGAAAGCCATTTCACATCCAGCAACTTTGTGCGCGACGTGGTAATCGGCATGTCGGATGGATTGACGGTGCCCTTCGCCTTGGCCGCCGGGCTCTCCGGGGCCTTTACCACGACCAAGTTCATTGTGATCGGCGGCCTGGCCGAGATTGC
>Ga0126381_100009065_pt1 | contig 11161 bp, 13 predicted proteins | sample PanSoiMetPlot_28_FD_96465 | JGI IMG/M metagenome (GOLD analysis project Ga0126381, IMG submission 96465) | Tropical forest soil microbial communities from Panama - MetaG Plot_28 | ecosystem: Environmental > Terrestrial > Soil > Tropical forest > Bulk soil | place: Panama | collected 2016-02-17 | reverse complement strand
TGGCCTCCCACATCCGCGCGGTCAACCCGGGGTCGGTGATCTGGCTCAACGTCGGCGCCTACCCGGCGCGGGGTTACATGTCGGTCGGCAACGTCGTGGTGGCGTTCGAGGGCTCGTACGCCAGTTACCGCGTCCAGGCGGTTCCCGCCTGGACGGCGCACTACCAGGCGGCCAGGTTCGCGGACGTGATCTACGCGACGCCCCGCGCGGACCTGGCCAGGGCGGTCAGCCTGTCCCGGCACCGCAGGACCGGCTATCTCTACGTGACCAATCTCCCGGGATCACCAGATCCCTACCGTGCCCTGCCCGGGTACTGGGCCCGCGAGGTGGCTGCGATCGCGGCGCCCTGCTAGACGACCGGCACCGGGTACCAGGCGCCGGGGTCGCCCGGCCGGGCGGTGAAGTCGTACCGCAGCCCGGCGGGCCCCAGCGCGACCAGCGATACCGACGTCGTCCCCCAGACCCGCCCGTCGTCCAGGTCGCGCCGGACGATCAGCGCCCGCGGATCATCCGGGGCCAGGCCGTCGCCGGTCAGCAGCGGTAGCCAGGCTCCCCAGGCCCGCGCCGCCGGCCCGCGGGGACCCGGGACCGGGCGGGCCGCCGCGCGAAGCCGCGGCAGGAAATGAGCGATCCGGGCCCGTTCGTGATCGTGGGCGGCGCGCAGGTCGGTGTCCAGGCCGCTGTTCACCACGATGTGCAGGCCCGCGGCCAGCTCCCGTTCGGTGAGGCGCTCACCGTCCCAGCTCCACAGGGTGGCCGCGTCCGGCTCCGCGCTCAGCAGGTGGAAGGGGTCGAACCCGGCCAGCCCGGCGCGCCCCAGCTTGCCGTCCTCGGCGGCCTGGAGCGGCAGCACGCCTCGCGAGCGCCGCGCCTGCGCCGGCGCCATCCGGCCCCGCCCGTTCAGCACGCAGGCCGCCCGGTGCGCGCCGGGCGCTACCGCCAGCCAGGTTCCCCCGGCCAGCAGGTCTAGTCCCCCGATCAGCCCGGGATGGTCCGGCCAGTGCCGTCCCGGCGGCTCCCAGGCCCGGTCGACGAGCTCGTCGCGGATCCCGGCCAGCATCACCGGGGCGCCCGGCTCGATGCTCAGGATGGCAGTGCACATGCACCTATTGGACCCCAGGGCCAGGAGGCTGCGACCATGAGGTGCCCGCGCGGTCGCCGTGCCGGGCCACGAAGCGGGAGGCGGTTGCCGATGTCGCTGGAGGTCAAGCGGTTGCACCTGGCCCGGCTGCAGGGACCCGACGGCGGGCAGTGGCCGGTGCACGGGTTCGTGGTCACCCATCCCGGCGGCGCCGTGCTGGTGGACACCGGCGTCGGCGGGCCCGACAAGCTTCTCAGCGACTGGCGGGTGGTCAACCGCTCGGTCGCGGACGCGCTCGCCGAGCTGGACATGACCCCGGGCGACATCGGCCTGGTCATCAACACTCACCTGCACTTCGACCACTGCGGCCAGAACGCGGTGTTCAAGCACGCCGCCTGCTACGTCCAGCGCGCGGAACTGGACCGGGCCCGGCGGGAGTCACCGCAGCTCTACGGCTGGTTCGACTTCATGAACGCGCGGTTCGAGCTGCTCGACGGGGACGCCGAGGTGCTGCCTGGTCTCTCCGTGATCGCGACACCCGGGCACACCGTGGGCCACCAGTGCGTGGTGACCCAGTCCCCGAACGGTGCGCCCGACCTGATGATCGGGGACGCGGCCTACACGCCGCGGCTGTACCAGGGCGCGCCCGACGAGGACCTGCCGCCCGGCCAGGCCGCCGACCCGGCGGCCTGGCGGGACTCGCTCCGGCGGATCCGGTCCACGGGCGCCGCGCGGGTGCACTTCTGCCACCACACCGGCGTCATCCACGCCTGACCCGGCCCGGCGGGCCCACGGTAGCCGCGGATGCCGCCGCCGCACATCAGGTTTCCGGGGGGCCTGATCACCCCGGCCGGGACGCCCCCTCGTGCAGCGGCAGGCGCGCGACGAACAGGATCAGGCCCAGCCCGGCGACCATGGGGGCCCACCAGGCCCACGGGCCGTGCCACGAGACCTGCGAGACGAAGGTGATGGTCACGGCGACGACCGAGGTAGCGACCAGGCGCGGCCAGCTCCGCGCGGCCGCGATCAGTGCCACCGCGAGCACGGGCCACAGGTAGTAGGCGACCATCACGCTCTCGAAGACCGAGCGCAGCGCCAGGACCGCGGCGGTCCACCACAGCACCTCTTCGAGCGTCTCCGGGCTCCAGGAGGCGCCGTGCCGCGCCGCGCGCCACCGGCGGAAGAGGGCGAGCCCGCACCCGCAGGCCACCACGATGGCCAGGACCCGGCCCGGCCCGGCGGCGACCGCCCCGTGGCTCATGTGCGGGGCGAGGGACGTCCAGGGCGTAGGGTGGTCGACCTTGGGCCAGTTGGGCTGGCTGGTCACCGCGCGGACGGTCGCGGTCCAGTTCGCCGCGGCCGCGGCGCCCAGCAGCACCACGCTGGGCGCGGCGGCCCGGGCCAGAAAGCCGGCCAGCCGCCGCGGCTCGATGATGGCCAGCAGCACGGGCAGCGCGATCAGGACCAGCGGCTGGACGGCGACGGCCGCCCCGGTCAGCCACGCCGACCGGCTGTTTCTGGCCTGTGACAGCGCCAGGATGCCGTACAGCAGCAGCCCCACGGCGACCGCGTCCTCGGGGTGGCCCCACTGCACCGAGACGGACCACAGGGCGGTGGCGCTGGCCGCGGCGAGCAGCGCGCGCTTCGGCCGGGACGCGCCCAGGTGCTCGGCGATCGCGTCGGCGGCGAACAGGGCCACGGCCGACAGCGCGATCTGATAGGGCCCGGCGACCAGCCACGCGGCCGGATGGGGGTTGTGCACGCCCGGGGCCTGCAGCGAGATCCCGGCGGCGTCCGTGACCGCGGTCACCGGGACCAGGATCACGGCCGCGCCGGGGAAGCTGACCAGGCCGGTCGGCTGGGTGTACAGGCCGCCGAGATTCAGGTGCGCCAGGCGCTGGGCCGCCGTCAGCGTGGCCCACAGGTCGCCCGGCAGCGGCCAGTGGTGCGCCCCGGTGATCAGCGGGCCCCACCACGTGGAGGAGCACATCGCGATCGTTATCAGCGTGACGGTGGCGAGCAGCGGAAACAGCCTGCGGGCCAGCCACGGCGCGCGCGCCCGCGCGGCGGCGGGGGCATCGGTGAGGGCGACGGGCGACTCCGGGGCTGGCCCGCCGCCCGGCACGGGCGGCGGGGCCGGACGTGAAGCGGTCACCGCCGGACCCCCCTCATACGTCTCATACGTCTCACGCGTCACGCAGCCGAAGCAGCAGCCCGCCGGCCAGCAGCGCCGCGGCCGCCCAGGCGGCGAGCACGCCCAGTCCCGCCCACGGGCTGAGCGGCAGGCTACGCAGGCCGGTAGTGGCCTCGATTTCCAGGCCGGCGGTCATCGGCCCGATCTGCTCCAGATGCCGCTGCCAGTTCGGGTTGGCCGCCACGGCGGCCTGGCCGAACTCGATCCCGGTCAGGCTGAGCTTGGCTGGGTCCATCGGGCAGGCGACGCCGGCCAGGCATCTGGTGGCAGCGGTCGCCGCGGTGCTCACGGCCACAGTCAACACTATGGTGGCGGCCAGCAGCCAGATCGTTCCCGGTGCCGTGCGCCTCTTGGTCCACTTGGCATGAACAGTGCTGAATTGCGCCTCCAGGCCGTGAGCGCCGTCATGCGTCCCTCCGGCTCAGCACGACGACGGCCAGGCCCAGGGCGAGCGCGGTGTAGCCGCACAGCACGCCGAATCCGGCCCAGGGGACAGCGGGAAGAAGGTCGGAGGCGTGTAGCTGGCCGTGACCGAGCCCGCCTGCCCCGGCTGAGCCCGTGAGCCCGGTGGGAGCATGGGAGGCATGGACCAGCGGGCCGGGCGGCAGCCCCAGTACGAACTGTTCGCGGATGAGTCCGCCGAGCACCACGAACGGCTGAACCGCGAGCCCCGATTCCTCGCCTTCCGCCTCCGCCCGGCGGAGCCGAGCCGATGGTGACGGCGCAGGACGTGCGCGCGGTGGCGCTGTCCCTGCCCCGCACCGAGGAGCACCTGATCCGGGATCACGTCAAGTTCCGGGTCGGGAAGATCGTCTACGTCGCGATCACCCCCGACGAGACGATCATGGGCTTCGCGTTCCCCCGTGAGGAACGTCCCGCGCTGATCGCCGCCGAGCCGGACCGGTTCTTCGTGCACCGCCCCAGCGACGCGCGCTACAACTGGATCGACACGCACATGGCCATGATCACCCTGGCCGAGATGCGCGAGTTCGTCACCGACGCGTGGCGCATGGTCGTGCCGAAACGCCTGGCCGCGGCGCACCTGGACCAGGCGCCGACCCCTCCTCCCGGCGCCGGGGCGGCGGGCGGCCGCCCGGCCCGGGCCCCGTGACGGTATCGATCGGCGACCTCGAGCGGGCGGCGGCCAAGGGCTGGCGGGCCCCGCGGCGCCGGCGGCCTCTACCTGCAGGTCGGGGACGACAATGACGCCGCCCGCGCCCTGTACCGCCGCGTCGGCTTCGCCGACCACCACGGTTACCACTACCGCGTCGCCCCCGCCGTGCCCTGACCGGCGCGGAAAGGATGCCGTGACAGCGCTCAGCCCGCGCGCCGGGGCCTGCCTGGCCGTGGCGTTCAGGCGGTCGAACAGGCTGGTGACCACTGGACCGCGCTAGCGCGCGAAGGCGAGCGCCTTCTCGACGTTGAAGGCCACGATCCGCATCATCGGTTCCCGGTCCGGGAAGTCGCCGTCCAGGAGCCGCAGCGGCCCCGCGATCAGCGACAGGTGCAGGGCCAGCCGGTAGAACCGCAGGCGCCGGTCATCAAGGCCGCTGGGGCGCAGCCACCGGTAGTGCTCGCCGAAGCGCAGCTCGGCGAAGGCGTGCTCCCACTCGAGGTCGAAGAACATCACGCCCTCGATGTCGATGAGCACCGGGTGCCCGCGGGAGTCGACGAGCACGTGGTCGGGGCCGAGTTCGCCGTGGATCAGCCCGTGCTCGGCCCGGGGCCGCACCGCCGCAGCGAGTTCCCGGGTGACCTCCTCCAGCCGGCCGCGCACGGCGGCCACCCGGTCCACCCGGGACGCCGCCTGCGACAGATGGTCCAGCGCGCGGTCGAGCACGACCTGCTCGCACGGCCGGTCCTGCGGCGCGGCGCCGCGGTCGACCAGGGCGATCTTGCCGATCCGCCGGTCCCGCTGCCGGTGCATCACCGCCAGGGTGGGGCCGAGCCGGGCCAGGACATGCCGCGTGCCCGGCTGGCCGCGCTCCAGCCGGCTCTCCAGGGTCCCACCCGGCACGTCCTCGACCAGGGCGATCTCCGCCGGGTAGGTGGCCCGGCTGCGGTCCACGAGGTACACCCGCGGCGTGCGGACGCCCAGGGCAGCCAGCCGCGCGTGGCTGGCCTCGAAGAGGTCGGCGCCCGAGGCGTCCGCGAACGGGTCCACGCCGCGCGTGAGCGGCGCCGGCCAGTAGTTCTCCGCGGCCGCCCAGATGTAGCTGACCACGGTGCTTCCGTCGCCGAGCGTGAGCCGGTAGACGCCCTTCTTGCTCCCGCCCCGCAGCCGCTGCACGCCGGCCAGCCGGCGGGACGGCCCGAAGGCGGCCCGCACGACGCCGGCCAGTTCCTCCCGCGGCACGATCGTGTCCCGTCCCCAGGCCGGGACTAGCCGGAGCCGTTACGCATAGCTGTGGGCCTGATCTGGGTAGCGGCCGGCGGCCACGTCGGCGGCGTACCGGCGGGCGGCGTCGAGCAGCCCGTCCCGGGTGTCGGCGTAGCGCTGGACGAACCGCGGGAGCCGGCCCGCGGTGAGCCCCGCCATGTCCTGCCACACCAGGATCTGGGCGTCGCAGTCCGGGCCCGCGCCGATGCCGACGGTGGGTATCCGCAGCGCCTCGGAGACCCGTCGGCCCAGGCCGGCGGGCACGCTCTCCAGCACGACCGCGAACGCCCCGGCGGCCTCCAGGGCCAGCGCATCGGCGAGCAGCTCGTCGCCGGCGTCACCGCGTCCCTGGACCCGCCGGAGCCCGCCGAGCACGTTGACGCTCTGCGGAGTCAGCCCGAGGTGACCCATCACCGGGATCCCGGCCTGCGTCAGCGTCTCGACCTGTGGCCGCACGCGACGGCCGCCCTCCAGCTTGACCGCCTGCGCGCCGCCTTCCTTCAGGTGCCGGACCGCGTTCGCCAGCGCCGGCCCGGGGCCGGCCTGGTAGCTGCCGAACGGCAGGTCCGCGACCACCAGCGCCGTGCGCGTGCCGCGGACGACGGCCCGCACCATCGGGATGAGCTGGTCCATGGTCACCGGCAGCGTGTCGGGGTAGCCGAGGACCATCTCGGCGCTGGTGTCGCCGACGAGCAGCGCCCGGACCCCGGCCTGCTCGAATATGCCCGCCGTGAGCGTGTCGTAGCTGGTGAGCATCGCCCACCGCTCGCCCCGGTCGGTCGCCGCCTGCAGGTCCCGGATCGTGATCCGCTGGCCCGCGGGCCAGCCCGTCGCGTCGGACATGTCTGCTTCCTTCCTGGTCGCCACCGTCAGCAGGTTGGCGCCACATCCGATCCTGCACCCGCGTCGTTCCGCGGGGAAGCGTGGCGCGCGGCTGCTACGCTGTGAGGCCAGCTAAGAGGTGTTTGTCATAAAAAAGACAATTATCGGAGGTGAGAGACCATGCGGCACTCTCGCGCGGCCGGGGGCCTGACCGCCGTCTTCGCAGGCCTGGCCGGGCTGGTCCTGCTGGCCGGGTGCGGCGGCAGCAGCAGCCAGAAGCCCTCCGCCCCCGCCGGGCTGGCCGGCCAGCCGGCCAAGCAGATCCTGGCCGAGGCCGTCGCCGCCGCCAGGGCGGCCGGCACGCTGCACTTCGACTCGACCACCAGGCAAGGCCCGGTATCCGCGGTCTACAGCGACGATTCGGCGACCAGTGTCGGCCGCCAGGCCATCACGATTTCCGGGGGCGGGCGGGCGACCGTGCTGGTCGTGGGCAGGACGGCCTACATACGCGGTAACGCGGCCGCCCTGGCCGGGTTCTTCGGCCTTCCGGGCGCGACCGCCGCACGGCTGGCCCGCCGGTGGATCGTCATGCGCCCGGGCGACCCCGGCTACCAGCAGGTCATCGCGGGAGTGACCACCGGTTCCGTCCTCGTCGAGGCCACGCCCGTCGGCCCGCTCACCAAGACCGGGCCGACCACGGTGGACGGCCAGTCCGTGATCGGCGTGCGCGGCCGGGTGGCCGCCAGCGTCGGCCTGCCCGCGGGCGCCACGGACACCGTGTACATCGCGGCCACCGGCCGGCCGCTGCTGGTCAGCTGCCAGGAGGCGGCCGGCAACACGCGGCTCAGCGTGGTGTTCAGCCGGTGGGGACGGGCGGTGCACGTGGCCGCGCCCAGGCACGCGGTCCCGTTCCCGGCCGGATCGGGATCATCCGGCACGGCCTGACCGACGCAGACCGTCACGCGGCGATCGCTCCGCGCCCGCGGTTAACTACGACTGGGCGCCATCCCCCGAGGCCGGCGCGGCCTGGCGCCGGCCTCAGCTCTTGGGCTGCAGCGTGTAGCGGACGGTCTGGGCCCGGATCATGCCGTCGCGGAACACGAACGTGTCGATGCCGTCGTCGACGCTGGCCTTCGCCGAGTCGGCCGTCCACTCGATGAACAACAGGTCGCCCTCGTAGATCTGGGTCGGTACGGCCCAGTCCGCGTCCGGCACGTCGGCGAGCAGTTGCGCGAACCCCGCCCGGACGCCGTCCTGGCCGCGCCGGACGCCGGCGGGGGTGATGAACACGGCGTCGTCGGAGTAGTCGGCGACGATCTCGTCCAGGTTGCCCGCGATGAGCGCCTGGGCGTGGTGCTGGAAGACTTCCTCGGGCGTGCGCGTCATCCCAAACTCCTTCATGAAGAGCACCTCTGACCTACCGTACGGTTCCCCTACTGCCGCGAACAAAGGAGGCCAAACCGGTGTCTGGCTCACTGTTCGATCTGTCCGGCCGCCGCGCGCTGGTGACCGGCTCAACCAAGGGCATCGGCGCGACCCTGGCCGCCGGGCTGGCCGAGGCCGGGGCCGAGGTGGTGCTCAACGGCCGGGACCCGGGCGTGTTGGCGCGGGCCCGGGACCAGCTGGCCGAGCGGACCGGGGCCGCGGTGCACGCCGTGGCGTTCGACGTGACCGATCCGGACGGGGTAGACGCCGGGTTGCGCGACGCCGAGGCGGCCGCCGGGCCGCTGGACATCCTGGTCAACAACGCAGGCACCATGCACCGGGAGCCGATGCTCCAGATGCCGCTGGCGCAGTGGCAGCGCCTGCTGGACACCAACCTGACCGGTGCCTTCATCGTGGGGCGGGCGGCCGCGCGCGGCATGGCCGAGCGCGGCTACGGGAAGATCATCAATGTCTGCTCCGTGCTGAGCTGGCTGGCCCGGCAGGGCATCGCGGGATACACGGCCTCCAAGGCCGGCCTGGCCATGCTGACCCAGAGCATGTGTGCCGAGTGGGCGCCCAGCGGGGTGACCGCCAACGGGCTCGCTCCGGGGTACGTGGTCACCGACCTCACCCGGGCCCTGGCCGACGACCCCGAGTTCGACGCCTGGCTGCGGCGGCGGACCCCGGCGGGCCGGTGGGTCCGGGCGCAGGACCTGGTCGGCACGCTGGTGTGGCTGGCCGCCCCGGCCTCGGACCTCGTCAACGGGCAGGTCATCGCCGTCGACGGCGGGCTGACCGCGGTGATCTGAGCCCGCCCTGGCCTCACGGGTGCTGGCTGCTGACCGACACCACCTCGCCGGTCAGGTACGAGGCGTAGTCGCTGGCCAGGAACACGATGACGTTGGCGACCTCCCACGGCTGAGCGGCGCGGCCGAACGCCTCGCGGCCGGCCAGGCCGGCCAGGTCCTGCTCGCTCATCACCTTGGACAGGAACGGGTGCATGGCCAGGCTCGGCGCCACGGCGTTCACCCGGATGCCATGCGCGGCCACGTCCAGGGCCGCGCACCGGGTCAGCGCCATGACCCCCGCCTTGGCCGCCGCGTAGTGCGCCTGGCCCGGCTGCGCGCGCCAGCCCAGCACCGACGCGTTGTTGACCACGGCTCCGCCGTGGCCCTGGGCCACCATCTGGCGCAGCGCGGCCCTGGTGCACCGGAACGTCCCGGTGAGCGTGACGTCGAGCACCCGCAGCCACTGCTCGTCGGTCATCTCCAGCACCGAGCTGGTGCCCCCCAGCCCGGCGTTGTTGACGAACACGTCGATGCGCCCGAACTGGCGCACCGCCCCGGCCACGAGCGCCTCGACGTCACCCTCCTCGGTGACGTCACACGCGGCCGGCCACACCCGGTCTCCGTAGACCGCGGCGAGCTCGCCGCGGACCGCGGCCAGGCGGCGCTCGTGATGGTCGCTGATCACCACGCGGGCGCCTTCCTCCAGGCAGCGCCGGGCGGTCGCCGAGCCGATGCCGGTGCCGGCCGCGGCGGTGATCACCACCACCTGGCCGGCCAGCAGGTCGCGGCCGGGCGGCGGGGCCGGGCTGCGGCCGGGCCGGGTCTCGTCCCGGCCTGGCGTGGTCACGGCCGGGCCTGGCGGGGCAGGCCGAGCGCCCGCTCGGCGATGATGGTGCGCTGGATCTCGTCGGACCCGCCGTAGATCGTGTCGGCCCGGGTGAACAGGAACAGCCGCTGCCAGTCGTCGAGATCGTACGGCGCCCCCCGGGCCACCATCGACGGCGCGCCGAGCACCTCCATGGCCAGCTCGCCGAGGCCCTGGTGCCATCGCGACCACAGCAGCTTGGTCACCGATGCCGCGGCCATGGCCTCTCCCGGGCCGTACGCCCCGGCGCCGGCGCTGTCCAGGGCGGAGAGCGCGTGCGCCTGCATGGCCTCCAGGCCGATCCACGCCCGCGCGATCTTGTCCCGGAGCACCGGGTCGGCCGCGGCCGGGCCGCGCCGGGCCAGGTCCACCAGAGCGTCGAACTCGCGGCGGAACCCGACCTGCTGGCCGAGCGTGGCCACGCCCCGCTCGATGGCCAGCGTGGCCTGGGCGACCCGCCACCCGTCGCCCACCTCGCCGACCACGTTCGGCCGCTCGGTGCGGGCGCCGTCGAAGAACACCTCGTTGAACTCGGCGGTGCCGGTGAGCTGGCGGATCGGGCGCACGGTGATCGCGGCCTGGCGCATCGGCACGAGCAGGTAGGACAGGCCCTGGCTGCGGCGCGAGCCGGGCTCGGTACGGGCCAGGACGAAGCACCAGTCGGCGACCTGCGCCAGCGACGTCCACACCTTCTGGCCGGTGATCACCCACTCGTCGCCGTCGAGGGCCGCGGTGGTGGCCACGGCCGCGAGGTCGGACCCGGCGCCCGGCTCCGAGTACCCCTGGCACCAGAGTTCGGCCACGGCCGCGATCGGGGGCAGGAACCGCCGTCGCTGCTCCGGCGTGCCCAGCGCGATCAGCGTGGGCCCGAGCAGTTCCTCGCCCATGTAGCCGACCCGGGCCGGCGCGCCGCTGCGGGCGTATTCCTCGTGGAAGATGACCTGCTGCGGGAACGTGGCGCCGTGGCCGCCGTATTCGGCCGGCCAGCCCAGGCAGGTCCAGCCGGCCGCCGCCAGGTGCCGGTTCCAGGCCACCCGCTCGGCGTGCGCCTGGTGCTCGCGGCCGGGACCCCCGGCGCCGCGCAGCCCGGCGAAGCGCCCGGTGAGGTTCTCGGCCAGCCACTGCCGCAGGCGGCGGCGGAACTCCTCGTCCTGCGGGCTGAACCGCACCCGTGCCTCCGTGTCTGGCCAGCGGCTGGCTCCCGCGCGTAGGCTCAGCCTACCAAGCACTTGCTTGCCGGAGGAGCCCAGTGGATCTCACCATCCCGGCCGCCCTGGCGGGCGCGGCGCGGGAGTTCGGCGACGCGCCCGCGCTGGCCGAGCCGGGCGGGCTCCGGCTCAGCTACCGGGAGCTGCACGAGCAGGTCACGGTCGTCGCGCGGGCGCTGATCGCCGAGGGCGTCGCCCCGCGGGACGCGGTGGCCATCTGGTCGCCCAACACCCACCACTGGGTGCTGGGCGCGCTCGGCGCGCTGTACGCCGGGGCCACGCTGGTCCCGGTCAACACCCGGTTCACCGGCCCGGAGGCGCTCGACGTCATCTGCCGCAGCCGCGCCCGGGCCCTGATCGTGGCCGGGCCGTTCCTCGGTGCTGACCGCCTCGCCATG
>Ga0126381_100009064_pt1 | contig 11161 bp, 7 predicted proteins | sample PanSoiMetPlot_28_FD_96465 | JGI IMG/M metagenome (GOLD analysis project Ga0126381, IMG submission 96465) | Tropical forest soil microbial communities from Panama - MetaG Plot_28 | ecosystem: Environmental > Terrestrial > Soil > Tropical forest > Bulk soil | place: Panama | collected 2016-02-17 | reverse complement strand
TTGAACGCGCCATTTTCCCGAATCTCACGATAGAACGGCAGCGCCACGCTGACCTCATGTCCAAGATCACGCAACGCGGTCGGCAACGCATCCATGACATCTACCAGCGCCCCTGCCCGTCGCATCGGGGGCCCCTCCGCGCTGCTCATCAATATTCTCATCGGCCTAACGTGTTGTTAATTCTTCCTATCCGATGAATATCGTTTTTTGACCCACTCAAGCGCTTCATCGGCGGTGCGCAGGCTTCCCTCCAGTTGTCGCGTCTCGACTGCTTCGAGGATTTCACCAAATTGCGGGCCGGGCTTAAAACCGAGCGCTATCAAGTCGTCACCGCGCACCAACGGCGGCGGTATGATCGGCTCATTAGCGAATTCTTCGCGTTTGCGCAGCAAAAAGTCGTAATTGTCCAGCATGCGATGACTGCTTTCACAATCAACCCGATGCAGCTCCAGTTCTTCGTTGAAGGTTGGTCGCGCCATGAAGCGCTTCAATTTCGCCACTCGCATGTTCGGCGTGTCCTTGAAAACCATGTGTTGCCTGACCATTTCAACCGCCGCTTCCATTTCGGCGCCCGAGAATCGCAGGCGCCGCATGATGCCCTCGGTCATTTGCGCCCCGATGCGGTCATGTTCGTTGAAACGGATGCGGCCCGTTTTGTCCACAGTTGCGGTCACCGGCTTCGCCACGTCGTGAAATAACACCGCAAACACCAGCGGGATGGAAACCGTTTCAGGGAGCAGCGATAACATCAGGCGTGTGTGCACGAACACGTCGCCTTCCGGATGAAATTGTTCGGGCTGTAAAACGCCTTTCATCGCATCGAGCTCGGGTAGAATTGCGCGCATCAGACCGCTGGCATCGAGCAGGTCCCATCCCCGCAGGCGATTCGGGGACAAAAAAATTCGCACCAACTCGTCCCGAATCCGTTCCGCGCTGATCTGATTGATTGACGCCGAATTGCCCAAAAGCGCGTCCCAGGTTGCCTTATCAATCTGATAGTCGAGCACTGCCGCGAACCTCACTGCCCGCAGCATGCGCAAGCGATCTTCTGCAAATCTCTTCGCCGGATCGCCGATGGCGCGCACTAACTTTGCCGCGATGTCGGTTTGGCCGCTGACAAGATCAATCACGTCGCCGGCAACTGGATCGTAAAACATTCCGTTAATGGTGAAATCGCGCCGTTTGGCGTCTGCTTCCGGTGAGGAAAAATGCACCGCGCTTGGATGTCTACCGTCGATGTACGCGTCATCGGAGCGAAACGTGGCGACCTCAAATTGAAAGCCGTCTTCTAAGACAATGATCACACCGAAATGCGCACCTACCGCGTAGGTGCGCGGGAAAAGGGCCTGCACCGTTTCAGGGCGCGCGTCGGTAGCGATGTCGTAATCCTTCGGTATCAAACCGCGCACCATGTCACGTACGCAACCGCCTGCGAAGTACGCGATGTGCCCCCGCTCACGCAAGCGCGCTGCGACTTTACGCGCGCTCTGTTCCATGGGCGAAGGTTTGAAACTCGCTTGCGTCCCCGCTCGCTCGCCGCTATCCGTCGCGGCTTTACCTTCTATGTCGCCGAGGCCATCAGCTCCATTCACGTGATCACTGTAGCCGCTTCGCTGTGCGAAGCGCAATGAAAGGTAGGGACATCGCGCTGCGATGTTGTCTTGTTGGGCAACCGCTCCGGTTGCCAAATTTTTCGGAAAGGCAGGCGGTGCGCCTACCCTACAATTCTACTCTGCGCTTTTCTGCCTCCCGAACGAATGGATGATAAACAGCACTACCGCAATCGAGATGCACGAATCGGCCACGTTAAACGCCGGCCAGGGATCAGCGAAACGGACGTGCAGATTAAAAAGAAGAAAGTCGATCACGTGTCCGCGAAATAGACGATCTGTCAGATTTCCCAAAATCCCAGCGAGGAGAAGCGCCAGCGATATATCCCGCCACCGGTCCGGTCGTCGGGGTCGCACCAACAGAACCGTCACAACAACTAATGCGACCATGGAAATAATAACAAAGAAAGTGTTGTTCCCTCTGAAAGACCCAAATGCGGCGCCGTCATTGGTGACGTTAACCAGGTTAAAGAAGTCAGGCACTACGACGCGAGCATCGTAAGGACTTACGGATCGCAGCACCCATTGCTTCGTCAGCTGGTCCAGAGCGTAGAGTGGAAGTGAAAGGAAGAGAATGAATCTCATCGGCTTCGCCGCGTTGAACCGTTGAAGCGTCCATCCGATGTAACGATGTAACGAGTCACGCCGTCTTTCGTAATTCTTTTGTCATTCGGAATTCGTCATTCCAAGTACCACGCTCTCACAACGATCGCACAAATCCGGGTGCGCTTTGCTCGTGCCGACAGTCGGTTGATGTCGCCAGCAGCGGGCGCATTTCTTGTAAGGCGTTCTAGTCACCGAAGCGCTCGCTTCTTTCGCCTGTTGAATCGTCAAATCACTTAAAATAAAAAATTCCTCCAGTTCTTCCCTTGGAATTTTTTCTGTAACATCGGAATCCGAATTCAAAACCACGCGCGCTTCCAACGTGTTACCGACCACTTTTTCCTGACGCGCGTGCTCGATCGCCTGCCCAATGATGCCGCGCAATCCTAAAAGCTCCTCAACCTGCTCGATTGCCTTACGACCTCTGCCCTGCGTCTCAGGAAATTCCTGAAGATGAATCGACGTTGTAGCCGGGGTCGGCGACCCCGGTTGACCGGCATCGACGATGCCGGCTACAGCCGAGTGTTTCCATGCTTCATCGGTAGTGAAAACCAGAACCGGCGCTAGCAAACTACAGAGCGCGTCGAAAGTTTCGCGCATCACCGCTTGTGTCGCACGACGACGTGGCGAATCCGGCGCATCGCAATACATCCGGTCTTTAGTGATGTCGATGTAGAGGCTGCTTAAATCCACTGCGCAAAACTGATTGAGCGCGTGGTAAACCTTGTGGAATTCGAATTTTTCATACGCAGATCGGCACGTTGCGATTACTTCGTCTAATCGCTCCAGAATCCAGCGATCGATGAGTGTTGTAGCCGCGGACGTCGACCGCGGCCGGCCGGGGTCAGCGCCCCCGGTTACAGCAGGAAAATCATGGAGATTCCCGAGCAAGATTCGAAGCGTGTTGCGAATGCGGCGATACGTGTCTCCGAGCCGTGTAAAGATTTCTTCCGAGAATGGCACGTCGGTCGTGTAATCGATGCTGCTGGCCCAGAGTCGAAGCAGATCCGCGCCATATTTTCCGACGAAGTGATCGGCAGCGGTCGGTTTCTCGTAGGTGCCGGATTTGGAAATCTTCTTACCGTCCAAATCGACGACGAAACCGTGTGTCACACAGATTTTGTATGGGGCACGGTTATTCAGCGCGATGCTGGTCATCAGCGATGACTGGAACCAGCCGCGGTGTTGATCCGTGGCCTCGAGATACATGTCCGCAGGATCGCGCAACTCGCGATGCACCGCGCACACGGCCTTATGGGAGACGCCGCTATCGATCCAAACGTCGATCGTATCGGTGCCTTTGGTTGTACCCGGCGGCAATCCGACTTCTTTTGCCAGCGTGGCATCATCCAATTCGAACCAAATATTCGAGCCACGCTGCGCGACAAGATCGGCCAATTTGCGAATGATCTTTGGATCGAGAATGGCTTCTAAAGTAGCGCGACCGTCCCGGTTGCGGTCCTCCCCTCGCAAGCCGGAGGCATGCGCTACTCTATAAAAAACCGGCAACGGAACGCCCCAGCTACGCTGTCGGGAGATCACCCAGTCTGGCCGTGATTCAACTGTTCCCGCGATGCGGTTCTCACCCCATGCGGGAATCCATTTCACTTCATTGTGAATGGCCTCCAGCGCTTTGCCGCGCAGCGCATCTATACGAATGAAAAATTGATCGACGTTGCGAAAGATGATCGGCGTTTTCGACCGCCAGCAATATGGATAGGAATGATGGAACTTTTCTTCGCCCAAAAGCATCCCGCCCTCGCGGAGCAATTCGACTATATCGGGGTTCGCGTCGAAAACGTACTTCCCCGTCAAGTTCGGCAAACCAGCTTCATCGGTGTAACGGCCGTGATCATCGACTGGCGATAAGATCGGGAGTTTGTGCTCCATCCCCAACACGTAATCGTCGGCGCCGTGACCGGGCGCGATGTGCACCAGGCCAGTGCCAGAGTCCATGGTAACGAAGCCGGCCGTAAAGACCGAGACTTCGCGATCGAGAAATGGATGGCGCGCCTTAACTCCTTCAAGACTGGCTCCGGGAAATGAGGCGACCGGTTTTCCGATTGGCTGGAATCCGGTGGCGGCAGAGAACCGTGGAACAAGTTTCTCAGCAAGAACTAATGTAACGCGACCGTCTCGGTTGCGAGAGTCATGCAAGCCGGAGGCATGCGCTACATCGAATTCCTGGACCACATAATTCTCTTTTGCATCTACAGCGATGGCGAGATTGGCCGGCAACGTCCAGGGAGTTGTGGTCCAGATGGCGATGCTGGCGTTTGCCAGCGCGTTCGGCCTGCCCGCCGAAGCCTCGGGGAAGGCGGGCGGTCTCGCCCTACCAATGATCGGAAATTTGACGTAAACGGCGGTGTCGTCGCGCTCTTGATATTCTACTTCGGCTTCGGCGAGGGCGGTTTGCGCACCCGTACTCCAGAACACAGGCTTCTGCGCTTCGTACACCAGGCCTTTCTCCACGAAAACTGCGAACGCGCGCAGAATTTCCGCTTCGTATTTGGGATCCATGGTGAGATACGGATGTTCCCAATCGCCGAATACGCCGAGCCGCTTGAATTGTTCGCGCTGGATGTTGATGAATTTTCGCGCAAACGCTTCGCATTTTTGACGGACTTCCAATGGAGAAAGCTCCCGTGATTCCTTGACCACTTTGTATTCGATCGGAAGACCATGACAATCCCAACCGGGCACGTACGGCGCGCGCTTGCCGAGCATCGTCTGCGATTTCACCACAAAATCCTTGAGGATCTTGTTGAGCGCCGTGCCCATGTGCACATCGCCGTTGGCGAACGGCGGACCGTCATGCAAAACGAATAACTCTCGACCCTCTCGCGACTTCTGAATCTCCTGGTAAAGCTTCTCTTCTTCCCAAGCCCTGAGCATCTCCGGCTCCCGCGCGGCAAGGTTCGCCTTCATCGGAAAATCCGTGCACGGCAGGTTCAATGTGTCTTTGTAATTCTTGCTCATGGCGAGCGGGCGACGCTAACATCCGTCAACCGGCGAAGCAACGCGGCGACAGGCATGATCTCGACGCCGCGAGAAACGCAAGCAGCTCAAATCGAAAACGCGTCGGCGACTAATCGAGCTTGCTCGCGCTTATGCCGGGCGAGCGAGCCGACGGCCGGACTGGCGCTGGCTTCACGGCCGGAGTACGCGATCTCGGTACAGAAAAGCGTTCGCAATCGCGGTTCGATGAAAGTCCATGCACCCATGTTTTGCGGTTCTTCCTGGCACCAGACCAGCTTCGCCCCTTTTGGAAAGGGCTTGAGCATTTCGCGAAGCCTCTTCTCAGCGAGCGGATAAAGCTGCTCGACGCGAATGAGCGCTGCATCTTCGATTTTGCGTTCACTGCGATAGTTCAACAGATCGTAATAGACTTTGCCGGAGCAAAAGATGATGCGCTTCACATTATCAATGGGACCAGCTTCAGGTGAGCCGAGAATTTCCTCGAACCGCCCATGAATGAATTCTTCCGCTGGAGACGACGCATACTTCGCGCGCAATAGACTCTTTGGTGTAGCGACGATGAGTGGTTTGATGAAATCGCGTTTCATCTGTCGGCGCAAGGCATGAAAATACTGTGCAGAGGTCGTGAGATTGCAGACCTGGATGTTGTCGTCGGCACATTCCTGTAGGAATCGCTCGATGCGAGCGCTCGAGTGTTCTGGCCCCTGGCCTTCATAGCCGTGCGGGAGTAACAACACAATGCCACTGGGCGACTGCCACTTGGATTCCGCTGATGCGATGAATTGATCGATAATGGTCTGCGCACCATTCGCAAAATCACCGAATTGCGCCTCCCACAGGCAAAGCATTTTTGGATATTCAAGCGAGTAACCGTAATCGAATCCGAGCACAGCAGCCTCAGAGAGCGGACTGTTATAGATGCAAATGCGCGCTTGCTTTTCAGAGAGGTGCATCAACGGCACGTACGGTTTGCCGGTCTTAGCGTCATAAAGTACTGAGTGCCGCGTGCTGAACGTGCCCCGCGAACTGTCCTGACCTGATAAACGCACTGGAATTCCCTCGAGAAGCAGCGACCCGAATGCGAGTGATTCGGCGTAATGCCATTCGTATGGCCCGCCGTCCTCGAAGACTTTGCGCTGATGATCTAGCACGATGCGTTGGATTTTTGGCTGGACCTCGAAACCGTCCGGAACACGCGTGAGACCGTCGACGATCGTTTTCAGCATTTTCTCACTGATAGCGGTAGGCTCGGACTCGCTCGTGTATTCAGGTTGAAAGATGGCCGTTGATTCTCTGAATCTGGCTTTCTGGTTCGCTTTGCGTTTTTCGATCGCGTTCACTTCATCGCGCGTCATTTCCAATCGCAGGGCGAACTCGGTCTCCAGCGAAGCAGCGTCGTCTTCGCTGAGCGTTCCAGCATCGAGTAACTCGCGTTTATAAAGCTGCGTCACAGACGGAAGTTTCTCGATCTTTGCGTAAAGATCGGGCTGTGTGAACGACGGTTCGTCGCCTTCGTTGTGGCCATAACGGCGATAACAATACAAGTCGATCACAACGTCGCGCCCGAATTGCTGTCGGAAATCGAATGCCAAATCACTGACAAACTTCACCGCGAGCGGATCATCTCCGTTCACATGAAAAATTGGCGCTTCAATCATCTTCGCGATGTCCGTGGCGTACTGTGATGATCGAGCATCTTTCGGAAGCGTAGTGAAACCGATTTGATTATTCACCACGATGTGAATAGTGCCCCCCGTACTGTAACCGTGTAACTGCGACAAATTCAGCGTCTCGGCCACGATTCCCTGCGCGATGAATGCCGCATCGCCATGCACAAGCAGCGGCAAAACTTTTTTACGGTGCTCGATATCAGCGCGAATTCGTTGCCGGGCGCGCGCTTTCCCCTCGACGACTGGATCGACAGCTTCCAAATGGCTGGGATTCGACGACAGCCGGATCTCAACCTCGGCGCCCGAAGCGAGCCTGCGCACGGCTTGATATCCGAGATGGTATTTCACGTCGCCATCGCCAGCGACCAAATCGGGAATGTAATTCTCGCTAAACTCGGTGAAAATGATCTTCAGCGATTTGCGCAGGAAATTCGCAAGCACATTGAGTCGACCGCGATGCGCCATGCCCATGCAAATCTCTTCAACGCCGCCGTCAGGGCATTTGTGCAGGATTGTTTCCAGAGCGACCATCAGCGTCTCCGATCCCTGTAAAGAGAAGCGCTTTTGTCCGACGTAGCGAGTATGCAAAAAAGTCTCGAACGATTCGGCCTCGAGCAGCGCCCGCAAGAGCGCTACCTGCACTGCACGAGGCGTTGAATGTTTGTGCGGACGTGTTTCCAGTCGCCGCCGGATCCATTCGCGGACATGCGGATCCTGAATATGCATGAACTCCGAGCCGATCGAGTCGGCATAAATTCTCTCCAGCCCCGCGACCATTTCGCGCAAAGTCATCTGCCGATTGTCGAGGAAGAACTTCGATGAAACGCGGAGATCGAGGTCGGATTCATTGAACCCGAACTCGCTCAGACGCAGCAACGGGTTTGTCGGGCGCTTCTCTTCCAGGGGATCCACACGCGCGATCGTGTGCCCTAGCGAGCAATAAGCGTAAATCAATCCATCGACACGCGTCTGCAACGCTGCTTCGCGAGCTTCGACCCCGGATTCGACCGCTCCGTTACGCTCCGGAAGATTCCCCAGTTCGAACCCTTCAAAAAAGGCAGACCACCCCGAATCGACCGAATCGGGGTTTTCCTGCCAAAGGCGATACTTGTCTTCAATCAGATGAAGATTTGCGCGGGCGTCAATTGAAGTGCGCATGGTGAAATAATCTCCAATGATTACGGATTGCGGCAAGTTGACAGTCCAAAGGCAGCCTCGTTACTTGCTGCGCGTATGCCTCTGAACAATCCTGCTTTCGGCGCGGTCGCGGCTTTATTGACTGTCGCTACTGGAGCGCCGTGTTTCGCACAAGCCGATCCGGCTTCGGAACCGGCCGTTTTGGCCGTGGCGAAGGTTTTGCCTGCGGTGGTAAATATCAATACCGAGCGCGTGGTTCGACGCACCGTGCGCGATCCGTTTGACGATTTTTACTCGCAATTTTTTGGGTACAATCGGTTTCGGCCGCGCGAAGTACGTCAGACGCTTCAAAGTCTCGGATCCGGGTTCATCATCGATCCGGCTGGTTACATCGTGACGAACCAACATGTTGTGGAGCGCGCTGCGGATTTAAAAATTCATGTAACCACAAACGACGGGAAAACCTACCGTGCCCGTTATATTGCCGGAGATGACAAGAACGATCTCGCGTTTATCAAGATCGATGCGCAAACTGTTTTCCCCTTCATCAATCTCGACAATATCTCCCCAAACTTGCTGGGCCAAACGGTGATGGTAGTCGGCAACGCAGCGGGCTACGGTAGCTCTATCAGCCGCGGTGTACTGAGCGCACTCAAACGCGACATCACCGTAGAGGAGACTGATTACAAGGGTCTAGTGCAGACCGACGCGGCGATCAATCCGGGCAACAGCGGCGGTCCTGTGGTCGATCTCTCCGGCCGATTGGTAGGTATTGCGTCAGCAAAAATGGCGTTTACACCGCAAGGCGTTCCAACTCAGGGACTGGGATTCGCCATTCCGGCCGATGTTGTGCGCGACAGCGTAAATCGCTTCAAACAAGCGGCGATAAAGCAGGGCAAACTTAAAAGCTCGTCTGCACCCGCCGAATCCAGCAGTGGCCGCGTCGAGAAATTGTTTGGAATGCAGCTGCAAGACTTGACTTCGGAATTGAGCGATGCGCTTGGCTATCTGCGAGGCCGTGGCGTTTTGATCACAGCGGTGGAACCGGGCAGCCCGGCCGACGACGCTGGAATTAAGCGCGGAATGGTTCTGTATCGCCTTAACAAATCGGCCGTCTCTTCTGCCAGAGAGGCCGATGAGGTGTTGCAAGCGGTTGAAAGTGGCGCAAACGTGGAGTGCACGATTGGCATAATCCGCGCGCGTGGAGAGAATCATGAGCTCGCCGCTTTGACTCTCAAGGCGCGGTAAAAAAATTGCCAACGCAATCGGGGTTCGGTTGTCTCATCGAAGTGTCGCACAATGATCAAGGTTGAGAATTTGACAAAACGGTACGCTGGGCACACCGCCATTCAGGATCTGAATTTCGAGGTTAGCCAGGGCGAGATCATGGGATTTCTCGGGCCGAACGGCGCCGGCAAGACAACGACCATGCGCATCCTGGCGGGCTTCATGCCGCCAACGTCCGGCCGCGCGAGCATCGCGGGTTTTGACGTGTTTGCGCAATCGCTTCAAGCGCGGGCGCATCTTGGCTACATGCCGGAGAATGTTCCGCTCTATAGCGACATGCGCGTGACGGAATATCTGAATTATCGCGCGGCGCTCAAGGGTGTGCCGCACCGCCGCGTTCCAGAGCGGGTTGGCGACGTGAAGGAGCTTTGCGGTCTTAAGGACGTTGAACGAAAACTCATCGGCACTTTATCGAAGGGTTATCGTCAACGCGTCGGTCTGGCGGACGCTCTTGTAGCGGAACCTGACCTTCTCATTCTCGACGAGCCCACGATTGGTCTCGACCCAAATCAAATCCGGCAGGTGCGGGAGTTAATTAAGAATCTAGGCAGGCAGCACACGATTTTGCTTTCCACTCACATCTTGCCGGAGGTGGAGATGACATGCAGCCGGGTAATCATCGTTCACAAAGGACGAATAGAAGCCTGCGACACACCTGAAAACTTGCTCGGAAAAGTCAGACAAGCCGGTGGCGTGGAGCTTGAGGCAAAGGTCGGAAACGACAACGGCGAGGAACAATTGAAGAAGATCCCAGGCGTTCGAGACGTGATCTCAGACGGTGAAAACGAATGGAAGAAATTCTCGTTGAGAGTCGAATCTGGTGCTGACGTTCGCGAAGAGGTTTTCCGCCTCGCAGTCGAACGTCATTGGGCGGTGCGTGAACTCACTCAGCGCCGCGGAACGCTCGAGGACGTTTTTGTCGAGCTGACCCATCCGGATCAAATCTGACCGGACAAAGTGGAGTGTTGGAGTACTGGAGTAATGGACTATTACAAGTCAGAGCTTCGGAACAAAAATCGCGGCTACATGAAATTGATCGTCTGGTAAAAGGCGACGCAGTTGTTTGAGCTCGTTTTCAGAATGGTTTTTATGGAATCAAAAATTGATTTTAAGCTGCGTTCACAAATCGCCGACGCCGCCCAATCGATTTCCGCAAGCATATCGGAGGGATATGGGCGTCGCTCTGTTGGCGAGGACATTCAATTTCTTTACTATGCGCTTGGATCACTGGCCGAAACGATGACGCGGGCTATCGGCCTGAAGCAATCAAATCAGATATCCGCAACGCGATTTCAAGATTTTGACCTGCTGCACTATGAAGTTGAAAACCGACTCCTACGTCTGATCGAGAAGCTGGAACACAAGCGCGACGACGAAGACTGGATCAAGCGTATCGCCGAGGATCCAGAGGAATACCTCATTACTCCACCACTCCACCACTCCATTACTCCATCATTTCAGAGTCATGCGTAAATTCTGGACCCTGCTAATTCGCGAAGTTCGCAGCTATTTCTACTCCCCGATCGCATACATCGTGATGATCTTCTTTCTGATCATCAGCGGGATCGACTTTTATTTCCAGGTCTCGTTCATGAACCAGCGCCAGGTGCAATACACAATCCAGGAAGCGTTCTTCAATTCAGTGTTCTTTTGGTTCGCGTTCGTTCTTATTTTTCCGCTAATCACGATGCGCTTGTTTGCCGAGGAATTTAAGCTCGGCACCATCGAGCCTCTCACCACTGCGCCTGTCCGCGATTGGCAGGTAGTGCTCTCAAAATTTTTCGGCGCCCTTGTCTTTTACCTGATCCTGTGGATTCCGACGCTGGTTTATTTTTGGATTTTCGCGAGGGTATCAAACCAGCCCGCCGCGCATTC
>Ga0126381_100009063_pt1 | contig 11161 bp, 7 predicted proteins | sample PanSoiMetPlot_28_FD_96465 | JGI IMG/M metagenome (GOLD analysis project Ga0126381, IMG submission 96465) | Tropical forest soil microbial communities from Panama - MetaG Plot_28 | ecosystem: Environmental > Terrestrial > Soil > Tropical forest > Bulk soil | place: Panama | collected 2016-02-17 | reverse complement strand
GCCCGGGCACCACCACGGAATTCGGCCGCCGGATCCTGCGCGAGGATCCCAACCATCCAGGCAGCGAGGCGACGGCGGTCACCGAGGCGCTCGAGGTGGTGCGCGGCGATCCGGACAGCAAGTTCTCGATGGGCGCCTTCGCCAACCATGTACTGCTGCACCAGACGCTGATCGGGCTGGCCGCCCGCAAGCAGCTCGCCTCCGTGGACGTGCGGCCAGACTACGTCGTCGCGTCGGTCGGCTGCGGCAGCAACATGGGCGGCCTGGCCCTGCCCTTCGTCCACGACAAGCTCTCCGGCTCCGACGTGCGGCTGATCGCCGCCGAGCCGGCCGCGTGCGCGACCCTCACCAAGGGCGAGTACCGCTATGACTATCCCGACGCCACCGGCTCCGGGCCGCTGACGCGGACCATGACCCTCGGGCACGAGTTCGTGCCGCCGCCGATCCACGCGGGCGGCCTGCGATACCACGGCGCGGCCCCGCTGATAGGGCTGCTGCGGAACGACGGCCTGCTCGACGCGCGCGCCTATCCGCAGACCGAGGTGTTCGAGGCCGGCGCGCTGGTCGCACGGCTGACAGGAATGCTCCCGGCGCCGGAGAGCGCGCACGCGGTGCGGCTGGTCATCGACCTCGCCAACGAGTGCACCGAGGCGAGGCGGCCCGCCGCGATCTTGTTCTGCTGGAGCGGGCACGGCCTGCTCGACCTGGCCGCGTACGGCCGCTACAACGCGGGTGACATGCGCGACGTGGAGGACTTCGAGGCCGACGAGCTGAGCCGGGCCGGCCTGGCCGCGATGGCGGTGTGAGCATGCGCAGCTACCGGCCATACATCGGCGGCGCCGACGTCGATGGCGGCAACTGGATCTACTGTGTCAAGGCGAGCGAGTTTCTCGGCGACGCTCGCAAGGCGTTCGCGCTCAAGCGCGAGTTCGAACTCGGCCGGCGATCCCTGGACGGTGACGACGACCGGGTCAGCGGCAGGTGCCAGCAGTCCACCGCTGCGCAGAACGAGGCCGCCGTGGCGGCCGCCGCGGCGGCCAAGAGCGCGTGGGGCCGCACGCCGCTGGAAGTCAGGCACGAGTTCGGCGCCCGCTTTCACCAGGGTGTGCTCGACCGGTACGAGGAGTTCATCGACATCCTGGTGGCGGAAGGTCACCCGCGGCGGCTGGCCGCGTGGGAGGTAGGCGGCGTCCTGCAAGGGACGAGCCCGCGCACGCTGGAGTGGTATTTCAAGCAGATGTCCCGCGAGTACCAGCACGGGCCGCGGCGCATGCGGCTGGTTCGCAAGCCAGACGGGGTCGTGTGCCTGAACCCGCCGGCGAACGCCTCGGCGTCAAACGCGGCCCTCGGCACCGCGGCGCTGATGGCGGGCAACACCCTGGTGGTGAAGGCGCCGCGGACCACGCCGCTCGGCGTCTGCTTCCTGTTCCGCGAGATCGTCGCGACGGCACTGGATGACGTGGGCGCTCCGCCTGGGACGGTCAACATCGTGTGCGGCAACGCGCAGGGCGTCCTGCGCCAGTGGCTGGACTCCCCGCTCGTGAATGACGTCATGTTCTTCGGTGACAGCACGGTCGGGCTTGAGTTCGGCCGCGAGTGCGTCACGCGCGGCAAGAAGCCGGTACTTGAACTGGCCGGCAACGACGGCTGCGTCGTCTGGCGTGACGCCGATCTCGACCGGGCCGTCGAAGCCATCTGCGAGTCCTTCTACGGGTCCGGGCAGATCTGCATGGTGCCCAAGTGGGTCATCGTGCACCCCGCCGTCGCCGACGACCTGCTGGGCAGGCTGACACGGGCCGCCCGGGCGATCAGGCCCGGCTACCCCGACGACCCGGATGTCCTGCTCAGCCCGGTGATCAAGGTCGACAAATTCTTCGACTTCCTCCAGGAGGCGAAGCAGTCCGGTCAGGTGCTGACCGGCGGCCGCCGGGTGGACGTCAACGGACAGCAGGCGCCAGACGGCGCCTTCATCGAGCCGACCGTCGTTCGCGTGGACGGCCTGGACCGGGCCAACGGCCTGCGCTACGTGCGGGAGGAGACCTTCTTCCCGCTGCTGCCCGTCGTGGTGCCCGCCGCCAGCCCCGATCCGGAACTGGCGGAAGTGATGATCGAGGCGCTGAACGCCAACCACTACGGGCTGCGGAACTCCCTGTGGTGCGGCGACGCCGCGGTGATCGAGGCGTTCTGCGCCGGCGTGTGCAACGGCGGGCTGCTGAAGGTCAACGACTCGCACATCGGCTTCGTACCGGTGCTGGCCACCCATGGCGGCACGGGCCGGACCGGCGGTCCGTTCGGCGAACTGAACTATCCGATCCTGCGCACCTCGCACTTGCAGGGCATCAGCGTGGGCGCCGACGTGTCGCCGCGCGAAGCCGTGTTCAGCATGAGCGAAGTCATGGTGCCGGCCGCGGACCGCGTGGTGCGCGCGTGAACGACCAGGCCAGCTACTTCGTCACCGGGGCGACCGGGCTCATCGGCGCACGGCTGGTCCAGCGCCTGCTGGCCCGGCCGGGAACCGTGTACGCGCTGGTCCGGCAGCGTTCGGTGACGCGCCTCGAGGAACTGGCCGTCCGGCTCGGCGCCGCCGGCCGGCTGGTTCCCGTCGTGGGCGACCTGGAACAGCCCGGGCTCGGGGTCGGGGAGTTCGACGTGCGGATCGACCACATGTTCCACGTCGGCGCCGCTTACGATCTCGAGGTCACGCCCGAGGTCGCGCACAACACGAACGTGCGCGGCACCGAGCACGCGGTGCGGTTCGCCAACGCCGCCGGTGTCGGCATCTTCCACCACACCAGCTCCAACGGCGTGGCCGGCCGCTACCGCGGCAGGTTCACCGAGGCGATGCTCGACGAGGGGCAGGTCGTCGATCACCCGTACTTCCGTTCCAAGCTGGCGGCGGAGAAGATCGTGCGCGCCACGTGCCAGATGCCGTTCCGCGTCTACCGGCCAGGCATCACGGTCGGGGACTCTGACACAGGCTGGGTCAGCAAGGCCGACGGCGCGTACTTCTTCTTCGACGCCATCACCAAGCTCGCCCAGTACGTCCCCGACTGGGTGCCGCTGGTCGGTCCCAGGGGCGGGCCGGCGCACATAGTCCCGGTCGACTTCGTCGCGGCCGCCATGGACCACATCGCCCACCTGCCCGGCGAGGCGCTGCCCGGCGACACGTTCCACCTGCTGGACCCGCATCCGATCTCGGTGGGCGAGGCCGTCAACGAGATCGCCCGCGTGGCCGGCGCCCCGCGGTTCCAGTACCTGGTCGATTTGCGGGTGACCAGGCCGGCGGCGCGGATCGCGCACATGCTGCCCGGCGCCGAGCGGGTCAAAGACGCCGCGCTGCGCAAGATCGGCATTCCGCCCGTGGTCATGGACTGGCGGGACTTCGACGCGGAGTTCGATACTTCCAACACCGACCGCGCCCTGGCCGGAAGCGGCATCGCCTGCCCGCCGTTCGCCGACTACGCCGCCACGGTCTACGCCTACTGGTGGGATGTGTTCGCCACCGACCAGATCGACTCGCAGCTGCGCTCGGCGGTCTCCGGCCGCCGGGTGCTGATCACCGGCGCGTCGAGCGGGATCGGCAGGGAGCTTTCCCTCGCGCTGGGGCGGGCGGGTGCGACCGTGCTGCTGCTGGCCCGCCGGGAGGTCGTGCTCGAGCAGGTGCGCGGCGAAATCGAGGCGGCCGGCGGCAGCGCCTGCGTGCACCCGGCCGACCTGGCGAACCCGCAGGATGTGCAGCGGGCCGTCAAGCAGGTCCTCGCCGACCACGGCGGGGTGGACATCATCGTGAACAACGCGGGACGGTCCATCCGCCGGCCCGCCGCCGCCGCGCAGGAGCGGATGCACGATTACCACCGGACGATGGACGTCAACTACTTCGGCCCGGTGCAGCTCACCCTGGCACTGCTGCCCGCGCTGAGCCAGACCGGACACGGGCACCTGCTGAACATCTCGTCTATCGGACTGCAGGCGGACATGGCGCGGTTCACCGCCTACAACGCCTCGAAGGCGGCGTTCGACGCCTTCTCCCGCTCACTCGCGCCGGAGGTGCACGCGGACGGCGTGCGGGTGACCACGGTGTTCATGCCGCTGGTCCGCAGCCCGATGAGCGCGCCAACGCTGGCCTTCAAGCACTTGCCCGCGCTGACACCGGCGCAGGCGGCGCGGTTCGTATGCCGCGCGATCGTGCGCCAGCCACCCAGGCAGTCCACTCAGCTGGGCACCATCGCCGAGGTGCTGTCGGCGGCGGCGCCACGCGTCCTGTCCGCGCTGGCGCGGCTGGAATACAGGATGCTGCCCGACACCGAACTGCCAGGCACGACCGCGCCGCACGCCGACCCACACACCCACACCTGATCGGAGCGCCATGCCGGATCCGAACTCGACAACGATCCTCGTCACCGGGGCGCGCGGGGTCCTCGGCGGCTTCCTGGCCCGCGAGCTTGAACGTGACGGCTACCTGGTGCTGCGCGGCAGCCGCAGGCACGAGAGCGGGCCGGGGTTCCGGCTCGTCGACTTCGACCGGCCCGCGACCGTCAGCGCAGCCTTCCGTGACGCGGACATCATCGTGAACCCGGTCGTCCACCCGAGCCTGGTCGCCGAGCGGACAGCGCTGCGCGAGGGCCACGTGCTGCTGTCCGTGGCCAGCCTTTCCCTCGCCGATCGGCTGTCACTGGTCGGTGAGCAGGCCACCCACGCGGGTTCCGGGCTGGTGATCGTGCACGCGGGCCTGAACCCGGGGCTGATGCCCCTGGTGGCGGCCGACCTGCTCGAGCATCACCCCGACGCCGACCGGGTAGACCTGGCGGCGACCGTGGCGCCGCTGCAGACGATGGGAGGCCTCGCCTTCGACTACGTCTGGCCGTTCCTGACCGGCATGCCGCGCAAGCCGACCGCCATGCTGCGGTTCCCCGATCCCGTTGGCTGGCGGCACTGCATCGAGCTCGGCACGGGGGAGGAAGGCTGGCTGGGCGGTCTGGGCATGCAGCGTGAGGGGCATGTGTGGCTGACGCTGATGCAGCGGCCGATGAACGCGCTGATGCTCGCGGTCAACGCGGCCGGCCAGATGCGCAGGTTTCCCCGCTGGTCGATGACGCCGCTGCAGGGACGCTCCCGCGACGACTTCTGCGCGGACCCGAAGCGGGACTGGGTGATGCTGAGCAGGCGCGGCGAGCAGATCTGCGGCGCGCACATCGTCGGCGAGGGCGACTACCGGGTCAGCGTCGCGGCCACCGCCGCGTTCTTGCGCCAGCTCATTGAGCGACAGGACGCCGAACCGGGGCTAGCCGGCGTGCACGGCGCCGAGCGGTTCTTCCGGCTGCCGGAAATCGAGCCAGAGCTCAAGGCGCGCGGCGTCGAGATCCGCTCGATGCAACCAGGCTTTCGGCGAGAGGAAAGGCAATGACATCCACGCAGTACGAGCCGACCAACGAGGAAATCTCGCGGCACTACGACGAGCTGGATCCGTTCTACCGGGAGGTGTGGGGCGAGCACGTACACCACGGGCTGTGGCGCAACGGCAACGAGACGCCGCAGGAGGCGGTGCGCGCGCTGGTCGACATGATGGCGCGGGTCGGCGGAATCACCCAGGGCACCCGGGTCGTCGACGTGGGATCGGGTTACGGCGCCACCGCGCGTCAGCTGGCGGCCGACCACGGGGCGACCGTGACCACCCTGACCATCTCCGAGCAGCAGTGGCGGTTCGCCACCAGCCACGATCCCGATAACCCGCGGGTCACCTACCTGCTGCGGGACTGGCTCGACAACGGCCTGCCCGATGACAGCGCCGATGTGGTGATCGCAATCGAGAGCGTGGCGCACATGGACAGCGCCCGCGCGTTCGCCGAGTGCTTCCGCGTGCTCCGGCCGGGCGGGGTGGCGGTCATCGCCGACTGGCTGCTCGGTGAGTCGCTGAGCGGCTGGCAGCGACAGTGGCTGATCGAGCCGATCGAGCGCGCCGCGCACGTGAACGAACTGGTCCCGATGTCGGGCTACCGGGACATGCTCACCGCCGCCGGCTTCACCGTGACGCGGACCACCGACCTGAGCCGGCAGGTTCAGCGGACCTGGACGATTTCCAACCGCCGGTTCGCGGCTCGCGTGCTGCGAGACGCGCGCTACCGCCGGTTCGTGTTCTCCGGCGAATTCGACAACCGCCCGTTCGCGCTGGCGATGCTGCGGATGCCGCTGGCATACCAGACCGGCGCCATGCGGTACGGCCTGCTCGTGGCCGCGAAGGAAAGGTAGGCACGCGATGCCGCCCGTCATCTCTCCGGCGCGCAAGCCGGCCGGCGCCGTCCGCGCCATCACCCGCTTCCCGCTGCTGTTCTACCGGTTCCGTCTCGGCTGGCTGTTCGGGCGCCGGGTGCTCGTGCTGACCCATCTGGGCCGGGTGACCGGGCGCCGTTACCGGACCCCGCTCGAGGTCATCCATGAGGACAGGACCGCCCGCGAACTGTTCGTCATGTCCGGCTGGGGGTCGCGGGCGGACTGGTACAGGAACCTGCGCGCCGGGTCCGCCGCCACGGTCCAGATCGGGCTGCGCACGCACACCCCCAGGACGCGCCTGCTCGACAGCGACGACGGAGCGGCGGTGATCTCGCAGTACTGCCGCAAGCACCGGATGCTCGCGCGGGCGCTCGCTCGCTGGGGCCTGGCCGAGCCTTACACCGGCAGCGGCGAACAGCTCAGGCGGATGGCCGAGGTAATGCCCGTCGTCGGACTGACGGTACCCGGACGGCCCTCCGGTCATGACGGCCAGTCCTGACCCCAGGTGTCCTGACAGCATCGCCGCGGTGGTGGTCGGCGCCGGACCCGCGGGCCTGGCCGCGGCCGCGGCGCTGCGCCCGCTGGGCCGGGTGCTCGTGTTCGAGCGATCCGCGCGGCCCGGCGCGAGCTGGCATGGCCGCTACCCCTCGCTGCGGCTGAACAGCACCAGGCGGCGCTCGGCGCTGCCCGGGTTGCCGATCGACGCGTCCGACCGGTGGCTGTCCGGCGTGGACTACGCGCGGTACCTGGCGGACTATCGCGCGCACTTTCGGATCGACGTGCGCGTGAACACCACGGTGACGCGGCTGGATCCGCACGGCTGGGGCTGGCTGGCCAGCACGGCTGACGGCTGCGTCCGCGCCGCGCAAGCGGTCGTGGCTACCGGCTGGGACCACACGCCCGCTATTCCCGACTGGCCGGGACTGGACGGGTTCACCGGGACATTCGGCCACGTCGCCGACTACCACGGTGCCGGGCCGTTCGCCGGGCGCCGGGTGCTCCTCGTCGGGTCGGGCACAAGCGCCGGCGAGATCGCCATCGACCTGGTCCGCGACGGCGCCCGCGAGGTGACCATGGCGATGCGCACCCCGCCGACCATCTTCCCGCGCGAGTGGCGGGGACTGCCGCTGGCCGCCTTCGCGGGACTCCTCGACGCCGTGCCGCGGCCCGCCGCCGACGCCGCGGGAGCCGCCGTGCAGCGGCTGTGCAACGGTCCGCGGAAGGCCTACCGGCTGCCGCCGCCGCCCGAGGGCATCGCCACCGCGGTGGCCAGGCGCAGGCGCCCGCCGATGATGTCAGATGGCATCGTCGCAGCGCTGCGGTCCGGGCAGTTGTCCGTCGTCCCCGAGGTCGTCGGGTTCGACGGCCCAGCCGTGCTGCTGGCCGGAGGGCGCCGGCTTGTCGTCGACGCGGTCATCGCCGCCACCGGCTACCGCCGCGGCCTGGACCGCCTGGTCGGGCATCTGGGCGTGCTGGACCAGCGGGGAGAACCGCTCACCGACGGCGGGATCGCCGCGCGCGGTCACCCCGGGCTGTGGTTCGTCGGCTTCGGCGCGCCGCTAGGCGGCCAGCTTCACCTCATCGCCCGGCAGGCGCGCCGCCTGGCCCGCGAGTCGGCGCGGCAACCGCTTCCCGTCGGCCACGCCGACGCGCATCCGATCCCGCAAGCAGCGAAATCCTCATGGAGCAGACGATGACTGTGCCTCTAAACGCAGCGCCTCCCAACGCAGTGCCCCCCAACACAGTGCCCCCCAAGCCCCCTGACCTAGCGTTCGACACGCTCGCCGCGGCGTTCCGCGCCACATCCGCCCGGGTGCCGGCCGACCGGATCGCGTTGCGCAGCCACGACGGGACGCTTGCGATCACCTGGCGGCAATATGCCCAGTGGACCGCGGCGGTAGCCGCCGGGCTGGCCGGCCTGGCACGCGACGGCCTGACCCGGCCGGGAACCGTTGGCCTGCTGCTGCCCAACGTGCCGTTCTTCCACGTGGTGGACGCGGCGGCCGGTCAGCTCGGGTTGACCACGTGCTCCCTGTACCCGACGCTGCCGCCGCACGAGGCGCGGTTCATCGTCGATGACGCCGACTGCCGGGTGCTTGTCACCTGCGCGGCCAATCTCGGACTCGCCCAGCATCTGGCCGCGGAATGCCGCGGTCTCACGCGTGTCCTCGTCGTCGACGCGCGCGCGGGCGAACTGCCGGCCGGCGTGAGCACGGTTCCCGGGCTGACCGAGGAAGAGCGAGACGCCGCGCCAGCCTTGGACCGCGTCGCGGCCAGGCTCACCCCCGAAGACACACTGTCGCTCGTCTACACCTCGGGTACCACCGGCCCGCCCAAGGGAGTGCAGATAACCAACCGCAACGTGCTCGCGGTCGCCCGCGGCTTCTTCGAGCGGCTGCCGCTGCCCGACGGATGCCGGCTCGTCTCCTACCTTCCGATGGCCCATGTGGCCGAGCGCGCGGCCAGCCACTGGATGCCCATGGTGCTCGGCGCCAGCGTCACCTGCTGCCCGGACCAGCGGCTGCTCGCGCAGGTGCTGCCGTCGTGCAGGCCCCAGTGGTTCTTCGGTGTCCCGCGGGTGTGGGAGAAGCTCCAGGCCGCGATCCGCGAGGGCGTCGCCGCCGCGCCGCCGGCCATGCGAGCGGTGATAGAGGAGGCGCTGTCCCTCGGCGAGGTGATCACCGCCGCCCGCGAAGGCGGCGCGCCGCCGCCGGCCCAGGCGCTCGCCCGGTACGAAATCCTGTCCGGCCAGGTGCTCAAGCCGGTCCGCGAACTAGCGGGACTTGATGACCTCGTGGCCGCGCACTCAGGGGCGGCGCCGGTCGCGCGCCGTGTGCTGGCCTTCTTCCACGCCCTCGGCGTCCCGGTCGGCCAGATCTGGGGGATGACGGAGCTGGGCGCCGCCGCCTGCGTCAGCGTGCCCGGCCGCGTGCGGCTGGATACCGTCGGGCCGCCGCTGGACGGCGTCGAGGTCACGATCGCCGGCGACGGCGAGGTGCTGGTACGCGGCGACCTGGTCATGGCGGGCTACCGCAACCGCCCGGAGGAGACCGCCGCCACCGTCGACCCGCAGGGCTGGCTGCACTCCGGCGACCTCGGCGAGCGCAGGCCCGACGGAGAGCTGGTCATCGTGGGGCGAGCCAAGGAGATCTTGATCAATTCCTACGGCAAGAACATGTCCCCGGCGAAGATCGAGGCGGTGATCAAGGCGGAGGTGCCGCTGATCTCGCAGGTCTGCTGCGTCGGCGAGGGCCGCCCCTACAACGTCGCGCTCGCGACCCTTGATCAGGCCGCCACTCCAGAGCTGCTCACGGCGGTCGTGGCGGGCGTGCGCGCCGCGAACGAACGGCTGGCATCGGTGGAGCGCGTCCGCCGTATCCATGTTCTGCCGGATGACTGGAGCCCGGGCAGCGAGGAGGTCACGCCCTCGCTGAAACTCCGGCGGGCCGTGATCACCAAGAAGTACCAGGACGAGATAGAGGCGCTGTACAGCCAGGCCATCGGCCATCCGTGCTGAAGCCAGAAACCCGGGCCCGCGCGGGCCGCTAGGATCGCCAGGGTGGCTGACTTCGATCCCACGAAACCATCCATTGCGCGGATTTACGATTACCTGCTGAACGGGAAGGACAATTTCGCCGCCGACCGGGAGGTCGCGCGGCGACTGCTGGACGTCGCCCCGCTGTCAGTCGCGGTGATCAGGGAGAACAGGCAGTTCCTCACGCAGGCCGTGACATGGGCGGCGACGGCGGGCATCAGCCAGTTCATCGACCTGGGCTGCGGCATGCCGACCGCGCCGAACACGCACCAGACGGCGCGGGCGGTCACCGCGGGCGCCCGGGTGGCGTACGTCGACAACGACCCAGTGGTGCTCAGCCACCTGCGCGCGCTGACCGCACACGGCGATCCCGCCGTGACCGTGGTGGACGGTGACGTGCGCGAGGCGGACAAGATCCTCGGCGCTGTCGGCGCCGGTATCGACCTGACGGCGCCGGCCTGCCTGCTGGTGGGGTTCCTGCTGCATTTCTTCGAGCCCGGCGACGCACGGGACCTGATGGCCAGGTACGTGCCTTCGCTGGCGCCCGGCAGTTGCGTGGTGCTTTCCGCTGGCCGCGCCGACGCTGCCACCATCGAAGCTTCGCGCTTCATGTCGTGTCACGTTACGCCGAATGCCGCGAACGGCCAGCCTCGGCGAAGCGCCGGCTACTCGATGCCGAGAGCCTCCTGGACGATGGGGTCGTCGTCGGTGCCTAGGATGCGCCAGTCCTCGTCGGGCTCGAGGATCTTCTCCGCGCCGCGGATCGACTTGAAGTCCAGGCCGGCGCCCACGGCCGGCGGCTCCTTGCCTTCGGCCAGGCCCTTGGCCGCCGAGATCAGGATGTGCCGCATCCGGCTGATGGCCTTGTCGGTGGAACCGAGCTGCTCCTGGGTGCGGTCGTAGATCGGGCCCATCGACTCGGTCACCATCAGGTCCTGGCTGACGAAATCCGAGACGCCGCTGAAGGTGCTCGTGCGCTGGACGTCACGGTCGATCAGGTAGTCGTTGTCCATGGTGTAGCGGCGCGGGACGATCCCGGTTCCCCTGGTTGACAGCGGCGTGGAGAACGGGGCGATCGCGAACAGGCTCGCGCCGCCGAGGCCGCGGGGGTTGTGCCAGGTCCTGGGCGCGGTGAAGTAGCGCCAGCAATTCTCGTCGTCGATCGGGATGAACATCCCCTGGCCGGTGCTGTACGGGATGCTGGCGACCATCGTGGAGTAGGGCACCACGTAGGCGGTGATCCGCACGTGGGTGTGCCCGTTGGGCGTGCTGCGGATCCCGGCGTACCGGTACCCGTACCAGGTGTCATGGACCTCAAGCCGCGGGGCGCGGTCGTGCCGCCAGAACTTCCACGACATC
>Ga0126381_100009062_pt1 | contig 11161 bp, 11 predicted proteins | sample PanSoiMetPlot_28_FD_96465 | JGI IMG/M metagenome (GOLD analysis project Ga0126381, IMG submission 96465) | Tropical forest soil microbial communities from Panama - MetaG Plot_28 | ecosystem: Environmental > Terrestrial > Soil > Tropical forest > Bulk soil | place: Panama | collected 2016-02-17 | reverse complement strand
TTCCAAGGCAGACCGGCGGCGCAGCGGCATCTTCCGGGGAAAAGGGGGGGCGTTGCGGGTGTCTCAAAATTAGGGATTCGAATTTCGACGCATTGCACCTCATTTTGGTAGAATTACTGACGTGGGACACGAGAAGCCTGAATGGGCGCGGGCGCTATGATGTCTGAGCAGAAACGAATTCTTGTTGTAGAGGATTCCGACGACGGCCGATTTGCTCTTGCCAAGCTGCTCCAGCTCGAGGGTTACACAATCCTGGAAGCGATCGATGGGGTCCAGGCAATTGAGATGGCGGCCCGAGAGCGGCCCGATCTTATACTGATGGACCTGTCTCTACCCGTTATTGACGGACTCACTGCAACCAGGAGGATCAGGGAAACAGCTGGGCTAGAGGGCATTCCCATAATCGCGTTGTCCGGCCACGATGCGTTCGGGCTTGGCAACGACGCGAAGGAGGCCGGAATCACCGACTATGCAACGAAGCCTGTTGACTTTGACCTACTGATCGACATGCTGTCCAGGTATCTATCGAGCCAGCCCTGAACAACGAAAATCGGCTCTCATTCATCAAAATAGCGCTTAATGTTGTCCTGGCCGAAGAGGTCGGATTAGAATTGACGATGGGGTTATTAATGAAATGGTTAAGAGATTAGTCTTATCTTTAGCGTTGCTTGCATTTGTGGCGGGCAGCAGTTTTGTTGTTCTTGGCCGGCAGCAGCCCAAGCCTTCATCCCAGCAGATCACTGATGTTATCCAAAAATTTGCTGCCGCCGAAAGCCGGAACAAAAAGGCGAGGAACAATTACACTTACACCCAGGACTTTGATATCAAGACACTGGGAATCGGCGGGTACATTACAGGAGAATTCCACAGAGTTTCGGATATTGTTTATGACGACCGGGGTAACCGGGTTGAAAAAATAACGTTCTTTCCTGCGCCTACTCTGGTAGAACTGGTCATCACCAAGGAAGACATGGACGATCTCGCCGGGGTCCAGCCTTTCGCACTGTCGCTCGAGGACCTGCCCAAATACCAGGTCGACTTCGCCGGCAAAGAGCGCGTAGATGAGCTCCAAACGTATGCCTTCGACGTAAAGCCGCGTCAGTTAGTAAAAGGCCAGCGATATTTTGAAGGCCGTATCTGGGTTGACGAAGAGGATCTTCAGATAGTCAAGGCCAAAGGTAAGGGGGTTCCAGACGAAGGCGGTCAACAATTCCCGCATTTCGAATCATACCGCGAGAACGTAGACGGAAAGTACTGGTTCCCAACCTATGTGTACGCTGACGACGAACTGGTCTTCAAGAAAGGTCCGACGGTACATATGAAAATGGTGGTCCGCTATACGGCTTATAAGAAGTTTTCGGGGAACATAACGCTGATCGACGAGAATGGAGCGCCGGACGAAAAGGAGAACCCTGATTCGAAGAAGGCAACAACACCGCCGCCGGCAAAGAAACCTTGATCGCGCTTGCACTCTTGGACGTTTTAACAGGGGTTCTTGGAGGCTAGCTCGCACATGCCGCTTGTGAACTAACTCTATAGCGAAGTAATGCACAAATCTCTACCGGCCAGATACGCGTTTATTCTTGCAATGATGGCTTGCCTCGTGACAGGTCCACTTGTCTACACGCAGGCCGCAGCGCAGCAGGTCCCGTCCGCCGAGATACTGAGCCGTGTGGCTTCTAACGGCCAGGAGATCGGAACGAGCTTTGACAAAATGCCCCACTACGAGGAGTTGAGAATTCAGGCTGTCAACATCGGTAACATTGTGACGGGCGAATATTACCGGCTGTCTCGCGTCTTTCGTGATAGGACGGCGAGGGCTGCCGAGAAGGTAATGGAAGAGAAATCGACGTTGCCGAATGAAGCGTTTTTCAGCATCGCCGCCGTTCACAGACTGCTACAAATCTACCGATTCAACATCACGCCGGCGGTCCTTGAGCAGTATGAATTCAACTATATCGGGCGGGAACGGATCGATGAGTTGAACACATTTGTATTCGACGTGAAGCCCAAGGACAAGGTCCTTGCCCGGTCTGCAGGAGAGTCACGCTACCTCAAGGGTCAGATATGGATTGATGACCAGGACCTGCAAGTTGTCAAAGTGTCCGGGGAGATCCTGCCGCACACCAGGCCCGACCGTACACCTCGGTTCGAGACCTACTTCAAGAACTATGACAGGTACTGGCTTCCGGCGTATACTACTGCCGATGAAGATCTTCGCATGAGCGATGGAACGTCGCGGGTCATAATCAAGGTCAGGGATTACGGATTCGGCAAGAACGACCAGGCTGGAACGGGATGACCCTCGGGCCCGAGGTCAGTCAGAGATTGCACAGGACGCGATGAGATCACGCCGCCTCTCCTGGCTCATAGCCGGCACCGTGTCGGTTGTCGTTCTTATCGTAAACTGGCTTACGATGGCCCCGACCGTGACACTGGTGGACAGCGGCGAACTAATCGTCGCCGCCCGGGGTCTGGGTGTTGCGCATCCCCCGGGCTTTCCCCTCTACTGCGCATTGGCCCACGTGGCCTGCTTCCTTCCGATAGGTGACATAGCAAAGCGAGTGAATTTCGCTTCCGGGTTCTTCTCGGCGGTTGCGTCCGGGTTCGTCTGTCTGGTCGTCGCTGAAGTGATGCTTTCAGATCAGGTGCGGCGTTCAGACCAGTCACGAGTCGCAAGTGGTAAGGCAAAGGGACGCAGTAGGAAAAGCGAGCCAGATGCGGAGACAATCCCGCGGAATCGGATACCGCACTACCTCTCCCAGGCTGTGCCCTGTATCTTCGCCGGGCTTACGATTGCATTCTCAAGAACCCTGTGGGGCTACGCCACAATCGCGGAAGTTTACACTTTGAATTCGCTGCTCATCGCTCTCATTATCCTGTTGATGCTGCGATGGCGGCGGGCCAGAACTGAAGCTCCCGCCGGCAATGCTATTTCCAACGCTGAACGAAGAAGCGTGGACGGAACCGGCAAACCGGTCATCGCGGCACCGGGAGATCGGTATCTCTACAGCGCGGCACTGATTTTCGGACTGGCCCTGGGAGTCCACCACGTAACTGTAGGGTTGCTGCTGCCAGGCCTCGCGGCGTTCGTGTATGCGACCGATGGCTTCCGATTCTTCAGGAGTAAACGGTTTGTCCTGGCGGCATTGGTTTCAGTAGCGGGGCTAGTGGGCGTCTACGCCTACTTGCCAATCGCGGCGCATCGAGCTCCGGTTCTAAATTGGGGAGATCCAACGACGCTCGGACGAATATGGCTTCACGTCAGTGGCTGGCAATATCGCGTCTTTCTTCAGTTCTCAGCCAACCGCATCGAGGACATGGCCCTGGAGTTCTTCAGATTCTATGGACGTGAGTTCGGGCCTCCCTGGCTTCCAATCGTCACTGGGCTTGCGGTTCTCGGATTTTGGCGACTGTGGCGGACTAAGAATTGGGCGATGGCGGCATTCCTCGGCCTGGTTATAGCCACTGATCTGGGATACGGGCTCAGTTATGAGATCGCCGAGGACAAAGATGCCTACTATCTGCCGCTTCTGATAGTGACAGCGATACTTGCGGGGTTGGGAACCCACGTAGCGCTCCGATTCATTCAGCGAAAGCTGACAGCGCGAGCGGGTTTGGCCGTGGCAGGCGCAGTTCTTATTGGCGTGCTTCCCTGGATTACATTCGCTGCCAACTTTCCGTTCAATAATCGAAGCCATTACTACATAGCACGCGATTATGTAGACAATATCCTCGGAAGCGTAGGATCCGGCGGAACATTGCTGACGCTGGATTGGCAGGTCTATTCGCCTCTAATGTATGTGCGCGAGATCGAACGCGTCCGGACCGACGTCGTCGCAATAGACGTGAATCTCTTGAGAAGGTCATGGTATTACGGCTATCTGGAGCGCGAATATCCGGACCTGGTCCAGAATACGCGAGGCCCGATGGATGAGTTCCTTGGAGAGCTGAGACACTGGGAAGCTGATCCAGACGCATACAAAGAAACGGCGATGACGGCGCGTATAAACGACAGGTTCATTCAAATGATAATGGCGTTCATCGCTTTCCAGAGCCGGAAGGCCCCCGTGTATATGACTCTCGATATCGCCGCCAACCTCGGAGGCGACAATCCGCAGTTGGCCAAGTCAATAGCAGGTGCCTATCAACTGGTACCCGACGGGCTGGTATTTCGCCTCCTTACTGACCGGGGGTTTAGCGAGCCAGCCAGCCCCGCCCTCGAGACTCGCGGGCTGTTTGATGGCTCGCTGTCGTTTGATGCGGATGATGTCGTCAGGACTAAGGTAATACCGGTTTATCTCAATATGAAGGTGAACCGCGGACGCTATCTGGCCGCACATGGCCGATACGATCGAGCTATTGAGAGTTATCGAGCGGCTCTTGATCTCGAACCGGATTTCTCTTTTGCGCGCCAGTCGCTGGCAGAGGCTAACGCGGCGATCGAGAAAGCCAGTGCTGAAAAAGCGACAGTCGATAAGACCATCGACGAGCCGGTTCGTTAGCTATTGCCGCGTCCGAGGACCTGGGGCGCGCCGGCAGCTCGATTGCGGACCGGCTGGATGGAGCCACCAGCAAGCGTGGCAAGATAGATAATGAGGGCGCCGAGCAGGACCAGCGAATGGCGGTCGGCCCACTCAGCAGCAGAAGTTCCGATCAAAGTGGGGCTAGTGAGAGTGAACAGCCCGAAGGCCGCCCCAATGGCAAAGATAAGGACGCGGCGATTCAAGCTTCTTGTTCTAATAGCGGTTCCAGTAAGAGCGGCTGCCGGAAGTATGAGTGCGATGAAATGGGCCTTCCACGCGAGGGGGGACAACACAACCATACAGCAGAAAGCAGGGGCTGCGGCGTCGATTTCGATTCCGCTTTTTCTTGCAACTATGAGAGCTCCCACAAGGGCGACAAGCGAAATTGCGAGCGAAGCTGTATCATAAGGTTGCCTCCTGGCATCTTCCGGCTGGCCTAGTACCCTCGAAGTAGCCGCTCTAATCGACTGGTTGCCGGAATAACCGAGATCAAACCCCTGGCCGTTGGTTATCGTCTGATGCTTGAAGGCCACTAACGCGGCCGTGGCAGCCCGCCCAAATACCAGAAAGCTCGACGCGAGTATGCAGGTGATTAGCAAGGAACTTCCGATTGCGAATCGCACCCTCCCTCGTGCAAGGTGATAAATCACTAAAATGGCGGGAGTGAGCTTGATGGATGCGGCGAGAGCAAGCAGGACAGCAGATGTCTTGGGACGGCCGCGAGCATAAAAGTACAAATGAGCGACCGCCAATGAAGTGACAATGGCATTTACCTGACCCATCGCAAGGCAATCGAGAGCAAACCGGCCGACCACCAGCAATGCTACAATGGCAACGACCAACTCGAGGCGCGCAACGTGCCTTGTGAGGATTTCCGTTTTTGAGAAGGCTGAACTTTTTGAGGGGGCCAGACCGCAACCGCCCGGGCTCAGGGACCTCGCGGGTTGCTCTCGATCAGGAGAGCTCCCGATGGTCCCGGTAGGGTTGGCCATGCCGCAGGCGTGGTTCTCTCGCACGGAAAGAATCGAGGCAAGGTGGGCGGCAAGCAAGAGCGATGATGAGCTGAGAATGAACCAGATGTAAGCGGCGAGTTGGAGCGGGACCAGACCAAGCGGAACTATAAGCTCGGCGAGCACAGGCGGATACAAGTATGGGGTCCAGGGGCTGAGGCGATTCTGATAAGGATCGCGGCCTGACAGCACTTCCCGCGCGGCATAGTAGTAGACATTGAAGTCATTGCGATAAGAGCCGTAATCAGAACCCGAGAGCCTGGCGAAATAGAGGCCAGATGTCAGCACCATGGCTGCAATTATTACGAGGACTCGGCGGCCAGGACGCCGCCGGATCGCAGGAACAGGGTTAAGCGAAGTAATCAAATCAGCACCAGGTCCTTTCAGAGCTGAATGCTCAGCGATTTGATATGAAATATCGCGAGTAGAAGTAGATTGCCGGGGCGGCGACCAAAATACTATCGAGGCGATCGAGCATGCCGCCGTGGCCCGGTAACAGGTTCGACGAATCTTTCACGCCAGATCCCCGCTTTAGCATTGACTCAGCGAGGTCGCCTGTCTGGCCTAAGACTGAAACGGCTCCCCCTAGGATCACGGAGTCCAGAAGCGGCAACTGAGGAAAGAAGATCAACCGGCAGAGAGGCCCGGTCGCCAGAGCAGCGGCAAAGCCGCCAATTGCGCCCTCAACGGTCTTGCCAGGGCTGACGCGCGGCGCGAGTTTGTGACGACCAATTGCCCGCCCCGTGTAATAGGCTCCGGTATCCGTCATCATCACCATTGCTAAGAACAGGGTCAATAGCTTCGCGGAAAGGTGATGTGTATCCGCGGTATCACCGAGCATGCGAACGCCAACCAGCAGAGCGCACGGCAGACCCACGTACATCGCCCCAAACATGGTGGAGGACAGCGAGGTCAACGAACTCGCCATTTCATCAGATAGAGACAGCCCTGCGGAAAGCAAGATGATGAGGGTTGCCGCTAAGACCGCAATGACCCATTCGGGTCGATCGAACACGAAGCAGCCAATGAGCAACAGGCAACTCAGAATTCCGATCAGTGCAAAGGGCTTGCAGGCGACTCTCGACGCAAGGCCGTAGAATTCATTCAGAGCCAGTATCGCAGCAATGGCAGCCAGCGCAACGAAGAAAAACGGTATGGGGCTCCAGACGGTGTAGAGGAGAATCGGAAGCGCTACAATAGCCGTCAGTATTCTCTTCATAGAGGAGGGTAATAGAGCCTGACTTCACAAACCTGCAACTTCACAAAACGGCAATCGGGCATTTGCCCCGTGGCGGCACTCAATATCGCGAAAAGACAGCGGGCCAGTCCGTTCTCGACCTAAAGACAGTTACAAGATGAGGTTTAAGGTTCGTTTACGTCCTTGATCAGGAACCACTCCTCAGGAAAAGGGTTCTTGGGATGCCAAACCGGGCGGCGGACCCGAGGCCGCAGGCGCCGGAGAGCCGCCCGTACAGGGCTTTTCATTGTTGCGGGCGGCGCCAGTTCTGTCATGAACGACTCATTTCATATTTGCGACGAGAGATCCGTTGTGCGACGGCTTCACTCCGCCGTAGCGGCGCTCGCGCCTCTGAAACTCGATGATCGCCTCAAATAGATTTGCCTGCCGAAAATCGGGCCATAGCGTATCGGTCACGTATATCTCGCTGTAGGCAATCTGCCAGAGGAGAAAATTAGACACTCGCATCTCGCCACTGGTTCTGATCAGCAGATCAGGATCGGGAAGACCCGCGGTGTAAAGACAGCGTTCGATATCGGCCTCGCCGAGTTGCCCGGGATCTCTGGCGTATTCGGCGTATTCGGTGTATTCGGCAAGGAGCTGCCGGCATGCCTCAAGGATTTCAGACCGGCCGCTGTAGTTGAGTGCCACGGTTAGAAGCATCCCGGTGCAGTCAGCAGTCTCTCGTCTGGCCCGGTCGATTTCTCGCCTCACGCTGGATTCGAGTCCTTCTTCGCGGCCGATCGTTCGGAACCTTATGTTATTCCGCTTGAGAAGACGTAATTCTCTTCTGAGGAATTCCCTCAAGAGTGCCATCAAGGCATCAACCTCGAGCCTGGGCCGCTTCCAGTTCTCTGTCGAAAATGCGTATAGAGTCAGGTAAGAAAGGCCCAACCGGGCAGCGGCCTCGACGGTGGCCCGTACTGCTTCGGCGCCGGCCCGATGACCTGCGACGCGGGGTTGGTTGCGGCGGCCAGCCCAGCGGCCGTTTCCATCCATTATGATTGCTACATGCGAAGGCAGCCGAAGTGGATCTATCTGGCGGAGAAGGAACTCATCATGGGACCCATGTTCTATTACGCCATCGAACTCGTTAAGGATATTCTCACTCATTATCCCGAATCATACCGCCAGTGTGCGACGAAGAATTCCAAAAAGGGGATGTATCATATTAGTAGTCGACCCGCAGCAAAGTCAACCCAGCCGCGGGCGCTGTTGGACCAGAAAGTCGGCGATCACGCTGTTCTAATGCGGTCAAAACCGTTTCAGCCTCCCGGTGACCGCGACCAACATCTATCAATGTGCCTACGATCGTTCTGACCATATACCTGAGGAACCCATCGGCGACGGCGACGACCGTCAACATATCATCGATCTGTCGCACTTCGAGACTCCGCAAGTCGCGAATGTGGCACGATGCCTCCGAATCGCTGTCGGCGAAGGCGGTGAAATCGTGCCGGCCACGAAGCAAAGCGGCAGCCTCTCGCATCCGTGCCGCGTCGAGGGCGCCCCGGAAGTGGTAGACGTACCTGTACTCGAAAGGGCTTGTAACCGGGCCGGTGCAAACCCGATATTCGTACGTCTTCTGAGTGGCCGAGTAACGGGCGTGAAAGGATTGATCGACCAGTTCGACCGCCAAAACCCTGATATCAGGGTCGAGGTTCCCATTGATTGCATCACGCAGCCGCCCGGGTTCAAACTCGCGCTCCATGAGGAAATTCGCAACCTGGCCCTCTGCGTGCACTCCCGAATCGGTGCGGCCTGCGCCATGAACAGTCACATTTCGATGGTCCAAGAGTGAGAGAACACGAGTCAACTCGCCCTGTATAGTTCGGCCGCGAGGCTGGGTTTGCCATCCCTGGTAATTGGTGCCGTCGTATTTGAGGATGATCTTTACGTTCTGCAATCTCGAAATTGGTTGCTGCTCAGAATCTGTTGGAACTCAGCGGATAGCAGCTCTGCTGCCCGGCTTTACAGCGGGCTCACCCTGGCGGCATAGGGGGCAGACTGCCGGTTCGTATGCAGGCACATAGAGCGTAAGCAGGGCGCGACGAGGCACGCCGAGATCGACCTCTCCCCCGCTGCGATCAACCAGGGAGCCGGCGCCCACGACTGTTCCGCCCGCTCGCGAAACAGCGTCCATAGTCTCTCGAGTAGAGCCGCCGGTCGTGACGACATCCTCGACGACGAGGACTCTCTCTCCCGGCATTATGGTGAAACCACGTCTTAGCGTCATCACTCCAGCTTCCCGTTCGGTGAAAAGGGAGCGCACTCCCAGAGCGCGAGCTGTCTCATGGGCGACTAAAATCCCGCCAATCGCAGGTGCAACGACCACATCGATAGGCACGCCTTTGAACTTGTCCGCGAGCAGTCGCCCAATCCGTTCGGCATTCCGGGGATCCTCTAGTACCAATGCACATTGGAGGTATTGGCGGCTATGGAGCCCTGAAGTCAGCTGGAAATGGCCCGTCAGCAGAGCCCCCGTTGAGGTGAATAACAGGATTATGTCCTGGCCGTCTTCTACTGTGGTTGCGATTTCGTCGTCCATTTTGTTTCTCCCATGAAATACCTGGGCCGGAAGTTCCGGCGGCCAGGCGGCGGTACAACCGCACCGTGTACGGGCGCACCGTGGCACGGCCGCACTGTGCCACGGCCGCCCCTAGGTGATATTTCATAGTTTTCAGGGGCCGCGGCGGCATGTTTGACTCATTAGTTCAATGTCAAATACTTCCCCGAGGCGGATCTCAGGCGAGACAATGACTCGGGTAACTCGGCGAGGTTGTCGATTACCCCGACCCGTTGGTAGTCATTAAACGCGTCCCTGGTGGTGGTGCCAGACAGGACCGCCAGAAAGGGGGTGCCGGCGCGCTCTGCTACGATAGCGTCAATGATGCTATCGCCTACATAGAGAGCGCTCGTGCTGAGTGTGTCGAGTTTTTCCAGTGCCTTGAAGAGACCTTCCGGATCGGGCTTGTGGCAGGTAACGTCCTCGCCGCCGATTATAACGTCAATAAGATCCAGTAGGCCCTCGCGTGCAAGGACTGCCTCAATTCGGTGCCGGTACTTGGTCGACACGATGCCCAAGCATAATCCACTTTCCTTCAGTGCGCGTATCACACTCTGGGTGGAATCAAACAGCTCGGTTGAATCGACCATGACATCGTCGGCCTTTGTAATGAACAGGCGCGAAAACTCCGCGGCAAGTGCCGGATCATCAATAGATGTAAGCGCCTCGAATGCGTCCTTCAGAGACATGCCTATCGTGCGGCAAACAGCGTCATCAGAGGTGGGCGACAGATCCATTGACTCGAGAGCATGCCTGGCACATTGAATGATGCCGGGTGACGAGTCGGCCAGTGTGTAGTCAAAATCGAATATTAGTGCCTTGAAAGCATCGTAAATCATAGAAGTCCGGATCAACCGGCGGTTAGCCTGGATAGCACGCACAAACCGTAACCGAAAATACTAACACAAAAACCGGACGCCGACACCGTGGCCAAAGTAGCACACGACCTGGAGACCTGGAGATCTGGTGTACTAATAGCTCCAACTGCTTCTTGAGCGTGGATTGCGATGACATGCTCATATTAGAATCGGGAGTGACGCTTGTCACGTGCTCAGCCAGCAGAATCGGCTTCCGCATGGAGGAGGGGTCCCATGTCACCCTCTGCGTCAGAGCAATCAGCAGGGCAGTCTCAATCAACTCAAAGCCGCCTGGGAAGAGAGCGTGAAGTCAGTGATGGCTCGGGCTCGAGTCAATCCCGCGCGAAATGCATCCGAAACCGGCGAGCGACATCCGCTTTATGCATCACCGTATTCTCCATGGCTCTCTGTGTGAGGTTGTTGCACTGGGAGGACAGGCACCTTGAGATAGTGAATGAGGGAACCCTCCTCACTGATTTAGCTGTGATTTGTAGCGCGGCTGTCCTAGGATACGCGCTAGAACATGATTATTTCAGCGGCGTTGGTGCCGGATGCGGAAACTTCAGGGTCAATGTTCACAGTCTCATGGGTGCCGCTACCAATGAGATGCAGGTAGTAGTAGAATGCCGCCTATGACCGGCATGCTCTTGCCAATACTACTACTAATCTCGCTGGCGCTGGCGGGCGAGGCCCTGGGGGCGCCGCGGACTATGAGGCTTGACTACTACCACACGGGCGACGCCTCGCATGAGACATTCAGTGTCGACCGGCTTGTCCTGGAGCCACTGGCGTGGCCGGGCAACGCCGGCAAGGCCATCGACGATACCAATCTCGGGAAATATTTCTTCGAGGTTATTGATCAGAACACGGGGCACGCGATCTATTCGCGGGGATTCGCTTCGATTTACGGGGAGTGGGAGACAACGGACGAAGCAGCCAAGGTCACTCGTACATTCAGCGAATCG
>Ga0126381_100009060_pt1 | contig 11162 bp, 10 predicted proteins | sample PanSoiMetPlot_28_FD_96465 | JGI IMG/M metagenome (GOLD analysis project Ga0126381, IMG submission 96465) | Tropical forest soil microbial communities from Panama - MetaG Plot_28 | ecosystem: Environmental > Terrestrial > Soil > Tropical forest > Bulk soil | place: Panama | collected 2016-02-17 | reverse complement strand
CTCGCGGCGCAGCCGCAGCTCCATGTTGCCGGTGCCCTTGAACTCCTCGAAGATCACCTCGTCGGCGCGGGAGCCGGTCTCGATCAGGGCGGTGGCGAGGATCGTCACCGAGCCGCCGTGCTCGATGTTGCGCGCCGCGCCGAAGAACCGCTTCGGCGGGTAGAGCGCGGTCGAGTCCACGCCGCCGGACATGATCCGGCCGCTGGCCGGGGCGGACAGGTTGTAGGCCCGGCCCAGCCTGGTGATCGAGTCGAGCAGGACGACCACGTCGTGGCCCATCTCGGCCAGCCGCTTGGCCCGCTCGATGGCCAGTTCCGCCACGGTGGTGTGGTCCTCGGCCGGCCGGTCGAAGGTCGAGTAGATGACCTCGCCCTTGACCGTGCGCTGCATGTCGGTGACTTCCTCGGGCCGCTCGTCCACGAGCACGACCATGAGGTGGCACTCGGGGTTGTTCTTGGTGATCGCGTTCGCGATCGCCTGCATGATGAGCGTCTTGCCCGCCTTAGACGGCGACACGATGAGGCCGCGCTGGCCCTTGCCGATCGGGGCGATCAGATCGATGATCCGGGTCGTCATGTTGCCCGGCTCGGTCTCCAGCCGGAGCCTCTCCTGCGGGTACAGCGGCACCAGCTTGGCGAACTCCGGCCGGGTCTTGGACTGCTCAGGGTCCAGGCCGTTGACCTTGTCGAGCCGGACGAGCGCGTTGAACTTCTCCCGGCGCTCGCCCTCCCTCGGCTGCCGGACCGCGCCCTCGATGACGTCGCCCTTGCGCAGGCCGTGCCTGCGCACCTGGGACAGCGAGACGTAGACGTCATCGGGTCCCGGCAGGTAGCCGGTCGTGCGGACGAAACCGTAGTTGTCCAGCACGTCCAGGATGCCCGCGATGGGGATGAGCACGTCGTCCTCGGAGATCACCGGCTCGGCGTCGCCGCCGCGGTCCCGTCGTCCCCGGTTGTTGTTCCGGTTGCGGAACCTGTCCCGGCTGCGCCGGCTGCCCTGGTTCTCGCGGTCGTCGTCCCCGCGACCGCCCTGCTGGTCGCCGCGCCCCTGGCCCGAGTCACGGGAGTCCCGCTGGTCACGGTGCTGGTCGGAACCGTCGCTGGCCGCGCGAGGCTGGTCGTCACGCCGGCCGTTGCCCTGGTCGTCGCGCCGGCCGCCCTGATCGTCACGCCGGCCGCCCTGGTCGTCACGCCGGCCGTTGTTTCCACGACGCCGGCGGCTGTCCCGCTGGCCGTCGCCCTGCTGCTGGACATCGTCCCGCTGCGCGCCGCCGACGGCGTCGCGGCTGTCGGCTCCGCGCCCGCCCCCATCGCTCACGCTGGCCGGCGCGCCGGCTCCGGCCGTGGTCACGGCCGGGGCGCCATCCCCCGCGGCAGCGGCCCCCACGCCGCCCTGAGACGAACTGTCGCCGATTCCGCCTGAGCTTGCACCGCCGCCCACGCCGGGCGGCGTCGATGTCTCAAATTCCATGGCGTCCTGCTCAAAGAGGCGGGTGGCGCCGGCTCCCGCAGGCGCCCCACGCTGGACTGAGTTGTCGTTCTGCGCGCCCTGGCTGCCACCGTTCCCGCCCTGGCCGTCGCGGGGTCCGCGGTCCGCGGCCTGGCGGCCGGCGCTCGCGGCACCCGGCCCGTCCCCGCTGCCTTGCCTCTCCTCGATCGCGGCGATCACCTGGCCCTTGCGCATCCGGCCGGTGCCCATGATGCCCATCGACTGCGCCAGCCGCTGCAGGTCGGGCAGGAGCATCGCGGACAGGCCTGTGCCGCCGCGGCGGCTCGCCGCGGTCGTCCCCGCTGTACCAGCAGTCAGCGCTGCCCCGGCGCTGGAGTCCCCATCCGGCCAGGAGCGTACCGCGCCGGCCGGCTCCGGGGAAGCCCCGGCCCGGCCCGCCGCATCGCCAGGCCACGGGGACGCGGTGGGAGGTTCCTCGGGCAGGCCAGAGGAACCGGTAGTCGTATCGGTGGTATCGCTCACAAGGGGTCCTTCCCAGGGCGCGGGTGCCGACCGCAGGTTCGGTCGCTGCCACCCGCTGTCACGCTCCGGCCGATCGGCCGGGCCAATTGTTGTGCCATCTGCCATCCCCGCCGCCATCTGCGGGCTGTCCCGCACCCGGCAGGTACGATCTCACGCCCTGCCGACATGCGCGGCCCTCCGTTCGCAGCCCGCGTCGCAGTAGCTAGCACCGGCGCTAGCGCTGGTACCAGGACCAGCGCCGACGGTGGAGAGTAGCGGCAAGCCCAGACGGCCGGACGGGTCCGCACCTTTTCGCACCCAGTTCCGCCGCGCACCGTCCGCGCCTGGCGGGTGTGACGGTGTGGGGGTGGGTGAGTGTCTGTGGCAGCCATAGCCCTCCGCTGGATGCGGACCGGGACTGGCAGACAGGCGAGCACCTCTCCCCATGGCGGGGCATCTGGTGCGGCATCCAGCTTAACACCATGAGCGCCCACGGCATTCCTTGGAGGTATCCGTCAGTCGGGGACAAGCCGGCAGCCCGTGCGCGAGCGGCCCAGGAACTCCTGGGGACGCCCGCCCGGCCGGGTTTCGGGTACGCTCCTCCCGCCCGTGACCGGGTGCAGGAGCAGCAGGAGGGACTCGAAGCCAGGCCGAAGCCATCGACGTCCAGGTCTTACATTGCATGCGGTACCCGTTCCGGTGGCGATTGAACCGCCCGTTTCCAAATCCCAGGCCCCGTTGCCTGCCGCAGCATCAGATTTCCGGGAACCTACTTCAACCGGGCGATTCTTACAAGTCCCCGGGGAACGAACGGTCAAACCCGCGGCGGCGCGGCCACGCCGAGCAGCCGCAGGCCCGTCCCGAGCGCGGTCCGGGCCGCGGCCGCCAGCCACAGCCTGGCCGCTGCCTCGGCTCCGTCGCGCGGCGCGGACCGGCCGCCGAACGGCAGCGCCGGGCAGCTCTCCCGGCAGTCGAGCCAGGCCCGGCCCAGGCCCTCGAGATACCGGGTGAAGACGTCAGGCCGGCGGCGGCGGGCGGCCGAGACGGCGCGTTCCGGAAGCCAGGACATGAGGTCCAGGAGCCGGTGCTCGGCCGGGTGCGTGAGCAGTCCCGGCCGGAACGCGTCGGGCCGCCCCCGGTCCACGCCGAGGTCAGCGGCCCACCGCAGGACGGACGCGGCGTCGGCGTGGGCGTACCTGACCGCGAAAAACGGATTCTCCAGAGAATTCCGAACGGACCGCCTCGCGTCGATCTGGCCGGTCCCGGCCGGAGTGGCCCGGGCCAGGGCGTAGCGCACCGCGTCGGCTCCCGCGAACGCGACGGCGGCCGCCGGGCCGGCCCGGGCGGGCGCCGCCGGCTGCTGCGGGAGGCCCTGGACCGTGAGGGTGGCCCCGGCCGCCTCGGCCAGCCGGCCCGTGACGACCGCGGCCGCCTGCTGCCGGGCCTCAGCCCAGGTGGCGGCGCAGGCCGGGTCGGCGCTGGCCGGCGCGGCGACCTCGGTACCGCACAGGGCGTCGCTGGCCGCGCAGCCGGCGCCCGCCTCCGGGATGCGCACGGCCAGGGCCGCTAGCGCCCCCGGGGTGACGGTCACGGTGAGATAGCCGCCGCCGGTGACGGACGTGGCCGCGACCCAGGCCACCCGGCTCAGCCGTCCGGCCAGCCCGGCCGCGACCTGCCCGGCCTCCTGGCCGGCCGCGCTGGCCATCAGGAACGGCAGCGAGGTGGCGTAGGTCCCCGGCGCGCCGCCGGCCCCGGGCGGCGCCGGCCGCCAGGTACCAGACGCGCGCACGCCGAGTTCCCTGCCGATGTCGCCGGGGATCACGGGCCCAGGCTACGGCGCGGCCGGCCCGTTATGGTCAGTGAACTTCGTCGTCCCGGGCGGCCGGTCACGCACCCGAGCGTGAGATCGGCGGAAGAAAACGCTCAGTCGCACACGGTCGTCGACGCGCCGGCCAGCTCGCGCACCACGCGGATCATCTCGGCCGGGTCGAACGGCTTGGTCAGGTAGGCGTCCACGCCGATCTGGCGCCCCCGGGACCGGTCGTCCTGCTGCGCCCGCGCGGTGATCAGCACCACCTTGATGCCCGCCGTCTCCGGGTTCCGGCGCAGCTGGGTCGCGGTCACCCAGCCGTCCAGCTGCGGCATCATCACGTCCAGGGTGATCACGTCCGGATCGGCCTCGGCCACCTTGTCCAGGCAGTCCTGGCCGTCAACGGCCGTGACGACCTCGAAGCCCTCCAGCGTGAGGTTCACGGCAATAAGCTGCCTGATGACCTCGTCATCATCGACAACCAGCACCCGGCCCAGTCCGTGCGTCACCTGCGCGAGGCTATCCGCTCCGGCGCGCTGATGCCCACCGATCTCCGCGTCCCCCCGGATGTTCGCTCCTGGTACCCTGGCTCCGGCCCGATGGCAACGCCTCCGGGCCGCATCTGGGCCCCCATAGCTCAGGGGATAGAGCAACGGCCTCCGGAGCCGTGTGCGCAGGTTCGAATCCTGCTGGGGGCGCCCGTCCATGACCAGCCGATACCCATCCTGAACTGGGCAGATTGCCGACGTGGCCAGAAGGCTAGTGTGCGGCGAGATGCCGCCGGGAGCCTGCGTGCGCGGCCATGTGTGGACCAGACGCGGACCAGGATCGCCGTGATGCACTCGGCGTCATCGACGGAGATACGTCAGCCACACGAGCAGCATTGCCGCGCCCTTCCGGGCGGAAGCCCTAAGGGACGCGGCGGCTGCCGAGCACCGCTGGCTAGCACCCCGCCGTGACCGGTGCCCCACCGTCAGCCGGTGACCACGCCTGCAAGAGCGGACGGCCGCCCCCCTCGCGCCGGGCATCCTTGTCGCCGTGCAGAGATCACGGGCAAGGGCGGGCCTGCGGCCCGTCGCTTGCTGCCGCAAGCACAGACCCTTGCCTCTGATCATCCACGGCAAACCCTGGCGCCTATCGAGGGGACGGCGGAAAGCCGAGGCGCATTGACACTTAAAGGTCAACCTCAAGAAGCAAGAATGGGCTGGAGCCTTGCCAGGCTCCGGCCCATTCCTGTCTAGTGGCTTACCCGCCGACGGGTTAGGGGCCAGTGATCGCGATGAAGGGCCCCGTGAAGCCCGCGAACGTCAGCGTGTAGGTGAAACTCGAGAGCGTAATCGACCCGCTCTGCAGCGACTTGGTCCAGTTGCCGTTCGGACACTTCGCTGCCGCAAAGAAGTCCGCGGCCGTCGGCACCGGCCCAGAATTCAGCGATGGGACGATCAGGCTGCCGTTCTTGGAGGAAAGGCTGCCGGTGGACGTCGGCGCGGTCTGGACGCTGGACTTGACCGGGACGAGCATGCCGCCGTGGTTGGTGCAGTTGACCGTGGCCGAGTACGTCGTATCCAGCGCTCCCGTCGCGTTCGAGTTGCCGACGCCGTTGAGCTGGTACGAAGTACACGTGACCAATTTCGTCGAGGAGTCCACCGAGCACGTCGCCGACGTACCGGTGCCCGCCCGCGACCCTGCCTGGCACGAGGGTCACAAGCAGCCGATGGGAGGCGCGACCGTGACAGCAGCCTAGGGTGCCGAGGGCAGCACGGGTAAGCCACTAGCTCGGGAAAAGGCACCACAGTGTAAGGCCATCGGTACGTCAGCTGCGGCCAAGAAGCAGGCGGCGGGCTTCGGCCATCGCGGCCTCGAAACCAGCCTCTCCAACGTCCATGTACGGCACGCGCAGATCGGCGCACTGCTCGCGTAGCTGTCTGCTGCGGTGCCGGATCCAGCTCGCAGACTCGCGCAGCTCCTCAGGTGAAAGTTCGCTCTCGGATTGCGGCTTCGGTCCCCGGTAACCAGCGAGGTCCTCGGCCGAGAGGGAGCCATGCCCAAGAAAGCACGCGCGGACCTTTGTTCCGCGGAGCGCTGCGCGCAGCCGCGCAGGATATGACGGCGCCAGCTCGAAGCCCTCGATCAAGAAACGATCAGCCTCCTCGGCGCACACCTCCGCCGCCTGCTCAATGTGCGGATACATGACCTCGGCGAGCGCGGCGGCGTCGGTGGGATCCTGGTCGATGGCATCAACGTCGGGAGCCAGTCGTCGCACTACCGTCCTGATGACATCTGTGGGCAGCCATGGGATGCCGTCGGTGGCGAGCAAGCGCTGTGCCAGCGAGGACTTCCCAACCCTCGGAGCACCTCCCACCAGATAGATGACGTGCGCAGTCACACTGGAATTGTCCTCTGAACCTACGCCATGGATCTGAGCAAGGGCCCTACGCGCGCGGGATCAGCAGGCCACGCAGCAGTCCCGGCCACCGCGGGCCGTCATAGACACGGCCGGGAACCAGGTAACGGTCCGGGCCAGCCGGCCGGACCTGGTCGTCGCGGACCGGCAGCAGCACGAACTCCAGCGAGAACGGCCGGGCCTTCCGGCCCAGCTCATCCTCCAGCCGCGCCACCACCTGGCCGATCGGCGCCTGCTCGTGAAGTCCCGCCTCCAGCCCCGCCGTCATGCGAGCGGTATGCCAGTCATGAGCCTGCCGCCACCGGCGGGTGACCACCCGCTGCAGCGCAGGCCACCCGGCCAGGCCGGGAAAATCTGGCGGGCCAAACGCCAGCGCCGCAGGCCGATGAGCCCGGTCAAACGGCGGCGCCAGCGGCGGCAGCTCAACCAGCGCCCGCCACCAGGCCAGCCAGCCCGCAGCCAGCTCCGCGGCCTCTGACAGGTCCGTGCTCGGGTCTGGCAGCGGCTCAACATCCGCGGCCCCCGGCACCACGCCCCCCGGTCCCACATCCATGCGCTCGGCGGCACGGAACCACAACGCCCAGTCAAACGACTCCGGCCACCGGTCCTCACTGATGCGCCAGGAAGGCGAACCAGCCAAACGCATCGCCGTAACTCCTCACAACCGCCTGTCCGCTGAAGCATGCCTCACCCCGAGCGGCAACACCTACCGGCCCTCGATGTTCGTGACCCTCACGCTGGATAGCTACAGCAAGGTCTACGACTACCAGCGCGTTACCCGCTCTCATCACGTTCGCGCAGGCCGACAGGCTGGCGCCCGCCGCTGGGCATGACCTTTGTGATCATCGTTGAGTCTGTCACACACCCGGCTGTTGATCATGCCGGCGAGTGGCGGGAACGCTTCTCCTCGGCGGTGAGAGCGATGTGGTGCCAGCGCCCTGGCGTTACCCAGCGGAAGACAGTGAGACCCGGGCGTTTACACCAGCACGTCTCCGTACAACCGCAGCGGAGACGAGGCCCGCCGATTCCCAGTGCGTCGGCGGCGCAGGTCCCAACTGCCAGCAGGAGGACTCCCGCGACGACCACCAGCAGAATTCGGCGCATACCCGGTAGCTTAGCCACCGGTCTCGTACGGCGCAGGTCGCCGGAAATGGTGTCAGGCTGGGAGCCATGAGCTTTTTTGACTCGATCCCGCAGCCGCGCCTCCTCCCGAGCCGGTACGACGGGCCCGCCCGGCCTGGATGCAGCCCGATGAAGTGATCCCCGGGTCGGTACCCGGCGAGGTGATGCTGATCCGGACCGGGCAGGTGGCGGTGGCGATTGGCAGTGTCCGCGCCTACCCGAACGGGTTCGAGTTCACCGCTCACGTACGCGTGCGCGCCGAGGATGAGAACGAGCCGGTCGGGCACGACCCATTCGACCGCCACGGGCGGCGGGGCGGGCAACCACCCGGCGATGTCCTGCGGCTAGGTATCATGTACGCCGATGGCCGTCGCACCGCGATCAACGGCGGTCACTGGCCGCCTGATGAGGCCGATCCCGGGCGCGTGCGCAGGTTCGAATCCTGCTTGGGGCGCTGGTCAAAGGCTTAATTCGAACGCGGATGCTAGCTGGCTCGCCCCGCCCGGCAGGCACCCTCCCGGCCTATGGCGTGTGGCGCGGTGCAGGGGCAGCCTTGGGCAGCCTGCAGGTGGCCGATGCGCCCGCCGCCCTCCTGGGCTACGTCGACTGCCTGGCCCAGGGCAATTGCGGATTTAACTGCGCTGAAATATCGGTCGCCTACATTGCTTCGGTGATTGCTGGCGGACAGGCTGCCGCGGACGACCCGCGTAAGCCCGACGTGCGGGGCCTCCTGGACCGGCACCTGGTGTTTGCGCTCGCCCAGACCCCGCCGGAACACAGCTTCGCGCTTGATGCAGGCGGGCTGCTCGATCCGGCGGTCACCTTGTTCAGCTTCCGGGCGGGCGGCAGCTTGCTGGGCATCGGGGCGATCAAGCGCCTGGACGCACGGCACGCGGAGATCAAGTCGATGCACATCGCCGAAGCCGCGCGTGGCCGCGGGATCGGGACCGCCATGCTGGCCCATCTGCTCGGCGTGGCCCGCGCCCGGGGCTTCTGCCGGGTGAGCCTGGAGACCGGGACCACGGCGGCATTCGCCTCCGCCCGGGCCCTGTACCAAAGGGCAGGGTTCATCTTGTGCGGCCCGTTCGCCGGCTACCAGCCAACCGAGGACAACCTCTTCATGACGCTGGAACTCGGCGCGGTCCAGGCGGCTAACGGGTAACAGGCTCCCCCGGCTACTGCCCTGGCCCGCGTGTTCGGCAGGTTGCGCCTACCCGCCCGCCGCTCCGCCGTCGCACACGCAGAACTCGTTGCCCTCGGGGTCGGCCATGACCACCCACCGGTTGCCGTGCTCGGCTCGGGCGTGCCGGTCAAGACGGCGCGCGCCGATCCCCTCGAGGCGCTCGACCTCGGCGTCGACGTCGGGTGTCTCGATGTCGAGGTGCAAGCGGTTCTTGGTGAGCTTGGCTTCGCCGACTCGCTGCAGCAAGAACTTGGGCAACGCCCCTGACGGCGATGCCAGCAGGACGTAGGCACCGGCCGCTCCGAGCCGTTGCAGTCCGAGCGCCTGTTCCCAGAAGCGGCCCAGTGCCTCGGGGTCTGCGCAGTCAAGGACCAGCCCGATCGTCGCTTCAGCCACGCGCAGATCCTCCCACGACCTGCGTGCGCCGCCAGGAGGGACGCGAACGTGGGCGCCAGGCCTCAGACACCGGTCATCTGCAACGCGCGGCGGGTCAGGGCCTCAGGTCGGTGGCGGCCCGGCCCGAACCGTCCATGTAGAACGGCGTGGAGTCATGCTCGTGGGTGATCTGCCAGCCCGCGGCTGTGCGGCGGAGCCCGACAGTGGACCGGAACCACAGGTCCACCCGCTCGCCGTCCGTCTTCGTGCCCGTCATGTGAGTGAGGCCATGGGAGAAGGCGACGTCGTCCCCCGCCTCGATGACCGGCTCACCGATGTCGTAGCCGATCGGGCCGCCCCAGGTCTGGAACCAGCCCTCGAGCCCGGCCGGGTCACGAACCTCATCCCCGGCGTAACGCAGCGGCGGAGCCAGGCTGAAGCTGACGACCTCGGGCGCGTAATGCGCCACCGCGCCACGCGCGTCCCTGGCGGCGATGGCGGCGGCACGGTTGTTCAGCAGCGCCCGGATCTGCTGCAGGGCGGTCGTCTCGGTCTCAGTAGTCATGAGCCTGGCCTCCTCGGCACATACGAGCTGATGCCTGTCATGTCATAAGACGCGGCGGCGCCCACCGACTCATCGGTACCGGCAGGTGGCTGGTCTTGGGCTGACGGCACGTGCCATTAGTCCTGATGTCCCTGCGGGGACGCCGCGCTGGCGTGAAAATCGGGGCGGGTTGCCCGCCGACGCCGGTTGCACCTTGGGATTTGAGCCCGCCCGTTAGTCTGGCGCCGGGGCCTTGACCTTGACGGGTCGCGCACTGTTGCTTCGAGCACGCCGGTTAGAGTTTCGGCTTCCTGACCGAGGCCCCCGGGCATCCCTGTTAGCGCGCTGTGCGGCGTGAGGAGATGGTGATGCGCGAGCCGCAGGAGATCGAGGACGAAGAGCACGAGCAGGTCTTGCAGCGGGTGGCCGCGGTCGATGTGGCCAAGGCGTCGGGGATGGTGTGCACCCGGGTGCCGCACGATGCCCGGCCAGGCCGGCGGCGGACCCGGGTGTGGAGCGTGGATGCCACGACGAACGCGGTCATGGAGCTGGCCGGGTACCTGGCCGCCGAGCGGGTCGAGAAGGTCACCCTGGAGGCAACGTCGGACTACTGGCGGATCTGGTTCTACCTGCTGGAGGCGGCCGGCCTGGACGTGCAGCTGGTCAACGCCCGGGACGTGAAGGCCGCGCCCGGCCGCCCGAAGACCGACAGGCTGGACGCGGTGTGGCTGGCCAAGCTGACCGAGCGGGGCATGCTGCGGCCGTCGTTCGTGCCGCCCGCCGAGATCCGCCGGCTGCGCGATTACACCCGGCTGCGCACCGACCTGACCCGCGAGCGCGCCCGGTACTGGCAGCGGCTGGAGAAGCTGCTGGAAGACGCGCTGATCAAGGTGTCGTCGGTGGCGAGCAGGCTGACGACGGTCTCGGCCCGGGACATGATCGAGGCGCTGATCGCCGGCCAGCGCGACCCGCAGGCCCTGGCCGGGCTGGCCCGCGGCCGGATGCGGGTCAAGCACGCCGCCCTGGCCGAGGCGCTCACCGGGAACTTCGACGACCACCACGCCGAGCTGGCCCGGATCCTGCTGGACCAGATCGACTACCTCGCCAGCCAGATCGGCCACCTCACCGCCCGGATCGAGCAGGAGATCGCCGCCATCCCCGCCGCCTGGGGCATCGACGCCGACGGCACCGCCGGCCCCGGCGCCGGCGCAGCCCAGGACGCCGCGGCGCTGCCCGCCCTGGCCCGCCTGGACGACATCCCCGGGATCAGCCGGGCCGTCGCCCAGGCGATCATCGCCGAGATCGGGCTGGACATGAGCCGGTTCCCCACCCCCGGCCACCTGGTGTCGTGGGCCAAGCTGACCCCGCGCACCATCCAGTCCGGGGCCAAGACCCGCCATGGCAAGACCGGCAAGGGCAACCCCTACCTCAGGGGCCTGCTCGGCGAGGCCGCCGCCAGCGCCGCCCGCACCGACACCTTCCTCGGCGAACGCTACCGGCGGATCGTCCGCCGCCGCGGCAAGCTCAAGGCCCTGGTCGCCATCGCCCGGTCCATCCTGGTCATCATCTGGCACCTGCTGGCCAGCCGCATCGTCCGCTTCCGCGAACTCGGCGCCGGCTACTACGCCAGCCGCACCGACAAAGCCAAGAAGACACGCAACCACCTCCGCCAGCTGGAAGCGCTCGGATTCACCGTCACCCTCGCTCCTGCAGCCTGACCACCGCCAAAGAACGAAGAACGAACCCGGCTCCGCTAGCGCTCCGCCGGGTGCTG
>Ga0126381_100009058_pt1 | contig 11163 bp, 12 predicted proteins | sample PanSoiMetPlot_28_FD_96465 | JGI IMG/M metagenome (GOLD analysis project Ga0126381, IMG submission 96465) | Tropical forest soil microbial communities from Panama - MetaG Plot_28 | ecosystem: Environmental > Terrestrial > Soil > Tropical forest > Bulk soil | place: Panama | collected 2016-02-17 | reverse complement strand
TTGCTCATCCTCAGCTCCGCCGCCAGCCGCCCGATCGTCAACCCCTCCAGCCCTTCGGCGGAAGCCAGGTCCGCCGCCAGCGCAAGAATCTCTTGCCGCGTTCTCGCCGCTTTGACCGCCCGATAAAGAACCGTGCCTTTTTTACTCATAGAACGATCGTACTATATAGAACGACCGTTCTATTGTCAAGGGAAAGGCTACACAGCGAGCGGTTGTTACCGATCGCGACCGGATGACGGGCAATCCTCACCTTATCGGATTAGGGAAGATTTTCCGACAATCCGGGGACTGTCGCGTGGGGCTCGATTGAACAATTCCAAGGCACCGTGATAGATTGCTGACGCTTAGGGAAGTCGAGGGTCGCTACCAGCTGCCCGATGAATCGCTCCGGGAATCCACTATGAAGACGATTTTTGTGGGCCCTCAAGGAATTCGGGCGGGCTGGCGATTTGCGATTTTTTTTTACTCTTTGGTTTCAGCAAGCTTTTCTTCTGGCTCCTGACAGTACTCTTCCACTATCAAGAACATGCTGGATGGTTTCCCACAGATTTCCTGCTGGAGGGCATGCTGAGTTTTGGGGCCGCACTGCTCGCTGCCTGGATCATGTCAAAGATCGAACGGCGGCCGTTTGTGGAGTATGGCCTTCCATTGCGGCGCATGTTCCGCAAGCATTTCTGGCAGGGCGCTCTATGGGGATTCGGTGGATCTTTACTCATGGTCATTCTGCTCCGGCTATTCGGCGCCGCTTCGTTCGAGGGCGTGGCACTGCATGGGCTAACTTTGGTCAAATTCGCCTTGCTGTGGGCGGCAGCATTTCTGTTGCTCGGCTTCGCTGAAGAATTCGCGTACCGTGGCTATTCGCAGGCCACGCTGACAGGCGGAATGGGCTTCTGGCCGGCGGCCGCTCTGGTGTCGGCCATTTTCGGTGCGGTCCACTATTTCTTCAAACCCATGGAGAACTGGATGGACGGCCTGAGCGTGGGACTCTTCGGATTGTTCTGGTGTTTCACGTTGCGGCGCACCGGGACCTTGTGGTTTGCCATCGGGTTCCATGCGATGCCTGACTATGCGGACATGGTGCTGTTCGCGCAGCCGAACACCGGAAATGACGGTCATAGCCTGACCGGACATTTGCTGAACGTGTCTTACCGCGGGCCCGAGTGGCTTACAGGCGGCCCGCGTGGAACGGAGGCGAGTGCACTGCAGTTTCTTATCCTCGCCCTTATGTTTCTCGCTTTTGCGCGGGCCTATCCGAGGATCCAAGCCCAGCCCGTGGCATCAGATCAGGAGTTATCCCGCGCTCCGTTGACGTAAGGCGGCTACCGATAGAGGTGACCGCTTCGCAGCCGACTAGGGGCGCCTCTCTGCATTCTTCCCGAGTGACGAGCAACCCTTCCATAATCCGCAAGGTAAGGTTTGCCGACGATACACCCGGAAAGTGCCGGGCGAACGCCACTTCTGCGTGGCGCGTTATGCGGTCATGTGCCTCCCGCCAGATTTTACTTTGGTAGGCAGCCTCACCAGCAATGCTGGCAGACGCTGAGTGTCTGAATCCTCTCGATTTCCTCAGTGCTACTATGACAGCAGGGCGAAATGGCATGTCACTGGATTGGAGCCAAAGAGAGTTACGTGAAGGCCTGCGCTGCTTCCATTCCGGCGCATTCTTCGAAGCGCACGAGCACTGGGAATCTGTCTGGCTCGTCGCGCAAGAGCCGGAGAAGACCTTTCTGCAAGGTTTGATCCAGGTTGCCGCTTCTTTCCACCATTTCCAGCGCGGCAACCTAGCGGGTACCGCTTCGCTGCTCCGCTCAGCCTTACGCCGCCTCGACGTCTACCCAGAAGCCTTTGCTGGAGTCGCAGTCGCCCCGCTTCGAGCGACAATCCGGCTGTGGCTCGACGCCCTCGAAACGCCGACACGCTCCCCCCTGCCGCCCCTTCCGCAGCTCCAGATCACCAGCACAGGGTCACTTTCCTCGAACCCCGTTTCTGGATAGTTTCCGGGTTGCCGACCATACCTTCAGAATATGGTCTTGCGTTGTTGCCAATGCCGCCCCAAGGACGCGATCCATTCAACGTCGGGCCTTGACGAAATAGCTCTTGAGATGGGCGAAAGCTTCCAGCACTGTCGTTTCAACGGTTTGGCTGCTCCTTTTTATTTTGCCCATCAGCATCGCGCCTTGCATCGAAGCGATGCAGAAGTCAGCCATGCGCTCGGCGTCGGCGCGTTTGGTAAGGTTTCCCCTCGCTTTCTCTCTGACGAAGAAAGCAGCCAGCTTGTTCTTGATGACTTCGAAGATGAGACTGAGGTCCTGACGAACCAATTCATCATTATCGGTCACTTCGTTCCCCAACGTTCCGAAGGGACAGCCGCGCGTCATTTCATAGTCTTTCTGCAATTCGACTTGGGCACTAAACCACTTCTCCAAATCCTTCCAGGAGTTGATTTCATAATTGACGCGCGATGCGCCTTTCTTAATCTCCTCCAGATATGTTTGAAGTACTTCGTGGATCAGCCCTTCTTTGCTCTTGAAATAGTGATAGAACTGCCCTTTCCCGGTTCTCGAAGCTTCGATGATTTCATCGGGGCTGGTAGCACGAGCCCCCTGCTTGTGAAACAGGTCGGCAGCGGTCCGAATAATTCGGAGTCTCGTTTCTGCGCCTCTTACAAACTGTTTTTTCATGGTCATCGTTTGTACCTGTGAGTACACAAATTGTCTGTAGTGTACGCGGGTATCGGTAATTGACGCTCCGCATCTTGTACTTGATTTATGTTTTCCCAATTACTATAAACTCGGCGCTCTTTGGGCCTTTACCGTCGGTGGGATGGGCGAACACTAAGGCCCGTCGAATAGCGCCGCCTAGCGGATTGTACCTCAGAGTACCGCCTAAGCTTTAGCGACGGATCAATTGAAGTAAGCGTAGTCGACCTCGGAAAGGAGACACGTTATGCCAGTTCTATTTATTGAAGCGCCTCCGGGCATTCGTCCAGAGAGAAAACGGGTAATGATGCAAAAGATTACCGAAGCCATTGACGAGGCCTACCACATCGGGGACACGCTGATCTTTCTTCGCGAGTATCCGGTAGAAAACGTGGCCATGGACGGGCGCATCCAGTCCGAAAACCCCAAAATCCTCGAAGCTCTTAAGAAAATAGGCGCTGGAGCCTAGTATAACATGTGGCTCGTATTTGGAAACCGGATTGCTCGAATGCGGAACGGTCCCCGACAGTCGTGTTAGTGTGTCGCGAAGTTTCGCCGCTGCATCTGAGAGAGTCCAGAAAGGGTCGATGTGAGCCATGTCCAATGAAGACAAGACAGTGCTTGTGACTGGAGCGACCGGGCGGCAAGGCGGAGCAGTCATTCGCCACATGCTCCCGAAGGGCTGGAAAATGCGAGCCTTGACGCGCAACCCGGCCTCTCACGCCGCTACGGAGCTTGCGGGACAGCGGGTCGAAGTTATGCAAGGAGACTTGGAGGACGCGCCTTCGCTTGACCGCGCCTGTCGAGGCATCTATGGTATTTACAGCGTCCAGGATTTCTGGAGCGTTGGAGCGAAGCGCGAGGTTCAACAAGGCAAGAACCTAGCCGACGCCGCCAAGAACGCGGGCGTGCAGCACTTTGTCTTCAGCTCGGTGGGAGGTGCTGAACGCAACACCGGCATCCCCCACTGGGAGAGCAAATGGGAGATCGAAAAGTACATTCGCCAACTCGCCCTGCCCGCCACGATTTTCCGGCCTGCTTCTTTCATGGAGACGTACCACATTCTTGAAGTAGAAGTCGGAATCCTTAAAGGCAGGCTGGCGGACCCGATCCGTGGTGACAAGCCGTATCAAACCATCGCCACGGACGACATCGGAGCTTTTGTAGCTTTGGCCTTTGAGCGTCCCAATGACTTCATGGGGCGGGAGTTGGAGATCGCGGGCAGCGAATTGACGAATCTCGAAGCCGCTCAGGTTTTCAGCAGGGTCTTGGGCAAGCCCATAAGATTTCGGAGACTCCCTCTGCCCATCGTCCGTCTCGTTCTGGGAAGAGAGTTCCATGCAATGTTCCGTTGGTTCAACGAGGAGGGCTACAAGGCGGATATCGCTGGCCTCCGACGTCGCTATCCTGAAGTTCATCTGCACACCCTAGAGGAGTGGTTGCGCGAAGAAGGGTGGCATAAGAGAGCCTTGCGATTTCGGGCTCCCAAGGAATGAATGGAGTCATATTCATTGGGAGGATCACGATGCCGCCAGAACAACTTCACGAAGACCGTTTTTGAGAATTTTGTGGGACGATAATTTGAAAGTCAGATACGACGTGGAGATTCGATGAAAATGTCTCATGTGCATTGCCGCGTACGTGACTTACAGGCTGCTGCTCGGTGGTTCGAAAAAGTGTGGCAAATCGCCCCCGTTTTCAACAACGAGCGGATGGTATGGCTTTCCTTCGAGGAGCTCGGTGTGATTCTCGATGCGGCGACCGACGATAGCATCGTGACGATAGGGTTTGACAGTAAGGATTGCGATGCAGACTACAGTTTGGTCACGAGCCGGGGCGCAGAACCGATTGAGCAGCCCCAAGATAAGCCGTGGGGCACACGCACGGCTTACCTCAAAGGCCCGGGCGGACTCACCATCGAAATCGAACAGTTGTTGAATCGTACCTAGCCAGGTGTGCGGCGAGAGTCAATACCGTGCAAGCCCGGCATATCACGTAATCTTACGAAGAATAGGTTCACGACCGGAGTGTCTAGCGGAAGTTCTGGGCGAGTAACGGGCAACCCTTCCGTAATCGGATATTCGAGGAACACCAAAAGCATGGGACTTGGCTTAGCAAAGGCACGTTCCTTGCGGGGTGATGAAAAGCAAGCATGGGGGCCTTCCTTGTCGCCCACAACCTCGGTTCTTTCCCTGAAAGCGATTGCGGCTACCTTCACGCGGGACAATCGGGGTAGCTGCTACCGAAGGACGATTAGATCGGTGCCGAGCCAGTGGTGGTAGCCCAAGTAGCCCAACTGAGGGACTGAAAATCGGTCGTGTTTCCCGGTAAGCGACACACGATAAAGCATTTAGGATTTCAACCACTTTGGCTGTTAACCGAAGGGTTGCTAGTTCGAATCTAGCCCGGGGAGCCAAGCCTCTTCCCTTCGACGTCATTCATCCTGAGATTCATGCGACTGTGCTTGTCCTTTGAGAAAAATCTCGATTCGATTTGTCGTCCACACCGCGACGCCGGTACCGAAAAAATCGGCATCTTCGGTCCACACCGCACAAGCCAGTCCGAGTGCTGTGGCGAGTATTGGCCAATCACTTTCGTCTCGACCGTGCAACCGCTGCCGGGCTTCGCTTTCAAAGACGGCATAAAGTTCCGGAGTAACCACCTCGATGATGTTTCGCAAGTATTCGAGCGATGCCGAAAGGTCGGCGTCGGGCTTTCCCCGCTTTTTCAAGAGGGGAGGTAAGTATTTCTCGGCGTCATCGAAGGCAACCTCCGGCGCGAAGAAGCGGACACCTTGACGCGCGTAGGTGTCGATGAGCTGCCGAACGCGTCGCCCCAGAACGGCGCGAATAAGGATGTTCGCATCGAGAACGATCATCTCAGCGGGTTGCGCCCTTCCCGCGGCGACGCAGCTCCTTGAAATCGGCCACTAGTTCCTCCTCGTCAACATCCGCGAGTGCACTGGCAAGACGGTCCGCTGCTTCCTTCAGTTCGGACATATGGGCTGTCTTAGGACGCTTTCGACGCGTGGGCACGTAGACACCGAGAGTCTCGCCGCGCCGAGTGACAGCAACTGGAGTGTCCGATTCCAGGAAACTGGCGATCCGTTCGCGGAACTCGCGCACGCCGACTTTGATCGTGGTCATAGGGATGCTCCTCACCTTGAGTGTACACTCAGGTGTACGCATTCGCAAGCGTGCCAGGATTCGCGGGATTCGCGTAGTGGGTCAGCTCCGAGGTCGACGCGGGTGGTAGACGATGACTTTTTTCAGTACTCGGCGCGACCGAGCTGAGAGCGCCGACGCACCGTCCTGTGTAACCTACGGGGTATGGCGTCGTTCCTCGACCCCATCAGCCGCAGATCAGGGTTCGAGCGGCTGTAGCCGTAGGGAATCGATCCGAGTCGGTAACGGTACGCGCTTTCATAAAAACGTAATACTAGTGGTGGTGAACGGCGGCAAAGCCCGAACAAAAGGTGAATAAAGAAGGAGAACATGATTCGTCAGGTTTAGTCGCAACTAGCTGAATTCCTTCGATTATCCATGCTTGCGAACCATCCACCCCAATCCGCCACCTACAGTGAGCCCCGCCACACCTGTTGTCCCAACGTGGCCCAGGTTTTGGTTTCCCGCAGAAGCAGAAGGAGAAGAGCGCCGTTTTCGATCTCCTCGTAAGGGATATCCTTCTTTTTTTGGTATTCCATCGCGAACTCCTCTGACGATCTTAAGTGATTTGCGTCAGCGCCCGATCCGAAAGCGCACGTCGGAGGGGTTGTCCCTCGTCAAAACTTCGTGCACGCGCAGAATTAATGATTTAGGGAAAGATCAGTTTTGCGGGCCTTCCGCTAAGATTCTCCCATGAGCGTACCGTTCCGACATTTTCTCGGGTGGTTTTATAGTGCGTTAAGTTCTCGCAAAGACGTCGAGCTCGTCTGAAGGACAGCCGTGGCTCGGAATAGTACCACTGAATGAGTTTGTCGATCGCATTTCGGTACCCTTGCTTCGACTCCGGGGAGCGCAGGCTATTCAGAACGGCGTTCTTGCTGTGGTCCAAGTCCGGAAGCGCGAGCTTTGTTTTCGGCCGCTTCCTATTTGCCGAGTTGCGTCTGGTTGTGTCTGCCCATTCCAACCGCCTCCCCCTGCGGTTGGTAGCGAGCCTACGCGCGAACACGGGCGGGTCGGGCGTTACACGTCAAGTTGCATGACGCGGACTTCACGGGAGCAATCTCCTTCATTTCGTCTGGTATCGGTGGGCCTGCACGAATCCTTTGGTGCATTTGAGCCTTGCCGAAAATCGCACAGAGATCACCTATCTCCGATCTTCGCTGAGATCACGCGCGTGACAGCAATTCACGGCAGGTTGGGACAGGTCTTCCTCCAGGGCTCGTCGCCGATGTGTTGCTTCCACTCTTCAGGTGTCAGATTCCGGTTCAGCCGAGAGCATGCTTCCTCGATCAGGTCGTTGGGTTGCAACGCATTACGACTGACAACAAAAAAGTGCTCCGTCAAACCCGCCGGTTGAGCGTCATCCTGTTGCTGGGTTCCCCAACCAGTGGCCGTCAGGACGTATTTACAATCAGGGGCAAAGACAATCGCCATCACCGGCGCGTCGTGATATAGACGCGCAACTTCGCTGCCAGAAGCCAATTCGAAAATGCGAGCTGTCTTGTCTAAGCCTCCCGTGGCGATATAACGGCCGTCCGGGCTGAAGCTGATGGCATACACCGTCTGCTCATGATTCAATGACGGGAGTTTCTTGACCTGAACGATGTCATACAGTTGGACCTGGTGATCCACGCCTCCGCTGGCCATGTATCGGCCATCCCTACTGAGCGCCACCGCATGCACCAGCCCTTTGTGTCTGAGGCAAGCCAGTTGTTTGCCTTCGAAGCTAGAGAACAGCAGTGCGCCAGTCTGCGTGGCGGCGGCCAGGAGCTTCCCATCGCCGCTCAACGAAACCGCGCGCAATTGACCGACCGGGAGATCGAAAACCTGTGTATGCGCCGTGAGGTCTTGTAGTTCAACGTGCCCACCCGTCCCAACCGCGAGGTACCTGGCATCGGAGTTGAAGGCAAATCCCATCACCAGCCCACCGGGCCCGGATGACTGCGTATTTCCCCCTGTTGCCGAATCAACCAGCTTGCCGTCTTGCAGGTCGATAATCTGAGTAGGTTTACCGGTTGCAAGCAGACGTCCGTCCGAGCTGAGCCCAACACTCCTGCCGTTCAGCGCGAGCTGCGGTGGAAGACGCTGGCGGCCTGACGCCACCTCGAACGCTTCCACCTTTCCGCCATGAGCGACGTAGCGAGCGTCGGCGCTGAAAGCCGCGCTCATCAGCCGCCCTGGAGCACTCCGGACCACCACGTTGCTGAAAAGCTGATAAATCCTCGAGCCGTTTTCATTCGTGATCGCCATAAAGCGTGAGTCACGGCTAAAGAGCACCTTGGTCGAGGGCCTTTCCGGCACATACGACACAGGCTTGCCGCTCTTCGTTTCAAAGACCCGTATCACTTGGTCGCGGCTTGTGGTTGCGACGTACCGGTTGTCAGGACTGAAGACCAGCGACTGGACCAGGTCTGGATGCATGAGTATCGAGATTCGAGCGCCGTCCGAAACGTTGAAGATCCTACAATTCTTGTCCAGGCTGGCCATATGACCGCACGACGCGATGAGGCGTCCATCGCTGCTTACAACCGTTGTGGCGTGTTCCGGTCCCACGGACGGGAGCTTGATGGCCTTTCGATGCCAGCAGTTCTTTGCCTTCGAAAATACTGTTGCAGCTTCATCGCCCGCTGCCCAGAGTTGGCCTTCGCGATCAAATGCGATGTGTACATTCTCCGCAATGTTCAACTGAGCGGCTGATTTCCAATTCTCAGTGTCGAAGATGTGTACAGACTTGCCGACGCTTACAGCAAGTTCATCTCCGTCCACTGAAAACTCGAGGTCTTGAACGGGAGTACCAGCCTGCATTTCGCGGATAAGATTGCCGGAAGACATGTCGAATACTCGAACAACTCCGTCGCCTCCAGCCGAAGCAAGATGCTCCTTAGCGGAAACGGCGATTGCATCGGGCTTCGCGCTTTGCGCCAAGCGTGTGCGTATTGTTCCCGAGGGCAATTCGATGACGTCCACGCCGTCGTTGCGCGCCAACGCTGCGATCTGGGAGTCCGGGCTAAACGCGATGTTGTGAGCGGCGGAGGCATCGTAGGGCACTGACTTGGGATAGAGCGCCAACGACCGCCGCAACGCAGCATCCGTCTCGAACATCGGTTGCCGACGAACCGACTCGACAGCCAGCAAGAGACTCAAATCCACCATTCTCGCCTGGTCTTCCACCACCTTGGACGAATCGGAAGCCAGCCGTCGCGCCAGTACAGTGATCCGGCGCTGTTCCGCGAAGCGTCTCTGCTGCGATGCCGAGTAGTAGAAGTACATCACTCCGGCGGCGAGAACCGAACCGGCTACGACCACCATTCTTTTTGCACGGACGAACTTCTGATGTTGCCGGACGTCCTCCCCCACGAGGTCGCGTTTGGTCCTGCCGTGCAACTCCGCGGCAACCGTCGCTACCGCATCCAGAAACGCCTCCTGCTTGAGACTCAGCTCCGGTAACTGTTTAATGGTTCGAAAATCGACCCATAACGGTTCGCCGTCAAAGCGTCCCCGCAGGCACGGTGGCAGTGCGTTGGTGCGCTCCCAGTCGAAATCATGGTCGCTGTCATTCCAGACCAGTTCGCCCGTAGTAAGAATGATGAGCAGACTTCTACCGTGTCTCTCCGTCAGCCAGTGCTCAACTTCCTCTTTGACCACTTCGAGCTTGCCGCCCGCGGAGATGCGAGCAAGAGGAAGAACCTGGACTGATCGAGCACCTGGAAAATTGTTTCTAGAAGTTGTGGATTGATGGAGAGGTCGGTTTCATCACGAAAGACATAGAGCGCCCGCTTCTTGTTCCACGGCTTTGCCAATTGTTCCAGCCCTTTCTGGAACGCTTTGGCGAAGGTGCTATCCGCCTCGTGACTATAGGAGATGAAGGCGTCGTAGCGCATATTGAAGCTCAAGTCGCAGTTTTGCGCGTGGCCCACATCATGATAGCAGGGAGGATGTGCTCAAGCGATTAATGATCGCAAGCTCTCCAAAAGCACGCAGATGCTGCCGTGCAAGTGCGTTGCTGGCTTTCGGGATGATTACCTCGGACGCCGTCCACAGAAACCACATGATCGAGAGGTCGGCTACTCGTCGAAGTGACCCGCCACAGCCGCTTTCCCAGCACTTCCTTGCGCCCGAGTCCCGTTCTGGGAAGTTTGCCGACGTCCCGGGCCTGTCGCTGCTTTATTGCGTTAATCAGCAGCTGGGGCGCGAGCAACGCAACGCTCGCTTCTTTCTTCCCATCCCGGTGCTCCGAAAGTTTTTTCGGCGCAAGTTTGTCATCGCTCTGCAAGACAACGCCCGGCAGGGCAAGCTTGGCTTCCATGGCACCTTCCAGCCCTTGCCACACCCCAGCCTTCTCCGCTTGGTTGCGAACCCTATACCGACATCACTGGCACGTCTACTCCAAACGCCCTTTCGGAGGAGCTCAACAAGCGCTGCACTATTTAGGCCGCTACACCCATCGCGTCGCTATCTCCAATCATCGACTGGTTTCTTGGACTTCTCGCCCGTCTGGCGGGTATAGACTGGTACAGGCATAGATCATTAAGCCAGCGACGCCGGGATTAGGCCGACCCGCCGGTTGGCCTAAAACAAGGAGGGCAAGTCTTGGGATACGTTAGAACTGGTCGTAAACAGACTAGTTGCTGGCCCGGGCCGCTGGCAGGAAGTTCGTCTTAGGCCGACCAGGATCGGTTTTATCCGGGTCAGCCTGAACAAGAGTTAGACGCCGGAGGAGATCCAGGACGTGACTGAGGCCTTCAGCTTCGACCTATTCCTGAGCCACAGCTCTAAGGACAAGGCGGTGGTGCGCCCGCTGGCGGAGCGGTTGCGGGCGGACGGGCTGAAGGTGTGGTTCGATGAATGGGTGCTCAAGCCCGGCGACAGCATCCCGGCGAAGATCGAGGAGGGGCTGGAGCACTCGCGTGTGCTGGTGCTCTGCATGTCGGCCCAGGCGTTCGGGTCGGACTGGGCACAATTGGAGGCCGGCACGTTCCGGTTTCGCGACCCGCTGAACCGGGAGCGCCGCTTCATTCCCCTGCGGCTCGACGACGCCCCCATCAAAGGCTCCCTTGCGCAATTCCTTTACATCAACTGGCGCCCGGCGGGCCGTGAGCAGGAGTACGCGAAATTGAGGGATTCCTGCCGCCATCAGCGGGCGCTCCCGTCTCCGGAGCAACGGCAGGTTGAGTTCCCGGTAATACGACCATATCTTGAAGAAGTCGCCACGGAGAAGCCGTATCAATTGACGAATCACGAAGATTTTATCGAACGCATGGTCGCCGCATCGGGTGGTCTGCTCGCCGATCGGCGCGAGC
>Ga0126381_100009057_pt1 | contig 11163 bp, 11 predicted proteins | sample PanSoiMetPlot_28_FD_96465 | JGI IMG/M metagenome (GOLD analysis project Ga0126381, IMG submission 96465) | Tropical forest soil microbial communities from Panama - MetaG Plot_28 | ecosystem: Environmental > Terrestrial > Soil > Tropical forest > Bulk soil | place: Panama | collected 2016-02-17 | reverse complement strand
CTGCCGTCCCTGACCAGCCTGGTGGGACGGCCGGCGGTAAAGTACCTGGCCTCGTGCAGCCGGAACGGATCTTGATACCAGCCCTCGGGCCCGTTTCCTGCCATGGTGGAGAGTATTCCAAGGCAAGCTGCGCGGCGTCATTGACTTGCACTCGCGTGAATATCCGCACGCCACGGGAGAGCCGGCCACCGGGACCGGAATGTCGGCGGGTGGGGGCAGTATGGAGGAGTGGCACAACAACCGCCGGTGAGCAGCGCTGACCCCCGGTCCCGGCGCGGCTGCTGGGACACCAGGTAGCATGCTGGACCCGCGCACCTTGCTGAGCTTTTACGGCACGTGCGGCGTTGCCAGGCGGGGGGCAGGTCGGCTGCGCGGAGGACGGGTGAGAAGGCGCGGCGTTCGAGGCGGACGGTGACCGATGTCGTGCCAGCCGTCTCTTGGCCGCCAGGCCAAGGCGGCGCTGATCGGCACCGCCAGCCCCGTGCATCACCTGCTCGTGCGCCGTCCCGTGGGCGGCGGCGAGCTGGCTTTCTTCACCTGCTACGCCCCGCCGGGACCACCCTCGCCGAACTAGTGCGGGTGGCCAATACAAGGTGGGCGATCGAGGAGTGCTTCCAGGCCGCCAAGAACGAGACCGGCCTGGACCACTACCAGGTCCGCCGCTACGACGCCTGGTATCGGCACGCCACCTTGTCCATGCTCGCGCTGGCGTTCCTGCAGGTCACCGCCGCTCAAAAGGGGGCCTGCCGCCTGTGGACAACTTTCCAGGTATCCGGTGCCTCATGATCATCAAGGCCCGGCTGACGAAAGCGACCTGTTCGCACTAACGGCCGCCGAGATCCGCCACCTGCTCACTATCTGGACCCAGCCCTGCCACCCCGACGAGCACCACCACCGATGGTCACGATGGCGCCGCCGCCACCAGGCACGCGCCCGCATATCCCACTACCAGCAGCGCCAGCACCTGCATCTTGGGCTGCGAAGCAGCTCAGCTAGCTTGACTGGCATGTTGACGCCGGAGGCAATGTGCTGCGCGGCCACCACGCCGGCGAATTGAACGACCCGATCGCGGATCACCCGGGGGCGCCTGAGACTACGTTCCCGCCGACGGCACAGTCTGGACGTGGCAGGACAGATGGCCGATAGCCGGTCGCGGCCGCCTGCGCGGCAAACGACCTGGTGACGTGAGCGCCGATGCAGCCTGAGCCGGTGAGCTGACAGCATGGCGCTAGGCGGCGTACCGCTTTCAGGCAGGAAGTCCGCTGACCGCTGCGAGCAGGGCGGTGACCGTGCGGTTGCATGGTGCGGGAATGCCGGTGCGATCACTGGCGCGGACGACGGCTCCGTTGCGGGCGTCGTATTCCAGCGGCCGTCCAGCCAGGCGATCCCACAGCATGCTGCTGCCTGACTCGGGCGGGCTCTCCCGAAGCTTGGTGAGTATGGCGGCCGGAAGGTCGTCGGGAAGTCTAGCGCCTAGTGCCCGGCCGACGTCGCGCGCTTCCTCGATCAGCGCCAGGCCCAGTTCGGCTATCCGCGGCTCTCGGAATACCGGCGCTCTCTGGCAAGTCAGCGCGGTGATCGCGCCGCCTGCGACGTTCTGGCACAGCTTGCGCCATGCCGCGGTCAGGAAGTCTCGGGTCAGGTCCGTCGCGATCCCAGTACCAGTCATCAGCTGAGCGAAATCCAGGCCGTCTGAGTCATCGGCGACTAGCAGACGAGGATCGCCGTGCAGCCGGATCTGCCCTCGCCCGAGCGGCTCGGCCGGAAAGTCGACGATCACGGGAACTACGCGGCCCGCGACGAGCGGAGCGACCCGCTCCCGGTGCTCGACTCCGTTCTGCAGCACGGCGACTCGAGTGCTCGGGCCCGTCAGGGCAGCAAGCCACGGGGCGGCAGTGCCGGTCTGGTGCGCCTTGGCGGCGAGCAGTACCCAGTCGACCACGCCGACATTGCCAGCATCGGTTTCCTGGCGCACAGCGGGCCGCAGTTCCACGCCGGACAAGCCCCGGACTGCCAGCCCGGGAATCAGCGTGCGCACGCAGGCGACTACCTCGCAGCACCCGGCTTCGGCCAGGTGCGCGACCACGGTCCCGCCGATCGCGCCGACTCCTACCACCGCCACCGAGGTCACTGCCACATCGTAGGTGCGCTGAGTTACGAGTCGAAATGGGACGGCTTCCAGTCCATCATCTTCCGGAAGCCGTTGCCCAGACCTGGTCCTGGTCCAGGCCCGTCAGGATCCTGGCGATGGCACAAGCCACATCTCGCTCGCCCACAGGGCGCGAGTGTCAGCCAGCACGAATTACGCCACCGCGGCGTTGGCTCTCGGAACAAGATCACAACCTGCTGCTGTAGTACTACTGAGGGCCACCTCGGACCGCTCAGGTGCGCGGCTGATCAGGGTGCCATAAGTGCAGGTCATCGCGGGTGTGCGCGGCTAAGGGCGGTCCGAGCTTGCCCTCGGGGGTCGCGGCTGCGCCGCGATAGCGCGGCCCGCCGTGTTTCTCCGCTGCCCTGATGCCGCGGCCCGGCTCATGATCAGGGTCGGGGAGCAGTTGCTGGAGGCTGGCGTGAATGCTCGGGTGGTCACGGTCAATGAAGTGATGGACGGGCACTCGGTGCTGGACCTGGAGTGCCTGGACCGGAGGCCGCGGCCTCTCATCGAAGGGCGGGCGCGCTTGCTGATCCCAGTCGCCGCTGGCGTCATCTCCCGCGGGGTCGCCATCGCTGTCATCGCCCTGCGGTGGCACTTCTTCACCGACACCATAGGAGGCGCCGCCGTCGGAACAGGAACGGTCTGCGCTCTGGCCCTCGTACTCGACCTGCCAACGGTCAGTCGCTGGCTCGAGCGCAACGCCGACAACCGCACGCTCTGTGACCGGCAAAGCAGACCGGCCACGATCGCCGTCGCCCTGTCACCTGGTGATGGTGTAGCGGTAGGCGAAGGACGCCACGTTGCTCGCGGTCGGGAATATACCGAATAGCCCGATGCTGTCCAGGAGGCCTGGGTTGAACGACACGTCGGAGACGTAGACCCTGCCGGATACGACGCTGCCAACGGCGCCACGCGGCGTGATCCTCACCGGGATCGTGATGGTCTGACCTGGCTGAACGAAGTACGGGGTCAAGGTAGCGTTCCGGTTGGTAACGCCGGACCACAAGTCGCCGGTTGGCGAGCTGACCGCGGGATCGATCGCCGCCATCACCGCCGTCGCCGACGCATGGGCCTGGACCTGCCTGACGCCCTTCTTGCCATCCGGGCCATGCAGGTACGGCTGGACCGTCCAGTCGCCGGCCGGGATGTCGGGCGCGAGCAGGGTCGCCTTCGAGATCTTGCCGGTCGAGGACAGCACGCCCGGGTCGCCGAACGGCCAGGAGAACTCGAAGAAATTCGGCTTCGGCGCGGTCACCGTCGCCGATAGGCGAGTGGTGAACGGCGGCACCAGATACGTCGGGACCGCGCCGCTCTCATCCGGCAGGAAGAAATCCGCCGGCTGCTGCGGAGCGAGCCTGACCGAGACCTGCCTGCGCAACCTGGCATCGACGAAATACTCGGTCGGCAGGGTGGAATGGTTGGTCACGGTCAGACTGGCCGTGATCGCCTTTCCGGCCTCGAGCTTGGTGCTCGCCGAGGTCGGCAGGCCACTTTCGGTGGACCGCGGTGCCGAGCCGTTGACGGAGACATCGAACGGCTGCGTCGCCGCGGTTCCCGACACCGTGTTGTAGAAGTCCACGACCAGCGTCCACCGGCCCCTGGCCGGATTCAGCACGTGCAACTGAGTACCCAGATCGTGCACCAGCACCTGGTTCCCGTGGATGTTGGTCTTCAGCAGCCCGTTGTTGGCCGCGGACTCCGCCACTCCGCTCGGGCTCACCAGCTCGGCGAACATCGTGTTGTTGCGGTTACCGGTGGTGATCGTGGCATTCAGGGCGGGCAGCGCCGAGTTGACGTCCATTTCGTAGTAGGCGGTCTGCCCGTCGTTACTGTCGCGGCCATTGCCGCCGGTCAGCGTGCCGGAGAAGGCGCTCGGGACCGGCGCCAGGGAACGCAGGGTGACCGGGATCGTGGTCACGGCGGCGAATGCCGGGCGACTGGCCGAACTGCGGAGCACGATTGAACCAGCCTGGTCACCGGGTTGCGCGGGGGTCGGGACGGTCAGCGAGAAACTGCGCGACGCTCCGGAGCCGAGCGTGATCGACTTCGCCGACAACGTGCCGAACGGCCGCCAGGTGGCCGTCTGCGCCAGGAACGAGGCATCAGGCGAGCCGCCGTCGCTCACAAACGCCGTCCAGGTACCCGGTGCCGGATTGGCTACTTGAGCGTTGCCATAGTTACCTTCGCCCTGAGGCAGGTTGTATTCGGCCAGGTCGCCCTTCGGCGAGATCAGGCTGATGTTGACGAAGCCACGGAGCGCGACGGATACGTTAAGCCTGGCCTGCCCCCTGGCGACGCGGAACTTCACCTCGCCGTTGAAGCTCGCGGAGTTCAGGTGCAGGGTCTTGGCGAGGATGGTGGTGTACGGAGAGAGGGTCCGGCTCGACAGGTGGACCGTCTCCTTCCCGGCGCCGTCATTCGTCAGGGTCTCGGTGAAATGCTCAGCTGTCGATCGCGGTGCGATGGCGTTGAGCTGGGTCGCGCTCTCCAGGATCGCGTGCCCTTTCCTGGTCGTCGTGGTGCCTGTATAGGACCGCGCCGCGAGCACGGCCTGGTAAGCGTCGATCATGCCGGCGCCCTGCTGGTCGGCCGGGGCGCCGATATTTTGGGCGGTGGAGACGATGATCCGCCTGACAGTGGCCGGGGACGGCGACCGGCCATGGTGGCTCCGCCGGTAAGCCTGGATGACGAGAGCCGCGACACCGGCGGTCAACGGGGCCGCCTCGCTGGTGCCCCCCTGAAGCTCCACGGGGAAACCGCCGCAGTCGAAGAACTTTTTCCCGTTGGCCGAGCACAGCGCCCAGTTCAGGTCGCCGGGCGCGACCACGTCGACAGTGCGCCCGGCCTCATCGAAGCCGGCTGAGCTCAGGCCGCTGATGTTGTTGTCGATCCAGCCCTTCTCCAGCCGCGGGGCGGCGAGGAATAGCCCAGTCTGCGCGTACGAGCGGTAGGTAGTCGTGGCGCCGGCCGAAATGACATTCGGATCGCTGGCCGGCGAGGCGATCGTGTTGGTCACGCCCGAGTCGCCGGAGGCAACCGTCACCGTGACCCCGGCCTTCACCGCGGCGTTGTCCGCCTGCTCGGTCAGGTCCAGGCTCCCGGCGTCGGGGAATGGGTGGATGCCGAACGACTCATTGATGACGTTCACGTGGTCGACCGTGACCGCGAAGTTGATGGCCTCAATGAACACGGAAAGAAAGACGGTAAACGATCCGCCGACAACGTTCAGGCCCACCAGGCTGGCGCCGGGCGCCACGCCGAGAATCCTCATCAGGCACGGCCTGGACAAGCCGGCGAGCTTCTGGATGTTGTACACGTGCCGGCCTTGAGCGGCGATCGAGCTCGCGTCAAGGAACGCCTCTCCGCCGCCGGTGGGCGCGTCGGTCCCGGTCCCGCTGAAGTCCCGGTAGTCAACGAAGACGTGCCGGCCGTCGGCGCGGATGAAGTCTGGGTTGTCCGGATCGAGACCGTCGGCGATGAAGGCCACCTTCACCCCGGCACCGGTATAGCCGAGCGCCCGGGACGAGTTCTTGCCCGACTGAGTCGCGGCGTGAACGTTCTCGACCGCCTCAGGATCAAGCTGGACCCCGGTCCGCTTCACCGGACAGGCACCGGGCAGCGGAGTGAAGCCCTTGTCCGGCCTGGCGAGGCTGGCCGGAGGCGCCGACGACGCCACCGGGATCGGCAGGTCGGGCGTCACCTCGGCAACGGCGGGATTGCCGGCCAGCCGCTTGGCCTCGCCGGGCGAGACGGTGGCGGCGACCGCGTTGATCAGCGTGATCGGCTTGACGTCGCGGGCATGCGTGGCGGTCAGCTCACGCAAGACCGCGCGCTGGGTCGAGGCGACCGCGGCGGTGCGCCGCGCCGAGTCGCGCGGCGTGTCAGGGAGGCCGGGGAGCTGATTGCGCAGCACGATGACGACCTTGTCAGTGACATCTCGGGACAACGCCAGGGCCAGCCCCGGTGTCAGCGGAGGCTGCCTGGCCGGCGCCGCTGACGCGTGGCCGACGATACCCACGCCAGGACCGCTAACCTGCGCCTGGGCCGTCGCGGCGGCCGGGATCAGCAAGACCAGCACTGCTACCGACGCGCCCCGCAGCACCCGCGCATGTCGCATTTCATTCTCTTCTCCTCGGACCGGCTTGGCGCGTCAATACTGGTCTATTTATCAGCCAATGTCGATGCATGCGTCACGGAGTTCACGGGTTATTGGTCAGCCTTCGCCCGCCGCCTCACCGCCTGCGGTTTCGGCGCCGACCGGGTGCGCCCGCTTGGTCAGCCCGCCGCTGATCAGCATCCAGCCGCGCTGCAACGGGACCGCCATCGACGCGAACAGCTGATAGGCGAGGCCGCCGCGCAGGCCGACATCGTGCGCCAGATGATCATCAACGCGCCCTCGGTTAACCGGGCAGCGCAGGTGGCGTAGGTGATGGCTTGACCACCAGGCGCCAGTTTCTGTTGCGGCAGTGACAGGCCTGGTGCCGACGCGACGGCTTCCCGGCTGTCATGGCCGCTGTCCGGCCGCCTCCTTAATGGTACCGCCGGCCACTAACGCGAACCCGACGGGCCAACGTGGCCAGATTGCGATGCGCGTCGAACATGTGCACCATGCGACTGACTGATTCGCGAATATATGGCAGCGCCGAATAACCATTCGGTGTTGGTCAAACCGCGAATGAATATTTCTAGGCAGCCGTCCATATCGAGCTCCGTGCGCGCGCGCGCCGATCGGCTGGTGGCCTGATTACCGAGGGCGATCGACTCCGTTTGCCTCCTCGGCGGCCGGAACGCCCCGAGCGAGTGATACAAGGGTGATCATCTCCGACTGGATGCACCGCCAACGTGATGTGCGGGCGGGCTCGACACGCGGAGCAGCGCTGCTGGCGTCGAACTTAGGCACCTTATCGCGGCATGAGCGCGCATGGTTCTGAGTCGGTTGTGCGGGTACCCCGCAGGAGCTGGTCAGCTTTTCGGCGGCCTCTTCTTGCTCTTCCTGCGCGGATGCTCAATGACCGCGTCTGGGCCGGGGAACACCAGGCTGGTGTGACCGTCGTCGAAACGCACCAGGTAGGGCGGTTCCCCGCCCGCTCCGCGGACCTCGATGATCTCGCCCGCCCGCTCCGGTTGGCCCACGATGTTGCCACGCACGTGGAACCGGTCTCCGACGGCTGCCTGCATCCGCCCACTTCCTTACCCGCGTTCTCGCGCTACCCGTTGCGTGGGACTCGCTCTTGATGTGCCCCGTCGCTACGGCAAGTATCTACCTCGATGCCGATGGCTGGTACTGGCTGTGTGTGGTACTCGCGCGGCAAGCGGCAGAAGGGCGCATCCGTACGTGCCTCGCGGGCCCTGCGCCAATCGGCGGTGATCCGCATGGTGGTCGGCTTCTTCCGCCCCACAAGATGCTGGCTTGCCGGGTCACCGTAGCGGCCGATCGCGGTCTAGGGTCGATATCGACAGGCAGTGTCCGCTGATAGCTGACAGCGGTCGGAGAGGAGGTGCGATGAGTGCACAGCAGCGGATTGGCGCGACTGCCGATCTGCCGCCGGGCAAGGTGGTGGGCGCGGGGAGGTATGCCGTCGGGAACGCTGACGGGCGCTACTTCGCGGTCACTCGCCGGTGCCGGCACCTAGGCGCTGACCTGGCAGGTGGCAGCATCGATGAGGGTGGCTGCCTGGTGTGCCCCTGGCACCGCTCGGCCTACGATGTCGGGACCGGCCGGATGGTCCGAGGGCCGCAAGGGATCTTCGCGAAGGTGCCGGGCCTGGACTTCGGGTACCGCATGCTTACGCGGGTGCTGCCACTGGGGCGGGCCGCGGTGACAGAGCGCGACGGCGAGCTCTACATCGGGGACTGAGCACGCCTGCGCGGCCACCCAGGAAGCGATCCATCGCGGTGCCGATGGCGATCACGACTCGCCGGCGCGCAGAGCTGTCGGCACGCCGAGCTAATCAGCAGGACCGCGCGGAAGGCGGCATGGGGTGCGGCGCGGTGCCGTGCGGTCAGCGGAACCTATTGCGCCAGGCCGGGGCGGTGATCTCCGGTTGGCACCCTGGATTTGCGGGCAGCTCCAATAACTGGGTTGCCTCCAGATGGGCGCGGGTTTTTGTGGCGAAGTCACCGGGCCGGACGATACCGGGTACCACCACACGGGTGTTCATTCCGCGCAGTCGCAGCTGCCGCCCGACGCGGGAGTTGACAAAGCGCATCGCCTCGGCGCCGGAGCGCCCGACGAATTTCGCGCAGCCGAGATGCGGAGCGCCGCTCACCTGCAACACGGCCTGGCCGACCGCGAGCAGGCTGCCCGCCGGGAGGTTGCCAACGCTGAGATCGAGGTCGATGTAGAGCTGGTCACCGGCCAAGTGGCATCCGGTCGGTCCCGCCCGCCACCAGCTCGGCCACCCTCGCGTTCATCACCGTCACCTGCCGTTGCGGGTCAGCCGACCTGTCGGGCATGCTCGTGCTGCCGCGGGCGAGCCAGTTGTCCCCGGCAAGCCCGGCCACCTGGTCAAGCATCGCCTCTTCGGGCAGCTCCCGGACTCTTGTCGCCGGGCTGCGGACCATCAGCACAACCCGGCCATCATCCCGGGGGGACTCGCGGATCTGGCCGAGCCCCGCCGCCAGCCGCCGATGAGAAAGATGCTCCATCGCGTGATTGTCGCTGGCCCACGCCGTCCTGGCGAACCGATATCGCGCAGCTGCAAGTAATCACGGGTCAGCCGGCAAGGCAACGCCCTCGACCGCCTCGAAGCCCGAAGCAGCCCACAGCACCGCCCGCCCGGGGCAGTGCAGCCGCCCCATGCCGCGGCAACTGTCTCTGACCGATGCCACCCGCATCGCAGGCTGATACGGATGTGTCCGCGGGAGCATTCAGCGCGGCTCGCAGATGACCAGCGGAATGTCGCGGTCGGTGCGGTGCTGGTACCCTGCGTAGCCCTTGTATGCCGCCACTACGCGAGGCCACAACTCGGTCTTCTCCTCCGCCGATGCCCGACGGACGCGCATAGGCCGCCGGCGGCCAGCCATGGTCAGCTCGATGTCGGGATGAGCCACCAGGTTGCGATACCAGTCGGGGTCACGGTCATCTCCGCCCTTAGAGGCCACCAGCACAACCCGGTCACCGTCGATAACCGGGGCCGTGAGCATGGTCGAGCGCGGCCGGCCCGATATGCGCCCCACGGTGTGCAGCTCGACGACAGGCATCCCGAAGGCCGAGCCCAGCACCCGGCCGCCGCTCAGGTGAACGATGCTCCGGTGCGCCCTGCTCATGGTTTTGAGGCCGAAGTCGGCCAGGAACTGCTGCAGGGTCATGGCGCGACGATAACAGTGGCCGGGGCAAGACGAACGCGACCGACCAGCCCGCTCGCCGGCGCGGCAGTTGCGGAAGGTGGCTGCAAGTTCGACGCTGGGCCAGCCGCAGCACGCTGATGATGCTCCTGCGGCCAATGAGTGGCGGATCACCGAGCACCTGCCGATTGTCGCAGGCCAGTTCGCCGATCGCTCGGCCACTGCTGTGGCACCTCAAGCCCGCCGTACCAAGAGCCCACAAGACAGGGTCGAGCGCGTGCCAGACACATTTCTGCAGATCCTCGCACTGCGCCAACTAGCGGCCGTCGAAATGGCGGCAGGAGAAGCCGGCCCCGAGGGCAGCCAGAGTATTCGTGATGCAGTGGAAGAGTTCTTCGCCGCGATCGTCGTAGAGACGACTGCTACCGACCGGGCTGGGGCGTTTAAACTGCACGGAGTGTCCTGGAGCACTTCGACGAGTACTTTCAGGGCACGGGCAACTTAAGCGGCGAGCGCAGCGCGACGATCCCGACCTCACGCAAGAAGATCCGGCGCAGCGTTACCGCGTCGAACTCCAAGGCCCAGCTGACGGCCCGCAACTTCAGATCGGCTCCCTACAGCCCGCAGCCTCTCTCGTGGTAATTGATCTAGTCGAACGCGCCGCCTCTGCAGCTCGCCGACTTCGCCTAGCTCTCGGCCACGGGAACGGTGGCTGGGTCCAGTGCCGAGGGCACTCCCGGCAACCCTGCCTATTGGTCGTGTCTGCTCCGCGCAGGGCGGTTGCAGCACGGCCGGTAATCAGAACTTTCTTCACGGTCTCCAGGGGCGGCTCGCTCCGGCGGAAGTCAAAGGCATACACGAGAGACAGCCTGGGACACTGAAGACGGCAGGCGTACGGCTCATAACCCGGAGGCGGCAGGTTCACGGCCTGCCCCCGATCCGACCGTCAAGGACTCCCCGCCGAATGCACGCCGAATGTGCTGCGTCAACATGTGTTCGCGCTGGTCACGGCGGTGCGGTGCAGGGCCTGTTAGACCGTCGGCTCAGCCTACGTTGGTTCGAATCCAACACCTGCCACCAGCAAAATCCCAGGTCACAGTTAGTTTGTAGTCCAACCGGCTCTGCAGAGGCGAACGGTTCCGCAAACCGTCGGCATTGCGCCGTAGCGGACCGCGCTCTGCTGCCGCAAACCCGTGACCTGCCTCGACGCGCGGGTTGGCCCAGCACAGCGGGTGGGGTTCATCGGGTGTCCGAACGATTTGGCGGAACCTGTACGGAACGGGAATCTGTAAGCTTCGCTTCCGGGGAGTGCGATCCTGATGATCATCATGGCGGTCGGCAGCGGGGTAGGCGCGAGCGCGCACGAGCAGCTTCGAAGTTGTGGTGGGAGGCGCCAGCAGTTTCCTGGCCAGATGGCAACTGAACTCTTGCCGACACGGGCAATGACCGATCACGACCGCAAGGAGAGGTCAGCCCTTCCTGCTCGGTGATCCGTCTGGGAATGCGAGCAGTCCGTTTTGTTCCTCATCCTCTGACAGCCTCAGGGTCATCGCAACTCTTGCTCCGGTCACGGAATGCGACGAACCGTTCGAGACGATTCGCTCCGAACGCCGAGACGGTGCCGCTCTGCGAGTGGCTTGCATCACACTGCGATTGATGCAGAAGGCCAATTACGAGTGGCAGCGGTCCGGGGGGCCCGACTGAGGGCCGCCTTGAACTCG
>Ga0126381_100009056_pt1 | contig 11163 bp, 8 predicted proteins | sample PanSoiMetPlot_28_FD_96465 | JGI IMG/M metagenome (GOLD analysis project Ga0126381, IMG submission 96465) | Tropical forest soil microbial communities from Panama - MetaG Plot_28 | ecosystem: Environmental > Terrestrial > Soil > Tropical forest > Bulk soil | place: Panama | collected 2016-02-17 | reverse complement strand
ATCGGCGAGCAGACCGAGAATTGGCGCGCTGATCATGTAAGTGACAAAAAACGCGTCGCCGAGCAGCCCAGTCTTCCACATCGCACTTACGTCGCCCGGCGAAAAAAAAGTGGCACGAATATCAGGCTCGAGCGCGGCCAGAATCTGTCGGTCGATGTAATTGAAAAGATTAATCGTCAGAAGAAGATAGAGCGCGGAATGGGCATCTCCGAACAGTTTTCTTTTCTCAGCTTGCATCGACAATTGCCGATTGCAGTTTGGCTGGCGCCGAATGTAAATCATAAATCATGGCCAGAATTGATCTCTTAAACGGCGCTGTCATGTTGATCCCGCAGTCGCGGGAGAGACATCTCTGATTTATTCACGCGGGATCGATCCAGAATTATCAGAGATTCTTCGCTTCGCTCAGAATGACATTATAAGATGGCCAGCATGTCTCCCGCTGAACGCGCGCTTTATTTCGTCGGCCGACCGCTCGTCCGCTGCTTTTATCGAGTGACTGCGCTTGGTCTGGACAACTTGCCGCCAGGCGGGTTTCTCCTTTTGCCGAATCACATCAGTTGGGTGGACGCACTCGTGCTACAATTGGCCTGTCCCCGCCCAATCCGCTACATCATCGACCAAGAGTTTTACCGCAAGCCGCTCCTGCTCCCGTTTTTGCGCGTGCTGGGGTGCATTCCGATCAATCCGCGTCATTCATATTCTGCCGTGCGCGCCGCGACGGAAAAAATCGCCGAGGGCGAGATTGTCTGTCTCTTTCCAGAGGGCCGCCTCGAGCGCTCCGCGACGCTTTTGCGTCTGCAACGCGGTTACGAATTAATTGCACGCCACGCAAATGCGCAGGTGATTCCGGTTTGGCTGGACCAGCTTTGGGGCTCAATCTTCTCGTTCCAAGGTGGAAAATTTTTCAAGAAACTGCCAAAGCGGATCCCATATCCAGTGACGATTGCGTTTGGAAAACCGCTTAAGGTCGAGGCTGCCGACACCGCAACGGTCCGTGAAGAATTGCTAAAACTGGGGCAGTTTTGTTACAGCCGCCGGCCATCGTTAGATCGACATCTTGCGGAGGAATGCGTGCGGGGGCTCAAGCGAAACCCGTTTGCGATCGCCGTCATTGATGGCTTGGACGACAGCGGGTTAAGCCGGTCAAAACTGCTGGGAGCTGCCGCGGCATTCAGCCGTTTTCTTCGCGAGCAATTTGTTGACGAACGGATCGCGATCGTTCTGCCTGCCAGCAAGGGATCGATAGTGGCAAATCTGGCCGTGACGCTAGCCGACAAAGTCCCGGTCGATCTCAATTTCACCATTGGACGCGCGGCGAACGAATCGTGCTGTAAGCATGCGAATTTGCGGGTCGCCATTTCAGCCACTGCATTAATGGACCGCCTCAAAGATTTTCCGTGGCCGGAACGCATTTTGAAGTTGGACGAGCTCATGCCGAAGCTCAAAGGCCGCATCGTTCTGTGGTGGATAATCTCGATCCTGCTTCCCGCGCGCTTGCTTCTGCGCCTGTTGCAGGTTCCCAAGACAGGCGGCCACAGCGAAGCAGTCTTGCTTTTTACCAGTGGAAGTACCGGCGAACCAAAGGGTGCCGTGATGAGCCACCGCAACGTCGTCGGCAACGTGTCGCAATTTCGCGAGTTGCTCGACGCAAAAAAAGACGACGCCATTCTCGCGTCTCTGCCATTCTTTCACACGTTCGGATCAACCGTGACTCTTTGGTATCCGCTCGTCGAAGGCGTACGCACTGTGACTTATCCAAGTCCATTGGAAACAGCGAAGAACGCTGCGTTGATCGAGCGATATAAACTTACGTTTCTCCTGGCAACGCCAACTTTCCTGCGGCTATACCTGCGCAAAGCGGAGCCGCACCAGCTTCGCAGTTTGCGCCTCACCGTCACCGGCGCGGAGAAATTGCCACTCGATCTTGCCAAAAAGTTTGAAGAACGTTTCGGCAAAAAAGTTTTCGAAGGATACGGACTCACCGAGACCTCGCCCGTGGTGAGCGTTAATTTGCCCGAGCCGGCGCCAAACGCTGAGCCGACCAGTCGTCTCGGCTCAGTTGGCAGGATGGCGCCCGGAATCGCCGCCGAAATTCGCGAGCCGGAAACAGAGTGCAAACTCTCGTTGCATGAAACCGGTATGCTTTGGCTGCGTGGGGTAAACATTTTCGAAGGTTATCTTCGTGATCCCAAAAAGACCGCTGAAGTTTTGCGCGATAGTTGGCTAAGAACTGGCGACCTCGGCCGTTTCGACGAGGATGGATTCCTTTACATTGAGGGTCGGCTTTCCCGGTTTTCAAAGATCGGCGGTGAAATGGTGCCGCACGAAGCGATTGAAGAGAAAATTGTCGAGTTGCTGGGCCTATCCGAAAGAGACGAGCGCCCGGTGACAATTGTAGGGATCCAAGACGAAACTAAAGGCGAAGCGCTCATGTTGCTTAGCGCAGTAGATGTCGATCTTGACGAGCTTCGCAAAAAACTCCACGAAGCCGGCGTCCCAAACTTATGGATCCCGAAACAGGTCAAACGCATCGAATCCGTCCCAGTCTTGGCCTCCGGGAAACTCGATCTCAAAAAATGCCAGGAACTCGTCGAACAAACTGGCTGAAAATGCGCAGGCACGTGACGAGACGTTTGTCAGCTATTCATTCCGCGTTTCATTCGTCAGCCAACTGGGCGTCGGCGCTGTTCATGAAGCTGCTATTTGGCTGCGTGGCACGGGTGCACGTGTTGCAGCGGGAAAATTCAAACCACGCTGGGGGATTTTTGCTGGCGGCGAATCACATCAGTCATTTCGATCCGTTCATTATTTCTTCGGTAGTGCGCCGAAAGATTGATTGGATGACGATGGCGGAATTCTTCCGGTTTCCGTTTGTCAAGTTTCTGTTACGGGCCGTGGATGCATTTCCGGCAGATCGATGCCACGCAGATCGTAAAACGATCCGCACTGCAATCGAGCGGCTAAAGAGCGGGCATGTGGTAGGACTGTTTCCCGAGGGCGGCATCCGAGATGGCGCGCATTCGCTGCTGGAAGGCGCACCGCTCCGCCCGGGCGCAGCCGTGCTCGCACACATCGCCGGAGTTCCAATTGTGCCGTGCGTGATCGTCGGCAGCGATCGTCTTTACTCGACAAAACGGTGGCTGCTCCCGCGTCGCCGGGACACGGCGATCTGGATCGCGTTTGGCAATCCGATCTCACATTTTCCTGATTTGCAAAAATTGCAGGCGCGTGAACGGATCAAGTCCGAACTGGCGGCTGCGTTCAAAAAACTTTACGTGGAATTGCGACAAACGTTTCAGCTTACTCCGGACGATTTGCCGCATGCGCCTCGGGAACGAATGAATTCCGCTGTGGCAGGGACACCGCGTTACGGTGCCCAGTCGGCACAGCGTGTCACTCCTGTCTTTGATCCGTTATCGCGTTTCGCTGCTGGCACAGCCGATTCGGTCATGTGCATGTTGATGAATCTACTCCAGGCACGCCACCGGTTAAATCCCGACAAGTCGGGAGAAGAGATGGAACGCTATGTGACTGAATGCGAGAACTTCACAGCAGCGGAGTATTATGCCGACCGGGAAGATGGCGATTGTTTGACCGAACTCAGGATAGGCCTGGACCGAGCGGTTGGAAAAAATGATCGCGTAACTGTCGCGTGGGGCAGCCCGATCAAGACGCAATTTCCCGTGAACAACTTTGCGCGCGCAGAATTTTTTCGCTGTACAGATGAGATCAGCGCGCCGATCGTTTTAATATTGCACTCGCTCATGTCCGCGAGCCGCATTGGTTATCGGCGTTGGGCGACTCGGTTCAACCAACTTGGCTGGAACGCTTGCTTCGTTCATCTGCCGTATCACTATTCGCGTGCCCCGCGCGGGTACTGGAACGGCGAACTGGCAATCACACCCCATCTGATCCGCAACGCTGAGGGCTTGCGTCAGGGTGTGATCGAACTCCGACAACTGATGGCTGCATTACGCGAACAAGGCTGCCGGGACTTTGGCATCCTGGGCACCAGTTATGGCGGATGGATCGGCGCGTTGCTTGCAATGGTGGAGTACGATCTTCGATTCGTCGCGTTGATGGCGCCAATCGTAAACGTCGAGCACGCGATCTGGGAGAGCCCCGCGGCGCGAGTTATGCGCCGGGAACTGCGTCGGGCAAACATCGAGCCATCTCTGATCGCTCGGCATTTTCATCTAAGCTCGCCGCTGCACAGTCAGCCGCTATGTGATCCAGCTCGTGTTCTGTTCGTTGCGGGCGAATTCGATTTAATCGCCCCGCGGCAACATATCGAGACTATCCATAAAAAATGGAATGGCTCGGACTTATTGCACGTGCGACAGGGACATTTCGGTTACCGCATGATGCGCGAGACGATCGCACGCCTCAAAGAGCGCGGCGATTTGTAAACAATGAGCAGCGGTCTCCAGTCCGCCGCTTCAAAAGGGCACGCATTGGAAGCGGCCCTTCTTGGTCAATTGATCCCGAGAAATTCCAAACTCGGTCCAAGATCATTGAACGCCGCTTCTGCAAATGCGTTGTGTCCCACAGCGGACGGGTGCCAGCCATCGACGGTGTGAATCACTTCCACACGACTCAGATCCACCTTTGCCAGGGCATCTGAATACCGCACGCGCAGATTCGACGCATCTTCAAGGCGGCGGTCCAGGTCAATGACCATCGCTCGGAGCCCATCGTTCACCACACGCACGAGACGAAGCAGATTGTCGCGGTAAGCGGGTCGCATGGAAACGAAATATTTGTAATCTCGCCCCAGATAAGGATAGAGGTTTGAATCTTGCTTTCGCAGCGCTTCTGCAACTTCGCGCGCTTTGAAGAATGACTCAAAATCAGCGAGGCCGTAGATAACGATGGCAACGCGATGTTTCTCGCCTTGCGAGCGGGTGGTCAGCAGCTGCATTTGCCGAGTGTAATCTTGTCGGAAGCGCTCACTAATTCGGTGCAAGCGTTCTTCCGGGTGCTCAAGTTCCTCCGGCGGACAGCGCCACGCCCAATCTACATTATTGTGACCGATCCAGATCAAGATAAGATCGGGAAATCGTTCGCCAGAAAGTAATTGATCGACTTGTCCCGAGAAATTCTGCGTGCGAAGGATTTTGCGAAAGAAATTTTGCCGGTCTCGCTCATTATCGACAAGAGCACCGATGCCCCCGTATCCGGTCGCGACCAATGGTGTAAATTCTTCCAGCCTTCTGAACAGGCTGTAAATACCCTGCGGGAATGGTTCGTTGCTGAGAAACCAATCGTTGCCCGCTCGCGTGTGCGCACGCCAAAATGTGGCCGGCGCCGATGAGATGTAGGCGTCTCGCGAGAGACTGTCACCGATCATTGCGATATGTGGCAGCCGCACGACCAGTTGAGCGCCGCTAATCTCCTTGTTTTTGTAGGCAACATAATCAGCCTGGAAGGGACTCGCCGGATTCGCGACTCGTTCGAGATAATTTGCGCTGACGACCGTAACTGGTCTCATCTTCGAAACTGTCGATCTTTCAATCCAACCAATCCATCGCCTCGAGCAACCGGCGAAGGCCCGGGTGGTCTGTAGAGAGCGCAGGCAACCATTCGCTGATTGGTTCGCGTTTCCACCATGCCTTGTCGCCCGGCGGCGCGAACGAATACCGATAAAGGCGCGCGCGGATATAATGCGGCGGTGCGTCGGGAAACGGATTATTGACGAGAAGCGAGAGCGTACCGGGATCGTTATGCAGAAGTTTCCAGACAAAATGCAACGTCCACGGGTAATCCGCGGGCGACGCCATGGCGGCAAACCAGATTTGCCAATCGATTCGAGGCTGATAGGGCGCGACGAATGGCGGACGCCGGTTTGGATCACCCGGCTTGGCTTTGAATTCGTACTCTTTCCACTTCGTGTCGGCGGTAATGATCGAATCATCAGTTCCCTCAAAAATGATTTCGTCCCGCTCCCGGCCGACCGTGCCGAATGCTCCGTAGGTGTTTACCAAATCAAACGAAGTAAAGGAGGTATCCATGATCTGCCGCTCAGAAATGAGGTTGAGCACCGGCGCGACGCTCAAATAGCCCACCAAAATCGACAACGCGATCGCCGTGGCGTTGTTGATTCGCGAGGGCTCTGCCTCCTGAGCTGCTCGCTCCGCACGCCTAATCAGTCGCGCGGGCAGGAACCGACGCAAAAACGTATCATCGAAGCAAGCAAGGAACGGGATGATCGTCAGATAATTGAGGAACGAAAGGTTGCCGCTGATGATTAGAAAGATCTGAAACGCGACAAGTAAAACGCCGGCAACATGCCGCGCATGTCTTGGCCCGAACGACAACCACGGAACAACCAGTTCTACGAAATGGTTCCATGCCGTTTCGAACTTGAGCAACCAATGCGGCGAGAAATGCAGATAACGGCTGATCGGGCTCGGGATCGGCTGCGTCTCGTAGTGATAATAAAGGCAGGTGAGATCGCGCCAGCATGGGTCGCCCCGAAGCTTGATCAAACCGGCGCCGATCATAATGCGAAACCCGAGCCAGCGAAAGAGCCAGATGACAAGAATCGGCGGCCGGCATTTCGGAAACGGCCGTCCATCGAGCAGTGGACAGAGAAAGATCGACAGGAACCCCGTTTCCAATAATTGGATCTCCCAGCCGTAGCCGTACCAGATCTGCCCGACGTGGACGATCGACATGTACATCGCCCAAAGAACTGCAAGCAAAATTGCGTTCGCGTAGCCCCCGAGGACGACCAGTGACAATCCGAACCCGATCCAGGAGAAAGTCAACAATCCGTTGTCCGACATGCCAAACCAAAAAAGCGTCGGAAGCCGCATGATTCCGGCCGTTGGTGAACCGAGTTGGGTCTGAATTGCGGCAAGAAAATGAGTCGCCGGCGTTAGACCATGCTCGCCAATCAGCGGGACGAGCTGGTTTGCCGCGACAAGAAAGGCCATCGCGTAAGCAAAACCGAGTAGTCGCAGAATCACGAACCGGGTCAGCCAATAGGAATTTCCGAGCGCGAAAAACTTCTGAAAGACATTTTCCTGATTCATTGCCGAACTGAGCAGAAAACGTTCAATGCTGAACGTCCAACGTCCAACGCCGAATTCGAGAATTGCCAGGGGGGAGATTTGAACTCCCGACCAAGGGCTTATGAGTCCCCTGCTCTACCACTGAGCTACCCTGGCGAATTGGCGGCGACAAAGGCCAGTCGCCAGAATGCCTCTGTCAACGCACCGCTAATGGTCCGTGATCTAGCTCTGCCTCGTCCTCTACCTCATAGTCTCGATCAGCCACAATGAGACGAAGATTAACAGGAAACGGAGAAAAGAATTCCCCTACTCTTTCGGTTTCGCGACGTAATGCGCCAGGTCTTTGTCGCGGCCGTGTAGCGCGGCCATGAAGCAAACGCCATTGTGCTCGGCGACCGCGCCTACACAGCCTTCCTGGCGCAGATATCGCCATCCGGGGAACCGCAGCACGGCGCCTGTTTTTGCGTCCCGCTCGGCAGGAAACAGAAATAGCTGCATCCGTTTCTCGGCCAGCCAGATTTGGGCGATGCGACGCGATTCTTCGTCTTCAAAAACGCGGCAGCCGATTGTCTTGAAATCGGCAAATTCCACAGGCACATCGTAATGTTCCAAGCCGTGCTTCATAAAAAACAGATCGCTCAGTGTGCCTGCATCCGTGTTCACAGGATCGAGCAAAACCGGCCGTGTCGAGCTGGCGATGGTCAATAATTTCCGCGCGGTTGGCGATCCGGGAAAATCGTTCAGTCGTGCAATGAACTGGAAGACAAGCACGCCAGCGATGACAACAAGAGCGATTCCGATCGCCAGCGCGGCTGGATTCCGCACGATTTTTTTCCAAGTCCATTTGGAGACCGGAACCAAGTCTTTGGTCGAAAACCATTCGGCAGTTTCCGAAGGAATGGGCATGGTTTGGACCAATGCTGCCAAAGCGCGGTCAAACTTTTGTTGAGCTACGAATTCGTTGCCGCTGCACGCACGTGACATCGCAGAGCGCATCGACCGGTCAGCCGTCCGTTCCTCCGTGATGGGGGCGCAATTGGCGAGCGCCCGTTGCCGACGCGATAATCGTGGCGTGTTCATAACGACTGCCGTTCAGATTGCATGCGAGTTGAGCCAGGCTTGAAATTGCCGCCGTCCAAGGGCCAGCAATCGCGACAGTTCGCTAAGCTTGAGTTCTGCCAAATCAAGAATCTCGCGGTAGTCGAATTCATCCAAATAGTATAGCGCCAGCGCACTTCGCTGAGGCTCCGGCGCATTGGAAATCCAGATCGCCAGCCGCCCCGGATCAAGACTCTCGATTTGCGATGAAGCATCCGGCGTTACTTCTTGCTCGTCCATTTCGAGAGGCTCGGCCTGCAAATCAGTCTGGCTCGCCCGCAAGCAACGCCAGCGCGCGTCGCGAAATAGCCAGAACGGTTCCTCGGGCAGTTCGCCATGCGCGGCGCGCTGGGCTGCCTCACGCAAGGTTGCGTGAAACACTTCCTGCGCCTTGACCGGGTCGCCCAGCATCAAGAAACAAAAACGATAAAGCTGCGGCAGATTTTGTTTTCGATCCGGCACGCCTGTTTCCCCAAAATTGACGCCGGAAATCTTGCCTGCGAGTCGGTATGCGTCCAGCGAGTATTGCGGGAGAAGGTAGCGAAGAGCGGACAAGATTGTCTTCCCTAGGAATTTTCCAGCTCCTTCAAACGGCGCGCGACCTTCTCGGCGTTCTGGCGGCTATTAAAAGCGGATATCCGAAAATAACCTTCGCCTTGGGCACCAAAACCGCTTCCCGGCGTGATGACTACATTTAAATCGCGCAGCACACGATCGAACATTTGCCAGCTGGTGAGGCCATTCAGCGTTTTAGACCAGATGTAGGGCGCGTTGGTTCCTCCGAAAACTTTGAGACCGGCGTTGGTGGCAGCATCGCGCAAGATTTGTGCGTTTGTCATATAATGCGCGATAAGGGCGCGCACTTGTTCGCGACCTTCCGGCGAGTAAAGCGCTTCGGCGCCGCGCTGGACCGGATAGCTAACACTGTTCGCCTTCGTGCTCCAGCGCCGGTACCAGAGCGCATGTAGTGGCGAACGCCGGCCGCTCTCAGTTCGGGCGTAGAGCGATTTTGGCATGACCGTGAACCCGCAGCGCACACCGGTGAATCCGCCTTTTTTGGAAAAGCTGCGAAACTCAATCGCGCAGTCGCGTGCGCCGGGGATTTCGAAAATGGAATGCGGAATTTCCGGATCGGAAATGTATGCTTCGTATGCGGCGTCGAAGAGGAGAATCGCTTCATGCGAATGCGCATATTCGACCCACCGAGTGAGCTGCCGGTGCGTTGCAACTGCGCCGGTTGGGTTATTCGGAAAACAAAGATAGACAAGATCGACATGTTCCTTTGGCGACTCGGGGACGAATTGGTTTTCCGCCGTGCATGGCAAATAAAGGATTCCTTCGTAACTGCCGTCTCTTCGTGCCGGACCGCTGTGTCCGGCCATGACATTCGTATCAACATAAACCGGATAAACCGGATCCGGAACGGCGACCTTATTTTGGTCGCCGAGAATATCGAGAATAAAGCCGCAATCGCATTTCGATCCGTCAGAAACGAAGATTTCGTCGTCGGCAATGTCGATCTTGTGGTTGCGATAATCGTGCTCCGCAATTGTCGAGCGTAGAAATTCGTAGCCTTGCTCGGGTCCGTATCCCCGAAAGGTCTCGTGATGCCCGAGCTCTTCGATCGCGCGCTTCATCGCGTTAATGGCCGCGCACGGCAACGGCTCAGTGACGTCGCCGATTCCGCAGCGGACCAATCTCTTCGCCGCTTCCGGATTGATTTCGCAAAATTGGCGCACTCGCCGAGCGACTTCCGGAAAAAGATAACCGGCCTGGAGTTTGAGATAATTTTCGTTCAGATAAGCCATTACTGCTGTGGCGACCGTTTATGGCCGTCGAATCCGTACAAGTTTAGCGGCGGTCACAGACCGCCGCTACAGTAAGAATTCACCGAGGCGAATCAGTAATTCTTCGCCACGGCGTCCCAATTCACGACGTTCCACCAAGCTTTGAGATAATCGGGCCTGCGGTTTTGGTACTTGAGATAATAGGCGTGCTCCCAAACATCGACGCCGAGTATCGGCGTAGTGCCATCCATCAATGGGCTGTCCTGATTCGGCGTGGAGATGATCTCGAGTTTACCGCCTTTATTTTTGATCAACCACGCCCAGCCGCTGCCGAAACGTTTCACACCTGCATCGGCAAATTTCTCTTTGAACTCGTCGAAGCTGCCGAAGGTGGATTTGATATCGTCAGCAAGTCTGCCCTTCGGTTCGCCGCCGACGTTGGGTCCCATGATTTTCCAGAAGAAGGAATGGTTGGCGTGTCCGCCGCCGTTATTGCGCACCACTGTGCGAATGTCTTCCGGCACCGATTTGAGATCGCTGATCAAATCTTCGACCGATTTCTTTTCCAGATCGGCTTTGCCTTTGATCGCTTTGTTGACATTGTCGATGTAAGCTTGGTGATGCTTGGTATAATGGATTTCCATCGTGCGCGCATCGATATGCGGCTCCAGAGCATCGTACGGATAAGGTAATTTTGGTAATTCGTAAGCCATAATGTGTACAGTTAGATCGAATTACGTCCGGCGACAGGTTTTATTTTTTCGGGTGAAGATCGCGAATTTCGTCGGTCCGACGCCAGTGCCCGCAAACAAGCACGGCCTCGATGCCGCTTGCTGCCGAGATCTGCACGATCGGATCGTAGAAAAAGCGGGCAGCATCTGAATCGAGACAGCATTATGACCCAAAAAAGTATCGAGGCGTACGATCTTGCTCAGCGAGTGCAATCCTACGATGCCGACATGGAACTGATGCATCCCAATCGTACAAAGATGGTCGACGTTGCACTCCAGGTCTTGCCGTTTGCTACAGACATGCCAATTCGTGCAGTCGATCTTGGAGTTGGGACCGGTTATTTAACCCAGCGTTTCCTCGATCGCTTTCCGAACGCTACAGTGACCGCGATTGACGGCGCCCGCGCGATGATCGACTTGGCGCAAATACGATTGGGCGAGTCCGCGGCTCGAGTGAAGTTTGCTGTCGGTGACTTCCGAGAATTGCGTCGATTGGCCGGAAACGCTCGCAATTTTGACGCAGCGTTT
>Ga0126381_100009055_pt1 | contig 11164 bp, 7 predicted proteins | sample PanSoiMetPlot_28_FD_96465 | JGI IMG/M metagenome (GOLD analysis project Ga0126381, IMG submission 96465) | Tropical forest soil microbial communities from Panama - MetaG Plot_28 | ecosystem: Environmental > Terrestrial > Soil > Tropical forest > Bulk soil | place: Panama | collected 2016-02-17 | reverse complement strand
GAGTTCCTGGTGGCGCGATTCTGCGCGGACGAGCAGGAGATTCGCAACGTTGGTGCAGGCGATCAGCATGACCAGGCCAACGGTGGCCATCACCACCCACAGCACGTTGCCGATGTTGCCGACCACCTGCTGCTTGAGCGAACGGAAGTTGGGTGAGATATGCCAAATCCTGTAATAGAACGGGTTGGTGCCAGGTCCATTGGAGTAGGAGTGCATCCAGGTTTCGATCAGCCTGCTAACCTCCGCATTGGCTTGCGTGATCGAGACACCAGGCTTCAGGCGTCCGACGCCGTTGCAGGCGAATGGCGCGAGTTTCAGGGTCCCGCGATCGAATGCGAGCGGCACCAGCAGATCGAAGTCTGCATCGACCACGCGAAATCCACGCGGCATCACGCCGACGATCTCGCGGGTCTCGGCATCGAGCTGAATGCTTCGGCCGATCACTTTGCGGTCGCCGCCGAATCGGCGCTGCCAGTATCCGTAACTGAGCAAGACAGTCTTGGCGCCCTTCGGGTTCTGGTCTGCCTGTGAGAACCAGCGGCCGACCGCAGGGGGCACTGCGAGAGTCTGCAGGATGCCGTCGCTGATCATCAGCGTTTGCGCCTGTTCAGGCTCGACGATGCCGGTGACGTTTGCGGTGCTCGGTACCCAGACGCCGAGAGACTGGAACGACTGGTTGTGCTCAGCGAAGGTGAAATACATCGACGGTGAAAGGCTAAGCCCGGCTTGAAAATTCGCCATTCCCGGCGCGCCCGGCGCCTCCAGCCAGAGCGCGACTAGTTGATTGGGGTCGGGGTAGGGGAGCGGCTTGAGCAGCACGCTGTCGACCACCGTGAAGACCGCGGTGTTTGCGCCGATGCCGATTGCGAGAGTCAGCAACACGGTGATCGCGAAGCCGGGCGATTTTCGCAGGCGACGCAGAGTGAATTTGAGGTCGGCAAGGAGTGATTCGAGCCGCGGCCATTGCCACTGCTCGCGGCTCTTCTGCTGGATCAGCAACACATTTCCGAATTCGCGGCGAGCAGTTTGCTCGGCCTGCTCGCGCGGCATGCCCGCGTCAATGAGCTCGTCGACACGCTCCTGGATATGCTCGCGAATAGAGACGTCAATGTCGTTGTAGCGGCGGCTCCGGCCGACGATTCGAGAGAAAGCCTGCATCACTGACCTCCTACGCTTGATTGAGGATGAGCGTCCCGATAGCTGTTTTGCGGCGTCAGACTTTTGCGAAGGTGAGCACGCGGGTGATTCCGGCAAACATCTTTTCGAAGCTGAGGATCTCCTTTTCGAGATGGCGGAGCCCGGCCTCCGTCACGCGATAGATGCGGGTGGGGCGGCCCTTGGCGGAGATTCCCTCTTCAGAGTCGAGCAGGCCCTCGCGAAGCATTCGTTGCAGCGCGGGGTAGAGAGAACCTTCCTCGATCTGGAGGAGGTTATCGGAGACCTGTTTGATGTGCTTGACCAATGCGTATCCGTGCATGGGTCGGTGCCTGAGCGACTCGAGAATCATGATCTCGAGCGCGCCTGGGAAGAGGTCGCGGGCTTCGGAGTTCTTGGCCATGAAGGGATAGTAGGCCAAGGATACCTATTTTGTAAATAGGTATATAAATCGAGGAGACCGGCTCGAAGATCGGCGGATCTGAAATTCGCCTTTACTTCCGACTGGACCACCCAGGACCCTACTCCTCGTCAATGAGTTCATGGGCGATTTTGAGTCCCTCGGTTCAGCAGTGCTTCCGCGATGTCTCGCCGCATTGTCGGTCGGGCTTTGCCCAACAGGGTCACTGCTCTGAATCGTCGCCAGGGATTTCATCGATGAATTGCTCCAGCCGTGCGGTGTCTGTGTCGGTCCAGCCGTCCGGCGGCACGACGCTCGCCCAACCCTTGACGTACTCCGTCGAGTAGTTGTGTCCGAAACCCGGCGGCACGTCGAGCTGATTGTACAGATCTCCTACCGCCTGCACGGCCGAGACGATGGGAAACCAACGCATGGCGTGAGGCACGTCGAAGCCGCGGGGCGGCGCCATCCATTCCGGTGGCCACCAAAGCGCCTTGCCATTCCAAAAGACAGCTGGATCGCCCGGATGTTGAAGGTAAGCGATCCGCGGCGCTGGCCGGTCCGCATTCAATGCCGCTTGAGACGGATCCCGGTTCAAGAACCGGACGGAACGTCCTCCGTCGAAGATTGGCTGCCAGAAGGGCGACCCGCGATCGCGCTCGCGAGTCAGCTGCGAATGGATAGGGTTGCTTTGTTCGCTGCCGGCGATGAGCGCGCCATCCGTCTGCGCCACCATATTCGCCACCGAGGAAGATGCGTCCACCCCCACAAAGGGCGCTTCCACTCCCGCGGCGCCGAGGCTCTTGCCGAACAGCAGAAGCTTCGGCCGCCGATCCGGCGGGAGCTGTGACCACCGTGCGCGAACGGCGTTGAAGAGCGTGAGCCCCGCCTCGTTCGCGCGCCCAGCTTCCATGAAGACGGCGAGCAGGCTAGGCAGGAAAGAGTATTGGATCGCAACGATCGCAGTGTCGCCGCGGTAAAGCTGCTCGAGCGAAGCCGTGGCTTTGGGGACCATCCAGCCCGTGCCGGTGGGCACCCACACGACCAGCACTTTCCGATCAAACCCGCCGGCTCGCTCGAGCTCACGGACCGCAAGCTGCGCGAGCTTCTCCGCGGAGTCCGCAGAACGCACCCCTACGTAAACCCTCACTGGGCAACGAGCTCGGCATCGACACCGTGGAACATCTTCAGCTCCTGCGCGCTTGTGGCTGTTGCCACGAAGTCGCGACCCATGCGACCCAGCGTGTCCCATGCAACGAGTGACGCGGGGCTGCCGGACACAGTTGAGGATTTGGGCGCCACGATTCCCACGTCCGTTTCCTCGTTTCTCGACGCGTTGACAGAGTTAACGGCCGCGGTGAGGGCACGAAGCGCGATTCCGCGACCGAGCGCGATGCCAATCACGACTACGAGCAGTGCTGTTGCCGGCACCGACACGATCGTCGGCACGTTGGCTTGGATGAATCGTTTGCCTGCGGCAACACCCTGGGCGATTACCCGCCCGACGACCACCAGCAAGACTCCGGCGAACGGCGACAGCGCGCTGATAAGCACTCCGTCCAGCCAGATCACGGGTGCCATCCCCATGAAGCTGCGTTGCTCGTTTTGCCAGCCAAGCCATCGCGTCGCGCCGAGGACAATCGCAACGAGCCAGGCCGCTGACAGCACGATACAGCCACGCCGGCCTATCACATTGCCGGGCGAGTGCCTCCGCCATTTGAGAAACCGGTGCGCCCCACGGCCGCCCAACGTGCCGATCCCGTAGCCAATGGCTAGACAGATCGCCCCGATCCCAGTCTGCATTTGCCACGACCGCGGAATCAGCGTTGGCGTCAGAGACTGCCACCAGAACAAAAGCGCGAGCAACGAACCGCTGAGTGTCGGCGTTCCGAGCGCGCCTCGGCGCTCAGCTGCTACTGCCTTTTCGGAGTTCTGCATGGGCGCCAGCCACCACATCTGCGGTCCAGGCGAAGGCGCTTATCAGCTATTCGCATTCACGTGCACGATCCGGTAACCGCAATTGACTTGAAGAATACATCCGAGCCAGCATTGTGGGCGGATGGCCGATTTTCATCCATATGGGTGGGTCGAAGACCCATGCGTAACTCGGAAAGTAATGGCAACTGGGTCGGGCGAAGAGCCGAAGGGAACTGCGGGTTCCTCTGCTCCGGTCGGAATAACACCCGGTTAATAGCAGGCGGCCCATCGTTGATCCGATGCGGATGGCCGCTGATTCAGAAATAAGGCCGAAATGGCTTCACTTCCCACCAGACTTCTGGCTGGCGATCCAGGCGGTGATGCGCTCGTCGAGAACGTCGAGGGGCAGAGCACCGGAGTCGATGACCTGATCGTGAAACGCGCGAATGTCGAATTTGTCGCCGAGTTCTTTCTGTGCGCGAGCGCGAAGTTCGAGAATTTTGAGCTGGCCGATCTTGTACGCCAGCGCCTGGCTGGGCCATGCGATGTAGCGATCGACTTCGGCCTGGATGCTGGTCTCGTCGATGGACGAGTGATCGTGGAAGAAGTCGACCATCTGCTGGCGGGTCCAGTGCTTCGAGTGCACGCCGGTGTCGACGACGAGGCGGATGGCGCGCCAGATGTCGCCCTCGAGCCGGCCGTAGTCGGAGTAGGGGTCCTGGTAGAAACCGACATCCTTGCCGAGACGTTCTGCGTAGAGTCCCCAGCCTTCCGCGAAGGCGGTGTAGCCTTCGAACTTGCGGAACTGGGGCACGTCTTGAAGCTCGCGCGAGATGGAAATTTGGAGGTGATGTCCGGGCAGGCCTTCGTGATAGCTCAGATCTTCGACCTGGTAGAGGTTTCGGGTCGTGGCGTTGTACGTGTCGATGCGCAGGCGTCCTGGACGGCTGCCGTCGGGCGCACCCGCTTCGTAATAGGCCGGAGCCGAGGTCTTTTCGAGAAAGTCAGGAACCGGGGCGACTTCAAACGGCGTCTTGGGCAGGTGGCCAAAGAGCGAGGGAAGCTTCGCCTGCATCGGGCCAAGATAGCCGCGTGCGGCATCGAGCAGCGCCTCTGCCGAGGCGGGGTGGAGCTTGGGGTTGGTTTTGAGACTCGCGTTGAAGCTTTTCAGGTCCTGGAAGCCGAGCTTCTTCGCGATCGCGAGCATCTCGGCCTCGTCCTTTTTCACTTCGTCGAGGCCGATCTGGTGAATCTGGTCGGCGGTCAGGTTGGTTGTGGTGGTGCGCCGGATCAGAAACTGGTAGTACCTCGCGCCGTCGGGAATCGCTGAGATGCCGGGCTCGGTGCGGCCTGCGGGAATATAAGTGACTTCGAGGAACCGCGCGAAGCGTCGGTAGGCGGGCAGCACGTCCTTGCTGATCGCGGCCAGCATCTCGGTCTTGATGCGGGTTTGTTCGGCTGCCGGGATCGAGGCAGGGAGCTTTTTGAGAGGGAGCGCCAGCGGCGAATCGTCGGGCTTCTGATTGGCGAGCTGCTTCACCTGTTCGAGGGTCTTCTCGAGCAGGTACTTCGGCGGGACTCGTTTCTCATCGATGCCGAGGGAGATGTTCTCCGTGACCTGATCGAAGGCTTTGGGAATCTGATGAAGGCGCGCGATCCAATCGTCATAGTCTTTCGTCGTGGTGAAGCTGAGCTGCGCTACCAGTTGCGGATACTCCGCATAGATGCCACCCATCTGGTTGACCGGCATCTGCCATGACTTGAATTCCGCGGCCTCCTGGTTTTCGGTGAGGCGACGGATGAGCAGTTCGCGGCTGAGCTGGTCCTGATCGGAGAGCCCGGTGGCGTCGATGGCTGCGAGCTTCAGCAGGAAGTCCTGCTGGACGGCGAGCCAATCGTTGATGGCCTTGACGGAGTAGTCGGAGATTTGGTCGTTGAAGCGCTTGTCGCCGATGGTGGAGGCGAACTCGGGTTGCCGTTTCAGGTTTTCTTCCCAGTAATCGTGGAAGAGACCGTGGAGAGCCTTGGCGCGATCTTCCGGAGGGGTTGGCCCGGGCGCCGACGCCGTGAGCTGGCCCGGAGCCGTTGCAGGAACAACGAAGAACGCCGCAAGCGAGAGCAGAAAAAGCTTTTTCACGATGAGAATCCTGTGAGGCTACGATGGCAAAAGAGAGCCGATGCGATTGAGTGTAGTGGATCGGGGAGAGGTCGCGTCCATAGAGATCAAGCCGACGGCCACCAGGCCGTAGACAGACAGTTCTGCGCAACGTCAGGGATTGTAGCGCAGTGATGGGATGAGCTGAGAAAAGCAACCGCGGAATCCTTCGGCTCCGGCAGCTGGCGCGCAGTCTTCTTGTTATTGCCGTTGTTCAGGTCCAGAACATCGTTCACGTAGCCGCGGATGAAGGAATCGAAGTCGAAGACCTGCACAGCGGGGCACAGGCGTTGACTGCGTGCGACAGGAAAGAAGTCGAATTCTGCATGGTACGCCTCGCTTCTTCGTGAATCGGTGCAGGAGGATTCATCGGCAGGGAGCGAGGAAACGCGAGGTGGGAGCTGCGGTCGTTAATCCCGCTTGGTCGGAATGACCGGGGAGGTTGGCGGGTCTGTTGGTTCCCACCCTTGACTTTCGTCAAGGATGGGGCAAGCGAAGGACGACGGATTTTGTGAAGGAGTCCGACCGCTATTTGCGGAAGCGCTTGGAGGGTTCGTCGGAGTAGATCTGGCCGTCGCGGATGTGGACGACGCGGTGCGCGTAGTCGGCGATGTCGGGCTCGTGGGTGACGAGGACGATGGTGTTGCCCTTGGCCTGCAGCTGATCAAAGAGGGCCATGATCTCAATGCCGGTCTTGGAGTCGAGGTTGCCGGTAGGCTCGTCGGCCAGGATGATGGAGGGGCTGTTCACCAATGCCCGTGCAATCGCGACGCGCTGCCGCTGCCCACCCGAGAGTTCGTTCGGCTTATGATTCATGCGCGTCTCGAGGCCGACGTTGATGAGCGACTGCTTGGCGCGTTCGATACGCTCGGCTGCCGGAGTTCCGTTGTAGATGAGCGGCAATTCGACGTTGTGCAGCGAGGTTGCACGCGACAGCAGGTTGAAGGTCTGAAAGACGAAACCTATTTCCTTGTTGCGGATGCGCGCGAGCTCGTCGTCATCCAGTTCGCTGACGAGCTGTCCGTTGAGCCAGTACTTGCCTTTCGAAGGCGTGTCGAGGCAGCCGATGAGGTTCATGAGCGTGGACTTGCCGGAGCCCGACGGTCCCATGATGGCGACGTATTCGTTCTGTTTGATGCGGAGATTGACGCCGCGCAGAGCATGCACCTGCTGCTCGGAGCCCATGTCGTAGGTGCGCCACAGGTCCTCAACGACAATCATGTCGCCGTTGGGCCCAGAGGATTGCTGCCTTTCCACCTCGGAGATGACGCTGTTCAATGCCATGAATTCCTCATCCTTTGCTGCTCGAATCTGCGCGCTGGGTGTGTCTTTCGGTTTTGCTTCTTGAGCCTGGGTGACCCAGGCCACCCGAATTTGGAGACCCGGGAAACCGCGAACCCACGCAGTTGCGCCTAGCTCTTTGATGCCGGCGGCGTCGCTGGACTCTTGTCCTTCTTGAGCAGTGCGCCATTCTTGAGCGCACGCAGAGTCTTGTAAGGACCGATCACGATCTCATCTCCCTGCTTGAGTCCGCTTACTACTTCGATGTCGGTTGCACCCGTGATTCCGGTCGTTACCGGGACAAACTTGGCGCGCTGCTTCCCGTGCGCATCCTTTTCGACGACGTAGACACCCTGCACGGGAGCCGTCTTCGCGTTGGACGATACGGATGCTGCTTCGACGTTTCCGCTGCTGGTGGGGGCGGGCGGCGTAAACATCGTCAGAGCCTGGATCGGCAGCGAGAGAACATTCGATTTCTGCGCGGTCGTGACCTTTGCTGTGGTCGAGAGCCCGGGGCGCAACTCATCGGAGGGCTGGTCAAGCGTGACGACAACCTTGAAGTCCTTGGCCTCCTCTGTGCCGGTGGTGGACTGCGAGGTGGCAACGCCGGTGGAGCGCAGCAGGGCCTGGTCTCCGACAAGCGTCACGTGTCCCTTGTAGACCTTGCCGGGGATGGCATCCACAGTTACATCGGCGGGCTGGCCAAGCTTGACGTTCACGATGTCAGTTTCGTCCACCTTAACTTCAGCGGTGACGACGCTCATGTCGGCGATCGTCATGAAGGTCGAGCCTTCCGTGTTCTGGATGCCTTCGACAACGGTCTCGCCTTCACGTACCGGCTCGTTGGTCACAACGCCGTCAAACGGTGCGATGGCCTGGGTGAGAGCAAGCGCGTTCTGGTTGGCGCGCAGAGTAGCAACCTGCGTGTCGAGGTGTCCGCGGGCGGAGGCGGTGTTTGCCTTTGCCTGATTGACCTGGGCCGTTGCCTGCGCCAGCGAAGCTACGTCGGTGTCATAGGCGGCTTTCTTGGCGTCGTAATCCTGCTTGGCCATGATTCCTGCCTTGTAAAGGCTCTGCGCCCGGTCCCAGTCGAGTTTCTTCTGTTCAAGATCGGCCTGGGCGTGCTCGACGTTTGCCTCGGCGGTCTTTTCGGCGGCGATGTAGGAGGCAATGTCAGTACGGGCGGCAGAAATGGAAGCCTGCTGTCCTGCTACCTGGGCCTCCTGGGCTACGTTCTCAACCGTGGCAACAAGCTGGCCTCTCTTCACGTGGTCACCCTCTTTCACATAGAGGTGCGTGATGCGGCCCATTGCTGTGGCGCCGAGGTTGACGTAGGTCTTGGGCTTGATCTGGCCTGTGCCGCTGACAATCGTCGCAAGGTCCTGGCGATGAATTGTCGCGGTAAGAACCTTGGTGTAGCCCGATTGCTGTTTCACAACGAAGACGGCAACAAGAACGATGGCCAGAATGACTGCAGAGGCAATGAGAAGGATTTTTTTCATGGGCGATCTAAGCTCCCGGGGGGCTCCAAGAGTATTTTACGCAAATGTTTCTCGCAAGGTTCCCAAATCCTTCGAATTCGCATTGTCACAGATTGTTAAACCAAGGATCCGGCGGTTCATGCTTGTTTCGGGGCCGTCGCGGTTGGGGGGACAGCGCAGGATTCTGCGAGAGGGCTGCGTTTGTCTCTTGAGACGGCGGAGGAGCCTGTTTTGTCTCAGAAATCGAGGCTTAGGCGCAGGAAAATAAGATATCGGTAGGTGACGTTCTGACAACCGGGGCGTCCAACGTGCGGCGACAGTTGTATTTGCCTTGCCCGGGCTCTTTAGGGACCGTAAAATAAGAGGCACTTGTAGGAGCTTTCCGACGCAATGATTTTCAACGGCCGTTCGTTCTTCGTTGTCGCACTTGGTTGCGGCCTCATCCTGCTTACGTCCCCCAGAAGCCACGCCCAACAGAGCCAGGATCCGTCGCTGCAACCGCGGCCATCCTCCAGCGGGAGCCAAAATCCGAACCAGGACGAACCGGATCCTCTCAAGCGCCCCCGATCGGACAAGGATCAGTTCAAGGCGCAGAAGGAACTAAAGCAGGAAATCAAGACCGCATATAAAACCTGGTTGGATCAGGACGTCGTTTATATCATCTCGGATGAAGAGAGAAAAGCTTTCAAGAGCCTAAGCAACGACGAAGAGCGCGAGGCTTTCATCGAGCAATTCTGGCTGCGCCGCAACCCGAATCCGGATTCTCCCGACAACGAGTTCCGCGAGGAACACTATCGGCGCATTCAGTATGCGAACGATCGTTACGCGGCGGGCAAGCCGGGATGGAAAACTGACCGTGGCCATATCTATATAGCTTTCGGACCGCCGGACTCCACCGATTCTCATCCTTCAGGCGGCGCATATCAGCGGCCAATTGACGAAGGCGGCGGCCAGACGTCGACCTTCCCGTTCGAGATCTGGCATTACCGGTATATCGAGGGTGTCGGCGACAACATTGATGTTGAGTTCGTGGATACGTGCCAGTGCGGCGACTACCACTTCACCATCGATCGCAGCGAGAAAGATGCCCTGGCGAAGGTTCCCGGCGCCGGCTTGACCCAGTGGGAAGAGATGGGCATGGCCAAGAAGGCCGACCGCTTCAAGGGCGGCATGGAAAGCCTGGGTGCAGGACCGATGGGAAGCCAGAACCAGTCAAAGGAGTTTGACCGCATCGAATTGGCCGCGAAGCTATTTGCGCCGCCTCCAGTCAAGTTCCACGATCTGGAGAGCGCCATGAGCGAGCACAAGATTCTCTCCGGCCCCATCTTCCCCTTCGATGTCCGGACCGATTTCGTCAAGGTAACATCGAGCACCGTGCTTGTGCCGATCACCCTCCAGATCAAGAACCGGGACATCACGTTTGTGACGAAGGACGGGGTTTCCAAAGGCGTGGTCAACATCCTGGGCAAGGTCACGACTCTTACGCACAAGACGGTTCAGACCTTCGAAGACACGGTGGAAGTGGAACAGCCTTCGGAGCTGCTAGAGAAATCTCTGGACCGTAAGTCCATTTACTGGAAGGCGGTACCGCTGCTTCCCGGCCTGTATCGGCTGGATATCGCGATCAAAGACGTGAATAACCCCGACCATATGGGAGTCTATGGGCGCAGCCTCGAAGTGCCTCTCTACCATGACGAAAAACTCGGCACTTCGTCTCTGATTCTGGCTGACCAGATTTATCCGGTCAGCTCGCGGGACATTGGACAGGGCAGCTGCGTGATTGGGAACACCCACGTATGCCCGCGCGTGACGCCCAACCCCGCGACGCCAGTTAACTATAAGCGCAACCAGAGCTTGAACTTCTGGATGCAGGTCTATAACCTCGGCATCAACGATCAGACCAAGAGCAATGAGGCAAAGGTCAGTTACCAGATCGTGGATACGGCAACAAACACGGTTGTCTTTGAGAAAGAACAAGATTCCAAAGACTTTGGCGAACACAGCGACCAGTTGACGGTAGAAAAGACCCTGCCGGTAGCCGGCCTGCAGCCGGGCAAGTACAAGGTGACGGTCAAAATAAATGACGAAATCTCAAAACAAGAGATTGCGCAATCGGCACCTTTTGTCGTGGAATAGTACGAGAGCTCCGCATGTTGAGTCACCCGGCGGGAGATCGGGAAACTCGCGGGCAGTTGATTCCCAGGACTTACGCCAGGACGCCGCCGGGTCACCTACAAAAGTGATGATGCGCAGGCTCCATCTCGCTTCCCTGGTCGCGCTGATCGTCATGGCGAACGCGCCGCTTTACGGGGCGTCCGCCGGAACGGTGTCAGGAATGGTGCGCGACTCCTCGGGCATCCCCCAGATTGGGGCCATTGTCCAGCTTCTGCGGCCTGACCTGACCGTGATCGAGGCTGTCTACACTGACAGCAAAGGCGCCTACTCGTTTGCAAACATCCTGCCCGGCCGTTACGCGGTCAAGGCCATGGGCACGTCGTTCCTGCCGTCTCTGCGCGAGAACGTGCGGCTTCGCACAAGTGCGGTGGTGAACCTGACGCTGAACTCACTGTTCGAAGTGATGCAGTGGCTGCCGGCTGAGCCGCGATCTGCCAACACCCCGAAGGATGATTGGGAGTGGACTCTTCGTTCGGCAGCGAATCGTCCGTTGCTGCGCTGGCTCGAGGACGGCCCGCTGATCGTGGTTTCAGATCGGCAAGGAGGCAAGCCGAAGCTGAAAGCCCGCCTGATGGCTACCGGCCAGGAAGGTACGTTCGG
>Ga0126381_100009054_pt1 | contig 11164 bp, 7 predicted proteins | sample PanSoiMetPlot_28_FD_96465 | JGI IMG/M metagenome (GOLD analysis project Ga0126381, IMG submission 96465) | Tropical forest soil microbial communities from Panama - MetaG Plot_28 | ecosystem: Environmental > Terrestrial > Soil > Tropical forest > Bulk soil | place: Panama | collected 2016-02-17 | reverse complement strand
TTAACGGAGCTACCGACGTCGAGCAAGTCCCAACGCCGGGCTAGACCGATACGCGTGCCGAGCCGCGGGGCTGCGGTGTCGCTACGATGTTAGTTTCACCGTGAGATGGTCGCAGCATTGGCCAAGCGATGCGCTTCAGCCTGCCACACGATAGACCGCGGCTCGGTCAATCAAAAGGTGTAGCCGGCATGCTGGGACTGAGCTGGCCGACGCCTTCGTCAACAGTCTCTGGTCGTTCGCGAGCCTCGCACGACCAAAGAGTGCAGGCGAAAGGCCCGAAAGCCTTCCGCCTACAAAAAACGACTACTTCAAAAATTGATCAACGTTCGCTGACGTCACGACGTCGACGCCGGTATCAACAACCGCCGGAACCGTTTTTCCTTCAGTTAGATCGTTCAGGATATCGACGCTCTTGACTCCCATGGCATAGGGGCGTTGGCCGATCAAGGCATTGCAGGCGCCCTGTTTCAAAATCTTGAGTTCTTCCGGTAAGGTATCAAAAGAGACGACTACAAACTTCCCACTCTTGATGTCGTCAAGGTGCTTACCCATTGCCTTAAGATAAGCCTCAGGAGCGCCGAAGAGAGGCCAACCCCCAGAGAAGAAAAACCCGTTCAGGTCAGGGTACCGGGTCAGCGTGTCTTGGATGATCTGGATCGATTTCGCAGCGTCATCGTTACAGGCGAACGGTGAACCCGAGATTTCGACATAGTCGTGCCCTGACTCCTTGAGCGCCTTATGGAATCCATCAATGCGCTGGTTGAGGTTTACCGCAGCCAGTCCGCCGGTGAGAATCGCAATCTTGCCTTTCGGCAGGTCTGTCGTGAAAGCTTTTCCGCCCTCATAACCGCCTTGCTCATTGTTGGTACCGACAAAGCAGACCCGTTGCGACTTGGGAGAGTCCGAGTCGAAACAAATCACTTTGATTCCTTTCTTAATTGCGGAATCGATCACACCAATCACGGCATCGCCGTCCATTGGAGCCACTGCAAAGCCATCGACCCCTCGGCTAACCAGGTCTTGTAAGACCTGCACCTGTTTAGCCGCGTCGGGCGTATCAGGACCCGTATAAACTACGTTCACACCTAGTTTGGCGCCTTCCTCTTTGCACCCTTTCTCCACATCATTGTAGAACGAGACGCTGATCGATTTAGGAACAATCGCGAACGTCTTCTGTTTTCCGGCAGCATGCAGACCGGCTGGCAAAGCGAGCGAGCAAACCGCCACGCCCGCCAAAAGAAACAATTTCGGGTTTCGCATAATTGATAGTTTTGGGGGTGCCTGCGTTTGGATGAATGCAGGCGATTGGCATTTAGATGGACGCCGCGAGTTCTAAGTTGGACAAACGCTTCGTGTTTTATCTAAATGCTTGAATTGAAGAAACCACATCCCTTAAGAGCTGGTTGCAAGCCTTTTCTGAAGGAATTTGTTTGAATCCCTTAGAAAATCCTCCATAAGGCTGTGATTCGATTCCAGAATTCGAGATGAACTCCCAAGCGGTGGCGCCTCCCCCTCCAGAAAAAGTCTCACGACAGCGAGCTTTTCGCCTTCCCCGCGAGATAGGAATCCTTGGCGCCCTCGTGTTGATGTTGCTCGTCCTGGCAATCTTTGTTCCGCAGTTTCGACAAATTCAGAACATCGCCAATATCACGACGAATTTCTCGTTCGTTGGGATCGTGGCGATGGGTATGACGTGCGTCATCCTCACCGGCGGAATCGACCTTTCGGTAGGATCGGTGTTTGGTATGACGGCGGTGATTGTCGCCTATTTGTTGACCCATGGTGTGCCTGAGCCGTTCGCTATTCTACTCAGCCTCTTGGCCGCGTGTGGTATCGGGCTTTTGAACGGATTGTGTATCACCCTGCTTAAGATGTCCCCCTTTGTGCCGACGCTGGCCACCCTTGCCATCGCCCGAAGCTTTGCCCTGATCGTTACCCATGGGCGGCCGATCTCGATATTTGGGGATGAATACCGGTCTTTTCTCTGGATCGGCGGCGGCGACGTTTTCGGGGTGCCGAATCCTTTTATTATTTTTTTTATCGCCGGCCTGTTCTTTTGGATTCTGCTTTCGCGGACCGTTTGGGGTAGATACGTCTACGCGGTAGGCGGGAACGAGCGCACGGCGAGATTGACCGGTCTTCGGGTCGATCGCCTCAAGATTATCGTTTACATCCTGTCCGCACTGATGGCAGGAATCGCAGGCCTCACTGAATTCAGCTACTTAGGAAGCGTCACTGCCGACATGGGTACTGGAAACGAGTTAGCCGTGATTGCGGCCACCGTGATCGGCGGAGCCAACCTAGCCGGGGGTGAAGGTACCATTCTAGGGACTGTAATCGGTGCAATTATCTTAGAAGTCCTCCGAAACGGTCTGCTACTCTTTGGCATCGACCCCTATTGGCAAGGCGTCTTTGTCGGAGCGGTGATTATTCTGGCAGTCTCAATCGACTATTTCCGGAAACTTCTACGCCACGATTAAAACGGTTCTAAATTCAAGGTTGTAAGTTCTGCGTTTTAGGTTGCGCTCCTCGTGGCACGGTACTCCTCGCGGAATCGGCGCCTAAACGTCGAACCTAAAACTTACAACCTAGAACCTAGAACTTAGAACCGATTACTGGCGCTTAGATCCAAAAAATCGACTTAGATTCCCATCGGAATTGCCCAGTTGAAATAGCCTCCAGGCAGTAAACACGAATAGTACCGGGGTGGCTAACCACAAAATGACGCGCGCTGCGGTCAGCACTAGGTGGCGGATAGCAAACACCTGTAACAATGCTCCCGCTAGAAACGCGATGAGAACCGCTTCTCGGGGTGATTTCCGGACCTTTTCGTCGAGCCGGCCGAAGAAGCGATCCATATTTTCAGCCGAGAATTCCGAAGCTCCTACGGAAGAAGTAGTTTCTTGATTCATTAGAAGAGGTCGAACAGTCGACGCGGTTTGTTTTGGAAGCGAGAAACAATTTGGTTAATTGGCGTGTTCCGCAAAGAGGTGCTCAAGAATCCAACCGTTGCGTGTAGTTTATCTCGAACGCTCTTAGGTAAGGCTTCGCTTCGTTCATCTACCCAATCCTCGAGCTCGTGAAGGAACCGGTCCGTCGGGGTTTGAGCGTGGAGTTGTACGTAGTAGCGTCCTAAAAAATAGCCCGCAGCAATCAAAAGGGCGGACCCTCCGATGACGATTGGAAGCCAGGGACCATTCTCGGGCTTAAGATAGTCCAGCGCGCTGGCTCCATCTCGTTGCGGTTCGCCAGTTCGGGTAGCGTGCAGCTCGTCCTGCAGGGGATCTGGTTTGATTGGATCAGTCATGATACAGATTCCAGGTTTGATTTTCAGTTGCCGGAGTAAGCTCCGGCCTGCGTAGGTGATTCGCAAGTTACGAGTTTGGTGGATTGGTCGGGGACGAATAGAGGAGCTAGAACCTACGAGCTAGTAGACGCTTCGCGTTTTTTTGGCCTTTTTTTGCGTTCTTTGTGCTCTGTTGCGGCTATTAGGACTTTTCCCTGATCACCCTTCGACACACTTAATGCTTGCTCAGGGCAGGCTTTTCACTTTTCACCTCTCACGTGGACTTCCTACTTAGCGCCCTTCGACTGCATCCCGAGCTCGCGATTTATCTTACGGTTTCTCTCGGCTTCTTGATTGGGCGGATTCGGATCGCCGGCTTCACACTGGGCAGTGTGACTGGCGTCCTGATCACGGCTTTGGTTGTCGGCCAACTCGATATCCCGGTGTCGCCAGCGCTGAAGTCAGTTTTCTTTCTCCTCTTTCTTTTCGCCGTTGGCTATGGAGTGGGTCCTGAATTTGTCCGGGGTCTGAGGAAGGACGGGGTCCCTCAGGCGGTGTTTGCGGTGTTTGTGTGCCTGCTCTGTCTTGGCGTCGCTATCTTGGTTGCCAAATTATTCCGCTTTAATGCCGGCTACGGCGCTGGCGTGTTTGGAGGCGCTTGCACGGTCTCGGCTGTACTCGGTGTTGGAGCGGATGCGATCAATCAATTGCCGCTGAGTACCGAAATCAGACAGCGGTCCATCAACGAAATGTCGATCGCTTTTGCTGTGACTTATATTTTTGGGACTGCCGGTGTAGCTTGGTTCTTGGCCGCTCTCGGTCCGAAGGTACTCGGCGTCAATCTTGCCGATGCCTGCGGAAAACTGGAGTCTGAGTTAGGCGGAGACGAACCGGACCCTTCGGTCCATTCGGCCTATCATCTCATCGATGTCCGTGCTTATCGGATCACTGCCCCTGAGTTCCAGGAGCAGACGATACAGGATTTTGAAAGTAGGTTCCCAAACCAGCGTTTGTTCGTGGAGCGACTACGACGAGACAACAAGATTCTCGATTGTAACCGGGAGACCAGAATCCTGCCGGGAGACACCCTGGCCATCGCGTCACGCACCGAAACGCTGATTGAAGACGCTAGCCTTTTCGGGGTGGAAGTATCCGACCCGGAATTGCTCGACTATCCCGATGAAACACTCGATGTGATGGTCACGAATCGGGAGGTGGTGGGAGTGACTCTGGGGGCGTTTGTGGAGCTAGGCGTTGGCCAGCGCTCCCGGGGTGTTTTTGTTCGTGAGCTGTCTCGGGGAGGTCATCCGCTTCCCTTTAATAGTGGAGTCAAGATCGCCAAGGGCGATGTACTGCGGATTAGTGGGAACCGGCGTGACGTAGAACGAATGGCCCGGAATATCGGTTACCCGTTGCGCTCCAGTCATGTTAGCGATCTCGTTCTGGTCGGTATCGGGATCTTTCTCGGCGCTCTTCTTGGACTGCTTGGAGTTAGCGTGAACGGTGTCCCCATCAATCTCAGCACGAGTGGAGGCACTTTGGTAGCTGGGCTGGTTTTCGGATGGTTGCGCTCGGTGCACCCAAGCTTTGGGAACATTCCCAGTGCTGGATTATGGGTGTTCAATAATCTAGGTCTGACCATGTTCGTTGCGGTGGTTGGCCTGGAGGCGGGCCCGCTGTTTATCAAAGGCCTGGAGAATGCCGGCCTGATGCTATTGGTTGCCGGGGTTATTGTGACCATCCTCCCGATGTACCTGGCTCTACTACTGGGCAAATATGTTTTTAAAATGCATCCGGGCGTTCTTCTGGGAGCTTGCGCCGGCGCCAGGGCCACGACGGCCGCCCTGTCCTCCATCCAGGATGCGGCTCAAAGTCGCGTCCCGGCCCTTGGATTCTCCGTGTGCTTCGCTGTTGGCAATACCCTGCTGACTGTGTGGGGCGTTATCGTTGTCCTCTTACTGCGTTGATCGATGATTCCGGCGTTGCCTTGACGGCGCTCCGTATTCGGCGGAGTTTGTTGGCCTCGGGATTTTGGCCTTTATGAAGAATCAATTTAAGACGCTCCGAGCGTCGTCCTTGTATTGCCAGAGATGCAAAGTTGCCCGCCCGGTTCGGGAGCGGCTCTTGCTGGTTCTACCCGATAGAGAGATTTACGATTATCTTTGCACCGAGTGCGGCAGCTCAGTTGGGTCTCGGGAAGTTAAGGCCGCGGAAACCAGCCGCCCATCACTTATTATATAGTTGTGGCCCGGACGGCTAGGAACAGCTGGGTCCGCCCCGGGATATGGTTCCATAGTAAGGCGAATACACGTCGGTTTTGAGCCGTTCCGCAGGCAGCGTTACCCAGGTCAGATAGTCTCCCAACTATTCGAGTTTTGGCCGTCTTGACGTGGCTGCCTTTTCGCCGTGTGACTCCCTCAGCGGAATACTTGGCGGCTCTCGCAGTTATGAAAATTGCTGCACTTCGTCGCACTGCAGGAGTATTATTTTAAGCAACTATAAAAAAATAGTTGCTGAATCTCTGCCAATTCTGATGGTGTGGTTCAATGGCAAAGTATCGGGTCTTGATCTGTGCTCCAGACGATGCCGATTTGGAATGCGAGCGAGCCGGCCAGGCCATGGCTCGTGTCGAAATGGATTTCAAACCCAGAGTTGAATTAGAGTTCTGGCTTTGGTCTAGCCGATGGACAGAAAACAGTAAGTTCCCCTCTGCACGAAAATTTGATTTGGTTGCCTGTGTCTTGCGACGGTCATCCTGTGTTTGGGGTGGAGAACGACGCGAACCTGGACTGGCTCCGGAGTTGGCTCGGAACCTTCCGAGCATGGAAAATGGGAAAATTCCAGATTTCCTGGTTTTCGTCCACTCCGAGAGCGAAGCGGCTGATTCGACCTCGCCCGTGAACCAAATGGTATCGCCGTCGAAGGCGGTGGACTTGCTTCTCGGCAAAGTGGAGCAGCGCGACTTCGAATGGGAAAACAATTTCACTACCAGTATCAATTCGTACCGCGATTACGATCAATTCGAGGCCTCTTTTGAACGATTGCTTCGCCTTCGCTTGAACGAGAAATTCCCTGCCGAAGGGCCTCACGCTTTCCCGAAAGGGAGCGCTTTGCTTGAGCCGGACCATTTCTTTGCTCGGTTTGGGAACGTCGCTAGTCGCGAAATTTTGTCCTATGTTAATGAATGGCTGGTGGAAGTGAGGTCCAAATGGCGCCGAGAACGTCGTGGCGTCGCGTTGACGGCATTTGTTAGTGCCGCAACCTTGGCTACCGCGATAACCTTTGGCAGCTTGACCTTCTCTCGTTTCCAACGATCGGAAACGAATCTGGCGGTAGCTCGAAATGAAAAGCAGAATGCGGAAAAAACGGCGCGTGCTTCCATGGCGGCGGCCGAAAAGACTGCTCGGGAATCGATCGCAGCGAAGTTGCAATCAGAGCAGTTAATGCACGAGATCGTCAGCGACCTCGGAGAAAAACTGAAACCCGTCCGCCGAGCAGATCTTTTGGAGCCATCGCTTCAAGCGATCGCAGCCTATGACGCTAAGAATGGCGGCGCCGTACAGAAGCCTTCCGTTGAAGTTTTGCGCGTAGCGGCTCTTAACGACCAGGGTGACTTGTTAGCCGATGACAATAACCTGGACGGGGCGGTTAATGCTTACCAGGAAGCTTGTCGGATCCTCGAGGATCTGGTCAAACAGGAACCGGCCAAGGATGAGTGGATCGCCGAATGGGCGCAAGACCTTCTGAAGACGGGCAACATCTTCTCCACCCAAGGAAAAATCGGTGAGGCCATGGACAATTACCAACGGGCGGCAGGACTCTGGCAAAAGCTTGTGTCGGCCAAGCCCACAGAGGTTGGCCCGAAGAGCGAGTGGACCAAGGTATTGCTCAAGCTTGGTACCACCTTCATGGCTCAGAAAAATTGGGTTGGAGCCCGCGGTCCGTTCGAACAGGCGCGCGACATTTTGCGTGGCTTGGCGGACCGAGATGCGCAGAATCCGGAGGCTTGGCTGCGAGTTCGGCAGATTTGCAATCAACTTGGAGATCTGGAGGTTAAGGCAGGTGATCTTGAGCGGGCAGTGCATGACTACACGGATCAGTTAGAAGCCGATCAAAAAGTTGCCCAGCTAAGCCCAGGAGACACTTCCGAAGAGCGAGATGTGGCGATCTGTCAGGAACGCATTGGATACGTCCTGGAAGCGCAGGGCAAAATGGAAGACGCTTTAACTTACTACCAAGAGGAATTAACTGGGTTCGAGAATCTGGTACATCGTAGCTCTACCGACAACAGTCTGCGATTCGACCTGGCTGTAGCTTACGAAAGCGTCGGCGGAGTTATACGCGAAGAAGGCAAACCTGACCAGGCATTGCCAAAACTGCAGAAAGCAGTGGATATCTCCCAACAGTTGGTCAGCCAGGATGCTAGCGAGAAGAAATATCAACGGCAGTTGTCGGTTTCTTTGCAGAATTACGGTAGCGCGCTCGCAGATCTGGAGAAAACCCCTAACGCCTTACAAGTCTACGCTCAGTGTCAGGAGATTTGTGAGCGTTTAGTGGCGGCAGTGCCCGGCGATGTTGTTTATCAACAAGACTTGGCCGACTGTCTGGGACGCACCGGCGATCTGTACAAAGCGGATGGCAACCTAGCAAAGGCTCGCGCCAGTTATGAGCGTTGTTTGCAGATTTCTGAATCGTTAGCCTCCCGGGATGAGACCAATCCGGGTCGCCAACAACAGCTGGGGCTGACCTTCCAACGGTTAGCAGAAGCAAATGCTCTTTCTGACAAGGATCAAGAAGCGCTGGGATACTACAAACTCAGTTGCGATATTTTCGAGCGTCTGCTCGAGACCAACGGCCATAATGTTACTTGGCAAGAGTTTCTGGCTAACGGCTACTTGCAAGCCGGTAAGATCCTGCAGCGAGGAGGCAAAACGGCCGATGCGACTAACCAATTTAATCAATCGTTAAAGGTGCTCTTGAGTCTGCGCCAGGTTAACCAACTTGACGATTACGGAGTCAGCATCTTGCTAGGAGCTGAAGAATCCCTTGGTAAGAAATTCTCGGCCGACGGCGGCGTAGTGGCAGAACAATAGGGTGCTAAGGACCCTCTGTGGGGTGGTTCGAAAGTAATCAGTGAGTCAGTAATCAGTAGCGGCGAAGCCGCGGTTTACCGGCTAGATCTTACCGCGAAGCGGTTAAAGATTACAGCCCAGGGCTTCAGCCCTGGGTCGGCCTAGCAAAGAATACGCCCTGAAAGTGGCGTCCGAACGGCATGTAAACGGCTCATACGTTCGTCCCGCCTTTGAACCTGAATCTCGGGTGCCACTTTCAGGGCACATCTTTTGCACGAATTACCCAGGGCTGAAGCCCTGGGCTACGATATGTAGCCACTTCGTGGCAAAATCGACGGAATCCTGGGTCATCAGTAATTCGCGGCTTCGCTGCGACTGATTACTGACGCACTGATTACTGATTACTCTCGCGCCACCCCTTAAGCTGTGTACTTACACCCTGAGCTGGCCACCTAGTTATCTAGCCACGCAGGCGACTTTTCCCAGAGCTCTTTGGTTGCTTGCCGGATTCGTTCTCGCTTTTGGATGTGCCAAGGCACGTTAATAATCACAATGCGATTCAGGCCTTTCATTAGGAGAACGGTTCGAAGAATCGCTGCTCGCTGGTTATGGAGAAAGCTGTAATACCAGTGAGATTCGATTAACTGCGGGATCAGCACGGCAACAGTCCGGTCCGGGTTATCCTTCTCCAATTGCCAAATGTATTCCAACGTCGGAAGGACTACTCGTCGAAACGGTGATTGGATTACTTCCAGATGCGGCATCGGCAAGTTAGCCCGGCTGATAGCAGGTTGAATTTGTTTGTCCCATTCCTCGCAGAAATCTCGCTGGCTGTTTTCCCGTTCAATGTGAACGACGCTAACGTCTTCAGAAAGACTATAAGCGATTTGCAACGCTTTTTCGGCCAGGGAATTGAGGGTCATGATCGGAATCACGGCGATCATTGGGCGCGGCTGTCTTAGTTTGATGGGACCGGTTAGAGCAAGCTCTTCCCCGATCTTCGTGTAGTGATGATGAATCAGTAACATGAAGAGGTACAACCCTGGCAGGACCAGGAGTACCAGCCACGCGCCTTCAGCGAATTTCGTGACGATGACAATGAAGAAGGTGATCCCGGTCGCGAGCGCTCCTATTGTGTTAAGGATTATGCTGCCGCTGACTCCCGGCTGCTTCTTCTTCAGCCAATGCATCACCATGCCGGCTTGCGACAAAGTGAACGCCAGAAAGGCGCCCACTGCGAAGAGCGGGATTAACCGGTCGGTAACCCCATTAAAAACAAGCAGGAGGATAGCGGACAATGTCGCTAGTAAGATGACGCCTTCGGTGAAGACTAACCTCCGGCCTCGGATCGTGAACGAATAAGGAAGATAGCCATCTTGAGCGATCGTCCGGCAAACCCGAGGAAAATCAGCGAAAGAAGTGTTCGCGGAAAGGCAGAGTACTAATAGTACCGCAGCCATGGTTACATAGTAAAAGATTCCTCGGCCCACCACCGCCTGGGTCATGATGGATAGGATGCTCTGATACTGGCTAGACCCCGGGTCAGTCGCGTTGATATGATACACCTGTACAAGGTAAGCTACGCCCACAAGAAGCAGGATTAGGATAACCACGATGAGTGTTAGCGTCTTGCGAGCTGAACTTACCACCGGTTCCCGGAAAGCTTGAACACCGTTGCTGACCGCTTCAACTCCGGTCATCGCTGTGCACCCCGCAGCGAACGCTTTGAGGAAAAGCCAAAGAGAAATTGTTGCTTGGACTTGCGGGGCCGGCGGTGGAGCGATTGCTGCTCGCGGGTGTCCGCCGGTGATAACTGCCTGCACCACTCCCAGCAAGATTACGATCCCCAGGCAACCGACAAAGAGATAGGTCGGCGGCATGAATGCGAAGCCGGATTCACGTAGTCCGCGAAGATTCATGAACGCGAGTAAGGCGAGTACTAATAAGCACAGCCACACGGTGAAAGGTTGCAGTCCCGGGACGGCGGAAACCAGAGCGCCGATTCCGGCTGAAATGCCCACCGCTACGTTCAGTGTGTAATCGACCATCAATGCTACCGCCGCTAACAATCCGGCTCGGTCACCAAGATTCTCTTTAGCAACGGTGTACGACCCTGCGCCTCCAGGGTAAGCAGCGATCGTTTGGCGATAACTGATATAAACGACGGCTAGGATAACGGAAACCGCTATGGTGATGGGCAGTCCGAAGCCGAGCCCGGCTGCGCCAAGAGGAATCAAAACCGTAAGCGCTGCTTCCGGTCCGTAAGCGGCGGAGCTTAGCGCGTCCAGACCGAACACCGAGACACCTGCGATTGAACCAACTCGTTCTTGCTGGTCTTCGCTGGTAGCCAGAGGGCGACCGAGGATGAGGTCGAGCAATTTCATGGCGAGGGATGGAGCGTGAAACGTTAGAAAGGGCGGGTTTCCTAGCGCCTTTAAGTAATCAGTGGAAGAGAAGGATGTCGATTTGTGGCTTGCCAGGATTACGATCGAGATGTCGCGAGAGTTATGGAGGACTCTAAGCGGCGTTCGTGCCTCAGCTCAACCAGAAATCGCATTCTGCTCGGCTGTGCCCATTTCGTCGTCCTGTCTCGACCACTGATTACTGATTACTGATTACTTTTCGTAGCGATCCCACGAGACGCTGCAGAAAGAGCCGTCACTTTCTCGCCTTGCACCTGAGGGCGTTACTGCTAAGGCATTGGCATGCGTTTTCGGCCGGCCCCGCTCAGCTTTTGGGCGAACGTAATAACGGTGGGGATGTTTCTTCCGCTGATTCTATTCCTTTGGATGGGATTTGTGCATGC
>Ga0126381_100009051_pt1 | contig 11165 bp, 9 predicted proteins | sample PanSoiMetPlot_28_FD_96465 | JGI IMG/M metagenome (GOLD analysis project Ga0126381, IMG submission 96465) | Tropical forest soil microbial communities from Panama - MetaG Plot_28 | ecosystem: Environmental > Terrestrial > Soil > Tropical forest > Bulk soil | place: Panama | collected 2016-02-17 | reverse complement strand
TGCTCGTGGTCGCAACAGGTGTCGGGGTGTAGCCACCGACTTGTGGAGCCGCGGGTCTCTTGAAATTGGGTCCGACAGCGCAAGCAGCAGAGAACAGCAAAACAGAGGCTGCGCTGAGGCTACTGGCGATGCGCGATGTCGATGTGTGCATCATTCGAGTCGGTTCCTTAGGGTTTACGATGCATGCTTGTTCCGTTGATGGCGCCGGGATTCGTGGCCTTGGCGGCCGTCGCTCCGCCGATCACCGGAGGATTAGAATCGCGATGGCGCGAAACGCCGGACATTGTCACCGCAGACGAAGCCACCGCCGGCGGGCGAGGCGGCAAAGCGTTGCTTACAAATCCGTTCTGAATCGGTACTGCTTTCGCCAGGGGGACGGCGCGCCCTGGGTTGGTCTGCGCAATGTCTGACGGCTGTCCATGCGAACTAGGGTTCTGGTCTTGCGAACCCTGATCAGCGCGACTGCCATTCCTTCCACTTGTGCCGCCATGAGTTTGACCCGGTTCGGATTTGTTGCGTTGTTCTCGCAAGTGAGCATCGTCGTGCTGTCGTTGCGGTGCGACACCGATTCTCTTTTTGGTTTGCGCGTTCGATCGACCAGAAGCTGCCGCGTGGCCGTTGGCCCGTGGGTGGCCGCTGACCCAGCTAGCAGAAGGGCGGGAGCGTTCCGACGAGGAGTGCGACTCGGACGGGGCGGCACTGGCGTTGCCAGCGAGCAGCAACGCGCAAGCGATCATTGACAGCGGCCTGCCTGTCTTCTTCATTCGAGATCCTCCTCCACCGCTGCTGGCTGCGCCTCCTCGCGAAGGAAAAACATTCGCAGTGCCGGCACCGCGATGAGAAGCATGAACGGACCAATCAACATACCGCCAACAATTACCGTCGCCAGCGGCCGCTGAACCTGACTACCGATGCCCGTTGAAATTGCTGCTGGCAACAATCCGAGACTTGCCGACAAGGCTGTCATCAGCAGGGGACGCATCCGGATCGATGCCGCATGGAACATGGCGTCCACCGGCTCCCGGCCATGATGCCGCTCCTGGTTGTAGAAGGTAATCATGAGGATGCCGTCCATCACCGAAACGCCGAACAGCGAAACGAAGCCGATGGCAGCTGAAACACTAAAGTTGAGGCCAGTGACCCACACGGCGAGTATGCCGCCGGCGACCGCGAACGGAATGCCCGCAAGCGCCAGCAAGCTGTCGCGCACGGAATTGAACTGCGCGTAAAGCAATCCGATGATCAGGAGAAGACTGAGCGGAACGATGATCTCCAGGCGCTTTTTGGCTTCCTGGAGGTCGCCGAATTCGCCCGCCCACACCAGGTGGTAGCCGCTGGGCAGCTTGACGTTCTTGCTGATTCGGCCCTGCGCCTCGGCGACAGTGCTGCCCAGGTCTCGTCCGCGCACGCTGAACTTGACGGGAATGAAGCGTTGCACGCCCTCGTGGTAGATCCAGGCAGCTCCGGTATCAAGGCTGATCGTTGCCAGCTCGTCGAGTGGGATGTAGGCATTCGTACCGCTGGGCGCCTGATAAGCGACTTTGATGCTGCGGATCTTCTCAATGCTGTCGCGGTACTCTGGTGTGTAGCGGATGACCAATCCAAATTGCCGCTCGCCCTCCAAGACCGTGGTTGCAACCGCTCCGCCCAACGACGCCTGTATCACCGCGTTGACATCGCCGCTGTTCAGCCCGTAGCGTGCGGCCTTGGCCCGATCTACTTTGATGTTGAGATTCGGTTGACCGAGAACAGGGAAGATCCCTAAGTCGGCGACTCCCCGAACCTGGCCTATCTCGTTGCGAACCTGGTCGGCCAGTCGTGTCAGCACTTCCAAGTTGGGGCCGATGATTTTCACCGAGTTCGAGCCCTTGACGCCGGAGATTCCTTCTTCGATGTTGTCCTGAATGTACTGCGAAAAGTTAAAGCTGATGCCAGACAACTCGGTGTCGAATTCTTTCCGTATCTGCTCGGTCAACGAGTCTTTGGTAACGCCTTTGGGCCATTCGTCGGCTGGCTTGAGCGGCGCAAACAGCTCGACGTTAGAAAAGGGCGACGCGTCGCTACCGTCGTCAGGCCTGCCGTGCTGCGAAACAACTGTGATTACTTCAGGATGCCGTAACATAATCTCGCGCATTTTTCTGGCCGCGGCTTCACCGTCTTGCAGCGAGAGTGTCATCGGCATTGAGGCACGAATCCAGAAGTTTCCCTCTTCCAGATGGGGAAGAAATTCGCTGCCCAGCCGCGTTGCCACAAAGGCGCACAGTGCCAGAAAAGCGACGCTGATGGCGAGCGTAAGCGGGCGGAATTTCAAGGCCAGCCGCAATGCAGGAGTGTAGATCTGGCGAAGCAGGCGCACCACGATGGTTTCGGTTTCCTTGACGTGTTCTGGCAACAGGATCGAAGCAAGGACGGGAGTGATGGTGAAGGTGGCAATCAAGGCCCCAGCCAGAGCGTACCCGTAGGTGCGCGCCATGGGGCCGAAGATCTGTCCCTCGACGCCCTGCATGGTGAATAGGGGGACGAATCCGGCCACCATGATCAGCGCGGAGAACAGAACCGCTTTGTCTATCTGCACGGCGCTAATCAGAATCAGACGCAAACGATCGGTCCAGCCAGGTATGCTGCTGGCGTGCAGTAACGTTCGAGTCGGATCAGGTCCCCAATGACCGTCCCGAAGCTGTTGCAAGAGAGTTTGTCTTTGCTCGGCACCTGCCTGAAAGTTGCGGAAGACGTTTTCCACGAGGACGACGGCAGAATCTACGATGATTCCGAAATCGACCGCTCCCAGCGAAAGCAGATTGGCGCTCTCTCCAAGTATTACGAGCAGAATGATGGCGAAAAACAATGCGAATGGAATATTTATGCCAACGATGATGGCGCTGCGCAAATTGCCGAGGAAGATCCATTGGATGAGGAAAACCAGCAGGCAGCCGAAGATCAAGTTGTGCAGCACCGTGTGCGTCGTCACAGCGACCAGCGATGCGCGGTCGTAGTACGGTACAACCTTGACTCCGGGAGGCAGGCTGCCATCATGGTTGAGCCGGTCAATTTCTGCTTTGACCTTGGGGATCATGACATTGGTCTGCTCGGTTCTCCGCATGACGACAATCGCCCCAACAATGTCGTCATCGTAATCGCGGCCCAAAATGCCAAGCCGTGGCCGATAGCCGACGTCGACCTTGCCTACATCCTTTACCAGTACTGGCACGCCGTTACGCTGGTTCAGGACTACGTTCTCAATGTCGGCAACGTGGTAGCCCTGTGTCAGATCATCACTGCCCCCGTCATCGATCAATCCAACGCCACGAATATTGATGGACTGCTGCCCTATGCGAATTTCGCGTCCGCCAACATTGAGGTTCGCATTTCCCAACGCAGTTATAATTTGCGGCACCGTGACGTTGTAGGCTTCCAGTTTGTGGGGATCGACCTGGACCTGAAATTCCTTCGTGGGACCGCCCCAACTGTTGACCGCCGCAATGCCGGGAATCGTTAACAACCGGCGTGCAACCATCCAGTCCTGCACGGTACGGAGATTCATGAGTCCGAAATGCGGCGGTCCGATGACCTGGTAGCGGTAGATTTCTCCCGTTGAACTGTTGGCCTGGATTGTGGGGACCAATCCACCCGGCAAGCTCACGTTCTGCTGAATAGCCACGGAAGCCTGCGCGACGGCAAAGTTGTAGTCAACGCCATATTTGAAGACGACGCGGACAAACGACAATCCGTAAAAGGAGGTGGAGCGAATAATGTCGATCCCTGGCGTTAGATAGAGCCCAATCTCGATGGGCCGCGAATAGTAACGCTCCATCTCTTCGGCCGAGAGGCCCGGAGCCTGTGCCGTGATTTCCAGAATGACCGGAGTCGGGTTCGGATAAGCTTCGATGTTGAGTAACCTGAACGCGACGAAGCCCGCCCCAGCGAACAACAACAGTGCCACCACCACAATTGCACGGCGGCTGAGGCAGAATGCTATGAGAGACTTGAACATGACTGCTTGTCTTTAATCTCGATGAGCTTCGTCCGATCTAGTCCGAAGGCGGAGCTGCCAGCATGTTGCTGAGAAACACCGCGCCATCGCTCACCGCCAACTCTCCAGGCCGCAATCCTTCGAGAACCTGAACCTCGTCGTTGGTTCGCAGACCTGTCTGGATGACCCTCTGTGTAAAGCGATGGCGATCGGTTGTTACCCAGGCGGTCATTGTGCCGTCCGGTTCGCGCACCACACCGTTGGCGGGGATCGCTGTAGCTTCCACTGGGCCTTGGACATGAATCACGAAATTGGCCAGCATTCCAGGTCGCAGCTCATTTTTCGGGTCAGCTACTTGGGAGCGGACAGTCACACGGTGTGTGTTGGGATCGACGCTTGGATAGATTTTGGAGATTTTGCCTTGGAATACGCGATCGGGATAGGCCAAGACCTTAACGGCAACTGGCTCCCCAATGCGAAGCAGAGACAGTTCGCCTTCGACTACATCCGCTAGCATCCACTTGACAGCAACATCGGCGACTGAGTAAGGCGCCGGAGCATTGCCGGGTTGCGCGAGCAATCCGATCGGTGCGTTGAATGATGTGATTTGGCCGGCTATGGGGCTGCGTACCACCAGCGCGTTGTCGATCTTGCGTGAGGCAATTATTTGGTCGATTTCCGCGTCCGTCTTGCCAAAGACGCGGACTGCGTCGCGCGCAGCCTTCAGAGCGCCTTCCGCAGTGTGCTGATCCGTTGTCGCCTGCTCCAGTTCCCGCTCGGAAACCCCGTTTGTCCCGTTCAGGTCTTTGACCCTGGCTAGCTCCTTACCGGTGAGTTCCAGAGTCGCATCCGCGCTTATCAAGGTTGAGCTGGCCTGAATAAGGTCGGGGCTTTCAATCATGTAAAGCGGTTGTCCCTTTTGGACTTGGTCACCCAGTTCTGCCAGTGCCTTAATGATCTTTCCCTGGTAGGACGGAAACACCGGAACGGAAAGATCGTCAGCGAAGCTAATAGTCCCGACCGTTTCTTTCTCAACAGGGAATAAGTACGTTCCAATCGTTCGGATCTTGATCGAGCTCAATTGGCTGGGCGTAAGTTCAAGGGAGGCTACCGGGTCGTGGGATGCAGTTGCTCTCGTATCCCGCGACGTCTTCGTGCCTTCGCCCTTACCGGCTTCTGATTTCAGGACAATTACAGCGAGCACAAGACACGTAAACACGATTACCGCAATCATGGTCGCTTGCTTGAGCGGCATCCCGGGTTTCATAGGTTTCTCCAGCACTTGTGGTTCTTGCCGCCATTTCGTCTTTCTCACGTTGCGCGAATTGCGTGCCGTGTCCGGTGCGCCTTCTGGCGTCTTACACGGCAGAACCATCCGGTCGGCGAAAGACCGAGTTCCGCAGGCCCTGGCAACGACGGCGACGTGCAACAGCATGGCCAACAGGGCAATGAAGGCGAGTACCTGGCTGTTCAGCGTCTCCAGTTTTACGTCAGCTTTTCGATACCGCATCTGCCTGCTTGGTCGTAGCACCGCGGGCACGACTTCCCCGCCGCTTTCGTCTTGCGGCTGTAGAGAGAGACGCTGTACCCTCATTTAGACATGACTGTGCTGTACGGATAGGCACTCAAATGGGCAACGACCACCAATATTTCGATCTCCGGCACGCAAGTGCCAAACCGATCGCTTAGACAATGCCTCGCGATGAACACCGCACCGAAACTCGTCCAATCTGCTGATTCTGCAGGCCAATCTTCCGGCCATAATCGTTTGATTGGCTTCAAAACACCCAAGCACTGGCGGGATAATCGAGGTATTGCCGCCGAAGTGATGCCTCGTGTTGACTGGATTTGGGACCCGCGAAATCGCACACCTACGCTGATAGCGAGTGGGGTGGTGGTGCTGGCAATCGCTGCCGTGGACTGGTGGACCAAGCCCTACTTTTCTTTAGGGTTTCTCTATCTATTCCCCATCATGATGGCCGCCGGGTATCTCCCAAGGTGGGCAACTGTGTTGTTGGGTATCGGTTGCGCCCTGCTGAGTGAGCGCTTTAGCAATCTCGATCCGGCGGACTTTTATATTCGACTTGGCTTCGAAGCATTAGCATTGTGCGGTTGTGGCCTTCTGACTTCAGAAGTCTTGCGCAACCGACGCTTAAGCCAGGAAGCACAGGAGCGCATTCGGGTACTAGTGGAGACCAGTCCGGCCGCAATTGTAACTGTCGATCAGCGGGGTTTTGTCGAACTGGCAAACAAGTCGGCGGCCGAAATGCTTGCGCCTCGTGACGGTGATCTCATCGGACAACCCATTGCAGCTTTCTTGCCGGAGCTGCATCACGCGTTACGCCCCGAAGAAGGGCCACAATTTCGCGCGTCTATGCAGTGTCTTGGCCATCGCGGCAATGGAGAATCGTTCCCTGCGGAAGTGTGGTTTTCTACCTACAAGGAAGGCGTTATTCCAAAACTCGCCGCAATTATTGCCGATCTGAGCGAAGAACAAGACTCAGCGTCGTCTGCTGGTGGGTTGGGCTCGGCAGATGACGATAGGGCTCCTCTTAACAGCCGCGAGCTGGAGGTGCTTCGGTTGGTTGTTCAAGGCTTGGCCAACAAGGAAATCGCAGCGCAGATGTCGATTTCCGAAAGCGGCGTCAAGAATACCCTGCAGCAATTGTTTGCAAAGACCGAGGTTAGGACTCGGAGCCAGTTGGTCCGAGTGGCTCTGGAGCGGTACCGGGACTTGCTATAACTTCGTCAGCATCACAAAGTTCAGTACTGATTCCTCGTCCAATGCGGCCGTAATGCCCGCGGTGGCAAGAGGGCTGCGCCATCCAAGAAGCCGCGTCGAGTGAGGTTGGCGTCCTTCGTCGCTGCCCTGGGTCGTCCCTCCCGCAGTGTCCGGAGAGTCCACACCTAATTGGCGTGCTTCGAGGCGCCTGTCTCCAGTATCTCTACTCGCTGTTTGCGGATGTAGCGGCATGCACGCCTGCCGTCGGGCAGCACCGTAAGCTGGCAGTTCGTAGTCCCGTCCTTTTCTGGAAGCTTAGAACGCGGTGCTCGCCGCGGGCCTAACCACGCGCCAGTTTCTGACGCAATGGATTAGCCTGAGCAGATTAGACTACGGGGTCCAGAGGACTGACGCCTAGGAAGTGGAATGTCTTGCCAGTCACTCCTTGGGGTAATCCTAGGCGTCGCGAGAGAGGAGTTACGTGCAGTAATATGTATTGAACTAGTTGAAGCGCGAGGGGTCTTTCGGATTGTTGAGAGAAGTTACATAAATCAATCGCAGTCTCGAGGACAGGATCGACAAGTTCCGACAAAAACGTAACATTGAGCCCGGCGGAGAGGACGTGCCCCCTCGGCTGCGTGATCAGCATTTCCCCAATGAAAGAGACAATCTCTCGGTTGCGTTCTTGATCATTTTCGCTTTTCAACCCGTGACCTCTGGCGCGCTCTCACTCACCAACGCGATGGACAACAGGGCGGCTAGGCACCTCTGCTGATCCTGAGGCTGCTCGAAACCCATGCATTTGAGGGCCTTCTTGCTGTGGTGAGATCGATCGAACGAAACCAATATACCGTCCATCGCACCAGCCTGATTCGATGCCGCGGTCAGATTTTAGGCTGGCGGCAGCGCCTGACACATCTGTTGCCCCTGTGGGCGCAGATGGCGTTTTATCGGGTTCCCTCAATTGCCGACTGATTTGCGTAAAACCTGGCAACAATCTGTAAGACCCAACTGCCTGTTAAGTAGTTCCATGTAGGTCTCTATACAACTGTTTTAGCGATGCCTATGTCTCCCATTTCTGGCTCTCGCCTTATTCGCCTTGATTCGCTTTACAGAAACCATAGGGCACCCGGCGCTCTCTCGTCCGGCAATTGGCCAGAGAGCAAGGCCAAGAGAGACTGTGAGATGGCAACGTTGGACCTGGAAAGAGCTGTATCAGCGCCTAGCTTTGCGTCACTTCCAGAGGAAGCAAGCCGCTGGAAGTACTTCAGCACAAGTTCGGTCGCGCAAGCGGTTCTGCTGGTGGTGCTTGCCAGACTTCCGTTCTTGTGGGTTGCTCCAGTTTTGCAGCCGGTTGACGTGCGCGACAGTGTTCACCTAGTTGCGCCCGATCTCACACGGCCGCCACAAAAGCACCATGAGCCAATTGCGGTTCAGAAGCCGCCTGTTCCACTGCCAAAACCGAAGATCGCGCCCAAGCTAGAAGTACGACTGCCTGAGCCCAAGCCGCCCGTGATCAAAACTCCGCAAAAGCCAGTGGAGGTCGCGAAGGCTACTCCGCCGCCGATTCCAGCGCCGAAAATCCCGCGGCGAGTCGTTTCCACAAACTTTGGAAGTTCGGCCCCTGTCACCCTGCAGAAGCCTGTGCATCAGGTACAGACCGGAGGCTTTGGCGACCCAAACGGAGTTCCACCAAATTCCAACAGTCCCACCAGCAAAGGGCCGATGATTGCGAAGCTTGGGTCGTTCGATCTGCCGAGTGGACCGGGTACCGGTAACGGCACAGGTGGCGCTAGCGGTGCGAAGGGAACGGTCGCCAGCGCAGGATTCGGAAATGGTATCGCCGGACCCGGGCAAGGCGGCGTGGGACCTGCCAGCCAGAGAAAGGTGCAGGCGACCAATTTCGGTTCAGCCGATCCTCCGCCTGCTCCTGAGACACCGAAGCGTCAGGTGTCCACGAGCACCACTAAGGACACGCCCGTTTCCTTGTTGAGCAAGCCCACGCCGGTATACACCACTGAAGCTCGCCAGAAGAAGATCGAAGGCGATGTGGAACTCGACGTGGAGTTCACCGCGTCAGGACAGATTCACGTGCTCCATGTAGTACAGGGGCTTGGCTATGGACTGGATGAAGCGGCTGTTGCGGCCGCCCAACGAATCCGTTTCAGCCCTGCGCGCCGAGATGGGCAGGCAGTCGATTCGCATGGTCGTCTCAGGATCGTCTTCCGTTTGTCATAAAGATTTGGAGGTTTGGATGTCGAAATTCCGGCGGTATGGTTTAAGCCTAGTGGTATTAGGGCTCTTAGTACTTTGCAGCGCTCTGGATGGCGTTGCAAAAAAGAAAACTCCTCCCCCACAAACCGAAGTCTGGACTTCGGATCCTAAGTTCGACATGGTCGTCGACAAGATTACGATCCAGGAGACGGCGTTCGTCAAAAGTCTGAAGGATTACACGCCGATCGTAGAGACATATATCCAGAACATGCGCTCAGACCAGGATCTTGGTAAAGTGCCGGTCAGCGACGAATACTTTCTGAGCCAGATCAAGCTGGAGCGGGGACTGGAAGACGTTAACTTTCTCCCCGAGCAGAAGAACACCCAACCGAGTACGCTGCACAAGATTTTTAGCAGCATGATGTTCATGAAGAAGGCCGTGCCCACGAACTCCCACAAAACGGTCGTCGGCGGTTACATGTCCGACGGATTCGCGCAGATGGTGCTGATCGATACGGGGAAGCTGGACCGGCAGCATTACGATTTTCGTTTTATCCGGCGTGAGTTTCTGGGTGACGTCCGCACCCTTGTGATCGATGTGAAGCCTAAAGAGGCACACGAGAAACCGATGTTTATCGGTCGCATCTGGGTGGAAGACCAAGGGTACAACATTGTTCGGTTCAATGGAACCTACACACCCCAGCCCAAGGACAGTGTGTATCTGCACTTCGACAGCTGGCGCGAATTTATGGGCAATGGTCAGTGGCTGCCCGCCTATGTGTTCAGCGAGGAAACAGACTTGGTGAGAGGCAATCATCACTGGGACTTCCGAGGACAAACGCTGCTCTGGGGTTACGACGCCCTGCGGCCCAACAAGAGTGGTGAGTTCACTGACATCGTCGTTGATACGCCTGACAAGGTGAAAGACCAAACTGACTCGAAGCAGGACCTCACTACGATCGCGGGGCAGCGGGCTTGGCAGAGACAGGGTGAAGACAATGTCCTGGATCGAATGCAGCGGGCAGCATTGCTGGCGCCCGAGGGTGACGTCGACAAAGTGCTGGACACAGTGGTGCAGAACATCGAAGCCACCAACAACATCGAAATCGAGCCCGAGATTCATTGTCGAGTATTACTGACGCAGCCCATGGAGAGCTTTACAGTCGGCCACACCATCGTGGTCAGCCGCGGCCTGCTCGACGCGTTACCCGATGAGGCTGCGTTGGCGATGATTCTGGCCCACGAAATGGGACACATTCTCGCAAACCATCAGCTCAACGAAAAGTATGCCTTCAGCGACCGCATAATCTTTCCCGATGAGACGACAATTAGTAAGCTTCAGATGAACCGTACTCCTGCGGAGGAGAAGGAAGCGGACGCCAAGGGCTTGGAATTGCTGCAAAATTCTCCTTACAAAGACAAGCTTTCCTCCGCTGGCTTGTTCCTTGCCGCTATGCAAGCTGAGTCGCCGCAACTACCTCATCTGCTGCAAGGACATTTCGGCAACCCGTTGCAAACTCCGGAAGGCGGAGTTCGGATGGGGGCTTTGGCTGCCTCCGCACCGACGTTGCAGGTCAGGGATGTGAAGCAGGTCGCGGCGCTTCCTCTGGGAGGACGCATTAAGTTGGACGCCTGGTCGGATCAGCTCACGATTCAGAAGGCGCGTGCGGTTCGCCTCTTGGCGGCTAACGAGAAGATGCCGTTCGAAATAACACCCATGTTTCCGTATTTGACACGCGAAGCACAGGCGGCAAGCACGCAGCCGAAAGGGAATAACGTGCCGGCGGCCGATACAACAGCTCCGTCGGCGCAGGCGAAAAAGTAATAGGATGGAAGTTCGTTAGAGATAAGTCATGATTTCGTTCCGTGGTTCTGCACCTTCGATGAAGAACACCGTGTCCAGATGGGTTGCCTTAACGCTATGTGTTTTCGCTGTCTTCGTGTCCGCAGCACAGGACAAGGAAGAGCATCGACTCGCGGATGCTTACACGGTGCTTAAAGAGGTTGTGGGGATGCCGGATAAAGGCATTCCACTTGACCTGTTGAACAAAGCAGACTGTGTCATTGTGGTTCCATCGGAGAAGAAAGCGGCATTCATTGTGGGCGCCAGTTACGGTCGCGGAGTCATGACGTGCCGTTCAGGGGAAAACTTTCGCGGCTCGTGGTCTGCGCCTGCTATGTATGCGATCGAGGGAGGCAGCTTCGGCTTTCAGATCGGCGGGCAAGCCACAGACTTTGTCCTCCTTGTGATGAACGAGA
>Ga0126381_100009050_pt1 | contig 11165 bp, 10 predicted proteins | sample PanSoiMetPlot_28_FD_96465 | JGI IMG/M metagenome (GOLD analysis project Ga0126381, IMG submission 96465) | Tropical forest soil microbial communities from Panama - MetaG Plot_28 | ecosystem: Environmental > Terrestrial > Soil > Tropical forest > Bulk soil | place: Panama | collected 2016-02-17 | reverse complement strand
TTCACCGTTAGCTCCATGAATTTTTTTGGCGGCTGAGTGCCCATCGTTATCTCATGGCTCTCGGTCCACTCCCCAGCGTTGGTGAGGCGCAGGATTGACTTGGTGCGAATGTCACCGACGGTGAACCCCCAAGTCAACTCCCTGCCATTGTCGGCCAGAACGGTGTCGGTTTCGAGCCACCGCCCGTCATTGAAAGCGCGCATGTGGTACGTGCCGGTGGCGTCGTCGTAGCTGGCAATACCGTAGGCTTGCAACAAAGGCCGCCCGTCGCTCTTGGCGCGCCCTACTCCCTCGATCACCAGCAGCAGCCCGTCGAGCTTGTATTCGGCACGCTCGGTCCGGTTAAACTCGATCCACTCACCGGAGGCGCGGAGCATACGGCCTTCGCCGGCCCATTCTCCAATAAGGAAGCCGAGCTTCTTCATCGCTTGCCGTTGTGCGTTGACATTTGGGGCACGGGGCGGCTGCTGCTGCACGGCTGCCGCAATCAAGAACGCCAATAAAGAGAACATCACCGTCGTAGCCATGCTGATTAGACCCTAAAACGGTCAGGAGGTTTTACTTACCAGCACAAGTGCAGGTCAAAGGCCCTTCCGCGAAGAACTCGCCACCCGGTTGGTCGATGACATCCTGCACAGCAAGCCACCGCTACCCAGTGGCCTACGGCCAGACATCCCGACGAGGCTCGAAGAGGTCACCCTGAAGTGCCTGGAGAAGGACCCGAAAAACCGTTACCAATCAGCGACAGAGTTGGAGGTGGATCTGCGACGGCTGATCTCGTCTACCTCCGTGGTGGCGGCCTCGTCCGATAGCGCACATTCTGGCCGCCAGCGTCGAACCAGTCGCAAACGCATCCGGTCACTCGCTGTCCTGCCACTGGCTAACCTTTCTCGCGATCAGGAGCAGGACTACTTCGCCGACGGCATGACCGAAGCCCTTATTACTGATCTGTCCAAGGTTGGGTCCTTAAAGGTGATCTCCCGCACGTCCGTTATGCAGTACAAGCACACCAGCAAACGGCTGCCGCAGATTGCGCGCGAGTTGGGCGTGGACGGCATCATCGAGGGCTCAGTTCTACGTGCAGGCAAACGGGTGCGGATTACAGCGCAGTTAATCCATGCGGACACGGACGAGCACTTGTGGGCCGAAACCTACGACCGCAGTGTGCGCGATGTCTTGTCGCTGCAGAGTGAGGTGGCGCGGGCCATTGCTCAGGAAATCAAGGCCAAGCTAACGCCGCAAGAGCAAGCGCGGCTGGCGAGTGCTCGCCCGGTCAACCCAGAAATCTACGAGTTCTACCTGAAAGGCCGCTATTACTGGAATAAGAGGACTGAGGAAGGCGCCAAAAAGGCGCTGGCATACTTCCAACAGGCAATCGACCGAGACCCCGTCTATGCCCAAGCTTATACTGGCTTGGCCGATTCGTATCACATCCTTGGATACTACAATTTGCTTCTGCCGAAGGAAGCTTATTCCAAGGCAGAGGCGGCCGCTGGGAAGGCGCTAGGACTGGACGATACACTCGCTGAGGCGCATGCCGCACTTGGCGTCATCAGGCATGAGTTCAGTTGGAGTTGGGCGGAGGCGGAGAAAGAGTTCAAGCGGGCCTTTGAGTTGAACCCCAGCTACGCGAGTGCTCACCAGTGGTGTGCAGACCTTTTCATAGAGCTGGGGCGACACGAGGAGGCCATCGCTGAGTTGGACAGGGCGCTGCGGTGTGATCCGCTTTCTTTGATCATCAACACAAATCTGGGTAGGGCCTTCTACACGGCGCGCGATCATGACCGATCGCTAGAGCAATTCCGCAAGACGCTCGACATCGACCCAAGCTTCGCCTACGCTCATGCCGAGCTTGGGCTACTCTACGAACAGACAGGAATGTTTGATGAGGCGATTTCAGAGTTTCAGAAGGGCATCAGTCTTTCCGGCGGGGGCACGTACGCGCTGGCAAGACTAGGACACGCGTATGCGCTTGCAGGCAAAACGGACGACGCGAAAGGCATACTGATTCAGTTGAGGGCCCTTGCGAATCAAAAATATGTTTCTCCGTATGACTTTGCACCAATTTATACGGCTTTGGGCGAAAAGGAACAGGCATTCGCATGGCTGGAAACGGCCTACGATCAGTGATCTCATTGGCTGACGCACGTCAAAGTGGACCCGCGCCTCGATCCACTTCGCTCCGACCCCCGCTTCAAAGATCTGTTGCACCGCATCGGTTTTTTAGCCTAAGACGGCTGCACGAAGCACTGCGCTTTGTCGCGAGTTATTTTCGGATCCGCGAATAATGAATTGGTGGAAATGATCCGACAAACGGCGGGATCCGGGCGCGCGGGAGAGCTCCCGCGAATCGGGCGCGAATTCATGGCGAATTTATTTCTCGCGGAGGGCTCTAACGGGCGTCGAAGGGGCGCGCTCCTCAGATCTAGGACAATTATTCGCTCTCGCCGGAGATACTGGTGGAGATCGAGGCGGACGCGATTATCGCCGCGGAAGTATAGCGGGTGACCGCCCATGAAACGCGATAAGGTTTGTGAAATTCCCCACCGATATTGGGCGTTGCCTCATCGAATCTACTGGAGAGCACAAAGCTTACGATGACAGCATCACTGACGTTAAAGAAGATTGGAATCTGGACGGGCGCGTTTGAGCAGCAGCCTGCGAACACGGTCCGGCAAGCCGTTGTCGAAATGGAGCAGCTTGGCTACGGCGCGCTGTGGTACAGCGAGGGACTTGGCCGGGAGTCGCTGAGCCAGGCCGCTCTCTTGCTTTCCGCCTCATCCCACATTGTGGTAGCCACTGGAATCGCCAACATCTACGGCCGCGATCCGTTCACGATGGCCTCTGCACACAAGACCCTAAGCGAGGCTTATCCCGAGCGCTTCGTGCTTGGCCTGGGCGTGAGCCATATCCCGCTGGTGGAACGTTTACGCGGACATGCCTATGAAAAGCCTGTCGCAAGATGAGTTCCTACCTGGATGCGATGGACAGTGCTCCCTACAACAGCGTCGCTCCGAAGTCTTCGTACAGAGTGCTGGCCGCGCTTGGGCCCAAGATGGTGGAACTGGCCGGAAAGCGATCGAACGGTGCGCACAGCTACAACGTCACTCCTGAGCACACTGCCGAGGCCCGCGCCCTATTAAGGTCTGGACCGTGGCTGTCCGTCGAACAAGCTGTAGTATTGGAAACCGATGCTGCGAAGGCGCGTAAGATCGCGCGCGCCTTCCTTGCCTTTTATCTCACTCTGCCGAACTACACCAACAACTTCCTTCGTCTGGGCTTTACGGAAGAAGACTGCAAGGGAGAAGGAAGCGATCGCCTCATCGACGCTATCGTAGCCTGGGGCGATAGGGAGGCGATCCGCCGCAGGATTGATGCGCACTTATCGGCGGGCGCCGATCACGTCTGTATCCAGGCGCTCCCGGCAGATTCGAAATCGCTGCCAACCGCAGAGTGGCGGCAGCTTGCCAAAACGTTGATTGAAGACTGACGATCCGCCTGCATTGAAGCCGACATCCCTCAAATCTCGGACAACTATTCGCCGCGCGAAGTTCCGAGCGCTTTAAGAGGACTTAGCAGACAAGCATTCCTAGTGCTCTTACGGCAAGACAACACATCCACCCGTCGGACACACGGTGATGTACGGCCGCATCATCTCGTTATCTTCGTGGTCAAGGATGTGACAATGCCAAACATAACCGGGTCCGCCCGGATTGCTGGCAAAATCAGTCTGCCCGATAGTGGCTGTCGGATCGAATGGGTAGGCAATCTGGCCGGGCGCGACACTATTGATGGCAATATCTTGCGGCGCCCATCGTACGGCGATTCGCGTTACTTCTCCGGGGTGCGTGACGACTGTGTCTTTCCAACCGGTTTCGTTCGGGTTCGGAAAACTGAATCCGTGATGCAGATAGGGACCTACAGCAAGATTTCCCCCAACAGCACCGTCGGCATTCACCGTGTTGTAGGGGGAAGGCGGACCGTCGCCTGGGCCCAATCCGGCTGCCGCTAGCGCAGCATCCCAGTCCCTCGCATAGCTGCTCTTGAAGGGCTGCCGGTTGATGATCTGAAACTGTACCAGATGCAGGTGGATCGGGTGGGCATCTGCCGTGATGTTGATGATGTCCCACTCCTCAGTTGAGCCGACGGCTGGTAGTTCCGAAAGCCATGCAGGTCCAAGGTGCTTGAGGCAATCCGTACTTCCGTCCAGGCATGCGATCGGCGTGGGATTTGTAGTGAGTGTGCTCTCCTTGTAGCCCGAAAATTCCGTATTGTTGAGCAGCACTTCGCGTGGTCCGCCGGGGCCCTCGATCTCTTTGAGCACGAGCTCGCGCTTGACTGAGGTCTGAACCCCGGGAGCCAGCGTTCCAGTTTTTCTCCGCCGCAATCCACACTTCAACCACCGTTACAGCTTGAGCCATTGAAAGCCGCCAAGAAGCGATGCAAAGGCGTCACCAGAAACGGTGTGGCTTGTACGGCTTGGGCTATGGAAGGCGGCCTGTGCTATTTCCACGCGAACCCCGACCAAGCTGCGGAGTTGGGGCGAAACGGGGGCCGGCGGCGTAAGCACAGTTACGAGCAGTCAAGTGAACCCGTCGCCCCACCTGAATCGGCGGCTGACGTAAAGCGAATGCTGGCCGAGACGATGGCCGAGGTTAAGGCCGCGAGAATGGATCCGATGGTCGCAAATACGGTCGCCTACGTTGGAACTGTCCTGTTGCGGGCGTATGGTACGGCTTTGGCCCTGCCGCGGATACGCCAGCCCAGCCATACGTGCCGCTCATCTATCGGTCACTGATGAGGGACGGCAGGAAGCATGAGGCAGACGATGTGATAGACCTCGAAACAGGCGAGCGGGTTGCACTGCCGATCTCCGCTGCCACCAGAAAAATCAGCAGCACAATCCAAGTCGCCTTGCCCTTCATGCTCATAGGACACCCCCGGTTGTCAGACCCCTTCTCTCGTTATGCGAACGTGTTGTTCTTACCCTAGTTCATAGCCAGGAACTGCTGTGCGCGCCGCAAGCTAGCGTCGTCCGGGCAGCACAGTGAGCAAATCTCGACGACTTTGGCGTAGTAGCCCTTAGCGAGCTCGGCTTGGTTTGCCGATTCGGCAGCCTGCGCAGCGCCGTAAATCGCGTGAAAGCGGTTGGGCGATGACTTCAATGACGTCTGGAACTCGGTGAGAGCGAGTGCAGGCTGTTTCGTCTCCATCAGCAAATCGGCCAGCAGTTCGCGGGCGGGGAGCACAGGTCCGGGTGTGACGGGACTCTTTTCGGTCGCATCTTCCATATCCGCCGCGGAGCGCATCAACCGCACCGCTTCGTCGTTTTGTCCCTGCGCGTGAGCCAGCCATGCGGCTGCAGCGCGACATTGGATTTCGACCTGCCCTGCCCAATACTTCGCGGTAGGGTCAGGACTAGTGTCGAGCTTGTTCTTCATGAGCTGAATCTCTGCGAGGTCCTGCTGCGCCGCGGCCACATTGCCGAGACGCACGGCACCCAAGGCGCGGGCCCACCAGGTGATGGCTTCCGCGGCAGGGCCAGCGCTAGAACGCGGCTTCAGGGCAGCCGCACCAGCCCAGTCTTGGCGCTCAATCGTGAAGCGGGCTGGAATGGCGGCGAGCGCATACTCGCCGATAAAACCCGCCGGCTCGACCTTCGTAACTGCGCCCGCCTCGTCCACCACGCGGCGAGCTTCGCCTTCTTGTCCGGTCTGCAGATAGGAATAGACAAGATAGTCCATCGGGTGGAGGCGCTGGTCCCAGGCACCTTCCATGTGGGACTTGTCTTCATAGTCGCGGGCGGCAGCGGCAGAAGCACAATCGGACGCAATGGCTTCCTGCCACAATCCCAGCCGGACGAAAATGTGGGAAGGCATGTGCTGGGCATGGGGAACGCTGGGCGCGATCTTGGCATAGCTGCGTGCCGCAGTCAGCGCATGGGCGGCGAGCACCGGATTGTCGTAGCTGTGGATGAGGTAATGCGCCACGCCGGGATGGTTGGGCTGCTGGGCGAAGATCTTCTCGAGAATTTCGCCTGCCTTTTTCTGATTGGCGTAGGTCTTGTCCGTGGGCGGTGCGGTAGCCAGCAGCGCGAGGGAATAGAAGATGGAAGCTTCGCGATCGTTAGAGTAGCGCTGGGCCACTTTCTCCATCGCTTTCTCATACGCCAAAGCACGCGTGCGATGGTCAGTTTTGTCGTAGTTCTCGTAGAACGCGGCGATGGCGGCAATATAGTCACGCTCGCGCGCGGTGTTTCCAGTTATTGTTCGTGCTTGGGCGACAGCGCCAAGTCCCTGCTTGAGCGTCTCCGCGTCGGGAGTCCTCGGCCAGAGCGGAGGCCACAGGCTCATGGCCACGCCCCAGGAAGCCATGCTGCAGTTGGGGTCGGCCGCTGCGATCGAGCGGAAAGCTTTCTCCGCCTCCTCGTACCAGAACGAGTGAAGCATGGCAACCGCACGCTCAAATTGCGGTTGCACAGTGGGTGAACAGGAGGTTGGGAAGTGAACGGTTCCCACCTGTCCCATATCACCGAAATGCGAATGGCTGTGTTGTTCGTCGGCGCGGCCTTGAAGTGAGACTAGAGAGACAGTAATAGCGAGAGCGAGCCCATAGCGGAAACGCATGTTGCACCCCCAGGTGCCGCCGTGGGCGCACCAGTATGGAAATCGGCGGCTTAGTTGGGGCGAATATAGGAAGGCACTCCGGCGTCGGCAAGTTCTAAAATTGGACCGAGTCTGGTCCGATTTTTGGACTAGATGGGTAGCTGGAGAATGGAGGACGATTGCCGCATGTTTAGGTATCACCAGTACTGCCCCGTTGCTCGCGCATGCGAAATTCTTGCCGACCGTTGGACGCCGCTGATCGTGCGCGAGCTACTGTTCGGCAGCCGACACTTCAACGACCTCCTGCGGGGCTTGCCCCGCATCTCGCGATCGCTCCTCACGGCGCGTCTGCGGCATCTCGAGGACAACGGAGTCATCGAACGGCACACGGGCGCACGGCCCAACCTCACGGAGTACATTCTCACTGAGGCGGGAAGCGATCTGGCGGACGTGATCAAGCACTTAGGCACGTGGGCAATCAAATGGGTGTTCACCGATCCGAACCGCGATGAGTTGGATCCCGCGCTGTTCCTGTGGAAGATGCATCAACGCGTGGATCAGCGTGCAGTCCCGCACCGACGTACTGTGGTGGAGTTCGACCTCACTGGCCGGAAAGGACGAAGGGTGTGGCTCGTCCTGGTACCGGGAGATGTCTCATCGTCTTTGAAGCCTCCCGGTTTTGCGTCAGACCTGATTGTGCGCGCGGACGTTTCCGTCCTATACCGCGTATGGGCAGGTTTTCTTGATTACGATGTGGCGCTGCTTCGCGGGGAGATCGTCTTGGAGGGATCCCCCGCATTGGTTCAAGCGTTCCCCCGCTGGTTCATGTGGAGCCCGCTAGCGGACGTTGCACGGGAATACCGGGAATACCGGGCAGTCGGCGCTAAAAACTGGGGCCGGCAAGACCAATCCACAGTAAGGAATCAGGTCGCGCCAGTCCGATTTTAGGACTTGCCGGGACAGGAATGGATTCCTATATTCGCCTCACGTAAGCCGCTGGATTTCCATGCCAAGGCGCGCCGGCGGCCCCGGGGTGCAACGCGGGGAATCCGCCACTGGCTCACTCTCGGACGTGGAACAGGCTCGATGAGTCGAGGGGTCCGTTCCGGAAAGGAGAGACAGAAGTGTACAAGTTTAAGAATTCACTAATTGCGTTCCTTGGAATGGGCTGCCACAGTTCCATTCAAGCTCTTTTGATTACGCTCGCAATTGTGATGATGGCGTGTGCAACGTCACAGGCTGCGCCAACCCTGCCGCTGGGGAACACCGTCCAGCAGTGGAACACAATTGCTGAGAACACAGTCGTCGGGTCAGGCGCGTTCCAAGCTGAGGGCTTTATCTATATGGCCTACGTCTCGGCGGCGGTGTACGACGCGGTCGTGTCGATCGAAGGTGGGTATGAGCCGTACGGCCCGGCCATCTCAGCTGCACCCGGGGCATCGACGGACGCGGCGGTGGTCGAGGCCGCATACCAAACACTGGTCTACTACTTCCCATCACAGGCAGCGACGCTGACCTCGTTCTACAATGATGCCCTCGCGGCGATTCCTGACGCGGGAAAAACCGACGGGCGGAACATCGGTCAGGCTGCCGCAAACAACATTATTTTTAGTCTGCGCAGCGGCGATGGACGGCTTACGCCGATTGGCGTGACCTCGTCGTTCCCCACGCTGCTGCCCGGCCCAGGCGTGTGGCGGCTAACACCGCCTGCGTTCGCGGCGCCACAGACTCCGTGGGTCGGCAACGTAAGGCCTTTCATCCTGGAGAACGCCGATCAGTTCCTTCCCGATCCACCACCGTCGCTTCAGAGCAGCAAGTGGGTCGAGGCGTTTAACCAGATCAAGAACTACGGTGAGGCGACCGGTAGCGCGCGAACAAGTGAGCAGACGGCGGTCGCGAGATTCTGGTCCGCGAATGTGGTCCGGCAATATAACCGGGTCGTACGCGATACTGCGGACCAGCGTGGCCTTGGGTTGCTTCAATCGGCGCGGCTGACGGCGATGGTCAATACAGTCGGCGCCGATGCTCTCATCGCGTGTTTGTTCGCAAAGTACCACTATCTATTTTGGCGCCCAGTTACCGCCATCGACCCGACAGCGGTTACGTCTGACGGTTTCGGTCCCATTCCGTGCTATGACGATGGCAACCCAGCGACATCCGAGCAGTTGGGCTGGCGGCCGCTTTTGACCACCCCAAACCACCCCGAATATCCCGCTGCCCATGGTTCCATCACGTCTGCCATGGCCGAGGTCTTCAGCAGCTTCCTTGGCACACAGCGCTTCAACCTCGACATCCATGGTTTCGACGCCGCCGGACCGGTTGGCAACATGAACGCCGTAAGCCACTTCGAAATGGCGAACGACCTTCGCAACGAGATTATCTACGCACGGCTCTGGGCAGGTTTGCACTACCATTTCTCAAGCGTGGCCGGGGTAGTCCTCGGACGCAACGTTGCGAAGTACGATCTCAGGCACGCCTTTCGACCGCTCAACTGAGGTGAAACTACATTCGAACGCAGCGCATTGGTCGTACTGCAACAAGGCGCGCATGTCGTTTGGGTCAGCAGGCGACGACTTCTGTTTAAACGACAGTAGGTGCAGCGGTAGGTTACGGCACAAAAAGGTAAGGGCTGGATCAGCTCCAGCCCCCTAACTACGCAAGTTTCCTTGCCACGCCTCGCCTCACCGTGCCGTACCATGCCTCGCCTAGCCAGACCACGCCACGCACCGCGAAGAAGTCGGTTGAACCATCGTGCAACGATCAACCTACATTTTGTTAGATGGATTTCGATTCGGATGGCATTTCAGAGTGAGGCATTGGCGCGGTCGAGGCTCCCGGCTCAACCAGCTTTTCTCGATACCACACGCTAAATTGGCGGCAGTGAGAACAGCGACTCACATGCAACTCAACTACGGGCACGCTTACGGTTGAGATAGTTTGGACTGGCCCAAAACTCTTGGTGGGCATATGCATCACAGTGCGGGCAGTTAAATGCTTGTAGCCCGAACGTTGGAGCCTGACTGCCCCCAGGGGAAGGGTTAATTAGCCATGTCAGCACAGGGTAAGGGTGAGGTGTGCCCGAAATCTGATCGCTCGACAAAGTGCGCCTCTTTTGAAGGCGTGTCGTAAGCAGAACCGTAACGCGGAAACAGGGTCAGGTTGCCTGAAAATCCGAATGTATCTACGGCAGAAAACGTGGTCCCGTGTCGCGCACTTCAGGCGCGCCTAGGATGTTTCACTGAAGCCGGCGCTCTGTCGATAATGTGGGGACGTGCGCCTTTCTTCCTTTCGGCCCGGCAGCGGTTTTTTCACCGAGGCGGCGATCCCATCCGCACGCAGTTTTGCGATTCGGCTGATGGGCTTCACCGGAACCGGCTTGGCGAGTGGGAAATGTACAGTCCCCTTCCGCAGTTCATAGTCCTTGAGCTCACCTTCGAGCGCCGCGAAGAATGTCCCCGATGCGGCGAACAGGGAATAGTGTTCCTGCGTTACAAGGTCTGCCGCGCCCTAATGCCCAAAATCTAGAGAGGGGTAGGGGGTGTGCCCGAAAATCTGATCTCCTTGCTCGATCCATTGAGGGTGCGACGTCCCTTCGCTTCTGCATAACGCATCAAATCTGCAAACAGTCAGTGGTGGGAGAAGGTCCAAGTATCCGCTTAAGTTGCGCGGACCACGAAGGGGACCAAACTACACGAACATGTCCAATAAATGATCTTGGCCCGTTCGAGGAAGTTGGCACTCTTCGCGCGCCCAGTAATTAAAGTCTGCCGCGACCTAATGCCCCAAATGTGAATAGGGGAAGGGGTAGGTGTCGGGAGTTTTGTGCCGTGAGTTCCGAACTTCACCGCTGGTCGATTCGGTTACACGCGCGGAGAGTCCGCCGCTTTGCTGCGACGCGGACGATTCAACTCCTCCATGAAAAGCGCCATGTCCACAACCTTGGTGCGGCTGTCGTGACGCGCTGTGGGTTGGCCGGTGCTGAAGTCCAAGGTCGGGACGAACTCGTCAACAACATCTTCCGCTTCGGCTCGGGAAAGTTCTTCGTGCTATGACACAATCGGCTTCCGTTGGCGCATGTGGGTTTCCAACCGGATTCAAGGTTGCTGGTATATACTTCGCATCGCTCGGGAGAGGAGTGTCAGCCTCCCTGCCAACTGGAGGTCACACATGCTCGGAGATCAGCTCGGAGAAAGCAAGGGCAAAAGGATTGTCCGGCGGGTGCTGTCAAGTGAGCCGCTTAGACTGGAAGTGTCGTTCGAGGACGCCGGCACGATGTTGGGCGTCGCCACCAACGGCTTCGGAACGTACACCTCGGAAGCCCGCGAAGATGGATCGTTGTACGGCGAAGGCCAGGGAGCGATGATTACGGCCGATGGCGACCCGATCACCTGGAGAGGTTCGGGCTCGGGCAGGATCTTGCCCGGCGGGTCTGTCAGCTATCGCGGAATCCTCTACTACAGAACGACCTCACAGAAGCTGGCGCGCCTGAACAACGCCCGCGGGGTTTTCGAGTACGAAGTCGATGCCGCCGGCAACACCACCTCCAAGATTTGGGAGTGG
>Ga0126381_100009049_pt1 | contig 11166 bp, 7 predicted proteins | sample PanSoiMetPlot_28_FD_96465 | JGI IMG/M metagenome (GOLD analysis project Ga0126381, IMG submission 96465) | Tropical forest soil microbial communities from Panama - MetaG Plot_28 | ecosystem: Environmental > Terrestrial > Soil > Tropical forest > Bulk soil | place: Panama | collected 2016-02-17 | reverse complement strand
TGCGCCTTTATGACGCCGTTCGAGATCTCGGTCTGTGGAGTCTGTGCGTTTGCGATGTTGGAAGAAGCCATGGCGAAAAGGATGAGCAGAAACCTGCGCATAGTTGTAAGCAATGTCGCCAGACGAGAATATCACTTGCTTTGGTGGCGCGGTCACTCGTGACTGCTGCGCCTCGACTCGTGAAGGCGGGTATGTTTGGTAGCAAAGGAAGAGACAACGTAAGAACATAGTCGGTCGTGTTGCAGTTTTCTACACAAGTTGTATATTTGATGTGTAGACCGAATGAAAGAATAATGCCAGCATCGGAACAGGTTTCTATCAATATTCGCGCGAAGGCGCGACAACGCGACTTGATCGATCAGGCCGCAGAACGGCAAGGCCGGAGCCGGTCGGACTTTATGCTTGATGCCGCCTGCCGGGAGGCAGAGGACGTGCTGCTGCGCCAGACGTTCTTTACAGTCAATGCCGGTACGTTCGCCAAGTTCGAGGCGTTGCTCGATAAGCCGCTACCGCCGACCGACAAACTGCGTCGGCTGCTCAAGACCAAGGCGCCCTGGGAGAAATGAGCCCGGGCGCTATCACTCCGCCGGAGCGGATCGCCATCGAGCACAATACGGCAATGTTCGATAGTGGCGAACCGACTCTGGATGAGTGGCTGCGCAAGCGCGCCCTAAAAAACAGCAGCAGTGGCGGCTTGCGCTGTTTTGTAATCTGCGAGAAAAAAAACGTCATCGGCTATTACAGCCTTTCGTCCAGCGCTGTGGCGCATGAGATCGCGCCGAAACCCATGCGCCGCAACATGCCGGATCCGCTGCCGGCGATGCTGGTAGGGCGTCTGGCGATCGATCGGCGATACCACAATCAGGGTCTCGGTTCGGCACTGCTGCGCGACGCGATGCTGCGGACCCTCAGCATTTCCCAGGAAACTGGCGTCGCCTTGATCTTCGTTCACGCTCTGCACGATCAGGCAAAGCAGTTTTATCTCTCTCGCGGTTTCGTTCAATCGCCGCTGCAGCCGATGACGCTCATGATGACCGTCGCCACGGTGCAGATGATTGTCGTAGAGCCGGATGACCCTCTTCGGGCGGGGCGGGCGCGCCAACACTCAGCGCACAAGGCCTAACCTGCACAGTGATGCAACATGGCGTCAAAGGACAGGAACAACAAGCGATAGCCGATCCGTGCGCGCTAGCCTCAGCAGTCTAAGAAGGACCATGAGCCTACTCGTATCGCAGCGCCACCAGCGGATCGGTCGATGCCGCTCGGCTGGCGGGTAAAAAACCGGCGGCGAGGCCAACCAGCACAATTCCCACTACCGCGAGGCTGATCGTCAGGGGATCGTAAGGAGCGAGCCCGTACAGTAGGGAAGCAAGGCCCCGGCTGCATGCGATCGCGAGCGGCAGTCCGATCAGAACGCCGATTGCGCAAATCGTGAGACTTTCCCGTAGGATCATCCAGAGGAGTTCGCGCCGTTGCGCACCTACAGCCATTCGAATCCCGAATTCAGGCGTACGCCGGGTGACCCCATAGGCAAGCGTTCCGTAAAGACCGGTTGCCACGAGCAAAACGGCAAGTCCACCAAAGAAAATCGAGAGGCGAGCAACCAACCGCTCTTGCGAGATCCCATCATCGAACTGCGCTCGTTGAGTCATTGGCTGCAGAAGAGCGATATCCGGGGCGAAGGAGGCCACGGCTGACCGTATCTCCTTCCAAAAGCTGGCGGGGTCACCGGCGACATGCAGCTCGATGTGCAGGGCTCCTACATCGTTCATCTGCATCGATGGGAAATAAGCCATCGGAACGTCTTGCTCTCGCACGCCGGTGTATTTGCTATTTGCGGCAACACCTACGATCGTGAAGGCGATCTTCGGAGTGAAGGAGACCTGGTGGCCCAAAGGTTGACGATCTTTGAGAAAACGCTGGGCGAAGGTTTCGTTTACGATGGCGACTTTCGGCGCGGAAGAAGAATCCGCTTCAGTAAAATCGCGACCCAGGCGGATTGGGATGCCAAGGGTCGTGAAGTAATTCGGTCCAACGTCGTTCCACCGCATGGCGTTGGAGTCGGTTCCAGAGACGGATCGGGGATCACCTCCATCGACGATGGCGCCCGTGTTGTTACTCCATCCGGAGCCGATACGATTTCCCATTAAAGTGACGGACTCCACGCCCGGAAGCGCCCGCAGCTTGACCAACAGATCCTGGTAGAAACGGATGGCTTCTTTGGATGAGCCCGTTTTGAGCTGCGGGTTCAGGCCGAAAACTAGAAGACCTGTCGTTTTGAAACCGAGATTCTCATGCTCCAGATTGCGGAGCGTTTGCACTAACAACCCCGCGGACACAGTGAGAATGAGACAGATCGAAACCTGAAGAGCGACGGTCACCCGGGCTGAACGGGATTTCAACCTCTCCCGATATGCGGTCGCCGATGAGGTCTTCAACGCCAAACCGGCGGGCACTCGAAGCGTCGTGAGTACCGGAGTAAGGCCGAACACGACGCCCACAAACACCGATATAGCGATCGTGAAGAGCAGCACACGCCAGTCCGGGGTGAGACTGAACTCGATCTGCCCCCAGTTGGCCAACAGCCTTGTGGCAACGAGGGCGAAGAGCCACCCAAGCACAGCGCCCATTGCGACGAGGACCAGGCTTTCAGCAAGCAGCTGACGAAAGAGGCGCACCTGGCTTCCACCGATTGCAAGGCGGATGCTGAATTCGCGCCGGCGCGCCGCATTGCGAGCGGTTAGCAGCATTGCGACATTTCCGCAGGCGATGAGGAGAATGAGCCCGACCATCGCCAGCAAAACATACAGCGGCTTTTCGATACCGTCCTGACTCTCGCCAATTCCTCGAGCCGGCACCAATGCCAGTTTCCGTGGTGTTTCGCCTTTTTGAGGTTTCCCGCCGAGGTGTTCGTAGGCTGCATGTTGAAAGGCAGGGTCCAACATGGCTTGTGCTCGAGCCGGAGTTACACCCGGTCCAAGACGCCCGATTAGTAACAGGCACCACCATTTCGGAGCAGCGTAGTAGTTTTCGCCAGCCGAACCCCAGGCATTGAACTCGGGCCGCTTTTGCAGCGGTATCCAGACATCGGTCGGCGTGCCCTCCACTCCGGAAAAGCTTCTCGCCGCCACGCCCACGATGGTGAATGGCACTCCTTTGATGAAGAGCGGCTGGCCGATGACGGCACAGTTCCGGGCAAAACGGCGGTTCCAGAATCCGTAACCTAAAACAGCGACGCCGGTGTGGTTTCTCTCATCTGCCATCGTAAGCGTACGCCCGCAAACGGAGCCCACGCCGAGCCCCGCAAAGAAATTGCCGCTCGCCATATCGACCGCAGCTTCCTCCGGCGTTGCACCGGAGCGTACCGTGATCTTGTTAATTCCGGCTGGAACGTAGGCCGCGAGACTTGAGAAAACCTGCTGCCGGGTCCGAAGCTGTTCAAAAACATATTCGCTGAAGGAGGAATCGCTGTTTCCGGTATTACCGGCGCCGTCAGGCTGACCCGGCAAAACGTGCAAATAGTAGATTTGCTGAGGATCGTGTACCGGCAAAGCCCGCAACAAGAGGGCATTTATGACACTGAAAATCGCCGTGTTTGCTCCGATGCCGAGAGCAAGCGTCAACACGGCGATTGCCGAGAACAGCAGGTTTTGCCGTAAGATCCTGCCGGTGTACTGCAAGTCCTTCACCGCATCATCCAGCCAGATCCAGCCCCACATACTGACCGATGTCTCCTGGATCAGAGTCTTGTTTCCAAAGCGGCGCTGCGCGGCGTAGTCTGCTTCTTTCGCTGACAGGCCCTCCCGCTCCAATTTCGCCGCGCGGAGCTCCCGGTGGAACTGCATCTCGGATTCGAGATCTTCGGCGCGGCTCGTTCGGTGTAGCAGGAATCCGAAGCGCTTCTTCCACTCAAAGAAAGACATGCTGTGCCTCACGCAGGTTGAATGATTCTTCCGATTGCGGCACTCACCCGTTCGTAGCGCGAAAGGCTGCTTTGGAGTTGCTTGCGGCCATCGCGGGTCAGGCGGTAATAACGCGCGCGGCGATTCTCGGGAGTCTTGCCCCACTCCCCGCTGATCCAGCCTTTCATCAAGATGCGTTGCAAAGCCGGATACAGCGAACCTTCTTCTACCTGGAGCACATCCTGCGAAAGCAGCTGAATAGACTCCGCAATTTGAAACCCGTGCAGCTCACCTTCACGGTCCAGCGTTTTCAATATCAGCAGATCGAGTGTTCCGGGTGGAATCTCCTCGCGTGTAAAATCAGCGGACATGACATAGACATTCTATGTCATCAGCTCAAATCGATCTGTAGTCGTGGTGAACCGTAGACAGTTGCATCCTCGACGCAAACGTCCGGTCAGGCTTCCGCCGCGCCCGGATCTCTCTCGATGACTTCTCTTCGAGCCGACTCGGCCGCGCGCGCGAAGGCCGCCGCTTGCCGCAAGGTTCCGCTGACCGTTTCTGTGACTTCTGGCCCGCAAAGAAACGCCACCAGCCCTCTCCGGCTTCCCACATATCCAAAGAGGAATCCCAAACCCAGTAACGCGATCGGAAGTCCCGCGCCATTCCCTTGTTTTGATGACACGGCAGCAGCGGCAACAATAAACAGTCCGGTTGAGATCACCAGCAAACCGGGATAGCTCATCCTGATTGTCTTAATTTCTGTCACGCGATTCAGCGCGAGAAGGATCTGCGAGTGGGATTGCGTGCTCTTCACGACGACAAAGTTTGTCGTCACCATGCCGAGCGGACCTGAGAGCACGACTTCTTCTCCCGATAATGCCGCAAGCAACGTGCCAGTCATGCCTATTAGTTCGGTCTCCGACCAGGAACTTTCTTCCATTTTCGGATATTTCGAACCGGCTGCCTGAATCCGCCCAAAGCCGCTAGACCCGAAACTTCGAACTAATCCTTATGGTGACGGTTGTCCGGCGGCTTCACAGCTCATTTCCAGGCCCAATGCCCAGCGCCGCTGAAAGCCTTTCCAAAATATGTTCCCTTGCGCGTCCTTGCCCGTGCTGAACGCTCCTGTATCCATCTGCGTCGGAGGCGCTGGCCACTTCCCTTCGTCCGAGTGGCTCGGTTCGACGTGGAGGAATGCGGCCTTGCTTTGATCGCCCTTTAGATAGAGATCGAGAAACGCCGTAATGAAATGCTGGTTGATAGCGGTAATACGGTCTTTGCGCCAGAGAGGCTCGTCAAACGCCTGCATCCGGGCGAAATCCAGAGAAATTCCTGATGGCGCAGGGTTCGCTCCCGTGTTGTGACGTGCGTTTTCGTAGACGAGGAGGCACCGATCCGAATAACGTGCCCGATCGAATGCGACCTTGATGCCGTTCGCATAATCGGCCACGTCATCGTGGTCACCGGCAATGAAGAGCGAAGGAATTCGTATCGCCTCGAGTCCGTGCGCATCCCACGCTTGATACGGTGGTTGTTCACCCCAGGGCGCGATCGCAACAATCGCCTTGATGCGGCTTCGGTCAATCGCTTGAAATTTTGGGCTGGCGGAAGTCCAATCGTGCAAGTAGCCGCCCGGGACAAATTTCACCAACGGACTCGATTCACTGTATCCCGCTCCCGCGCTCGTTAGTGCGCCATATCCGCCCATCGAGTAGCCGATAATCGCAACTCTGCTGGCATCCAGAACTCCTTGCAGAAAGTTCCCAGGCTGATGCGCGAGTTGATCAAGGCTGTCGATCGTAAACAACTGATCGTTCGACCGGTTCAGCAGGGTACTTTCGAAGCCTCGCATCTCATCGAAAACGGAATCGGTATGGTCGATCGCAGCAACGATGTAACCCTTGGAGGCGAGATTCGCCGTAAGGTATGTCATGAAATAACGCGAGCCTGGATAACCGTGCGAAACAATCACCAGCGGAAATCGCACGCCCTGAACCGGATGCGCATCACGAAGTGCTCGGTCCGGGATGTGGAAAACCGGCGAGAAAGTGAAGGTCGCCACCGCCCTCGAAAACTGTTCCACCGCGGTCCCACGGCCTCCCGGCGCCGGCATCTCGTAAGTGGTGCGTTCCTGTTGGGAGGCCGGAATAACTGCCGGATACCATACCTCAATCCTGAGCGGCCGGTCATACGAGGGCGCTTTGCCAGTGGCCTTATCGAAATGCAGGATGTCCACCTGGTTCCGGTGCACCAGATCGATCGTACGTACACCTACTGAATACTGCCCCCGCCCAGCCAACTCTGGCGCATCGGCAGGAGGGTTGCTGTAATACTCGGCGGACCCTTGTTGCGCGATAGAGGCGCTAGGAACTGCAATCAGAAACGCGGCGGCCAGAATTAGGTACACAAACAATGCTGTCACGATCAATTTTTGATTTGCATGCGTGCGGGAGTTTCTTCCAACTGACGACGCATCTATCAGCGCCAGGGAATAAAAAAATCTCTCGCCGTTGGGATGGCTCTAAATAAAGGTCGATTTGTTGTAGCTGCGATCCCAATGTTAAGGAGGCGACAATGCCCGTCCTCACCCGTTCGAAACGACTGAGCTTCGCTCTCGTCGGCGCCCTTTGTCTGTTGGTCGTGTGTCCTGCCGCCATGCACGGCCAGGCCAAAAAGCCGAACATTCTGATGATCATGGGCGATGACATCGGCTGGTACAACACCAGCATCTACAATCGCGGCGACATGGGCTACCAGACGCCGAACATCGACCGTATTGGCAAAGAAGGTGCGCTGTTTCTCACTTGGTATGGGCAGCAGAGTTGCACGGCTGGCCGCGCAGCGTTTATTACAGGTCAATCTCCTATCCGCACCGGGCTAACGAAAGTGGGATTGCCGGGCGCTGATGTTGGCCTGCGTCCCCAAGATCCAACTGTCGCCGAAATTCTAAAGCCACTCGGGTACGCGACCGCGCAATTCGGGAAAAACCACCTGGGCGACCGCGATGAGATGCTTCCCACCAACCATGGCTTCGATGAATTCTTCGGCAACTTGTATCACTTGAATGCGGAAGAAGAGCCGGAGAATCCTGACTATCCCAAGGATCCTGCGTTCCGGAAACGTTTCGGCCCCCGAGGCGTGATTCACTCTTACGCCGACGGCAAGATCGAAGACACCGGACCGCTCACCGTCAAGCGGATGCAAACCGTTGACGACGAATTCACCGACGCCGCGATTGCCTGGATGGACAAGCAGGCCAAGGCCGGCAAACCGTTCTTCTGCTATTACAATTCCACCCGAATGCATATCTTTACCCACCTCAAGCCCGAATCCGAAGGCAAGACGGGACTGGGGCTCGAAGCGGACGGGATGGTGGAACATGACGGGCATGTCGGTCAACTGTTAAAGAAACTCGATGACCTCGGTGTGGCTGATAACACGATCGTCGTCTATACCACCGACAACGGCGCAGAGATGATGAGCTGGCCGGACGGCGGGAGCACTCCTTTTCGGGGCGAAAAGGCCACAAACTGGGAGGGCGGTTACCGGGTGCCGACGCTGATTCGCTGGCCCGGCGTGATCAAACCCGGCACGGTCTATAACGAATTCTTCGCGCACGAGGACCTGATCCCGACCTTTGCGGCCGCAGCCGGAAACCCCAACATCGTCGAGCAGTGCATGAAGGCCTGCCAATTAGGGAGCAAATCGTTCCACGTGCACTTGGATGGATACAATCTGCTGCCCTTCTTCAAAGGCGAGGTAAAGGAGTCGCCGAGACAAGAATTCCTCTACTGGAGCGATGACGGAGATCTCTTCGCAATCCGAGTCCGGGACTGGAAGATTTCCTTTATCGAGCAGTACCATGAGGGCGTCGACATTTGGGCAAAGGGTTTCGAGCACCTTCGCACGCCGTACCTCTATAATCTGCGCGCTGACCCGTTTGAACGCGGCCCTAATTCGCCTTGGTACAACGACTGGTTCGTCCACAGGGTATTCCTGCAAGTGCCGACGCAGGCCATTGTGGCGAAATGGCTTGAGAGCTTCAAGGAATATCCCATCCGGCAAAGGCCGGCAAGCTTCAATCTCGACGAAGTAATGGACAAACTCATGAAGACGCCCGGCGCGCAGCAGTGACGCCTCAGCGGCCTTGCAACTGGTAGCAGCTGGCGTCCGCTAAGCCTCGTGCAAGCGGCTGACGCCTTTGTTTTCAATTTATAAATCCTCACTCACCCTTCAAGTGCTCTAACGTGATACTTGTGACGGCCACCCGAGGCTCGGAGACCAGGCGTCAGCGCAAAGCTGATCAGAATGCCCGAGCCCGAAGCAGGGCAGCCGCCAGCCAAGGGGTCAACGTCAGCTTGAAAGGACATTCACGGCGCCGATGCGATGCGCGCCGGACTCTGCTGAGCACCTTAGCGACCTGCCTTCTCTTTTCAATCCGCATATATGCACAGACTGCTTCTACCGGAGCCCTTGCCGGACTGGTTCTGGACCCCTCCGGAGGCGCAATCCCCGGAGTACAAGTTGAGTTGGTTAGCCAGCAGACCGGAGATACTCAGTCCGTCGCCTCCGGCAACGTCGGCACTTTCAGGTTCCCCCTGCTTTTGCCCGGAGCGTATCGCGTGCGGGCGAACAAAGCTGGTTTCGAGACACTTGCTGTTTCAAACGTTCACGTCTCTGTAACGGAGACTTCGCAGCTCGAACTGCGATTGCGCCTCGCTGCCATCCTGGGAGAAGCAGAAGTGTACTCTGAATCACCGATGATTCAGACAGATACACCCGCCTTGGGCAGAGTTGCGGATCAGACTGCCGTCACGGGCCTCCCATTGGTCACGAGAAACTACGCACAGATAACGGCGCTCTCGCCGGGTGTTGCCACGGGCGTCAGCAACGCAGGTGAGTTGGGCCCCGGTGAAACCGCTCTCCCTCAGATCGACAAATCCACCGACGGACTTTTCGTACACGGGGCTCGTTCCTACGACAATAACTTCGAACTGGACGGCATCAGCGTCAGCGATGTGCAAAGCAGTGCGACGGCCAGCGGTGGAAATCCGATTCCAAATCCTGACGCAATCCAGGAATTCAAGGTTCAAACGGGTCTTTACAACGCCGCTTACGGACGATATGCGGGAGCCAACATCAGCGTGCTGACAAAATCGGGGAGCAATTCCTTCCACGGCGGCATCTTTGAGTTTTTTCGTAATCGTGTTTTAAATGCGAATGACTTCTTTCTGAATCGAACCGGTCAACCACGGCCGCCGCTCAACCAGAACCAGTTCGGCGCAGACATCGGTGGACCGATCAAGCGAGACAAGCTGCTGTTCTTTGGTTCATACCAGGGTACTCGCCAAATAAACGGAGTGGCCGCAGGTCAAGCCAGGACCGGCTGCACCGTGAGTCTCTCTGAACCGCCCATTACGAATGATCGGTCGGCTGTGGCGTTCGGCAAATTGTTCGGCGGAATGAACGGAGCTCTGGGCGGTGTGGCGATCGCTGCCGATGGGTCAAACATTAATCCCGTAGCGCTCGCCCTGTTGAACTTTAAGCTACCTGGCGGATCATACCTGATTCCAACCCCGCAGACGGTAAATCCCGCACTACCCTTCGCAAGTCAGGGTTTTTCTACGCTCAGCGAGCCGTGTCATTACGATGAGGATCAATTTCTCATCAACGTCGATTATCTGGCGTCCGCCAGGAATTCGCTGTCTCTGCGTTCCCTCTGGACAAACGGCAGCCAGCTAGTGACCTTTCCGGGCAGCGGACTGAATCAGGTTGGGAACCTGCCCGGCTTCCCCAGCACTGTGCAAAGCAAATTCAGAGTCATCTCCGTTGCCGATACCTTTGCATTCACCCCCAGCTGGCTGAATCAGGGGCGTCTCGGTTACGTCCGCACCGTTGGCAACACAACCGCAGAGGCGCCATTTTCTTGGTCCGATTTAGGTGTAGCAGCCGGAACTATGAATCAGGAGAACGAGTTGCCAAACCTGAACGTTTTGGGTTCGATTAGTTTCGCCGCCGGTTTTCCCCGCCGATTCACGCAGGATAGTTTCGTTGTAACCGACGATCTCAGCCACCTTGTCGGCAAACACTCGATTCAGTTAGGAGGCTCGCTTACCCGGCTGCAGGACGATATCGCAATCGCCGGTATCGGTTCATTCATGCAGTTTTTAAGCTGGCCCGACTTCCTGCTCGGCTTAAACGCCACGCAAAACGGCACGGCCCTGTTCAGCAACGTGTACGCATCGATCGATGACTACGGCTTGCTGAATCGCGGGTTTAGAGCCTGGGAGGGCTCGTTGTACGCGCAAGACAGTTACCGCCTCAGCCAATCTCTCACCCTGAGCCTCGGCTTACGTTACGAGCGGCTTGGACAATTCGGAGATCGGCTCGGCAGGAACTCTAGCTTTGACGTCGGCAAAGCGGACGCGAACCCGCCTCTCCAGGGAAGTACGGCGGGCTACCTTGTTGCCTCGAATTTCTCGGGGAACACTCCTCCCGGTGTAATTCGGGCCAACAATACATTTGGCAACAATGCCCAAGGGCAGAACACGCTTGCGCCTCGGCTCAGCTTCGCCTGGCAGCTCTTTCCAAATCGTTCGCAGCTTATCGTTCGAGGCGGGTATGGCTTGTACTATTCGCGTACGACCGGCCAGGCGTTTTTCCAGAACGTTTTTGGGCCGCCATTTTCCATCGCGCACGTTAACGTCGGACCGTCAAATGCGACCGCCACGTTTCAGAATCCGTTTCCTCAACCCTTTCCAACCCCGGACTCGTTTCCATACTTCCCGGCATACTCCCCATCAACTGCAATTACGATAGCTACTGTCTCCCCTGACTTCCGCCCCTCCCGGATTCAGCAATTCGGGCTGAATGTGCAGGATGAACTTCGACCCGGGTTGCTGCTTGAAATCGGATATGTCGGAACCCGGGGGATGTATTTGTCTCGCACGCGCTTTCTCAATCAGGCATTGAGTGCCTCACCGGGTAATCCCATCCGCGGCCAAACGCAGAATACGCTGGCGAATATTCCGCTGCGGGTTCCGATTCTCGGGATTCCACCCACTGCGCTGCAGGAAGGCGAATCCGCAGGAGATTCGTGGTACGACGGGCTGGAGCTCAGCCTTACGAAGCGGTTCAGCCACGGACTCCAGTTCCTCGCCTCTTATACGTTTTCAAAATCTCTGGACACCGACGGAGCAAACATCAACGGCACAGGCGCCGGCAATACCTTCACACGCGGAGATCAGAACCTACCGAATCA
>Ga0126381_100009046_pt1 | contig 11167 bp, 10 predicted proteins | sample PanSoiMetPlot_28_FD_96465 | JGI IMG/M metagenome (GOLD analysis project Ga0126381, IMG submission 96465) | Tropical forest soil microbial communities from Panama - MetaG Plot_28 | ecosystem: Environmental > Terrestrial > Soil > Tropical forest > Bulk soil | place: Panama | collected 2016-02-17 | reverse complement strand
TGGTGATTTGTTCCACCAGCGATTTCAAGCGTCAGAATCGAGATGATCTGGTCGAGTTTTATCGGAGCGTCGGACTCCATGACGGCTGGGTGCTTCTGGCAGGAGACGGGCCGCAAAATGCGCGTAACGACACGGCCGCGTGGCGTGGCGCAATGACACTCGCCGCCATTGCTGCGGTGCATCACAGTTTCCCTGGATCAGACAAGTGGCCGGTCGCGTGTGTAGGGTTTTCCGGTGGCGGGAAAGGTGTTGGTTACGTTGCGCCTCTCCTCGCGAAGAATGGATGTCGCGTCGCCGGCATCTACATCACCGGTGCAAATGAAGACCACCTGACTGATGGATACGCGCGGATCCAGCCCGGAGGGAATTTTCTTGATACGCCAGTTTACATCAGCGCCGGTCACGATGATCGAATTGCAACTGTCGAGCAGCAATACACTGTCGCCGGTTCAGTCAAGCGAACTGGATTCAATCGAATGCGAATCGGGACTTTCCGTGGCGGGCACGAAGTGAATGACGGACAAACTTCGGTCGCTTTGCGCTGGTTCCGCGAGCTGGCGAAATAGGGGCCGAAAAAAGAAACAACCTGGAGGGGCTAGCTCCGCGAGTCCCGCGGATGCCCGCAGCATTTTCGAAGCTTCGTTAGGCGTCCCGGAGCTCCGCCCTCCATAGACCATTACGGTCGCCTCTAGCGTTACGCACGGATAATCGAATCTCGAATTGCAGCCATAAGACCCTGAGGATCGTCGGTACCCAGCGCGAATTTTTTACCATTACGCAAGGTGATCGCGACGGCGTCGAAGCCGGAAACATTGTAGAGCCAGCCGGAGGGGGTTAGATGAATTCCCCAGCCATACCACCAACGAATACGAATCGGTTCGCATCCGACAATCTCCGCAAGCCGCACTTTCTTGCGGATAACGCCGGGTCCAAATGATGCACACAAAGTCTCATCCTCGATCGTAATTTTGAGTCTGTAGAACAGAACGACGCAGACCAGCAGGATAATCGAAGCAATTACTGGCTGCGCGCGATGGCCAATTAATCCGCCGCTAGCAATCAGAATGATGGCGAGAAGGGACCAAATGATTACATGACCGATTTGCGTGTGCTCGTAGCGCGTCACAAAAGTTTGTCGGCATCACTCGCGATCGCTGCCTGTTGAAATTTCTCCAGTGACTTCACCAAATTCCCGGGTAACGGCCGCACCCGATCGAAAATGCGAGCGGTTAGCGGCTTGGCTGTCGTGTAACCGGCCGCAAACATTTCCAAGCGCGCGTCCAGATTGTCGATGTAATGAAGCGCCATCGCCTCCGGCGTTTTCGGCGCGACGGGCGAACCAAATTCCGGTTCGCCATGATGTGCGCCGATAAGGTGCAACAGATGGATCCGCACGTCTTCCGACCCCGGGGTGAGATTTTTCCAGGCCTCGGCGTTTTCGACGCTCAACCTTCTCCACAATGCGTTCACCAATTCGAGTCCGATGGAGATGTGCCCCATCAGTTCGCCCAGCTCGTCATAATTCATCACGAATCCGTTCTCTGGAAGCGCGTTTTCCCAAAGTTTGCCGGAGTCGTGGAAAAGAATTCCGGCGAGTAATAGGTCGAGGTTTAGCTCGGGGTAAAGAGGTGCGACCCCTTTCGCGACGCGCATCATCTGCGCTGTGTGCTCGACCAGTCCGCCGCGCCTGGCGTGATGATAGTTACGCGCGGCCGCGGTGCGCCGGAACCTATCGCCCCATTCTGCGAGAAAGCCTTCGCCTAAAGCCCGCAGCCGTGGATCGGTGATATCGATTACAGTTTCCCTGACAAATTGGAAATCGGTCGCTTGTTTGGCGCGCAAATCCGCAGGGCCTTGGAGTAATTCGTTTTTTTCCTGCTCGGTTAGCGGTCGCACCGTCCACTTGCGAGCGTCGAGTCCGTATTGCGATTGGTAAAAATCCGCGGTGAGCTCGATGAAATCCTGACTGGTTAACGCGCTGCACGTTTTGTACGCGGGATGATCGCTCCAGACGCGCAGTGTCATCCGGTCGCATGCGTCGGCTAACGTAAGCTCACAATACGGCTGCTGTTCGCGAGTGAGCTTTGGCGTCGCGCCTTCTACCTGCACGTGCACGCGTGCAGACGTCGCTCCATTTTGCGTCGCGCGGCGAATTTCCGTGAGCGTTAACAAATTCATCGTGTTGAAATGTATCACATCGGACAAGGCTGGCTGCCTACTGTAGCCGTTGCCCTATCGGCGACGTTCTGTCGTTTATTGCCTTTGCATCGGCTGGCGCCTGGCACCCGCCTTCGCCCGGCTTCGGCGTGGCGAGCAGCGAAGCGGCTACAGCAATTGGCCGTTTCGGCAGATGTACGCTTCAATGCTCCCATGTTTCTGAAACGTCTCGAATGCAGCGCGTGCGGGCTTGAGCACGATCCGTCTCGTCTGCAAAATCTCTGTCGCTCCTGCAATAAGCCACTCTTTACCATCTTTGATCTCGCCGCGGCGAGTCGAACCATGACCCGCGCGACGCTAGTTACGCGAGAGAGGTCGTTGTGGCGTTATCGCGAAGTGTTGCCGTTGCCAGCCGATGTTGGTCCGGTCTCGTTAGGCGAAGGCGGAACGCCGCTATTGCGTGTACGCACGTTCGCCGATGATTTCGAGCTTTGGATCAAAGACGAGTCGCTCAACCCGACACAGAGCTTCAAGGCACGTGGAATGAGCGTGGCCGTTTCGATGGCAAAACATCTCGGCGCGACGAAGCTCGCAGTACCCAGCGCGGGTAATGCGGGTGGCGCGCTTGCTGCCTATGCGGCTCGAGCCGGTGTCGAGGCGCACATTTTCATGCCCCGTGACACACCGCGGGCAAACATTGTCGAATGTCGCGAACTGGGTGCTCACGTCACGCTCATCGACGGATTGATCACAGATTGCGGCGCGGAAATCGCCCGGCGCAAAGGAAACGAAGGATGGTTCGATATGTCCACGCTCAAAGAGCCGTATCGCGTCGAAGGAAAAAAGACGCTCGGTTACGAATTAGCGGAGCAACTCAACTGGCAATTGCCCGATGTCATTCTTTATCCGGCTGGCGGCGGCACTGGTCTCATTGGGATGTGGAAAGCATTCGACGAAATGGAGGCGCTCGGTTGGATCCGGAAAAGCCGGCCGCGTATGTTCGCGGTGCAAGCTGCCGGTTGCGCACCGATCGTCCGCGCGTTCGAAGCCGGAGAAAAAACTGCCGCGGAATTTGAAAACGCACACACGATGGCTTCCGGCTTGCGCGTTCCAAAGGCGGTCGGCGATTTCCTGATGCTGAAAATTCTTCGCGAGTCCGATGGCGGCGCTATTGCAGTTGATGACGAAGAAATGATTCGCGTTACCCGAGAGGTAGGAGCAAACGAGGGTCTGTTTATCTGTCCCGAAGGCGCTGCCTGTTTTGTGGCTTTGAAATTGCTTCGATCCGACCGAAAAATCGCCTCCGGTCAACGCGTGGTGATTTTCAACACAGGCTCGGGAATCAAATATCTTGAAGCGTACGACCGCGTAACAGGCGGGTAACCCAGCCTACGAGCGCTTGCCGGCGAAGATGGAGATGCGTTTTGCGAACGCTTTAGATGGCTCGGCGTAGAAACGCCGTCCGAGTTCCAGCGCATCACGGCGCAATCGTTTGCAGCGTTTGGTAATCAATTTCTGGAGCTTCGCCAGTTCGTCGGCGAGCACTTCATCACCGCTTTCTCTCTCCAAGCGCGCGCGCAGAAACTCCAGATCGTGCTCGCTTCCAAGTAATTCACCGAGGACTTCGGCGTCGTGCGCCATCTCTTCCAGGACCGTTCGGTTCAGTGGCTGTAAAATTCGTAACTCGTACCACACATCTTTTACCCGCTTGCGCCAGGCGTGAAAGTTTTCTGGCTCCGGATTGTCGATTGTTTTAGCGAGCGCGCGCTGGCCGCGCTTGTAAATCTTACATACCGCGTTGCAAATCTGGTTCCAATTGAGGTCGTCCAGCGGCCAGTCCATCAGGCGTGCTTTCACGTTTTCCAATTGCGGAATCGCCTGGCGTTGCCAGCCGGCGAATGCTGCGGAAAAACTTTCTCGTTCGAGCCGCAACAATTCCTCCGTTCGCGGAAATGGTTGCTGGTCGGAATTTTTCGTCGCCTTATCGCGCAGTTGAATAAACGTTTGCAATCGCACCTGCGCATCGCGCAGATCCGATACCAAACGCCCGATGTTGCGCACACAACGATTCTCCTCCGAGTGACAATTTTTTCCCACCGCACCAATCGCCAGCCGCATTGCAGCCCGAAGTTTTTTGAGATGCTTGCGAACTTCGTGCACAGTGACGCCACGTTGTTTGGCGGGGTTTTGGCAACAATGCAAAGCCGAGTCGATTTGCTCGCAAAAGACTCGCTTGAGTCCTTTCGGCAGGGGTTCGCGCAGTTTCAAACGGAAAGCCATTGCGTTTTCTATGTGAGGGCGAGACGGACGTTGCTGTAGCGTTTTTCGCCGGTCACTTCTCGCCCAAACCACCATGGCGGTTCGAATCTGCGGCAACTGGCAGTATCCGGAAATTCCACCTCCGCAACGACAAGACCCGCATGGCGGCCGCGATAAATATCGACCTCAATCCGCAGACCTTCCCATGGAATTTCGTAACGCACTTTTCGCAGTCTTCTCCCAGCCGTACCAGGCCAAAGCGTTGCGAACTGTTTTGGGCTTATCTTTACCTCGCGTTCTTCGCGGTGGCTGCCCCGACCGATTTTGAACGTGAGAGATGTAGCCTTGCCTGTCTTTCGCAGGCGAACCTGTCGACCAGCCGACTCGGTTGCCAGATAACCTTGCTCGATAATGAGGTGTCGCGCCCGCTTGAGGTTATCCGGTAACCATTGGACTAAAAATTTCCGTTCAATTTCTCGGTTGTGTAGAGTTCGGTTGTTCCCAGCCACAAGTTGAACATCGTAAACGCGATATGTTTAGTGTCGAGACTTTCACGCGCCCAGGGTCTGGGCTGTAAATATGCCGTTGTCTATTAACACCTCGCTTCAACGAGGTGCGTGTCGTGCTGAAGAGTACGAAGCGGTTTCCTGCACCGCACTTGCGAGAAACTGCTGAAGCAGTTGTGAAAAATCCAACTGTTAATATCGCACCCAGCAAAGCTGGGTGTTAATGAAACGACGCAACGGGCTAGACCGGTGCGCGCTGAAGAAACTCGCCGAGTGCGCCGGCAGCCGCAAACATCGGCCACGCTGATATCGCCACGATTATGCCAAACAGCAGCGCTTCGATCGCAAATTCCATGGTCCCTTCGCCGGCGAGATAAGATTGCGCCAATTGGCGAAATTTCCGGCGCGTTTCTGATGGCTGTACTTGCGTTCGTCTGATTATCGTTCGCTTCACTGTAATCGCAGTCATAAGTGAGCGTTAGATACACCGGAGGCGTGGTGCGTCAGGTTACGAATTGTTAAGACCCAGTGGCAGATCGGTTACGAATGATGATCTGGGTGATTATTGAAAAGTTAAATGACTGAAAAACGGGAAGTTGTAGGGCATTTGTGTCAAACGCCGAGGCGTCTGTTCAAACAGACACCGATGTTTGCTTTGACCGCATAGAGTCAATCCCCGAAGCTACTGCGCGCCCGTCCGCGGCGTGCGAGTGATAGTCGACCAGCGAGATCATCCCATGATCGTCCTCGACCAGCGCCGTGCAGCTTTCAACCCAGTCACCGCAATTGTAATACGCAACCGTGCCGAACTCCCGGATCGCCGCGCTGTGGATGTGACCACACAACACGGCGTCCACATGGTAACGCTCCGCGTAATGAGCTACAGCGGCTTCGAACTTACCGATGAAGCTTACAGCGTCTTTCACCGTTCGCTTGGCATACGCACTGAGCGACCAATAGCCCAAACCGAAACGTCGCCTCACAAAGTTGATTAGTGGATTGAGCGACAAGAGGAACTGATAGCCAACGTCACCTGCGAAGGCGAGCCACCTCATCCAGCCGGTGCCGGATACCACCACGTCGAGTTCGTGACCATGAATAATCAAGATGCGTTCTCCAGAGGCGGTCACGTGGATTGCGTTCTCCTTGATCTCGATATTCCCGTACGTTCCACAGAAACTGGTCACCAGTTCGTCGTGATTTCCGGGGATGTAAATTACCCGTGTGCCCTTGCGGGCCTTCCGCAGAATTTTTTGGATCACGTCGTTGTGTTGTTGTGGCCAGTAAATTGCGCGCCGCAGCGACCAAATATCAATCAGGTCCCCCACGATGTAGAGTGTGTCGAGGTCGGTCTCGCGCAAAAAGTCCAGCAGCGCAGTAGCGTTGCAGCCGCGAGTGCCCAGGTGCGTGTCGGAAATCCACGCGGCGCGATAACGTTTTAGTCCTGCAACTTGCTGTCGTGATCGGCCGAACGAGAAACGCTGCTGTGCGTTAATAGTTGGTGCGGAATCGCGTCGGGGGAGAGTCAACGCCTGCATGCGTGATCAGACGCGAACGTACGAATCGGCGGGCAAATCGGCAAAACAATTAGCGTTACAATTGTGTGGCAAAACAAACCTGTAGCGGCGGTCTACGACCGCCGATGCGTTGGGACGTAGCAATTTCATTTCCCTACAGTGATATCTTCGAAGGTCAGAGATTAAAATGAGCGGGCGCCCCGGAAACCTGAATCCAAGGCGCCCGCTGCTCGCTTTAACTGCCTTTAACCTAACCTGTGCTTCCAAAGACCCAATCTTCGAGACCGAACCCGACTCACTCGGTGAACGCGTCGACGAGATCGTTCACAGCAGGATCGGCGTCGCGTGTCGACAGTGGCTGGAGATTGAACCGGGATTCCAACAGCTTCAGGATCGAGACGGTTTCGTATTCCCTGTGGTCAACAACGCCCTTTCGCGCCAGAGGCGAGATAATGATAGCAGGAACCCGGACGCCTGTGCCCCAGCCATCGCTGCGAACCGGTGGCGCAACGTGGTCCCAGCGGCCGCCGTGCTCATCATAGGTCACGATGATCGCGCACGTGTCCCAGATATTGCTGTTCCGCACGGCGTTGACGATATCTGCTACATGTTGCTGGCCTGTCACGACGTCGGTGTAGCCTGGATGTTCATTGTCGATGCCTGCAAATTTAATGAACGAGACTGCCGGCAATCTGTTGTGCTGCAGATCGCTTAAGAATTGCGTTTCATCCTGCAAATGCGCGTTCGGTCCTGTCGTCTCGGGATTCAGCGGCGGCGTCGTAGCGTAATTCGCGTTCGGAGCATCGAGAAACGGCGCGTACTTGGTGAAGTAGGCGAATGGCTGATGATGGAACTGGAAAATGATGTTCGGATCGTTTGCCGCTTGCGTGTTGTTTTGGAGCGCAGCGTTCCAACCGCCCGAGTACCATTTCCAGCTGATCCCGGCATCATCCATGCGATTGCCAATTGTAACGACGTAACCAGGCTGCGATGGATCGGTGTTGTTAATCAGCAACCGCAGAGCTGGGTTGGGCGTGCCCGGTGAGAACGGTGCCTTTGCTGGTTGGATCGTGTTAACAGCATATTGACCGTCAATCGTCAGCTGATTGTCGTGCAAAACTTTTGTGGCTGGATCGTAGCTGGATTGCCAGCCCGAAGGAATAGCCGTTGTCCACGGCGGCGATTGTGCCGCAATTAGCCATTGGTGATTGAGAAACGAACCGCCGTAGGCCGAGTGGAAAAAGTTATCGCAGATTGTGTACTGCTGAGCGAGCCTGCCTTCCGGCAGATCCGTTGCGTCCACGTATGAAAGAACGAGGCCGGGGTTGTCGCTCCAGGTCACAAACTTCGCCAGATCGTTTTTCTTTGTCTCGAGCGCGCCGTTATCAATTTGCAATTGCTCAGTGTAGAAACGGTGAACGATGTCTCCAGTCTTCACGTTCGCGTCGATGTAGTTGGTGAAATCGAAGGGAGCCAACGGCAAGCCGACGTTGTGATCGGACCACCACGCCAGGTGACCATCGAGGCTGCTTGGAAAATTCGGATCGGCCACGCCGTTGTTAAGCGGACGCGGCGTCTGATAGATCAAGGAGGTGTAGTTCGTGGTTTTGTCGTACTGCGGCAAGGTATCGAAACCGTGCTGCAGTCCATTCGCTCCCGGGAACGGGCCGTAAAGCGAATCAAAGCTCCAATTCTCCTGGTAGATCACGATAATGTGTCGCAATCGCTGGACAGCGTGCTCGCTTTTTTGTCGCTCGGCGCTTGATCGAGCGGCGAATGTGAATCCGCTGGGCGTGGCAAACATTGCTACAAGCGTCACGACGGCGGCAGCGCGTTTCATAAGATCAATCAATAGTTGTCGATTTTTCATATTTGCTTGGTTTTTCATTTGGTTGGATTGCAGTGTTGGCTCACGCTTGCACGCCATGGTGACAATCAGATGGCGATTGCGAAAAAACGCGGTGACATGTTATTGCCAGCGCTGCGAATTGACCGCTATAACGCGAGCTCTCACTTGCGAGGACTCGGTTAAGCCTCAATGATATAGTTGAGTGAAAAAAATAACTGCTGCATCCACCGTCGCTGTCGCGTTTGCGTTTACCGGATGCGGCTTCTTCGGATCGGGTGAGGCTGTTAAACAAGATCCTGGGCGCACGGTGTATCGAGCTTCGGAAGCTGCCCCGGACGTCCCGGAAACGACAACTGTGCAGGAACAGGTCGCGGGAGAAAAGCGTTCGAAGTTGTTCTAAAGCCTCCACTGAGGACATCTGCCTTAGCCAGGACTTCTGCGGACGCGTCGGACGCTAGAACGATGCTGTCACAGAAACGTAACATTAATTCCATTGCTGGTTTTGTGGCGGTTTCGCATCGTCGCCAGTGTGGAAACCACCGTGCAAGAATTGTCGATTCCGGTTGAAAAAAGCCCGACTGGATACCGGCGACGAACCACCGAATCAGCCATCAGAGCTTTCTTTGGCAGCAATGCGCTCGTTGCGACCGTCGTGCTGGCGTTGATTACCATCTTCCTCTTTCGCGAAGGCTTCGGTTTTTTCGGACAGAATCTGGCGAACTTGCGGCTTTATCGGCAGGCGGGTCTCGAATACGTGGACATCATTCGAGTACAAGCCGAAAAGCAGACGGCTCTGTCGCGTCAACTCGGCGACATCAAGCTTCAACAAGTGCAAGCCGGAGCCGACTCGGCGGCGCTCGAAAAATTCGACGAGTTCGCAAACAAGTTCAGCGACACCGGCGAACAGTTGAACGGATTACTCTCCGACGCGACCGATCAGGCGCAGGCATTGCGTGAAACAATGCTGCGGCTCGGCAGCCATGCTGATGCTTCTGAGATTGAGCGCGAATCGCAGGATGAAGCCGGCGCTGTCGCCGCTACACCGGCTGGAAACGAAACTGAGCAGATGACCATCCTTCGTTCTGCGACGGACAAGTTCGCGCAGATTGCTGATTCGATGACGGCGCAGATAAACCAGCTACTGGTGGCGCCTCGGTCGTTGACCAATGCCAACGCGCGCAAAGCCTTCGCAAGCTGGAGAACCGAAGTCGAAGCGTATCTCAAGCAACTTCCCGCAGTGGTCGAAAAACTTCGTGCGTGGGACCCGAACCAACCAGTGCCGGTGTACCGCGCGATAACCTCGTTTCTATTTGGCACGCAATGGATCACGGCAAGTTTTTGGCAGGATTGGTACGGCATCATTCCGTTGTTTGTGGGTTCGCTGTTGGTCTCGATTGTCGCGCTGTTGATTGCTGTTCCGCTTGGAGTTTGTGGAGCGATCTACGTGAGCGAGGTCGCCTCACCGATTGAGAAGAGCCTGATCAAACCGTACATCGAATTTATTTCTGCGATCCCATCCGTTGTGCTCGGTTTCTTCGGAATTGCAGTCCTCGGCGAAACAATCCGTGCTATTTCACGTATGCCATTTATGAAATGGGTGCCGTTCTTTCCGATCAGCGAGCGGCTGAATGTTTTTACGGCGGGTTGTTTGCTCGCGCTGATGGCGGTCCCCACAATTTTTACTCTCGCTGAAGACGCATTGCGCAATGTGCCTCGAGGGTTCAAGGAAGCTTCCTACGCTTTAGGCGCGAATCGACTGCAGACGATTGTGCGTGTGCTCGTGCCAGCGGCGTTGTCGGGGATTGTATCGGCAGTGTTGCTTGGGCTCGGCCGCGTGATTGGAGAAACAATGGTGGTACTGCTATGCGCCGGAAACCGAATCGCCATTCCCGATTTCACACAGGGACTCGGCGCTTTTTTCCAACCGGTGCACACCATGACGGGAATCATTGCGCAGGAAATGGGGGAGGTCGTTCGTGGCAGTATCCATTATCGTGCGCTGTTCATGGTGGGACTGGTGCTATTTACGATCACTCTCGCCATCAACTACGGCGCGCAGAAGCTCGTCACGCGCTATCGCATGAGCATTGGTTAACATGGTCGCCGCCTCTTCCAATAGCCGGCGCAGCTTTGTCCAAACGTTCATGTTTTGGACGTTTCGTCTCGCTACCTATTTCGTGCTGGCGTGCGCCACTTACATCTTTCTCGATATCGCGATGAAGGGAAGCAAGACGGTCTTCACCAATCACGCGCCGTTCATCAATGTGAAATTTCTCACCGAGCCGCCGCAAACGCTCTACGTCTTCGACTATCAAGGCAGAAAAATGGAGCTAAGCGACCGGGAATTCCGTAAATGGCAGGAAACGCACAAGGAACCCGTTGAAGCCACCAGCGTCGCCTATTCTGCCGGTGGAATCTGGCCGTGTATCGTGGGCACGGCGCTCCTCGTCATCGGGTCGATGATCGTAGCGCTGGTCATAGGAATCAGTGCGGCTATTTATCTCAGCGAATACAGCCGCGACACGCCCTTTATCAGGTTCATTCGTGTCGCCATTTTGAATCTGGCCGGCGTGCCATCGATCGTGTTCGGCCTGTTTGGTTTTGGGCTCTTTGTAATCTTTTTTGGATGGAACGTTTCACTGCTCGCGGGGTGGTTCACGCTGGGACTGATGATCTTGCCCGCGATCATTACCGCGAGCGAAGAATCTTTACGCGCGGTGCCAAAAGGTTTGCGCGAAGGTTCACTGGCGCTTGGTGCGACGAGTTGGCAAACCATCCGTAAGAATGTTCTGCCTTATGCGATGCCGGGCATTGTGACTTCTTCGATTCTCGGCATTGCCCGTGTCGCAGGTGAAACCGCGCCGATCATGTTCACGGCT
>Ga0126381_100009045_pt1 | contig 11168 bp, 12 predicted proteins | sample PanSoiMetPlot_28_FD_96465 | JGI IMG/M metagenome (GOLD analysis project Ga0126381, IMG submission 96465) | Tropical forest soil microbial communities from Panama - MetaG Plot_28 | ecosystem: Environmental > Terrestrial > Soil > Tropical forest > Bulk soil | place: Panama | collected 2016-02-17 | reverse complement strand
TTTGAGCACAACGCTTCCAGCGGCGATCCGTGCGCAGTCCCCAACCTTGATATTGCCGAGGATCTTTGCGCCTGCGCCGATCATCACGCCACGGCCGATCTTGGGATGGCGGTCGCCCTTCTCATTGCCGGTGCCGCCGAGGGTCACGCCGTGCAGCAGCGAGCAATTGTCCCCGATCACGGCGGTCTCACCGATCACGATGCCGCTTGCATGGTCGAACATAATGCCCTTGCCGATCTCGGCAGCCGGGTGAATGTCGACCTGAAGGACGCGGGAGGTGAGGCTTTGCAGATAGAGCGCGAAGTCCCTGCGGCCCGTTTTCCACAGCGCGTGCCCGATGCGATAGGTCTCGAGCGCATGGAAGCCTTTGAAATAGAGCAATGGCTCAATCAAGCGGGCAGTAGCGGGATCCCGCTTGGCCACCGCCATAAGGTCGGCGCGAAACGCATCGCCAAGCGCGGGCTCCGATTCCAATGCCTCCTGGAAGGTCTTGTGCAGGAGGCCTGAATCGAGGGCCGAATGTTGCAACCGGCGCACCACTCGATGGCAAATAGAATCTTCGAGCCGCGAATGGTCGAGTACGGTGGCATAGACGAATCCGGCAAGCGCGGGCTCTTTCGCACTGATCTCTTCGGCTTCGCGCCGCACCTGGCTCCAGACGGGGTCGTAACTCTTGATGTGCGGCTCGGCCGCGAGTGGCTTGGGCATGAACCTCAACTCGTCCGCTTATGGGTCCTTTGGCTTAGCCTAACACGAGCAGGAGCTAAGGGCGCCTCCTTAAAAAGTCGAGCACGCCTTGCTTGAAGCGTACATCCCCTACGGCCTTCATGTGGTTCCGCCGTGAAATGTCGAGGAATTGTGCGCCCGGGATAAGTCTTGCAAGCTCTGCTCCCGAGCCGGCAATGACATCCTCGCTGCCAACCGCCACAAGCACTGGCACGGTTAGTGCCGTGAGTTGCTCGACGGTGATCTTCTCGCGCGGTCCGCGCATGCATGCCGCGAGCGCCTTCAAGTCGCTGCGCGTCTGTTCGGCAAAGGCCCTGAAGCTGCGGGCTGTGTCATTTGCGACATCGTCGATGCGAGGCGCTTCGAGCGCCTTGGCGATGGGACCAGTCCCGACCATGCCACGCACCATGTTAATGCCGAGCCCCGCGAAGATCACGCTTCGCACACGCTCAGGATGCGCCATGGCGAGAAACGCGGCGATGCGCGCGCCCATGGAGTAACCCATTACGTCGGCACGTTCGATCTTTAGATGGTCCAGCAAGCTGCGCGCGTCCTCGGCCATCGTTGGAGCGCCGTAGACGGCAGGGTCATAGAGCTTCTCGCTTTCGCCATGCCCGCGATTGTCATAGGCGATCACGCGCCGACCGGCACCCGTGAGCGTGCTCACCCAGCCTGGGTTGATCCAGTTGGTCGCGACATTGGAGGCAAAGCCGTGGATGAGCAGGATCGGCTCGCCCTGCCCCTCGTCGATATAGGCGACCGTCACGCCGTCTGAGTCGAAGCTTTGTTGTCCCATCTATCGCTTTGCCTTCAGGGTCTCTATGCTCGCCGCCAATTCAACGAAACGCGACCGAACATAACGCGATGACTCAAACGCTCGTGCCCCATTTCGTGAACGACAAGGGCGTCGACCGGATCAGGATCGGCGTCAAGGAATTCCAATGCATGGGGGCGACGCCGCCCTTCGATCATCCTCACGTCTATCTCGATATGGGGCATGAGGCGCAAATCGTATGCCCCTATTGCTCGACGCTGTTCGCCTACGATCCCGCGATCAAGGAGGGGGAGAGCGAGCCTCCGAGCTGCGTCTACGTCGCGACCTCTCCGCCCGGCCCGCCTGCGGCTTGACCACGCTTCATGGCGAAAAGGCAGAAGCAAGTTCTGATCGCCGGCGGGGGCATCGGCGGGCTCGCCGCCGCGATCGCGCTCGGACGCCGCGGGATCAAAAGCATCGTACTCGAGCGTTCGTCATTCACCGAGGACACAGGGGCCGGCATTCAGCTTGGCCCTAACGCCACGCGCATCTTGAAGGAGCTAGGCGTGCTTGACGCGATCAGGCCAGCTTCATTCAGGCCCAACGCGATGTGGCTTTATGACGGACCGTCCGGGCGGCAGCTCCAGTCTCTGCCACTCGTGACACAAGCCGAGAAATATTACGGCGCTCCTTACCTCACTATCCACCGCGCCGACCTTCACGGCGGGCTCCACGCCATCGCCGAAACGCTAAAACCCATCAAACTCAAAGCGAACTTCGATGTGGCGTCGATCCAGACAGAAGGCAATGCTCTCGTTGCGCGATCTGCTGACGGCGCCGAAGCCACAGGGTCTTGCCTGATCGGGGCGGACGGATTGTGGTCGACAGTGCGGAAGCTTCTATTTCCTCACGACCGGCTGCGTTTCACCGGAGCGACGGCTTGGCGCACGCTGTTGGACCGCAATGATCTCCCCCCTCCTTTCGATGCACCCGTCATTGGTCTGTGGTTTGGACCGCGCTCGCATGTCGTCCACTATCCCGTCCGCGACGGTCGCAGCTTGAATCTCGTCGCCATCACCGAGGGCGGAACGGAAGGCCAAGGTTGGAATCGGCCGGCAGACGCTGCAACTCTGCTTTCAAGACTGAGGCCGTTCGCGACGGATCTGCGATCTCTGTTGGAACGGGCGACGGCCTGGCAGCGATGGTCGCTTTATCGCCTCGCGCCGCTCAGGAGCTTCAACGCGGGGCGCGTCGCGCTGATCGGCGACGCCGCGCATCCGGTTCTGCCCTATTTGGCGCAAGGCGCTGCGCTCGCCATCGAGGACGCAGTTTCGCTCGCCCAAAGCCTCGAGGCGTCTTCCGACGATTTGGCCGAGGCCTTCCAGCTCTACGAAAACCCGCGCCGTGCGCGCATCGCCCGAGTGCAAGACCTCTCTCGGCGATATGGCTGGATCTATCACGTGAGAGGACCGATACGACTTGCGCGCAATTTCGTCCTTGGTCGGCGGCACGAAGTCCTGAGAGATTTCGATTGGCTTTACGGGCGCCGCACCTTGGAGCAGTCGGGGTCCGATGCGCACGCAAGTTCCGAGCCCAAGTAAGCGTGGCGCTAGTCGCTCCTATCGAACAAGCTTCTTCGCTTCCTCGAGATGCTGCTTGATGACCGGCAGCACCTTCGCGGCAAAGGCCTTCACCACTTCGTTGTCGCCCTTCTCGGCATATTTCGAGAACAGATTCTCGGCCCTCTCGTGGGCGCTAACTTGCTGCTTGGCGTAAGTCTTGTCGAAATCCTCCGGGTGCGCAGCGATCAAATCCTCGATCATCAGCTGATGCTTGGCGTCGAGCTGTTCCGGCAGATCGACCTTGATGTTTGCCTGCTGCACGATCCCTTTCAGCTCCTCGGTGGTCTGCGAGTGCGCCTCGACCATACGCTGGCCGAACTGCTTCACGGCGTCTGACTTTCCCTTCTCGGCCGCGATCTTGCCGGCCTCAACCTCATACATGTCGCTGATGGTGGCGGTCCGTATGAACTCGGGCGTGCCCGGCGTCCCGCATGTAACAAGTGCAATCGTGGCAAGGACAGCGAGCGCGGCCAGCAAATGATTTCGCATCGGCGATGCTCTAAAACATGCAAGGCGAAAATTGCTTATGAAATTTCGACGCATGCCAAAAAGGCCGGGAACCAGCCAAGGTTCCCGGCCGCGAAAACGCAAGCCCGTCAATCAGTTCAATGCTCAGGATCGCCTCTGCGGCTCGCCTCGTAGAGGAACCACACGCGCCGCTCAGCCTGGTCGATCCATGTTTCGATCAGGCTCGTGGTCGCCACGTCGTTCTCCTCGGCGCAAAGTTCATGCGCCTCGCGCAGGCTCGTGATCAGCGCCTGATTGTCGGACCTAAGCTCCGCCAGCATGTCGAGCGGGTCGACGTAGTCCGCGTCATTGTCGGGAATGCGCTGTAACCGCGCGATATTGCCGATCGAGCGCAGCGTCGTGCCGCCGATCTTGCGCACTCTCTCAGCAATGTCGTCGGTGATGGCGAAGATCTGTTCGCCTTGTTCGTCGAACAGAAGGTGATAGTCGCGGAAATGTGGGCCGCTGACATGCCAATGGAAATTCTTGGTCTTGAGATAGAGCGCGAACACGTCCGCGAGCAGCGCGTTGAGTGCTCCGCTGATGTCGCGGCGGGCGGTGTCGCCAAGATCGGTCGGGGTGGTAAGGGGCGCCTTGTGGCGTTCTTTGACGGTCGTATCCTTGTTCATGGAGAGTTCTCCTGGGCAGCGAACGCGGGGACAACTCGCTTATCCAGCAGCGGGTTGCTAGGGCTTTTTGACGCCGCTCAATTGAAATTGCGGCAAGCGCACTAGAAATAGTGGAAGGCCGCGTGAAAAGCGAGCCGGGCCATGGCCTTGCGACGGAGTTCGAGCATGTTCATTCGATGAATCGATTCAGGGTGAGAAGGGGAGCCGAGCGCGACTTCGAGCAGGTCTGGCTCTCGCGCGAGACGCATCTCGAAAATGTGCCAGGCTTCATCGTGTTCCACCTTCTGAAAGGACCTGAGCGCGACGAGTATGTGCTCTACGCATCGCATTCGCTGTGGCCGTCGGAAAAACATTTCGCAGATTGGACGCGGTCAGAGGCCTTTCGCAAGGCGCATGAAAGCGCCGGCGCCAACAAGCCGCTCTATTTCGGCCATCCCGAGTTCGAGGGCTTCACGGTTTTGCAGGAAGTGAAGGCTGACGCCGCATAGAAGCACGCGGCGGAGTAGGCTGTCTGACTCCAGCTCACCAAGAGCGGGCTGGCGCACGGATTAACTCAAGCCTCACGGTTATAGTCGTAGATCACGCGGCCATAAGGCAAAGTGAGATCGGCGACGAAGTGGTGCGCAATTGTCAGCTTCTTGACCGGCAAGTCTGCGACCGGCGCGTTGACGTGGGGAACGAGGTGCAGGCGCCCTGGCCCTATCCACGATCCCTTCACCACGATGTCGATGAGGTTATACGCTACGAGCTGGCAGATCTCGGGTCTGCCATCGACGCGGCGGAACCAATTGGTGGCGGACGCGGATGGCCGTCCGGCACTTCCCATCAGGTCTCGAAGTCGGGCGCGTAATCAACTCCGACCTCGATTAATGGGCCCGGTGGAGGGGCCGTTTAGGCGGCCTTCTTAGCAACAGCCTGGTCGGCTGGTTTGTACGCATTACGCGCCAGGCTGACACACATCTCAGAGAGCTTTGACAGTTCGGCCATGTGGTTGTCGTAGGCCGTCTTGGCGTATTGAGACTGGATCTCGAACGCCCGCTCAAACGACTTCACGCCGAGAAGCTGCTCCCATGCACGGATGCCGTCGTCGATAGACTTCTTCGAGTAGTCGGTCATCTCGGCAGTAAGGGCTTGGAAGCCCTTGTTCACTTCAGCGAACGAGCGGACGGCCGCGTCAAAGCCTTCCTTGCTGAGCCTCTGATACTCCTCACCGATGTTCTTGAGTTCGTCAGGCATAGGGGGCCTCCCTAGACAATGTTGAAGCAGGTGACACCGCTTGCCAGCCCCTAAGACATATTAGCGCGCAGCACATTGGAAGACACGCGGGAAGACGCCATCCCCAACGAAAGAAGCCCGGCACCACCCGCCGGGCTTCTAACAGTCGGTACGGTGCGGCACGCTGGGGCCCTGGGGGGTGCTTAGGCGCCACTCGCGTTCAACTCTGCTTCAGGGGTGCGGTTCCGGCCGTTTTGCCGTTCTTGCAGGTGAGCCTCTGCAATCTGGGCCTACCCTGCAAGCCGTGCGGATTGACTATCGCGGCTGGTGCGTACCTCCCCTAGCTCCTGGTCACCGGGGACCCCCCTGGCAGGGGGACAGCCGACGGGGCTGGATGCGGTGAGTAGAGCCTCGCACTTCCGCGTCTCACCTGGGTCTCAACTATCAAAGGCGCACTGACTAGCGGGGCCAGCATCCTTGCCTGGTGTGTTGAACTCTTTGAGCCAATAGAAAAGTGATGGTGCGGACGGCGAGAGTCGAACTCGCACGACCCTTGCGGGTCTCAGGATTTTAAGTCCTGTGTGTCTACCAGTTCCACCACGTCCGCATCCGGCCAAAGCTTGGCAGGGGAACGTGTAGAGTTCCCTTAGGCCGGGAAGAAGACCTTCTTGCGCTCTTCAGGCGCGTCCTCTTTTGCCGCCTCTTCGGGTGCCGGCGCAACAGGCTCGGTTTCTGCGACGGTCGCGCTTTCCTCCTCGGGGGGGAGCCTTTCGGCGAGTGTCGCGGGCCGGGATTCCTCCGCCTCATCGCCTGGCGTGACAGCGGCCGTCTCAGCAGCAGCCCCTGCCTCAAGGCTTGCCCTCAGCAATAGGAAGAGAGCGAGCGCATTCAGCACGTGCCAAGCAGCGTGGGTGCCGACCTTCTGATCCTCAATCAGAAACTTGCCACAGAGCGCAAGATCGAGCGAACGGAGCGTAAGCGAAATGGCGAAGATGGCGGCGGCCCATAGCACATATGGCGCGGCGCGGTGGCGCCGCTCCTCGAGGAGGAGCCCGACCACGATCAACGCGCCTAAGGCAGGAAGATAGAACACGCTGCCGTTGAGACAAGTCTTCGCCCCTTGCGCCTCGGGGCCAGGGATGCCAACGCCGCCATCCCAGCATCTCACCTGCGAAGTCGCTCCCATGAGGATGGTGAAGCCGATCACCAGCAGCACCATCCAGCCGGGAGGCACGCCGAGAAAGCGGTTCAGCGCAAATCCCAGATAAACCAGAGTGAACACGGCGATGGGAATGACGTCGAGCAGCTCGCTTTCCTGCGTCGCGAGCAGATGGAAGGCGAAGCTACCGATGCCGATCAGGGCCACCAGGCCAATCAGCAGGAAATGGTCCGAGGTCTGCTGTTCGCGCGGGCGCCATTCGAGGAGTTGAAGCCCCATGAGCGCGGCAAGAATAAAGGCGACATTAGAGACGGCGTTGATGGGCTCTGCGCTGAGCGCCGTGCTCGTGCCGCGCTCGCAATAAAGGAAGACGTGTTCGCCGAATGTCATGGTGCCCATTCCCTTTCAGCCGCCACTCCAGGAAAGAGGCTTCCCTCGCCGGAGGTTCCACCTCCGGTCGTTGTTGCCAGTTACGCTTCCCTGTTATTCGGGAGGCGAAGCGTCGTCAGACGGAGGCGCGCCTTGATCGGGCGCCTCCTCGTCGGGCACTGTGTCCTCTTCCATCGGCACCTCGTCATTGCCTGCATCGGCTGGAAGCCCGAGGCTCTTCTTGCAGGCATCCTCGTAGCCTTCATTGGCAGTCATAAGGTCTTCGAGCGTCGGATAAGCTTGGGCGTCGGCATCGGTGATCTCGTCCTTGTGCATCTTGGTCAGCATGTCGACGTCTTTTTGGGTGAGCTTGTTCTCCTCGACCTTGCCCGCGACGCATTCGCAATAGGCTTTCGGCGTGACTTTGCCGTCGGCGAAGCCAGGCTCGTCGGTGACGTTCTGGTCGGCGCTGCAGGCGTCAAGGAAGGCGGCGGTGTTGAGCTTGGCCGCTGGCGCCGCTGCGGCGGGCTTCGCCGCTACGGCCGCGGCGTGGAAGCACAAAGCGGCGAAGGCCGCGAGCGCGGCAATGCGCAACACGTCAGATTGATTCATGCCTGCCCTCCCAACCGCCTTGATGATTGCGATCTGGCGTAAGCGGTTCTCGCCAAGGGTAAGAAATGACTCGACATTAGGGCAACAGTTGGAGCGGCGCTTTGGGGTGCGGCCGTTCGACCGTCACGCCTTGGGCGGCGAAACCACGTGAATATGCAATTCTTTCAGTTGCTTAGGCGAGACCTCGGAGGGCGCACCCATGAGCAGGTCCTCGGCCTGCTGGTTCATTGGGAACATGACGACTTGGCGCAAATTCTCTTCGCCGCAGAGCAGCATGACCATGCGGTCGATACCAGGCGCGATGCCGCCATGGGGTGGCGCGCCGTATTGCAGCGCGCGCAACATTCCCCCGAAGCGCCGTTCGAGCTCTTCCTTGGAGTAGCCGGCGATAGCGAACGCCTTCTCCATGATCTCAGGCTTGTGATTCCTGATCGCGCCTGACGATAGCTCGACGCCGTTGCAGACCACGTCATATTGGTAGGCGAGGACGTCGAGCGGCTCCTTGGTCTCAAGCGCCTCTAGCCCGCCTTGCGGCATGGAGAAGGGGTTGTGCGAGAAGTCGATCCGCCCCTCCTCCTCGTTCCACTCATACATCGGGAAGTCGACGATCCAGCAGAACTCGAAGCGATCGGTCTGGGTGAGCCCAAGCTCGTTGCCGATTTTGACGCGCGCCTGGCCAGCAAACGGAGCGAACGCCTTCGGCGGTCCCGCCACAAAGAACACGGCATCGCCATCATCGAGCCCGATCTGCTTACGGATCGCCTCGGTCCGGTCAGGGCCGATGTTCTTGGCGATGGGACCTGCGCCCTCGCCTTCGCGAAAGAAGATGTAGCCAAGACCAGGCTGGCCTTCGCTCTGCGCCCAGGCATTCATACGGTCGCAGAACGCGCGGCTGCCACCGCCCTTGACCGGGATCGCCCAGATCCGCGCGTTGACGTCCATGTCGAGCATGCCGGCGAACACCTTGAAGCCAGAGCCCCTCAAATGCTCGGTCACGTCCTCCATCTCGATGGGATTGCGCAGATCAGGCTTGTCAGTGCCGTATTTGCGCATCGCCTCGGCATAAGGAATGCGCGGGAATTTCTGCGTGACCGGCTTGCCGCCGCCAAACTCGTCGAACAACCCACGCAGGATCGGCTCGACGGTATCGAACACATCCTCTTGCGTGACGAAGCTCATCTCGAGGTCAAGCTGGTAGAACTCTCCGGGAGAACGGTCAGCGCGGGCGTCCTCGTCGCGGAAGCAGGGCGCGATCTGGAAATAGCGGTCGAAGCCCGCGATCATGATGAGCTGCTTGAATTGCTGCGGCGCCTGCGGCAGCGCGTAGAACTTGCCGGGATGGATCCGCGACGGCACGAGATAGTCGCGCGCCCCCTCTGGCGAGGACGCGGTGAGGATAGGCGTCTGGAACTCGAAGAAGCCCGCCTCCCGCATGCGGTTGCGCAGCGACCAGATGATCGCTTGCCGCTTCATGATGTTGGCGTGCAGGTGCTCGCGCCGGAGATCGAGGAAGCGGTATTTGAGCCGCGTCTCTTCCGGATAGTCCGGCTCGCCAAATACCGGCAGGGGCAGCTCTTTCGCTTCCGATAAGACCTCAAGGGTCTTGATTCTGACTTCGACCTCCCCGGTCGGCAGGTTGGGGTTGATGGTCTCCTTGGAGCGGGCAACGACCTCGCCGTCGACGCGCACCACCCATTCAGGCTTGAGCGTCTCGGCACGCGTAAAGGCGGGCGACTTCGGATCGGCGACGGCTTGGGTGATGCCGTAGTGATCGCGGAGGTCGATGAAGAGAAGACCGCCATGGTCGCGAACGCGATGTGCCCAGCCTGAGAGGCGGACGGTCTTGCCTACGTCCTGTTTGCGAAGCTCGCCGCAGGTGTGGGTGCGATAGTCGTGCATAGCGGGGGATGGCCTCGGGGATTGGTCGAGGCAGGGGTTTTGTAAGTGCGCGGGAACAGCGCATGGGATGGCGTCCCTGTCAAGGCGGCCGCATGAGTCACACCCCCTGGAACGATGGCTTGGCACATCGGTTTCGCTCTTAGACCCAAACCGTTGGGAGAAACGCCATGTCAAAGCTCCATACCGGCGCACTCACGGCCGCCGCTGTCGCAACCTTGTTGTTCGGCTCCGGCTTCGATCAGGCCTGCGCCGCCGCCGGCACCGACACACAACAGCAGGCTGCACCACAAAGCAAAGATGCCCCAGGCGCAGACGACAACCGTCAGGCGCTTCTGGCACAGCAGGACGGAGTGATCAAGCCGCCCCCGACCGGCGACGAGAGCATCCACACTGAAGTCCCCAATCCCAATGCCGGGCCTCGCGATGAGATTTCCCCGCCGCCCCAAATGCCCGGCGGCGAGAACGCAGAACCGAAATAGGTGCGGAAGAGAACGAAGCGAGTCTGTCCGCGTTTCAGCGTTCGGCACCAACGAGGGAGAACAAGATGCCAGACCTGCCCCCGGTCAAGAGCAACTGCCCTCGCCGCTTGGGCTTTCGCCGGGCTCATCACGCTCTGTTCTATTGTGTCGTCGCTTGTGCATGGAGTGGCGAGCTTCGAACAGGCTAAAGCCTCGCTTCACGGCGTGATGGCTGCGACCACGCCTCGCTAGCCGGATAACACTCTCGTCTTGCGTACAGAATTCGATTCCAAGCCGGCGTATTCCGCGGGCATGACCGATCGACGCCCTATCGCGTTGACGCTGCTCACGATTGGCAGCGCGCTTAGGACAAACCGGACGCAAAACCAAAGCTCTTACGCTTAGCGCCCCTTGGCCTCTCGCGCACGCTTGGGCTATATCCGCCCCCATGAAGCTAATCTCCCGCAACGACGAACTCGCGGAAGCTTGCGTCAAACTCGGCCACGCCCCCTTCGTCGCGGTTGATACCGAGTTCATGCGCGAGCAAACCTTCTGGCCGCGGCTCTGCCTGATCCAGATGGCGGCGAACGGCAGCGAAGTGCTAATCGACAGCTTGGCGCCTGGCCTCAACCTCACCCCTTTGTTCGAGCTGATGGTTAGTGAGCGGGTGCTAAAGGTCTTTCACTCGGCGCGGCAAGATATTGAAATCGTGCACCATTTGGCGGGCGTGATACCGCACCCGATCTTCGATACCCAGGTCGCCGCCATGGTGTGCGGCTTCGGCGAAGCGGTGAGCTACTCGATGCTGGTAAAACGGCTGCTTAACCGCAACCTGGATAAGACCTCGCGCTTCACCGATTGGAGCCGCCGCCCCCTATCGGAGCGCCAGCTCACTTACGCGCTTGGCGACGTCCTGCATCTTCGCGACCTTTATCCGAAGCTCAGGGCCCAGCTCGACAAATCCGAGCGTGCAAGCTGGCTCAATGAAGAGATGGCGGTGCTGACCGACCCTGAAACTTACGAGCTTCAGCCTGAGCAGGCGTGGAAGCGGCTCAAGATGCGCGTCAAAACCCCGAAGTCGCTCGCCGTGCTCATGGAGCTTGCCTCCTGGCGCGAGCGCGAGGCGCAGTCGCAAGATGTGCCGCGAGCTCGCATCCTCAAGGACGAGGCGCTTTACGATATCGCGAGCCAAGCGCCGCAGACCGTGGAGGATCTCGG
>Ga0126381_100009044_pt1 | contig 11169 bp, 9 predicted proteins | sample PanSoiMetPlot_28_FD_96465 | JGI IMG/M metagenome (GOLD analysis project Ga0126381, IMG submission 96465) | Tropical forest soil microbial communities from Panama - MetaG Plot_28 | ecosystem: Environmental > Terrestrial > Soil > Tropical forest > Bulk soil | place: Panama | collected 2016-02-17 | reverse complement strand
GGCGCATTCCGGACGCGACTTCGCGATATACAAGCGCGCAGCGGCTGTGCTTGAGGAGACCTGGATAAATCATCGTGAGCATCCCGGTCTCCTCCATTACCTCATCCATAGTTACGACGACCCGGCCCACGCTCCGCTCGGACTTCGCGCGGCGCGGCTCTACGGGAAGGTCGCACCTGAGGCGGCCCACGCCCAGCACATGACATCACATATCTTTCTCGCCCTCGGCATGTGGCCGGCTGTGGTCGATGCCAACATCGCCGCGATCGCGGACGCGGATCGCGCACGCCAGGAAAGCGGCGAGGCTCCGTATCGATGCGGGCACTATCCGAGTTGGCTCGGATACGCATACCTTCAACTTGGGCAGATGGACAAGGCCAAAGACGCGCTCCAGGCATGCCGGACATCGATGGAGACAAACACGGCGATCGAGCACCCCAGCCTGTCGATGGACCCAGACCACAGCGCCACCGGCTCATTCGCCAATATGCGTCTCCGCTACCTGCTAGACACGAGCGACTGGAGCGGAGAGGTCGCAGCGTGGCGGTTGCCGGGAACGGCGGGGGCGGGCGCACGCCTCGACTTTGCGTTCGCCAGCGCCGTCGGTGAGATCGCACAGCGACACGCCGCCGCAGCGAACGAGGCTCTGCATGAGCTCGATGCTGTCGCTCGCGAAGTTGTTGAGATCGAAACCAGGAGGGGCGATCCCGACCCGACCTATCGGATCCGGCCGCAGATCTTGGTGCTCGAGGCCCGCGGGCTGTTGTCCGAGCGGGAGAAGGATCTGGCCCGCGCGGAGAAGCTGCTGCGCGAGGCCGTGATGCTGGAGGACAAGCTCCCTATCGCCTTCGGCCCGCCCGCGATTGACAAGCCCACTCACGAGTTGCTGGGAGAATTCCTGCTCCGCCGCGGCCGGGCGGTTGAGGCGCGCGAGGAATTCGAGAAGGCCCTCGCCCGGACCCCAGGTCGGCGACCTGCTGAACGGGGACTCGAGGCCTCAGCTGCAGGGGACTGAGTCTGTCAAGCATGGCGCAAGCTCGGCGGCATCCGCGCAGCGGTCTCGCCTGGAAGGGCCCTCTAGCCCGAGTCGATTGGACTTAGGGCCGATTTCGCTCTCCTACAGTCGGAAGTAACGTGGGGTGGGGTGGCGTTTAATTCACTTCAGCGATGCGCATGTCACGCCGTCGGATATCGCGAGTCTGGTCACTTCCCCCGAAGTCATGTTGGTCTACTCGTTTTGGCTGTCGCGCTGGACTTCGTCAACGACGGCGCCGCCCCACCGCGCTCGACCCGGCCCCACGCGACGTCTCCGCGGGGCACGGATCGGTAAGCGTGAGCACCAATAGAACCTGCCACTACTGAGGAGAGGGCTATGGACAAGATGCTGGCAGTCGTGTTCAACGATGAGAAGGCAGCTTACGAGGGCACGCGGGCCCTTGCGGAACTAAATGCCCAGGGAAGCATCGAGGTGGATGCCCTGGCCGTGATCAAAAAGAACGCCGACGGAACGATGTCTACCAAGCAGGTGGATGGCGATTTCCCCATTAGAACATTCGCAGGCACCGCTATTGGCGCCGTGCTCGGAGTCCTGGCTGGACCCGTTGGTGTAGCAGCTGGCGGCGCCGCGGGTGCGTGGGCGGGAATGATCGGGGACTTGTACGCGGCCGGCGTCGATGACGACTTCGTGTCGGACGTGTCAATCGCACTGACTCCTGGCAAGTGTGCGGTGGTTGCAGAGGTGGACGAGGAATGGGTAACCCCAATCGATACGACAATGGAGGCGCTTGGCGGAGTCGTATACCGAACACCCAGGTCCACCGCGGAGGAAGATCAATGGAAACGCGAGACGGCGGCGGCCAAGGCGCAACTTGAGCAGCTCAAAACCGAGCACGCGCAGGCACGTGCCGACCGCAAGGCGAAACTCCAAGCGCAGATTGACTCGCTGAGCAAGCGGGTCAATGCGAAGCTCGAGCGCGCGAAGGCTCGATCCCAGCAGAACTCCCGCGACCTCCAAGCGAGGGTACAGGCGCTGCAGCAGCGGGCGGACAAAGAGAAGGGCGATACCAAAGCAGCCTTTGAGGCCCGGATAGCTAAGTTGCGCGCCGACTATCAGAATCGTGTGCATACCTGAGGTGTATCAATTCTGAGTGGAGTGCGAGCATTTAGCGGCGCGCCGCGCGTGCCCCAAGTGGCTGCCGGCGCGCCCGATTTGCTGGGAACGATCGCGGTTCGGACTGCCAGAGTCCGACCAAACATTTCACGCGCCGAGCATGCGTGTTCGCTCCGATGGCTGCATACTAGTGGCTGCTCCTGCTGACCCGCGATGGGAGAAAGCGGTGATAACACGGCGCATCCTGTGTACTGGCATCGCGAGTGTCTCACTGTCGACTGTACTTGTCTCAGCGGCGGGCGCCGCGGCGGGACAGCCTGCCGACCAGCAGCTGCAACAGGAGCAACAGCTCGGCACGGAGACCTTCAACGAGCTCAAAGCGAAGCGTGAAATCATTGACTCGTCACCGCTGTACGAGCCGCTCAAGCCGCTGGCCAGCGACATCGCCCACGCTGCGCAATCACGCTACGGTCTGCCGATCAAGTTCTATCTGGTCCACGAACCGCAACCGAATGCGTTTGCGACGCCGGGCGGCAATGTCTACGTGGTGGACGAGCTGCTCTATTTCGTGAAGAACGACGAGGAACTGGCCGGTACCATCTGTCACGAGCTCGCCCACACCATCCATCACGATTCCATGGAGTTGGCGGAGAAACAGAAGAAGATCATTGAGCGGGAGCTCGGTGCGGCAGTCGTTCTGGGACCAACCGCCAGACATGCTTTGGTCATTGCGCTGCTCGGGAAACTGCACTCCCTCAGCTATTCACGGGACGTGGAGGCGCGGGCGGATCTCACCGGCTCCGACATCTGCGCCGCGGCCGGCCATAATCCCTGGGGGCTCGTCTGGTTGTTTACCGAATTCAAGAATGCGCGTCCGGGGGAAATGCCCTCGCTGCTGTCGGATCATCCGGATGACCAGCAGCGCATCAACGCCCTGACGCAGCACTTTGCAGCGAATCCTGACGTATTTGGGCGCTTCAGTCAGGATCCGAAGTCGGCAACTCCGTTCGTCGTTCAGAAAAATGCCCCGGTTGTGTTCCTGCGCTGATGGGGCGCGGTGCTTTTTACCCGACAGATAACCGGTGGATCTTCGGGGAGCTTGCGCTCTCAAGTGCCTGCTTTCGGAGAGTGAGGCTCGTTGGATCCGAGACGAGCATCGTGAGGGCAGCGTGAAGGTCAGAACTCGTCACAGGGATGCGCTGTACCCGCCTGTCGAACCCTACCGCACCGGATATCTACGCGTCGACGCCGGGCATCGCATCTATTTTGAGGAAAGCGGCGATCCGAAGGGCCAGCCCGTAGTACTGCTGCACGGTGGCCCGGGCGCTGGCACCGAGCCCAGGATGCGACGCTTCTTCAGCCCCAATAAATATCGCATCGTGCTCTTTGACCAGCGCGGTTGCGGTCGAAGTCGGCCACACGGGAGTTTGATAGCCAATACCACTTGGCACTTGGTCAGCGACATCGAGGCTCTACGCGCGCGCTTGACGATTGAGCGGTGGCTCGTGTTCGGCGGATCATGGGGATCAACGCTCGCCCTTGCCTACGCCCAGAGCCACCCGGACCGTGTCACTGGACTGGTTCTCAGGGGAATCTTCCTGGCGCGACGCTCCGAGATCGACTGGTTTTACCAGAACCCGCACGGAGCAGCTTCCCTTTACCCTGACCAATGGGAGACGCTCGTCAGCCCCATACCGAGGGCCGAGCGTGGCCGCATGATTCGTGCGTACTACAAGCGACTCACGAGCCCGAACAGGAAAACTGTGCTTCGCGCTGCACGAGCATGGTCCGTTTGGGAAGGCGCGACGAGTTATTTACGAACCAACCCTGGCGAGATCGCGCAGCGCAACCACGCTCGCCAAGCGACCGCTGAGGCACGCATCGGGTGCCACTATTTTCTGCACAAAGGGTTTTTTCGCAGAGACGGGCAACTTCTCCAGGATGTGGTACGCATCCGAAAAATTCCTGGGGTCATCGTCCAGGGTCGCTACGATGTGGTCTGTCCAATGCGCAGCGCCTGGGACCTCCATGCCGCTTGGCCTGAGGCGGAGCTAAAGGTGGTAGATGACGCTGGCCACTCCGCCTTCGAGCCTGGTATCACACGGGAGCTCGTGCGAGCGACGGATCGATTCAGTTAGCAGCAGGCGGCTCGCTGGCCAGAGCCGTCCGATTGCACCGGGAGGGCGATGTTGACGCTACGATTTGCGGCCGTTGAACGGCAGTCCCCGTTCGTATAAATAGTCGTATTGATAGTGGCGCGAAATTCAGGAGCGGGGAGTCACTTTCTGAAAACAAGGCGAGGAAGTACGCATCCACAACTTCAATTGGATTTGAAGTTCGATCCACCCGAGCAGTCGAAATACTCGATCCCTCGCCCTGTTGCCGCAGTGCCACGTGCTGGCGGTTCGGTGAAAAGCGAAGCTCTTCCTGCAAGCCGTGCGCTGCGGCCGCTGCGAGGCACGGTGGACACCGAGTTCCGGCAAGTGCTGAAGGCACGCGGTGAGCGGCGCGATCCGCAGCGCCGGCGGGTTTATGCCTGGGAGCAGGAAACAGTGGGGCACCTGGACCATGAGCCGCTGTTGGGAGAGACGACGGATCGCAAAATCACTCAGCACGGCGCCCGTCAGGCAGCGCTCGTCTACCTCACTCACCTTTGGACGACCTACGCCAAGCGCTTTGGGCCGTACTATTGGGGCGTTCCCTATCTCAGGGTGGGATTTGCCACGGCGCGCGGAAGAATCCGGCCGCGGCGGCGCGCTGGCTACGGCGCCTATGCCGTGCCGCTGCGCCATGAGATCTACTGCAGACTCGGCAGCTTGAGGCGAACGACTTTCGTGCACGAGGTGTGCCATCTTTTTGCGTGGGGAGAAGGTCACGGCCCGGCCTTCTGCGCGACGCTGATTCGGGTGTGGGAGGAGGAGTTTGGGATCGACCGGGGGAGGGCTCTGTCCCTTGCCGCGCGCCAACGGGTCACGGTCGACCTCGCGATACTTGGCACATAGGTGCTTCCTGGACAGTGAGCGACACAACGCTTTCTGGGTAGAGATGTCCGGAAAGCGCAACCCCTACCCAGGCAAGCTGGGTGTCGTGGAAGAAGGCGCGCTGGCAGACCCGTGGTCCAGGGTGATGAGAGTAAAGCACAGGCCGAATGTCCGGTGCGCATCGACCATGTTTTGCGTGGCGCTCCGGGGGGTGAGGAGTGGGTTGTCATCGGGCAATTTGTCTTCACTCTGGAAAGACGAGACGGAACGTGGCGAATTGAGCGGCTGGTCCTCGATGTGCAATCGCAGGAAGGCAACGCCAATCTCCTTCTGCAGGCGTTTGTTCCAGCGAGCAGGCGATTGCGCTGTGAGGATTGTTCCGTGGGCAAAGAAGCGCAACCGGGGTCAACCGCCGTCGACCATCTCGACCGAGCTCAAACCGCGGAGGTAGGCCCATTCGTGGCGGAAGGCAACCTGGCGTGATATGCACTCGGGCTCGCAAGGTGGCGGAGGTTGGGCTCAACACGCACCGTTGTGTTCGAGTCGCTGGAGCATTCATGCCAACTCGATCTGCTGACGGTTTGCGAGGCAATTGAATGGGCATTACACCTCTGGAATTATTCGATACCTCGATTGCGCAGCTACAGACGCTTGTGGCCTTTCTGACCGAGCAACTCGAGCATAAGGAATTCGTTACGGTGGAAACGTGCGCCTGTGAGGAAATTGCACGATCGCTCTGCAGACTGATTCGGGCGCATCAGGCAGATCGGATTGCGAACGTTTCCTCAGGACTCCGGTCAAGAGCGATAACAGATCATCGCGGACGGCGTCGGAACTGAAGGCTCGAGCGCCGATGGGTCTGTGCGGACCGGATGACCCGCGGCTCATCCTGCGCAGCGGCCACAGATCATCACAAGTGAATCCCAGGCTCGGTCGATGAGGGCATCGTCGAAAAGAAATGAGAACCGTTCGCTCAGCTGCCCTACGGCGGTGGTCGAAGCCCCAATTGAAGTGGTCTGGGACCTTCTCAGCCACCCTGAAGGCTGGGGCGGTTTCTACGATATGAGAATTCTTTCAGTCGAACCCCCGGGTCGAGCTGCCGTAGGCCAACGGATCATCGCCGAAACCGGTCCGGTCTTCCTCCATCTGAAAGTGTTACTCGAGTTTGTTGCGATCCATGAAGGCAATCACAGGATCGGGGTACGGGTTCGTTTGCCATTTGGCATTTGTGTTCTTGAAGACATGGAATGTCGTCAAATAAGTGTGGACAAGTGTCGCGTGAACTACCATTGCAACTTCAGCTTTCCTGATGGCTGGCGGGGAAAAGCCCTGAGCCTGCTGATGCGGCGTGAGCTGCAGACTGGCCCTGCGGATTCTTTGATGCGCCTCAAGATCGCAGCAGAGCGCCGTTTGTCAGACGACACGAACTAAACTGTGTGTCCGCTTCGGCTGCGGCAGCTGTGTCCGGCATTGGCGCAATGGGGCCGTTGCCGTCTTGCACGTAGCCATGCATGGGTCAGAACCAAAACCGGGCATTGTTTAGTCTTGATTGGAAGTCTCATGATCAACGCGGATGCTTCGAAGCACGCCAATCTGCATATGAATGAAGCGGACAAATCAACGGCAAACCGCTCACCGGGAATCACAGGCACGATCAGCCACGAAAGCACGGGGCACCCGCGATACAAGCGCCCGGTGCGCCGTCTACGCCACCAATGGCAGCAGCCAGCACTTTTTATCGGTCTGCTTCTTCCGTTGTCTCTCGCTGCGAACGCGGCACAGGATTTCTCTGAGGTCCATATCGGAGCTTTCGACGCGGACGCGTGGAACGGAATCGTGTTCGAGTCCAAAGCATATGGACAAGGCGTGCCTTTTGCTATTCGCATCGGCTCGAAGACCGATACCTTTCTCGACGGAAACCGCATCTTTGATGCGGTCAGTGTGGTTGGACCTCACGCGCCAGACGGATCCTACTCATTGCTGGGTTGGCGACACCGTCCCCGCGCGGCAACCATCACCCTTGAATGGTCCCGTATTGATGAGACAACAGTGGTGGGAAGACTCAAGGCTCCGCAAGATGTGCAGCTGGTACTGGAGGCCTATAGTCCTGAGCCCGGCGGTTTTTCGGAGACATATCGCGTGGTCTCAGAAAAGGGTCAGATCAACGGGGAGCATTTCATGGACGGGGTCTTCAGCCAGGCTGCCCACTTCGTTGTGGCTGTTGATCGCCCCGTGGTCGGCGCGGGACTATTTCCCGAAGTAAACCAGCTGCGAAAAGTGATGGATGCCGGCCAATTAGCAAGCCCCTCGAAGGAGAAGAAGGCGGTAGTTGGCGCTCAGTCAGGATTTGACAGCCATCAGTCGCATGGCGCGGCGGGTCTGCAATTTGTGGCGTCAGGGAATTCTGGCGCTCATTTCGTGGCCAAGATCGGCTGGGATCCTGTTGCAATGTCGCAGTACGCCCATCAGCTGCTGACGTCAGGGCAGATCGACTCGATTCTCGAGCGGAAGGCGGAGTCTTATGCGGGGCGTCGACCCCACATTACCGGGCTATTTGCAGGCTCGCCAGAAGCAATCGGCAATTCCATGTTCTGGAACAGCTTGTATGTGCCTTCCCTCGGCTTAGAGTTTCCCAGTATCAGTCGCAATTGGGCCCATGGCTTTGGTGGATGGGTAGTTGGTGAATGGGACTGCTTTTTTGGCTCGCTTCTGACCAGTCTCGAGGATCCCCTACAAACATCGGCTGGCGTGCGGGCAATTCTCCTGGCTCAGTCTCCGAACGGGGTTGTCCCCAATGTCGATGCCGCTAACGGCACGAGTCCAGATCGATCACAGCCGCCGGTCGGCTCCTACATCGTATTGAAGAACTATGAGCGAAGCCCCGACATTGAGCAGTTGCGATGGGCGTACCCGAGACTGAAGAAATGGCACGAATGGTGGCTGGCGAATCGCGGCGATGGACAACCTTGGAGAGATGGAAACCATAACGGCTTGCTCGAGTGGGGCAGTGACCGGGGCGCGACATTTTCCGTGGGTGGGCGCGGCTTTCTCGTCCAGGCCAAATGGGAGAGCGGGATGGACGACAGCCCGATGTACGACGACGTCGCCTACAATCCCAAGACCTACACAATGGAGCTCGACGATGTTGGCCTCACCTCTTTGTATGCCCTGGATGCCGAATGTTTGGCCAAAATCGCCGCCATTCTCGGCCATGAGGATGACAGCCGACGCTTGGTCGCTGAGTACGACAGAGTTAAGAGCCAGGTGCGCAAGCTCCTTTGGAACGAGCAGGACGGCATTTTTGAGAACCGCTATTGGGACGGCCGTTTTTCGCAGAGACTGTCACCCACGAACTTTTATCCGCTGCTCGCGGGTATCGCGACACCCGAACAGGCAAAGCGTATGGTGCGTGAACATTTACTCAATTCTGAGGAGTTCTGGGGCAAGTACGTCATTCCAACGATTTCTCGGAACGACCCGGCGTTTCAGGATCAATACTATTGGCGAGGCGACATCTGGGGACCTACAAACTACCTCGTCTATCAGGGAATCAATCGCTACGGCGAAGACGAGGTAGCGCTGGAGTTTTCCCAGAAGAGCTATGAGCTGTTCATGCAGGACTGGCAAGCGCATCAGCGAACCAACGAGCAATACTATGCATGGGGAGGGAGCGCAGGAGGAGACGCCCACTACACGTGGGGCGCCCTCTTGTGCCTCATTGGGATGGAACAGTTCATCGACGAAAATCCCTGGGACGGGCTTCGCTTTGGCGCACTACAACCCCGGCTTGAAGGTCAGTTATTCGGTGTCATGTGGAAGCAGCATCGCTATGATGTGACGATCGGCCCCGCTCTCACGTCGGTCAAGCGCGACGGACAAACCCGCTTCGACGCTGATGCCGGTGTAGTTGTACGAAACTACAGTCTTACAGCAGATGGTCTGTCTTTCTCGCTAAAGACGGCTCGCGTGACCCGCGTAACGACCATGGAAACGAGATCGGTTGCCGTTTCATTAATGGTTGATGGCGGTCCCGCGCGCCAGCTTCCCGTACAGGACGGAGCTGTTACATTTACAGTTCCCGCCGGCAGCCACAGCGTTTCGGAAACGTGGGGTGGTCGGCTCTGAGGTCGGATCCTGTTTTGCCAACCATCAAGGATTGCGCACTCTCTGGCTTGCTTTGGGCGGTAGAGGCAAGGGCGGAGACGAATCATGATTCATGACCTTTCTGTTGAACATCAGCCCGTCAGTTCGCTCTTTCCGGCGTTGAATGATCGAACGATGGCGGAGTACGAACTGCACCCCAAGCAGGTAGACTTCTTTCACGAATATGGTTACTTGCGCGCAGTCCGCGTTCTCTCGGATGAGCAGGTAGAGGGGCTCCGAGAGGAACTGACCCGGCTGCTGGACGCGTCACCAGCAGAGCGGGGATTGTTTTACGAATACAACTCTAACGAGTCAACCGATCCCAATCATGTGTTGTTCCATGCGCTCGGCGCCTGGCGCATCGCGCCAGGTTTTCACGACCTGCTCTGGCACCCCGGAATCACCGTTCCGGCGGCGCAGCTGTTAGGCGGCTCCGTTCGCTTTTGGCACGACCAGCTGTTCTGCAAACCCGCTCGTCATGGCGGGGTCGTTGCCTGGCACCAGGATTACTCCTACTGGACCCGAACTCAGCCGCTTGCTCACCTGACTTGCTGGATTGGTCTCGATGATTCGAATCGCGAAAACGGCTGCTTGCATTACATCGCTGGAAGCCATCACTGGCCGGATCTGCCCATCACCGGACTGGCGGGAGATATGACCGCTATCAATGCGGTTCTGGACGAGGAACAGCGAGTTGAGTTTCAACACCCCGTCGCGGTTGAACTTAAGAGAGGCGAAGCTTCGTTCCATCATCCACGTCTGGTGCATGGGTCATTCGCAAATCACTCTGATCATGCGCGCCGCGCGACGGTAATCAACGTGATGAAAGACGGCGTGCGCTCTGCGAGCAATGCCCCTCTGCTTAACGGCGTACCGGCGATCCCAGCGGGCAAGAAGATCGAAGGGCGCTTCTTCCCGCTGCTATATGCCCCCCGCTCGCCGCCGCTCGGCAGGAGTCGGCTACGCAGGTGAAAGCGTCGTCAGGACGCGGCTCGTGAAATTCGGCGCCAAGCTACCGAATCGGACCTTGACGACAGGACAGCGGGAGCTGAGTTGGCTTAAGACCTTCACCACTGGTGCATTTCCAGACAATTCGCCCGCGGGAATCTGACGGCACAAAGATTAGATCGCCGTGCTTCGTCTTCACGGTGAGCGCCATACCCTTCGGATCCAGCGACAGGGGTGAGCCGTCCGGTAGCTGCGCCTCGATGCCAGCCGTCTCCAGGGTATCGGGGATTTTGTGGGTCGACAGGTAGTATGCGGCAAGCTTCTCCTGCATCGGTGCAGCCTCGAGTGTCACCGTGGCGAGCTTCGCTCTGATTGTGTAGTCCTGGTACGCCGGAATTGCGACGGCAGCGAGCACTCCCACGATGTATACCATGATGAGAAATGAGAAACCGCCACCCAAACGGCCACCAAAGGGAACGAAAATCGCCAAAACGTAAGCCAACGGGTTGCGCCCGGGTGCCATCGTTCGTTCGGTGGTCATCCGTGCCGCGCGCTTGGTCAACCACGGATATCCTGATATCAATTCATGGAAGGACATCCAGAAGCCGCCAGAATGTTCGCTCTGGCGAACGTACGTCGCCAGGTTGAGATTTCTCCATCGCGCCCGACCCGCAGCGAGGACACTGAGTGCTTGAGCCGCGGTTGTTCCTGAGCCGCTACAAGCGAGCCCGTGCCGGTCACAGGTGCTTTCCCGTGCGCGGGAATAGGCAGCACCCAGCAGCGGAAGCCAGAGGACCGGCCAGCGGACCAGCGCCTTGCTGATATGTTTCATCCGCAGGTGCCCAAGCTCGTGCCCGATGTAAAAACGTAGGCCTTCGGCATTGCCCTGCATGGCATCGACGACGTCCGAAGTCAACACTACGTACCGATCGCGGAGGAACTTCGTCGCGAACGCGTTGAGCACACCGTTGCCATTCAGAATGTACG
>Ga0126381_100009043_pt1 | contig 11169 bp, 13 predicted proteins | sample PanSoiMetPlot_28_FD_96465 | JGI IMG/M metagenome (GOLD analysis project Ga0126381, IMG submission 96465) | Tropical forest soil microbial communities from Panama - MetaG Plot_28 | ecosystem: Environmental > Terrestrial > Soil > Tropical forest > Bulk soil | place: Panama | collected 2016-02-17 | reverse complement strand
TTAATCTCGACCGCGGCTACTGCCAGCGGCAATAAGTCCCGGTCAGGATGCGCCAGCAGAACAATCGCCTCCTGCGGATGGTTGACGAACCCATCCGCCAGGCAGGGCCAGTCGTTGTTGATCAAGGCGATATAGTTTTTGCCTGGGATATCTTTCGCCGTGACAATGGTGAATTCCTCCCACGGAATTCCCGGACCGAATTCGACACTGAGCACCCGCCCGCGTGGAATCGCGCTGCGCACGGTGGCACCGAAGATCATTCCTGGCAGCGACAAATCGTCGATGTAGCGCGCTGAACCAAGCACTTTCGCAAGTCCTTCCTTGCGAAAGACCGGCTTACCGACAATGCGCTCGCTCTGCAAATCCTTGCCCCTCTGCGCTACATATCGAGAGTCGACTGAACCAATGTCAAGCCTGCCGAGCACCCGGATTTTAGCCCGTAGTCTCGACTGAGTGGCTTCAAAGAAAATTGACTCATCATACTACGGAGCCCTCAAACTTCCGCTCCAAAAGGCGCATCGACGAACTTCCCCTCGCGGAAAACTGCCCGGCCTCTCAGAAACGTGGCCAACACCTTTCCTTGCACCCGCACTCCCACATAAGGAGATATACGGTGTCGTGTGTGCAGCATATCCCGACTGATTTCCGCCTCCACTTCAGGATCAAAGATTGTCAGATCGGCATCGTAGCCGCCTCCAATCCTGCCCTTGCGGCTACCCAGTTGTGCTAGCTCCGCCGGCTTCTCCGCCATCAAGCGGGCTAGGTCGGTCAAACCGAGGCCATGCGTACACATACCGCTCCACATCACCGGCAGGGCAACAGACAGGCTCGCAACGCCTCCCCACGCGTGATCGAAGCGGCCCTTTTCCTGGTCCTTCAACTCCGGTGTACACGGAGAGTGATCCGTAGCTACCAGGTCAATGTCTCTGTCTCTCAAGGCTTCCCACAGCTTCTCCCGGTTTCCTCTGTTGCGGATCGGTGGGGCGCACTTATGCAAGGTGCTGCCGTCCCGGATCTCTTCTGCGGCAAAATGCAGATAATGCGGGCAGGTTTCTATCGTGACCGGCAATCCTGCTCGTCGTGCCGATCGCAACTTGTCTATCGCAAGCGCTGTTGCCAAATGCACAACATGGAGTCGAAAGCCGTATCGATCACAGAGAGTCAGCAGCAGCTCAATCGCCGATAGTTCCGCTTCGTCGGGTCGCGAACTCAGATATGTCATGTATTGGCGCCAGTCCGCTCCCCTGAGCGTGGCAGTGGCCACCTCGATGGGCTCTGCAAGCTCTGCGTGCACGAGCAGCGGCAGCCCAGTCCGGATCACATGCGGCAGGGCGCGTTCAAGTTGCTCGCGCGTCACCATCTCAAAACCTTCGCATCCCGGATAGATCAGGAAGCACTTGAAGCCCTTGGCGCCCGCTCGCGCCAGAGGTTCTATGCGCTCAGCGTTGTCACCCGCAACCCCACCCCATGCTGCCCAGTCGACAAAACACCTTCCCCGGGCCGCCTCGCGCTTCGCTTCAAGAGCCGCAACAGTCGTCGTCTCAGGCAGACAGTTCAGCGGCATGTCCACGAGCGTGGTGTATCCGCCTGCCGCCGCAGCGCGTGTTGCCGTCCAGAAACCCTCCCATTCGGTTCGTCCCGGCTCATTGATGTGAACATGACTGTCCACTAGCCCCGGCAGTATGGCCATATCGTGAAAGTCATACACTTGATATCCGGGCGGAATCGAGTCCGTCGGGCACAGCCCGCTAACCCTGCCTTCATCTTCGAGAATGGCCGCCGCATGGACACCATCGGGCGTAACGACGCGTGTTGAGACGAAGGCCTGTGCCATACTGTCCATGATTCCGCCACACAACCTGAAGACGCAAGCAAGAACCACTTCCGGAGAGCCGCACCAATGCCAACCGATCCAAACCCGGCTTTCATGCAGCGGGCGATTCAGCTGGCCATTGAGAACGTGCGAGCCGGCAAAGGAGGCCCGTTCGCTGCGGTCATCGTTCGAGGCGATGAAATTGTCGGAGAGGGTGCAAACAGCGTCACATCCACGAATGACCCAACAGCTCACGGTGAAATCAATGCCATTCGTAACGCATGTCGGGCCCTGAACACATTCACGCTTAAGGGCTGTGAAATGTATACCAGCTGCGAACCCTGTCCCATGTGCCTGGCGGCCACCTACTGGGCGCGCATCGATGCCATCTACTTTGGCAGCGACAGCGGCGACGCCGCCCGCGCAGGCTTCGATGATTCCTACTTCTACGAAGAGATAAAACTTCACCGCGACGCCCGGTCTCTACCACTGCGACAGATTCTCTCGCAGGAGGCGTGGCAAAGCTTCCAGGCCTGGATCGACCTGCCCGAAAAGACGGAGTACTAGGGTGCGAAAGGATGGCTACTGGTCCATTTTGGTATTCCGTTCCTTGGCAGGCATAACATCACCTACCGGAGAACCTGATGCTGTCTCGTCGTTCCTTCATCAAGACCACTGGCGTTGTTGCCGCCGCCCTTTACTCAAATCCTGTACTGCGGGCCGACGAGGAATCTCGCGTCCGGCTCAGCCAGTTTGGCTACGGTGATGTCGAGCTGGCTCCGGGTTTGGCGCAGACCCAGTTCGAGCGCACGCAATCGATTTTGCACGGACTCAATGACGATAGCTTGCTGAAGCCGTGGAGGGTGCGCGCCGGGCTACCGGCCCCCGGTCCGGATCTTGGCGGATGGTACGACGAGGTGCCACTGGTCAAGACTGAGGGTGGCGGGCACGGCTTCGCCCCCCGGGCACGCCTTCGGTCAGTGGATCTCGGCGCTCTCCCGTGGATACGCCGCGACTGGTGATTCCCGGACACGCGCCAAGGTCCAAACCCTTCTAGATCTCTACTCGCCTGCGATCTCCGGCAAGTTCTACACCAACTTCCGCTTTCCGGCATACGACTACGACAAGATGGTGTGCGCCCTGATCGATGCCCACCAGTTCGCCAACATGCCGCAGGCTTGGCAGCTGCTGGACCGGACGACGGATGCCGCGATGCCGCACTTACCGCCAGCGGCGCTCGATCGCGACGACGTGATGCGGCGCTGGCGGGCGTCGGTCGGCGACAACACGTCCGACGATTACACCTGGGACGAACCCTACACGCTCCCCGAGAATCTCTACCTGGCTTGGGAGCGTGGTGCGGGCGAACGCTATCGGCAGATGGCGGGACGCTACCTACTCGACAAGACGTGGTTCGACCCGCTGGCGGCTAAGCAGAACGTCCTTGCCAACCATCACGCCTATAGCTTCTGCAACTCGCTCAGCTCCGCCATGCAGGCCTACATCGCCAATGGCAGCCAGAAGCACCTGCGCGCGGCCAGCAATGCCTTTGACATGATCGCGACAACGCAGAGCTTTGCCACCGGAGGGTGGGGACCGGACGAGAGCTTCTCGGTTCCAGGCAGCGGCACCATGTATGCCAGCCTCACCAAGACTCATTCAAGCTTCGAGACGCCTTGCGGAAGCTACGCCCACTTCAAGATCACCCGCTACCTGCTGCGCGTGACCGGCGACGGGCGGTACGGAGACAGCATGGAGCGCGTCCTCTACAACACGGTGCTGGGCGCGAAGATGCTCGAACCTGGCGGCCACGCCTTTTATTACTCGGACTACAACATCTCCGGCAGCAAGTTCTATCATCCGGACCGGTGGCCGTGCTGTTCGGGCACCCTGCCCCAGGTGGCGGCGGACTATCGCATCCTGATCTACTTCCGGGATCCGGCAGGGATTTACGTCAACCTCTACCTGCCGTCCACTCTGAAGTGGACCGCAGGTGATGGCGCGCAGATGTCACTGATGCAGTCAGGCGATTATCCGGTGAGCGGCAAGATCGGGATGACCCTGCGTGCCTCGCGTCCGAGCGATTTCGCGCTGCGGATCCGGATTCCGGCGTGGCCGCCACATCCGGATCAGGGGCGGCGATCCGGGTGAACGGGGAGACAGTACCTGAACACGTCGCCACCGGCTTTGCCACCATCCGCCGGAAGTGGAAGGATGGCGACCGTATCGACGCCGAGCTTCCCATGCCGATGCGGCTCGAGGCCATCGATCCGGAGCATCCCGAAACGGTTGCGCTCGTCCGGGGTCCGCTGGTGCTCTTCGCGGTGACGGATCAGGCTCCGAAGATCACGCGGCAGCAACTGTTGGCGGCGAGTGTGGTATCTGGTAGCGATCCGGACAAGCCGTCATGGCAGGTCCAGACGGCGTCTGGTTCGCCGAAGCTGATGCCGTTTACTGCGATCACCGATGAGCGCTATTCGACCTATCTGACGGTCAGCTGATTGGAGTACCCTCACCGCATTCATTCGATTGGAGTTAGGGGCCAGGTGTCCGTGACCATTTCATAATAAAGCACTTAGAGGTAAGTCCTAGAAATTAAAACACTAAGCAAGGTGAGCAATCCGATAAAATTTCCCAAAACGGGAAAAGCCCGGCTGACGAGCCGGGCCATTTTGCTTCTAATTCCATTATAGCGGGGAAGGGAGAATTAGTCGGCCAACTCTTAGTGGAACTGTTTGTAGGCCACCTTGGGTCCGCTGACCTGCACTGCTTTGAAGTTGAGATCAATCTCAACGGAGTCCGCAATCTTAAGGGGAGCTTTGCCAGTCATTCCATAATCCTCACGGTTGAACGACATAGTTCCCTGGACGTATCCAGTCCCGAAGCCCTGATCAGCGATCACAATGTTCAGGGTCGCCGGTTTCGAGATGCCCCGCAAAGTAAAAGTGCCGGAAAGGTCAAAGGTTGTTTTACTGGTCTGAACCGAACTCGTGGTCTTGAAGGAAATAACGGGATTTTGCTCGACGTCGAGGAAGTCCTTACTTTTCAAGGCATCGTCTTTCGTCTGGCTTCCGGTTTGAATACTGGCGGCCTGAATTTCGAAATCCAATGCGCCGGTCTCCGCGTCACGTGACGTGAAAGTCAACGTTGCGTTCCATTTACTAAAATTGCCGGCAATCGGGGACGCAGACCTAGTATTGCATCGGATTGAGCTTTGAATCGGAGTGACCTTGAATACGGGCGCCTGCGCCCTGCAGGGCGGACACAGCAACGCACTCGCTACAAGAAAAAGGACAGGGAGTCGCATTCCGAGAGTCTCGCGGTCATTGGACCTTCATGTCAACTGCTTAAGCAGTTGGCAATCCAGGAGTGCGGTTTTCCGAAAAAAGAAAGGCTGGGCTGCTTCTGGCCGAAGCACCGTTTGCTTCTGTTCCATTTGAGCTCATTGAAGTTTGAGCTCATTGAAGTTGCCAACCAGATATTTATGCCGGCTTACACGTTCCATCGATCACGACTGATTACGGCCAAAGTGCTGGATGCCTTTGCCGCAATTGCCGGTTCATTGTTGCGCATGGTCATCACCTCTGCCTCAACGAATATCAGTGTCTTTCCTGCCCGCAACACGTGTGCCCGACAGGATATTTCCGAGCCGGATGCGGGACGCAGGAAAGAAATTTTATTTTCGACTGTAATTACATCCCGCCCCTGCTCTATAAGGGTCGCCGCAGCAACTCCACAGGTATGGTCGGCAAGCGTCATCAACACACCGGCATGGATGAATCCGTGCTGTTGCTCAAGATCGGGCCTGACCTGCACTTTCATTTCGCACCATCCCTCACCAAATGACACTAATTCAATGCCCAGGAGTTTGAGGAACCTGGCGCGTTCGAAGATTTTGGTTACAAGATTGACCGTTGCATCGTTCATATCGGCGTTCCCCGGGGAGTTCCTTCTTTGAAGGTTACATACCGAGCGAGGAGACGAGCAGAGCAAACGCAACGATCAGCCCGCAGGTTCGCAGCCAGTGGTACAGGTCCCAGCGGCGCTCCTGTGCCTGCCAGTTGGTGGGGAGAGAGTTGGGTGTCCAGGTCTTGATCCGATTGTTGATCGGGACCGGTCCGATGAGGGAGAAGATGACGGCAAGGACCTGGATCGCGGCCGAGACGGCGGTCAGCGTCCATGCCATGCCGGTCAGGTGCGCAAAGGGAAGGCTGAGCACCAAGTTCAGCAGGGTTGAGCCAGCCATCCAGAAGGGCATCAACCCGCCGAAAAGGACAGCGAAAGCGGAGCGGACACGGATGTGCGTTTCCAGCGGCTGACGACTGAAGGTGGGATGGGCGAAGGCGCCAACATTCAGCTCGCTTCCGCACATAAGACCAAGCACCAAAATGGCAAGAATCTGAAGTATCAGCAAATTATGCATTTCATTTCCCCTTGTTAGAAAATCTAGCAACGCTATATATGATGTGAGGCATTGGGGAAGGATTCACCGTCCGATACAAATAATCTAGCGGCGCTATAATTTCTACCGATGACGACAAAACTGGTAACCAACCGAATTGCGGAGCGAAAACTGCGTGACAAGCAAGCCCGCCGGGCACAGATTATCAGTGCCGCACGACGAGTCGCGGAGCTCGAAGGGTGGTCCAACGTGACCGTTCGGCGTCTATCCGACGAAATTTCATACAGCCAACCCGTTCTGTACGCTCATTTTGGCAGCCGCGAAGGGATTCTGACCGCAGTTGCTATCGAGGGTTTCCAGGAGATAGGCCTGGCTTTGGAGAAGGCACGGAAACGGGTTAGGAGTGGAAATCCAGTCGAATCGGTCGTGACCGCGTATCTGGAGTTCGCCGCGTCTTCACCAGCACTGTATGAAGTGATGTTTTCGCTCGGTCTGAGCGTACCCTTCGATGAGGCCGCTACTCCACCGGAGCTGCGATTCGCATTTTCCCAGCTCCTGGAGTTGTTTCAGGGGCAGAGCTCGAAGCCAGAGGTTAGAACGGAACTGTTTTGGGCGAGCCTCCATGGTATCGCCGAACTAACAAGAACCAAGCGACTTCCACCCAGCCGTCAGAAAGAGCGCGTGAGGACGCTCGTCGAACTCTTCACGACTTCGACGCGGTCCGCAATTTGATGAGAGGTTGCGCCTTCCCGGTAAATCGTTTGAAATACCCACTGGCATGACTACCCACAGACTTGCATTTCTCTTTCCCGGACAAGGCTCGCAGGCAGTCGGCATGGGCCGCGAGCTTTTCGATAACTTTGCCGTCGCACGACATACCTTTGAGGAGGCTGACGAGGCGCTGGGCTTCGCGCTCTCCGAGTTGTGCTTCAACGGGCCTGAAGAGCGGCTTAAGCTGACCGAGTTCCAGCAGCCGGCGATTTTCACCGTGTCGATCGCAGCGCAGCGGGTGCTGGCGGAAAAAGGCCTGACACCAAGCTACGTGGCCGGGCACTCGCTGGGTGAGTACTCGGCAAATGTTGCTGCGGGAGTCGTCTCTTTTGCCAATGCTGTCCGGACAGTACGGAGTCGCGGTCAGTTCATGCAAGAAGCCGTTCCTGCGGGGAAAGGAGCGATGGCTGCGGTGCTGGGCATGAGTTCGCAAGACGCTGCGAAGGCCTGCGCGGATGCAGCGTCGGAGGCAGGTAGCGTTGTTTCGCCTGCGAACTTCAATTCTCCGGAGCAGACAGTCATCTCGGGCGCAGCGGATGCGGTGGAGAAAGCGGCGGCGCTTTGCAAGGAACGCGGGGCAAAGAAGGCTGTGATGCTGGCGGTGAGCGCACCTTTCCATTGCGCGCTGATGCAGCCGGCACAGGACCGTCTCGCGGTTCTGCTGAAGGAACTGGAGTTCAAGCCGACGGAGACTCCGGTGGTGGTGAATGTGGACGCGGCTTTTGTGAACGAGGGTGAGCAGCTTCGCGACGCGTTGATCCGCCAGGTGACAGGATCGGTGCGGTGGGTGGAGTCAATGCAGCTGCTGATCGAAAACAAGCCGACGCATTTTATCGAGGTGGGTCCGGGGAAGGTTCTGTGCGGGCTGATGCGTCAGATTGATCGCAGCCAGAGTTGCCTGAATGTTGGGGATCAGGCGAGTCTGGACAAGACGCTGGCGGCGCTGGAACAGGTGGGAGAGGCAGCGGGGTAGCTTCTACGGAACGTCGGAGCTATTTGCAGGCGTATTGCGTATCCTGCGCCGCGATAATCTGCCACATCCCGTTTCGCTTGAGCCATGTATCGGTCCAGACGAGACATCGAGATTGTTCGCTTCCATCTTTTGCCTTGCCGACCGAAGTCTCGCTGCCATAAGCCATTGCAAGGTTCTCGCCGAAAAAGCGAACTTTTGCATCGAGTAACCGGCAATCACGGGCGGTCTTCGATCGATCCTGCAGGTTAGCCACTTCTTCGGCTTTGGTGTAGCGTTTTCCACCCGGAGTGGTGCCCTGGAAGTCCTCCGCGAGGATCTCTGCAGCGATATTGCTATGCTTGCAGTCCGCCTCAGCCCATTGCCGCTCTGCATCGATGATGTGCTTCGCAGTAGCATCCGCTGCCGCTGCCCAATGCCCCTGTTGTGCATGCGCAGCGGCAGCGGTAAGGATTGCGAACACAACGAAAGTCACTGGCTTCAAAGTCATTCTGGTCTCCGTACTTGAATGGAAAAACTATCAGCGCCTTGTCATGACGTCAAAGGCAATCAGTGATGGAGGGCGGAGGGTAAGTCCGGAATCAGGCATCACAAAACAAATTGGTCACACGACTCAAAGGGCACGAAGAATTCACCATCAAGACGTGGGGACGCAAAGTCGGCGATTACAGAGACAAGGAGACAAAGAAATGTCCGCAAAGAGTCCTGCAGAAATCTGTAGCCTATTCCGCCAATACATGGCCCAAAGTGATCTGGAGTCTCTGCTGAGCATCTACGATCCCGAAATCGTCTTCTTGAATCAGGCTCGTGAAGCAAAGAGGGGCCATCACGAACTGAGACAGGAGTTGGCCCCGTTCGCTGCCGCAAAGGCTCGCTTTGACTTCAACATTAAACAAATCATCCAGTCTGGCGACATCGCGCTGATGCACACCGAGTGGAACATATCGTCACCTCAGCAAGTGTCCGTGTATGCGATCGAGGTCGCGCGAAGGCAGCGGGACGGCAGCTGGCGCTGGCTCATCGGAGACCCTTTTACTGTCGGCAAGATCTGAAGTTGTCTCGGAACTCACTACACATTCAACGCCCGCATGCCGGCTTCGTTGTAGCGGTCGCCGACGACAACCCCTTTAGGTGCCACGGCGTCGATCTCGGCGAGGTCGGCGGCGGTGAGGTGGACGTTTAACGAGGCGACATTCTCTTTGAGGTATTTCGTGCGCTTGGTGCCGGGGATGGGAGCCATGTCGTCTCCCTGGGCGAAGACCCAGGCGAGAGCGAGCTGTGAGGGCGTGCAGCCTTTGCGGGCGGCGATCTCTTCGATCTTGCGGACGGTGTCGAGATTGCGCTGGAAGTTTTCGCCCATGAAGCGAGGCGAGGTGCGACGCCAATCGTCGGGGGCGAGATCGTCAGGAGTCTTAATCTGTCCTGTGAGCAGGCCGCGGCCGAGCGGCGAGTAAGGGACGAATCCGATGCCAAGCTCGCGGATGGTGGGGAGGATTTCGTCTTCGGGGTCGCGGCTCCAGAGGGAGTATTCAGTCTGGAGCGCGCTGATGGGATGGACGGCGTGCGCGCGGCGGATGGTGGCAGGCGCGGCCTCAGAGAGTCCGAGGTAGCGGACTTTGCCGACGCGGACCAACTCGGCCATGGCGCCGATGGTGTCTTCGATAGGCGTGTTGGGGTCGACGCGATGCTGGTAGTAGAGGTCGATGGTATCGATGCCGAGGCGTTGGAGGCTGGCGTCGCAGGAGGAACGGACGTACTCGGGGCGACCGTTGACGCCGCGGCGGTCCTCGCCTGGGGTACGCACGATGCCGAACTTGGTGGCGATGACAACCTTGTCGCGATATGGGCGCAGGGCTTTGCCCACGAGGATTTCGTTTTTGTGCGGGCCGTAGACGTCGGAGGTGTCGAAAAAGATGATGCCGAGTTCAACGGCGCGGTGGATGGTAGCGATGGATTCAGAGTCGTCGGTCTGTCCGTAGAACTCGGACATGCCCATGCATCCGAGGCCGATTTCCGAGACTACTAGGCCCTGCGTGCCAAGCTTGCGCTGCTGCATACGGAGGCTTCTCCTGGGGAAAGAGATTCGTGAAGAGCACGGTTCGATTCGGTTGCGATGGCGGTCTACGGGCCGAGGTAGAGCTCCACGGGCGAGAAGCCGATGGTCTTTGTCTTCGAGTCGACGCGGAGGAAGATGGGCGTCTTGCCGCCGTTGATGTTCACTCCCATCACGACGCCGTTGCCGACGCGATGAGCGATGACGATCTTGTGCGACTTGATGACGCCGTAGTCGCTCGCGGGACCCCAGTCCTTCTGGAAGGCGGCGAAGTCGTAGGCCTTGTACTGGTCGAGGTGCTGCTTCCAGTTCGGGTCGTTGTTCCAGAGACCATAGGCCTTCTCGAAGTCGCCGGACTCGACGGTGGAGAGGAAGGTATTTACGCGATGGTCGGAGGGCCAGTGCCAGATCTGCCAGGGGACCTCGACGGCCCAGGAGCCAATGGTGATGGCGGCGAGCACGACCACGATGACTCCGGTGATGAGAAGGCTGCGGTTGCGCCGCTCGCGGCGAACGTCGAACTTTGGAGCATCCATCAGTGTCATCGGCGCTATGGTTTCCTTTCGGCCATCAGAATTGGGTCAGGGCAGACTTCTCCAAAATGGGTTTGACACCGCGGGATGGGGTCGGGTTCCTCATCGGCTGTAGCTGGTGCGGTCCTTTTCGGCGCGGCGCTCGAGCGCGAGCGCGATGAGCCGGTCGATAAGCTCAGGATACGCGATGCCGGAGGCCGCCCACAGCTTGGGATACATGCTGATAGACGTAAATCCGGGCATGGTGTTGATCTCATTCAGATAGATGCGTCCGGGCTTGCCTGTGGACGAGGTGGGCTCCATGAGGAAGTCGACGCGCGCCAGGCCGGAGCAGTCGCAGGCACGGAAGGCGGCAATGGCCATCTGCTGGACTTGCTTTGTCTGGGCCTTGGTTAGCTTGGCGGGAATGATGAGGTCGGAGCCTTCGCTGAGGTATTTCGCTTCGTAGTCGTAGAACTCCTTGCCGGGGACGATTTCACCGACCACGGAGGCCTGAGGGGTGTCGTTGCCCAGGACGGCGACCTCGAGCTCGCGCGCCTTTCCGCGCTTGCCTCCGACGCCCTGCTCGAGGACGATCTTTCGGTCGTAGCCGGCGGCGATGTCGATGGCGGGGGCGAGTTCCTTGCG
>Ga0126381_100009042_pt1 | contig 11169 bp, 10 predicted proteins | sample PanSoiMetPlot_28_FD_96465 | JGI IMG/M metagenome (GOLD analysis project Ga0126381, IMG submission 96465) | Tropical forest soil microbial communities from Panama - MetaG Plot_28 | ecosystem: Environmental > Terrestrial > Soil > Tropical forest > Bulk soil | place: Panama | collected 2016-02-17 | reverse complement strand
GCCTTCTCTTCGGCCCGCTGGCGGCGCTTGAGCCGCATCTCCTTGGCCTGCTCCCGCAGCACTTGGGCGACGGTGATACCCAGTTCGGTCGCCTGGGTCAGGGCGGAGACGAACACCCGCAGTTCGGGCACGGTGGTGCGGGCGGTCATCGCGCGCAGCGCCTGCGTCCGGGACGCGCCAAGCTGCATCTCCTGGAGCGCGCGGGCGAACTCACCGGCCAGCGGCCCGGTGGTGTTGCGGGCCACCTGGACGAGGGCGGCATCGAAACCCAGCCCCGCCTCCACGCACACGGTCAGCATGTCCATGGCGTCGGGCAGGGCGGTCTGAATCTTGGCCTGCCGCTTGCTGCCGGAGTTGTACAGCAGCACGTCGGGCAGGAAGAATCCGATGAGCGCGCCGAGCCCGGCGCACAGCACGAACCACGCCGGGTTCCCCAGCCCATACAGGGCGCCCAGTGCGCCGAGTCCGAGCAGCCCGATCCCCTTGGCGGCCAGCACTCGGTCCGGGGTCCAGGAACCGGGGTTGCCGGCCAGGTCGAGCCTGCGCTGGAGCGAGTCGGTCATCCCACCGGGCGACAGCCGCCGGGCGAGCTGGGTCAGCCAGCCCGGCAGCGCGCTGGACCCGGGACCGGGCCTGGACTGTGGTGCCTGGCCGTACCGCCGGTCGATCGCCTCCAGCGCCGCGGCGACGCCGACCGGCCGCGACCGGCCGGGTACGACAGTCACGACGAGCAGGACAATGCCCAGGCCAAGCGCGGCCACAGCCCCGAGCAGAAGAGCGCCAGCCACGTTAGACCTCCACCTTGACAGCGGCGCGCATCCAGATCACGCCGATTACGAACAGCACCGCGGAGACAACGACCAGCACCACCCCGATGGGGGTCGTCCACAGCGGGCGCAGGTAGCTGCGCGCGATCAGCAGCAGCGCGCCCGTCAGCAGCAGTGGCAGGGCGATCAGGATGTAGCCCGACAGCCTGCCCTCGGCGCTCAGCGCGTGCACGTGACGGCGCAGGGACGCGCGCTCGCGCATGGTCACGACCGTCTGGGACAAGACCTCGGCCAGGTTGCCGCCCACCTCGCGCTGGATGCGGATCGCCATCACGGTCCACCGCAGGTCCATCGAGTCCATTCGCGCCACCACCGCGTCCAGCGCATCCTCCAGGTTGGCACCGATCCTTGACTCGGCCAGGGCGCGGGAGAACTCACCGGCGGCCGGCTGGCTGTCCTCCCGCACGACCGCGTCCAGGGCCTGGGGCAGCGACATTCCCGCCCGCAACGAGCTGGCGATGAGCTGGAGGACATCCGGAAGCTGGTCACGGAAGGCGCTGCGGCGCCGGGAGATGCGCACGCTCACGATCAGCCGCATGCCCACGTACCCGGCCACGGCCCCGGCCAGGACCCCGATGACGATGTTGCCGAACAGCAGGGTCAGCAGCGCCGACAGCACAGCACCGGCGCTGACACCGAGCAGGGCCCACTCAGCGGGCTTGCGCGCGATCCCGGCCAGATCCAGCCGCTCGGCCAGCCCACGCTCGGTGTTGCTCGACCGCAACAGCTGCGCCATCCAGCCGACGGCGGCCCCGACCGCTTTCCCGTCCCCCTCCGGCGCAGCGGGGCCATGCCGTGGGCCGTATCTCTCGATCCGGTCCGCCAGCTCCCGGCGCTGATCTTGGGCACGGAGAGAGCCGGTCGCCAGCAGCGCGATCACGAACAGCGCCGCGAAGACCAGGGCCAGCACCGCCACCAGCGGCATGCCTGTCATCGGGCGTAGCCCTCAGACAGGAACAGCCCTTGCGGCAGGGAGATGCCCCGGTCGGCAAGCGTGCCAATAAAACGGGGACGCAGCCCAGTGCTGCGCAGCGTCCCCCGGTGGCGGCCATGCTCGTCCACCCCGGCGTGGAAATCGAACAGGAACACGTCCTGCAGCGTGATGATCTCGCCTTCCATGCCCTCGACCTCGGTGATGTGGGTGATCCGCCGGGTGCCGTCCTTCAGCCGCGTCTGGTGCAGGATCAGGTCCACTGCCGAGGCCATCTGCTCTCTGATCGCGCGCTGTGGCAGCTCGATGCCGGCCATCAGCACCATCGTCTCCAGCCGGGCCAGCGAATCGCGCGGCGAGTTGGAGTGCACCGTGGTGATGGACCCGTCGTGGCCGGTATTCATCGCCTGGAGCATGTCGAGCGCGGCGGCGTCGCGGACCTCGCCGATGATGATCCGGTCCGGGCGCATCCGCAGCGAGTTCCGCACCAGGTCGCGGATCGCGATCGCACCGCGCCCCTCCAGGTTGGGCGGCCGGGATTCCACCCGGACCACGTGCTCCTGGCGAAGCTGCAACTCGGCGGCGTCCTCGATGGTGACGATCCGCTCGTCCGCAGGAACAAAAGAGGAGAGCACGTTCAGCGTGGTCGTCTTCCCAGAGCCGGTGCCCCCGCCGATCACTATGTTCAGCCGCCCGTGCACGCACGCCTGGAGCAGCTGTGCCACCGGGGCGGTCATGGTGCCGAACTGGATCAGATCGTTCACCGTGAACGGGTCGGTGGCGAACTTCCGGATAGTGAGCAAGGAGCCATCCAGCGCCACCGGCGGCACGACCGCGTTGACCCGGCTGCCGTCCGGCAGCCGGGCATCGACCATGGGGCTGGCCTCGTCGACACGCCGGCCCACCCGGGCGACGATCTTGTCGATGGTGCGGCGCAGGTGGCCCTCATTGGCGAAGACGGCCTGGATCGGATGCAGGCGCCCCTCGCGCTCGACGTAGATCTGGTCGTAGCCGTTGACCATGATCTCGGAGACCTGCGGGTCGCGCAGATAGGGCTCCAAGGGACCGTGGCCGAGAATGTCGTCGGCCACCTCCTGCGCCACCCGTGCCCGGTCCGCGGAGGTCATCGGGGTCTCGTCGCGCTGCAGCACCGCCTGCAGCGTCAGCATCACCTGCTGCTCCAGTTCCCGCTGGTCCATGTGCGCGTCGTACAACGTCGGGCCCAGTGCCTCGAGCAGCGCCTCATGCACGCTGCGCTTGACGGCGCCGAACGGGTCGACGTGCCGCGCGGTGTGACGTTTAGGGCCGGGCTGCTCGGGCTGGACTGCGGTCGGCGCCTGCCGCTGGGCGAGCCGGTCGGCAAGGCTCATGCCGACCGCCGGGCGCGGCGGCCCACAGACACCCGCCCGGCCGGCGCCCCTGCCGCCGGCGCCTCCGCCGGGAGCAGCCGCTGCTGCGCGAACCGGGCGATGGCATGGCTCACCGGATGCGCAGGAGTGTCCAGGGTTATCGGCGTGCCCTTGTTGATCGAGATCGGCACCGCGCGGCTGGACGGAACACGGGCGGAAATCGGGCAGCGCACCACGTGCTCGACGTGTTCCAGGCTCAGCCCCACCTTGGAATCAGCGCGGTTGACCACCACCGAGCGGATGTCCCTCGGGTAGGACAGCAGGTCCAGCATGTCCAGCGTGACGCGCAGGTTCTTCAACGCCGGCACATCAGGGGTAGTGAGCAGCACATGGTGGTCGGAGGAATCCATGGCGACCAGCACATGCTCGCTGAACTGGGCCGGCGTGTCCACCACCACAAAGTCGAAGATGCCGCGCAGTACCCTCAGCAGCTCGCCGACCAGCGCCGGGGTGATTTTCTCGGCGTCGCCCGGGGTGACCGGCGCCAGCAGCACCTCCAGGCCCGGCCGGTAGCGGGTCAGCAGCGAGGCGGCACCTGCGGTGTCCAGGTGGCCGGCCATCGGCAGCGCGTCCACCACGGTCCGCGCCGGGTCCAGTTGCATGCTGATCGCGACGTCCCCGAACGCCAGGTCCAGATCGACGATGCACACCTGGTGGCCGGTCCCGTTGGCCAGCACGACGCCCAGGTTGGTCGCGAGCGTGGTCTTGCCGCAGCCGCCCTTGGCCGCGAACACGGTGACGATCTGGCCGTGGCGCTCGGCCTGCTGGACGACGGGAGTGTCGGCGGCCATGCGCCGCGATACCTCATAAGACCGGCGACAGGCGGCGGCCAGCGCTGCGTCGTCACCTGCTCTGACCACCTCCCGTATCCCCGCTTGCAGCGCGTTGGTGAGCAGCGCCACGTCGACCTCGTGCCGTGTCAAGATCACCCCGAGCGTGGGCCGCGACATGCGCATGTGCGCGGCGAACGCCAGCGCCTCACTAGCAGGCGCCCTCGGGCCGATCACGACCAGGATCTCGGTGGGATCGCGGTCGAGCATCCTGGCGGCCTCACTGAGACTGTCGACGGCACGCACGTCCCCGCCGATGCTGTACAGCAGCCTGCCGGCGCTGGCGGAAGGTTCGCAAAGGATGGGCATGATGTTCTCCTCAGATCACGGCCGGGCCAACGGCCGGAACAACGGCGGGAGCGTGATGTCGAAGCTGGTCACCGAACTGGGCGAGAGCAGCGCCAGGTAGGTCAGACCCGATGAGTCCAGCGTGATCAGCCGCTCAGCGTCGGCCTGGCTGACCGCCAGCGTCACCATGACCCCGTTCTGGCTGGACGTGCTCGATGAGCTGTTCGGGATCGCCGTCCCGGACGGCGTGCCGTTTGGACCGCTGACCGGGGCCGTGCCGACCGCCAGCACCAGCACCCGGGGCAGCAGGACGCGGGTGTGGACGTGGGTCAGGTTCGTTTGCCCACCTCCACCCGACCCGCTGCCGCCGCAGCTCTGGCCCCCGTTATTGGGCTTGTCGGAGTAGGTGCCGAACACCGCCACCCGTGACCCCGGCTGCACGTAACCGGCCACCGCCCCAGGCATACACGTCGACACGGTCACCGCCACCATTCCCGTGGGAATCGCCAGTGCCCCGGTGAGCTGGGAGGAGGCGACCAGCATGGGACGCAGCAGCACCTGGCCGGGCTGCACGTCCGTGCCCATCACCAGGCCCGAGACGGCCGCGGTGATCGAACTGACCGCTTCGGACGGGACCGCGGACGCGGGCAGCTTCTGGCTGACCAGCAGCCCGCTCTGGAACGCCGTGCCCGCGACAGTGCCCGACGGGATCTTGTCCTGCGCGACCAGCACCGAGACCGCCCTCTGCCCGGCCAGCGCCCGGGCGTTGGCGCCATGGACGTAGGCCAGGACCCCGGCGGTACCAAGCACGGCCAACACGATCGCCAGTGTGATGGTCAGTACACGACGTTTCACGATTCCTCTTCTCCTGTGGTCCGGTCGCTGTCAGCCAGAGAGCTTGACGGTGATGGCGCCGAAGTTCGTTCCGCTGCCGATGAGGTCGCTGACCGGGTCGATGCCAGGCTTGAAGTAGCCCTCGATGCAGGGGTCGTTGACTGTGCACAGGCTGTTGTTTCCGTAGTTGTTCTGGCCGCCCCCGCCGGGCAGGTCGGAATAGCCGGTGGGCACAAAGCCAGCCAGCCCGCTGATGTGATAGATGGCGTTGGCTCCCGTGGACTTGTAACCGGGGCAGCCCGGCACAGTGGAGTCGCAGTCGAATATGGGCAGGAACACCGTCGCCGAGGCCTGGATGTAGTTCTGCAGGGCCTGTTTGCACGCCTGGGTCACGTTAGCGCCGGTGTTGTTGAAAGTGGTGTCCGTGGTCAGATCGATCTTCGTCGTACAGGTGGTGGGCGACGTGGGCTGCAGCCAGTCGAACCCGCCGGGCAGGCTGCTGCCGGCCGATGGGTTGCTGCTGAGGCACGTAGTTTTCAGTTTGCCCTTGAGATAGACCGGGATGAGGGTGCCGAACTGGTTCCCGGTGAGCGCCTGCCAGGCGCAGGTCGATATCGTCAGCGCCAGCGAATTGCTCTGCAGCGCCGCTCCCCATTCCGCCTGCGCGCACGCGTAAACCGTGCTGCCGTGTGCCAAGACCGGGGGCAGCACGTGGGAACTGCCGACCTGGGTATAGGTTTTTACGTCAACGTAGTTCGCGCCCGATGGGTTTGACGGGCAGTTGGTCAGCGCGGTGGTGCCCAGCGGGGGGCAGGTTCCAACAGTAAACGCGGGGCTGCTCACAACGGACACACAGATCCCGTAAACCCCGGCCGAATGGCCGGTCAATTGGGACGCGTTGGCGCCGGCGTAGCTGACCGCGGTGCTGGTGGCGTTGCTGAGGGTGCACGTGCTTATGCTGAGCGCACAATTCTTGGCCACGGCCAGCGCTGCCGCGTCGGCGCCGTTCTGCAGTTCGGCGCGGTTCTGGTAAAGACGGCCGACGTCAAGAACTAGGGCTCCGATCCCCAGCAGGACCCCGGCACCGAACAAGACCGCGACGAGCACGCCGACCGCGCCGCGGTCCTCACGGCCCAGCAGCCGGAACACGGGTTGGGCAAGCCGAGTCAGGTTTCGCATGGCATGACTCCCGTGGCGCTGAGCTGTAGCGGCTTGAAGCCGGAGCCGGCGATCAGCTTGGCGATCGCTCCGATCGGGGTGACGAACTTGAACGGGTAGGAGGTGATCGTGACCGTCGCGTTGACCCCCTGCCCGGCACCCTGTGAGCAGGTCGTCACGCTCACGATCTTGGGATCGAGCGCGGGGTTAAGACCGGGCGCGGCGGTCACGGTGCGGTTCTGCACCGTGGTCCCGCAGTTCGCGTTCACAGTGGCGTTGCAGGTCGAGTCCAGCCGGGCCCCCTCGCGGGCGGCCTGGGTCAGCGTGATCTGGGCGTTGAGCGCCCGCCCAAAGTCGATGATGCCGAACACGAGCAGCAGCAGCGCCGGAAGCAGGAGCGCGAACTCCACGACGGCCGCGCCGCGGTCACATCCCTTGGTGCCGGGCCAGCGCCGGGTCGCCATGGGCCACTCCTTCCAGAGGCTTGGGCATCAGGACAGCGGGCGGGCCGAGGCGGGCAAGTTGCCCGCCCCAGGTCCGTGGCCGATCAGAGGTCCCCGGCGATGGTGCTGAACATGCTTTTCAGGTCCTTGCCGAGCAGAATGAGCGCGCCGACGCACACGACCGCGATGAGGGCCACCAGCAGGCCGTACTCCACCAAGCTGGCGCCACGGTCGTCCCGGCGGAGCCGGTCGGTCAGGAAGCTTGTGAGGCACATGAAGTAAGTGAGCATTCGAGGACTCCTTCGGCGGTCGGCGAGCGGCCGTCTCCGCCGCCCGGCCAGACGGCACTACGCCGCCCAGCACGGGAAAACTTCGGGCATCACCGTGCCGCCGCGCAAGCGGCCAGCCGGCCAGGAAATCTCGACGGCCAGCCGGCATGTCGGCCAATCGGCCGACATCGGGCTCCAACCGGCTGGTTCTCTCGCGAGCTAGTTCTCCTCGCCAGGTCGCGGGCTACCGTGATGCACCATGGAACTCGCGTGGGCCGCGGTGGGCGTGGCTGCCGGGCTGCCGGCTGGTGCTGCCTTGCGCGGCCCGGTCTTCCGGCTGTCCGTGCCGCGAGGCGACCCACCGCGGGCCACGTGCCCGCGCTGCGCCAGCCCGGTTCCCCGCTGGTTCCTCCTCCGCTGCCGGCTTTGCCGGAGCAGGCTCGGCGCCCCGCTGGTGCTGGAACTCACCACCGCCGCCGTGCTCGCGCTACTGCTCGGCCGGTTCGGCGGGCAGCCCGACATGGTGGCGTTCTGCTACCTGGGTGCGCTCGGCGTGTCGCTCGCCGCCATCGACATCTCGGTCCAGCGGCTGCCGGACGCACTTACCCTGCCCGCCTATCCGGTGCTGGCCGTCCTGCTCGCCGTGGCCGCATTGGCCGATCATCACGTCGACGCCCTGGTGCGGGCGCTGGCGGGCGGTGCGGTGCTGGCGGCCGCCTACCTCGCGCTTGCGCTGCTGCGTCCCGGGCAGCTCGGTGGCGGAGACATCAAGCTCGCGGGCCTGGCCGGGCTGGCCCTTGGCTGGCTGGGATGGCCGGTGCTGGTGACCGGAGCCGCCTTGGGCTTCGTGCTGTCCGCAGTGGTCAGCCTGGGGTTGCTGGCCGCCCGGCGGATCACGCTGCGCAGCCAGATCTGCTTCGGCCCCTTTCTGCTTGGCGGCGCTCTGCTGGCCATGCTGGCGGTCCACTATGGCTAACGCCTGCCCCATCCCGCGGAACCCCGCCCGTACTGGTCAGGGATGGTATCCGAGGGCGGTGCCTCCCGAATGAATCTGATAACGCTTCCGGCCAAGGTGCCGCGCGCAGCGGTAAGCCGGGACGGAGCGTCCGGATGGCGCGTGGGTGCCTGGGCATGGTTCTCCGCCGTGGTGTCGCTGGTGCTCGCCGTCAACACGATGTTCTCCCGGTACCTGGTCCCGGACAGCTACTACGACCTCTTTGCTGGCCGCTACATCGTCCTCCACGGCATCCCTCACCACAATGTCGTCACCGTGGCCTCCCGCGGGGCGTCCTGGACAGACCAGCAGTGGCTTGCCCAGGTTGTGTACTACTGCGCCTGGGTCACCGGCGGCTACCAGGGTCTGGTCGCCACCTCCGCGGTGCTCGTGACCGCCGGGTTCGCCATATTGGCACTGGTGATGCGGCACCGGGACGTCCCGCCCACCCGCATGTTCGCGTGGACCGCTATCGCCTTCCTGGCTTGCTTGGGGAACACCGTCATCCGGGCGCAGAGCTTCGCGTATCCCCTGTTCGCCCTCACGCTGTGGCTGGTTCTGGAGGACAGCCGGGCTGCGCGGCTCCGAGCCCGGACGTGGCTGCTCGTTCCCGTGCTCGTCCTCTGGGCGAACATCCACGGGTCTGTCCTGCTCGGGGCTGGATTCGCCGCGACGTACGCGGGATACCGGGTGGCTAAGGCGGTTCTGCGCGAGGACTACCTGTCCATTCCCGCTTACCTTGCCCTGGCCGTCGTGGCCCCAGCGGCAGTGCTGTGCACGCCATACGGCACCGCGGTTCTTTCTTACTATGCACGCTTCGTCGGAAACCCCGTGCTCGCGCATTATGTCCCGGAGTGGTCGAGGCCCAGCCCGCTCGACCCGCTAAGCTGGGGCTTCTTCGCGCTGGCGCTGGGGACGATAGCGGCCATCGGTGTCGCGTGGCACCGCGGAACCAGGCCCGATCCGCTGCTGGGCGGGCTGGCTCTCATCCTGCTTGCGCTCGCGCTGACCGCGATCCGTAACCAGGCCTGGTTCGCATTCGCTGGCAGCCTCCTCGCCGCTGACACCCTCGCGCGCAGTAGCCGTGGCCGGGTACCGGTGCTCAGTGCCGGGTTCCGGTGGGGAACAGCTGCGGTCTTGGGAGCGCTGGCCGTGATGAGCCTGGGTGCTCTAGCCGTCACCCCCGATCGTCATCTGGAGAACGGTATCTCGCCCCGTGCGGTCGCCGTGACGGCAGCGATTGCGTCAAGTCAGCCGGGCCTGCGGGTCCTCGGTGACGACTCGTACGGCTCAGCGGTGCTGTGGCTGGCTCCAGTGACGTTCGGGCGGGTGGCGTTCGACGCCCGGTTGGAACAGTACTCGGACGCAGAACTCAATGCCTACGCCGACTTCCTGGACGTCTATGGACCCAGGTGGCAACGGGCGATGAGCGGCTACGGCGTCATCGTCCTTTCGCCGCGTGATCATCCTGGCCTAGCCCACGTGCTGAAGAAGCTGCCCGGTTGGCGGATCAGGTACCAAGACGGCGACGGCCTTGTCCTCGAGCGTCAGGCCAGCGCATGAACACTCGGTCTCGTCGGCTTCTCCTTTGGTCCGGGTCCGGTGCCGTGGCCGTCGCCGCGACTGGCTGGGCGATGTACCGCGAGGTCACCACCTTCGGCCGGCCTGAACCTATCCAGACCGGCCTGGACTTCCTGAACAGCACGTGGCGGGCGGCGCGGGGCCTGCTTTCCGGTGCCAATATCTATGCGCCCGCGCATGTCACGCTGCCCGGTATCGGATCCGGCGTTGCGGAAGTCAGCCCGCATACACCCGGCTCGCTGCTCTGGCAGGCACCTTTCGCAGCGCTTCCCCCGCGGGCCGCGGTAGTCGCCTACGCGTTCGCGAGCATCCTCGCCATCTGGGCGGGGGTTTTCATCCTCACCCGGCCCCGGGACCCATCGGCGGTTTTCCTTGCCACAGGCTGTGGCGCATTCGCCGTCTGTTTCATGGGCGGCCCAACGACGTTGCTCCTCGGGCAACCTACCGGGTTCGTGCTGCTCGGCCTGGCCGTGCTCATCCGGGCTCGTCGGCCCTGGCTGGCCGGTCTCGGCTTCATGCTGGCCGCGTCCACGATCCAGACCGGCCTGCCGCTCGCCCTGGCCCTCCTCGTCCTGGGCCGCTGGCCGGTGGTCTGGCGCGGCATCGTGCTGGTCGCCGCCTGCTCCCTGCCGCCGGTGAGCCTGGAGATCGCCAACGCCGGGTTCCGCTCCTTCGTCGCCTCGTTCGTGTCCGGCGGTGGCATTCATCTGGTGCTGTTGAGCCACCGGATCGACCTGGGCGCGTTCCTGCAGCGGCTCGGGGTGACCAGCGTGGCAGTGCAGGTAGGCGCCGGTATCTTGATCGCGGCGCTAGCCCTCGCCTTCCTTGCCCGGCTGCCGCCGCACATGCGCCGGATCGAGAATCCGCCGGTGCTGTGCCTGGTGATCGCGTTCACGCTGCTGTGCACTTATCACGAGCCGTACGACATGCTGCTAGTGGGCGGGGTGATGATCCCGATCATTCTTCTGAATGACCAGTCACGGGCAATGATGCCTAGCTTTGCACTAGCCGGGACTAGTGCCGGACTTTCCAGCTACACCATCATCCTCGTTTATGCGCCTATTGCCCTCCTGGGTATCGGAACGTTCAGCGCCCTGGCGCTTTTGCGTACATCGAAATCACATGGGCATGTTGTGGCTGAACGGGAAGAGGCCGGAGTCGAAGACAGCGCTACCTGGACGAGCCAGTCGGGCGCTACATCCAGCCCGGACGCTGTGCCAGTTCGCGACGCGACGTCGTCCCTGCATACCAAGCTGGCCGAAACCCCTTCGGCCGAGCACTCATAGTGCGGAAACTCGATGTGATGTGGGAGGTTCGCGGCTGTCCGGCCTGCCGCCAAGGATGGCAGCGACGCGGCAGAAGCTGTTGCTGGCCGCCACCGCCCCGGCCATCAGGTCCGCGTCCGGCAGGTACCTGCGCGTTCGTGTCAACCGACGGCGCGGCTGCCGCGTCAAACTGATCAAGGATGTGGTCCTAGGGCGGGGAAGTCGCCGGACATGGCACCCCCTTCGAGATGGCGAGGGTGGCGGTGTGATCGGCGAGGGATTCGCGGCAGTCCTGGCCGCCGCCCAGCAGGGCAGCGAGGCCGCCTTCTCGCGCCTCTGG
>Ga0126381_100009041_pt1 | contig 11171 bp, 10 predicted proteins | sample PanSoiMetPlot_28_FD_96465 | JGI IMG/M metagenome (GOLD analysis project Ga0126381, IMG submission 96465) | Tropical forest soil microbial communities from Panama - MetaG Plot_28 | ecosystem: Environmental > Terrestrial > Soil > Tropical forest > Bulk soil | place: Panama | collected 2016-02-17 | reverse complement strand
GCCCGCCAAGGGGCAACCATTCGAGATGCAGGCAACCGAGATCGAGGTGATCGGCTGGGTCGACGACCCCGATACCTATCCGATCCAGCCTAAGCCGCACACCCTCGAGTTCCTGCGGGAGGTCGCGCATCTGCGGCCACGCACCAATGTGATCGGGGCGGCAACGCGGGTGCGCCATACGCTCGCCAAAGCGATTCATGAATTCTTCGACGAGCACGGCTTTTTCTGGGTCAACACGCCGATCATCACGTCCTCCGACGCCGAGGGCGCGGGCGCGCTGTTCCGCGTCTCGACGCTCGACCTCGCCAACTTGCCGCGCACGGCCGGGGGCAAGGTCGACTTCGCCCAGGATTTCTTCGGCCGCGAGGCGTTCCTCACTGTGTCGGGCCAGCTCAACGTCGAGGCGTATTGCCTTGCGCTGACCAAGGTCTACACCTTCGGCCCGACGTTCCGCGCCGAGAACTCCAACACCAGCCGCCATCTCGCCGAGTTCTGGATGATCGAGCCGGAGATCGCGTTCGCCGATCTCGCCGACGATGCAAGCCTGGCAGAGCAGTTGCTCAAGTTCACCTTCGAGACGCTGCTCAAGGAGCGCCACGAGGACCTCGCCTTCTTCGATGAACGCATCGAGAAGGGGCTCTTGGCGAAGCTCGAAGGCATCGTGGCCTCGGAATTCGTGCGCATGGACTATGGCGAGGCCATCCGCGTGCTCGAGCGGGCGAAGGAGAAGTTCGAGTTCCCGGTCAAATGGGGCATCGACCTGCAGTCCGAGCACGAGCGCTATCTCACCGAGAAGCACGCCAGCAAGCCGGTCGTGGTGATGAACTACCCAAAGGACATCAAGGCGTTCTACATGCGGGTGAACGACGACGGCAAGACGGTGGCCGCCATGGATGTACTCGCGCCTGGCATCGGCGAGATCATCGGCGGCAGCCAGCGCGAGGAGCGCCTCGAGGTGCTCGACGCACGCCTTGCCGAGCGCCAGATCGACAAGGAGCACTACGCCTGGTACCGTGACCTGCGCCGCTACGGCACCGTCCCGCATGCCGGCTTCGGCCTCGGCTTCGAGCGGACGCTCGCCTACGTCACCGGGCTTGCCAATGTACGGGATGCGATTCCGTTCCCACGGACGCCCGGGCATGCGAAGTATTGAGGGATGTAGGATGGGTTGAGCGGAGCACCCATCCTATGGCCACAGATACTCCTCGCGCTCGCCCAGCCACACCCGCTCATCGGACAACGCCAGCGCATCCAAATCCTGCGGCGCGGCGCGCGTGTCGTCCACCCACTCGCGCAACAGCGGGCCGCCGTTGATCACATCGATGGCGAGCTTGCCGTGCTCGTATTCGTAGGCGAAATCGCGCCACAATGGATAGTCCGGATAGAGGCGGCGGATCGCTTTAAAGGCCAATGCCTGGATGCGCCATGGTCGGAATGTCTGGTGATCGTAGGACGAGACTTCGGTGTGAATCTGCACGCCGTTGCAGAGCTTGCCGGCGTGCTTGTGGAAGGTGGGCTCGAACCAGCAGTCGCGCAGGCGGCAGCCGCCGAGCCAATACGGCGCGAGCGCCTGCATCTCATTGATGAGCGCCCGGGCGTCGATATCGGGCGCGCCGAACATTTCGAGCGGCCGCGTGGTGCCGCGGCCTTCCGAGAGCGTGGTGCCCTCGATCATCACGGTGCCCGCATAGGTGCGCGCCATCCATAGGCTCGGGGCGTTGGGGCTCGGATTGATCCAGGTACGCTCGCCAAGCGGCCAGCCGAAGCCGGGCGCCGCGTCAGGTTGCCAGCCCTCCATTTCGATGACGCGATATTCGACATCGAGCTTGAGTGCCTTGATGAACCAAACGCCGAGCTCGCCGAGCGTCAATCCATGCCGCATTGGTAGCGGGCCGGCGCCAACAAAACTTTGCCAGCCCTCGCGCAGCCGCAAGCCTTCGACCGGGCGGCCGACCGGATTGGGGCGGTCGAGTACCCATACCGCCTTGCGATGTTTCGCCGCCGCCTCCAGCACATAGCGTAGAGTCGTGATGAACGTGTAGATGCGGCAGCCCAGATCCTGCAGGTCGACCAGGATCACATCGAACGTGTCCATCATCGCGTCGGTTGGTCTTCGCACGTCGCCATAGAGGCTGAAGACCGGGACGCCATGCAACGGATCAACGAAATCCGGCGACTCGATCATGTTGTCCTGCTTGTCGCCGCGCAGCCCGTGCTGCGGGCCGAAGGCCGAGGTGATCTTCAGGTCAGCGCAGGCCGCCAATGCATCGAGCGTGTGCGTCAAGTCGGCCGTCACCGAGGCCGGGTGGGCGAGCAAGGCGACGCGCCGGCCGGAAAGCGGCGCGCGCAGTGCCGGCTCGGTGATAAGTCGATCGACGCCGAATTTCATGCGCCATGCTTTAAGGAAACGCGAGCGCGAAGCAATCGGAATGATGGAAGTCGGGCTTGCCGGGTGGATGCGCCAGCGTCCAATACGACTTGCGGCCGCTCAAGTCCTCGATCAGTGCCGAAAGGCCGAGCCGCCATCCGCCGGGCGCCAGGCGCGCGAGCTCGCCCACATCGAGCGAGGCCTGCAACGTGTAGCGATCCGGGCGCGATTGCGCCCCGATCGCGGGATCGCCGATCTCGCCGGCGGCCTCCATTCCCCTGCGGTAGCCGCTCAGCCAATAGCCTGCCCACCGCGTCGAGGGCGCAAAGTTGAGCTCATAATAGGCTTCGCCCGGAAACGCGCGGATGAACGCCTCGAAGCACGTGTGCTCCCAAAGCGCGTGAGCACGCGCCGCCGCCGTCGCCGGCGGCAAGCACAAATTACCGATGTCGCCGGTCACGAAATAGGTCAGCACGAGGCGGTCAGCGCCCCCGCGCACCACATCCACCTCGATGTGCGTGGCCGCATCGCCGAGCGAATCCGGGTGACGTTTCAAGGCCTGGCGCATGTCGGCACTTTTGCGTTGGCGCATGTTCTTGTCGGAACACCGGTATCCACTTTTCCGGACCACGCGCTAGCGGAGTCCGCCCGCCGCATCCCCTACCCGGCGGCCGCCGCGTGGGTGTCGGCGGTGAGGCGCGAGACCTTGCGGGCGTGGTCGGCGGCGTGGCGCGGTTTCGTTGCGGGTGAAGAGCTCGCGCGATTCGGTTTCCACCTCGCCGACTCGGGTCAGCGCCTGGTCCATGTGGAACTGGCGGTCGGGGTTGCGCAGGATGCGCTTGTACTTGAGGAACAAGCTCGAACCAGAATTTCGCCATCGGGCCGATTTGCGCAGGTTCTCGATCACGAGCTTGGGATAGAACAGCCAGGCCGGCTCGACCGGCGGGCCGGGACGGCGGCTCGAACGATGCTTGATGCGCACGGAGCCGCCCTGCAGCGAATGCACTTTCTCGCAACACACGAATCTGGAGAAGAAGAACAAATCCCCCAGCGCTGGCCGGCCGGGCGACCTTGGCACAGCTCGGTGGTAATGCCAAGCGGAGCGGAAAATCGCTTGCTTTTGGCTGCCTCAGGGCAACCGCTGCGATCAATGGAAGAAGGGCGGGCGGAAGAAGGTGATCAGCCGGCCGCAGATGAGCACGCCGACCCAACCCGCGAGCGAGATGCCGGTGACGACCTTGACGCGCGCCGACGCGTCGGCGCCCGCCGGCAGGCTGCGCACCTCCGCGAAGATGCCGGCGCCATAGAATACCGCGACGTTGACCCCGGCCACCGCCATCAGACTCAGCTTGAGGCGGAACGCATCATTGTAGAAGTACTGGTCGGGATGGCCGAAGAAGAAGACGATGCCAAGCAGCATGTTCGACAAGTAGCCGCCGACGCCCCAGGGTATCAGCCGATGCAGCGTACTGGGCGCGATGTGTTTTGCCATGCCGAGCGCGCGCAGGTCGAACAGGCCGACCGTGCCGAGCAGGAGCGAGCCGCCGAGATAGTGCAGCGATTGCATGAGCGGCCATAGCCAAGTCTCGTGGTCGCGAATGAAGGAGTGCAACGCGGTACTGCGGATGAACATTTCCCACGGCGCGATTTCCATGCTGATCCCCGTTACAGCGTATTCGGATCGAATCGATCGGAATACGCTCTGCCTCTCTTACGTTGGGCATGTCCTGATCGGAAAAGCGGTATCCACTTTTCCGGAACATGCGCTACAGAATCGCGGGCACGCCAAGCAGCTCCCACCGGTGAGTGTAGGCGAGGAAGCGTCCGGCCAGGATGAGCGCGATCCAAGTCGCGATCGAGGCGACCGCCAATCGCCTGGCGTTCGGCTCCAAGGCCCTGGCGTCGGCGTCCGGTGTGCCTAACACCGTGCTGCCGATTCGATAGACGAGCCCGACGCCGAGCGCGATCAGTCCAAGCTTGACGTAAAATAGCGGATTCGTGAGCGCCTTGGTCGGATAGGCGATCAGCAGCAAGGTTCCGGATATCGCGTTGAGCGCGAAGGCGAGCCATAGAAGTGGCAAGAAGCCGGCCATGGCCTTGAGCGAGACGCCCGGCGCAACGCCGAGAATGCGCAGATCGATGGCGGTGCTGCCGCCGGCCAGGAACGCCATGCCGATTGCGTGCACCGTGATGATGCCGGGAAACGCGAGCAGGGATTCCGAGCCGCGGACCCATTCGGCGAGTGCGCTGTGCTCGATGAAGGCCAGGAACGGGTCCATCCGGCGCCCCTTCGTCTGCCCACCAGCAAAGCAGAGCGCCGTTCGGCCCACAACAGGAAAAGCGTCCGCTCAGGCCGGCACCACCTCGGCTTCACGGAACTGCTGGCGGTAGAGGCGCGCATAGGGCCCGCCGCGCGCGAGCAGGTCCGCGTGCCGCCCGCTCTCGACGATGCGGCCGCCCTCGACCACAAAGATTACGTCGGCTTTGAGGACGGTCGACAGCCGGTGCGCGATCACGAGGCTGGTGCGGCCGCGCATCACCTCTTCCAGCGCCGCCTGGATCATCGCCTCGTTGTGCGAATCGAGCGAGCTTGTGGCCTCGTCGAGGATCAGAATGCGCGGGTCCTTGAGCAGCACGCGAGCGATCGCGAGCCGCTGGCGCTCTCCGCCGGAGAGCTTGTGGCCGCGCTCGCCGACCATCGTGTCGTAACCCGCGGGCAGCGAGGCGATGAGCGCGTGGATGTTGGCGGCCTTCGCGGCCGCGAAGAGCTCGGCATCGGTCGCATCGAGCTTGCCGTAGCGCAGGTTAGCCGCGATCGTGTCGTGGAACAGATACGTCTCCTGTGTGACGATCCCCATGTCGCGCCGCAACGAGGTGAGCGTCGCGTCCTGCGCATCGATGCCGTCGATCAGCACCGCGCCGGATTGCGGCACATAGAAGCGCGGGATCAGGTTGGTGATGGTCGTCTTGCCCGCGCCGGAGGGGCCGACCAGTGCCGCGACCTGCCCGGGCGCGACGTGGAAGCTCACGTTCTGCAAGGTCGTCCGGTCGTTGCCGTAGGAGAACGACACGTCCCTGAACTCGATCTCGCCGCGCAGGCGCGGCAGCACGATCGCATCGGTGGGCTCGTTGGCGTTCTCGACCGGCATGTCGAGATAGTCGAAGATGCGCTCGAACACCGCGAGCGCGCTCACGACCTGCACCTGCACGCCGGCGAGCGCCGAAGCGGGGCCGTAGAGGCGTCCGAAATAGGCAACGAACGCCACGATCGTCCCGACGGTCAGGCCGCCGCGGATCGCGAGCCACGCGCCGCCAACCCATACCAGCGCCGGCCCTATGATCACCATGGCGTTGATCGCGCCCATGAACCAGCGGCCGACCATGGCGAGGCGGATCTCGAGCCCCATGAGGCGGGTCGCCGAGTCGTGGAAGCGCGTCTGCTCGAAGGCCTCGCGGGTGAACGACTTCATCAGGATGATGCCGGAGATCGACAATGTCTCCTGCGTCAGGCTCTCGATCTCATCGCGCCGCTCGCGCGTGCCCTTGCGGATCTCGTACATGCGCCGCCCGATGGGCGACAGCGGCAGGATCATCAGCGGCACCACGACGAGCGCGAGCAGCGCAAGCCGCCAGTCGAGGACGAAGATCGTCACGATGGTGGTCGCCATGATGGCGATGTTGGTGATGATGGTCACGAGCGTGCCGGTGACGACGTTGTCGACACTGTCGACGTCGCTCGAGACGCGGTTCATGATCTCGCCGGTCTTGGTGCCAGTGAAGAAGTCGAGCGGCATCCGGTGCAGGTGCGCGACCATGCGGGTGCGGATGTCGCGCATGATGCCCTCGCCCACCAGCGAGTTGAGATAGCCCTGGTAGACCCCAATCGCGCCGGAGGCGAGCGCCGCCGCGATCATGCCGCCGACCCCGAGCAGCACGGCTTCCATCGAGCCCGCCGGAATGGCGCCGTCGATCAGATATTTGGTGAAGAGCGGCGGCGCGAGACCGAGCGCAGCACCAGCCACGATGCAGCCGAGCGTCGTGAGCTCCGCCCGCCAATAGGGCAGGAAGAACCCGGAGAGTCGCCGCCAGTTCACCGGCTTGCGCACCCGCGGCCGTTCCGGGTTGAACCGGCTCGACCACATCATGTGCCCGTAACCCATGGACATGTGAAATATTTCCTTGCTGCCGCCGCCTCGCGGCTGCGGTCACGATCGTCAGCGCATATTTGAACATACGCCGTCCGATATGGAAGCGTCGCCATTCGGTCGATCCGTCGACGTTGGATTCCGATATTTTTTGGGCAAACCGGCAAATATTCGAAATAAACCGCAGCCGCGGCCTGCCAGACCTCGCTGCGCCGGTTGCGCAAAACATTTGCGTGCGCCCGCGCGGCGGCACGGCTATGCTGCGTGCTGTCGGAGGGCATTTCGTGGAGGTCGTCGCCATGTGTGACTACAGTCTTCACAATGTCGCTACACGGCCGGCGCAGGTCGGAGACACGATCGTGACCGGTCAATTCCCCAACTGCATCACGCGCGGGTTTGCCGCGGTCGAGGAGCCGAACGTGGCCGTGTGCCTGCGTCCCGGGACGGAGATTGCGTTCGACCGCGACATCGAGTTCGAGGGCGGCCGCGGCTTCTTTCGAACCTGGAGCCGCGAGGCAAGACTCGGCGTGAGAGTGGCCCGCTTCCGGCAAATCGACGTGGACAAGCCGCACGTCCATCACGATGCGCTCGAGCTTCCGAGCGGCGAGATCGTTCTCGTCACGCGACTGATCGAAGGGCAACGCGCGACCGTGCTGCAATTGCCGGCCGCGCAAGCCGGAAGCGCGCAAGAACACGGCAGCGATCGGCCCACCGCCGAGCGTTTGGTCGAAGCCTAGTCGTTCGCAAGAACGCGTCCGTGTCCCGATTCCGAGGCTCGCAGAGCAGGCGAGCTTCGGGTTCGGGACGCCCGTGACTCCCAGCGACAGGGCGCCGTAGAGATGTTTGGCGCCGACAACTCTGTTGCTGATCTTAATTTTCTTACAAGCACTTAATGTCTTACAAGCTTTTATGCTCCGGGCAATCGGAACCTAATCCGCGGCACCTATCTCCGCTATACGGCGCCGGTAGATGCGTCGGTTGACAGCAGGAGATCAATCATGAACTCGAAGACAAGCTTGATCGCACTTTCGCTCCTTCTCGGCGCGCTTGGCGCGGCGTCCGCCACGCAGGCACGCACTTACCAGCACAGCTATGGCAAGGGCGGCCAGGCGTATGGGTACGTCAATGAGGGCGGCGTCCGTGGATCGGCCGGCGGGGAATTCCTCAACGGGAATTTCGTCCCGCGCGGCACATCTCCCGCCCAGGTGCCTTCGCATCACGAGGAGGATCAATACGGATCAGAGGCGGGCAAAGATTAAGGTACGAAAACGCTGCAACAAGAACGGCGGGCGGCAGCTTCCTGCTGGCGCCTTGGGGCCACCCCTCCTTCACCTGCGACGCCGGCCACCGGCATTGTGGAGCCGCTTCAACGGCTCCGCACGTCCTGCAGTTCCCTCCATTCCAACGCCACAAAAAGAGCACTTGACGACAATACCAACTAGTCGGTATGTTGTCGTCTATGAGCGCAACGGCAACCAAAGCCAAGGTCCAGGGCGATGCCCGCATCGCTCTCCTCGATGCGGCGATGCACGTGATCCGCACGCGCGGCTATTCGGCGACCACGGTCGACGATATCTGCGGCGCAGCCGGCTTCACCAAGGGGGCCTTCTTCCATCACTTCAAGAGCAAGGAGGACTTGGCGGTCGCTGCCGCCGCGCATTTCTCCGAACGGGCGGAACGCCTCTTCGGCTCGGCCCCCTATCACGAGCTCGCCGATCCCTTGGATCGTCTGCTCGGCTACATCGATTTCCGCAGCGCCATCATCGACGGCCCCATCCCCGAGTTCACCTGCCTTCTGGGCACGATGGTGCAGGAAGCCTACGACACCCACCCGGCGATCCGCCGCGCCTGTGACACCTATAGCAGTGTGCACGTCGCCGGCCTGACCTCCGACATCGCGGCAGCGAAAGCGCGCTACGCGCCGGCGGTCACGTGGTCGGCCGAAAGCCTAGCGCTGCATATGCAAGCCGTGCTGCAGGGCGCCTTCATCCTCGCCAAAGCCAAAGGCGGCGCGGCAGTCGCGCGCGAATGCGTGGCGCATCTGCGGCGCTATCTCGAGCAATTGTTCAATCAGTCCACCAGCAAGAAGGAGTGACCTGATGGCGACACCACGCGGGAAATTTATTTGGTACGACGTGATGACCACCGACACCAGGGCTGCAGCCGCGTTCTACAGCGACGTGATCGGCTGGAGCGCGCAGGAGCATCAAATGGCGGGAGGCGGCGCCTATACGGTCCTCAGCAAGGGGCCGGTCATGGTGGCGGGGCTGATGGCGATCCCGGAGCCGATGCGCCAGCAAGGCGTGCCCCCCTGCTGGTCCGGCTATGTGGCCGCCGACGATGTCGATGCGGACGCCGGGCGCGTCGAGGCCGCGGGCGGAGCGATCCGGCGGAGCCCGGCGGATATTCCCAATGTCGGGCGCTTCGCCGTGGTCTCCGATCCGGGCGGCGCGGTCTTCCTGCTCTTCAAGCCCAGCACGCAAGAGGAGCCCAGACCGGTCGCCCCGATGACCCCCGGTCACATCGGCTGGCATGAGCTCCTGGCGGGCGACCCGGAGCGTGAGTTTTCCTTCTATGCGCGCCTGTTCGGTTGGACCAAGGATCGCGCGCTCGACATGGGTCCCATGGGCACCTATCAGACCTTCGCAACCGACGGCGCACCCTGCGGCGGCATCATGAAAGCCTGCGCGCAGGCGCCGCACCCGAGCTGGAGCTACTACATCGCGGTCGACAGCGTGGCGAAAGCAGCCGAGCGCACCACCGCACGCGGTGGTAAAGTGCTGAACGGACCCATGGAGGTCCCCGGCGGCGCCTGGATCGTGCAGGCCCGCGACCCGCAAGGCGCGCACTTCGCGATGGTGAGCGCTCCGCACTGAAGCGTTTTCCGGCCGCCAGGCTCCTGGCACCCGTATGCGTGCGCTGACCGCCCGAACCCCGCGATCGGGCGGTCTATCGCTCCGCGCTAGTATCTTCCCATTTCTTCCGGTGTAGTCGATACCCCTTTAATAGCGGAGGGTTGCTGGCATCGCGGTTCTCGAGGTTCTCGAACGAGAACGCCTGGAGGACAATGCGCGCGCGGTCGGCGCCTATTTGAAGGAGGAGCTTGTCGGCCTCTCCGCCAGGCACGATGTGATCGGGGGCGTGCGTGGATCGGGTCTGTTCGTCGGCGTCGACCTCGTCGAGGATCGCAAGTCCAATGCCCCCGCCGTCAAGCGAGCCACCAAGGTCATGAACGACATGGCGCGTTCAGGCGTGCTGGTCGGACTTTCCGGCCCACACAGAGCAATGCTGAAAATTCGGCCCCCGATGGTGTTCAGCAGAGAGAACGCGGATCAGCTTGTACAGACCTTAAATCAGGTGCTCACCTCGCTGTGAGGAACTTGCTCAATCGTCGCCCGGCGTAGTCGGCAGTTCGAAAACGGATCGCGACGAAAAGATGGATTGACGACGAGCAAGCCAGCTCCCAAAGCGGCGACCGGTTCAAGGCCATGGTCGTTGGTGCGAGGAGAGTTGGACGATCATTTCGGGTTTCCAGTGGTGTCACGGATCGAGGAGGCCAATGACTACTTCCGCGACGAACTCCATGCCCTTCTCGAAGCGCCGTAAGTACGGCGTCATCTACGCTGACCCGCCGTGGTCCTTCCGAAATTGGAGCGCGAAGGGCACCGGACGCAATGCCATTTCGCACTATGACTGCCTCGATTTCGATGCGCTCGCTGCCCTTCCTGTAACTGATCTGGCGAGAGAGAATTGCGTGCTTTTCTTGTGGGCAACTGATCCGCTGTTGCATCGCGCCTTCGAGCTTATTCGAGCGTGGGGCTTCGAGTACAAGACGGTTGCGTTTTATTGGGCAAAGCTGAATGCAAAGCCCAAGCACGAAGCGGATTTTTTCACTGGCCTTGGCTATTGGACGCGGGCCAATCCCGAGCAGTGTCTGCTGGCGACGCGCGGCAAACCAACACGCCTTGCAAGGGACGTGCGGCGGCTTGTGATCGAGAAACGCCGTGAGCACAGCAGAAAGCCCGATTGCGTGCGCGACCGGATCGAGCGACTCGTTGCTGGGCCGTATCTCGAATTGTTTGCCCGTGAAACCAAGCGCGGTTGGGACTGCTGGGGCGATCAAGCTGGCCTGTTCAATCAGGGCACGGTAGCCACGCGGCGGCAGCCGTCCCGATTGGTGGATGCTGCAGAATTGCTATTCTGACGGGTGAATAGCGGGGCCGGCATCCGAAACCCTTCACAACAGCGCCGATTTGAACGGCACCAGCGGAAGTCCGGTCTACCCCCGTAAGCGGCGGAGAAGCGGACATGTGGAGAAGACCGGTTCGGGGCCACTACCGGACCTCATTTGCGGTTCCTGGCGATCGGCGAAATTGATCGCGGTGGACTGTCAGCTGATGGATCATGCGCCCACCCACGATGGTGCCGAGAGGAATTCCGGCGAGCATCAACACTGAGAAAATGTAACAAAGCCATCGCGCCCACGGTCGCCGAAACATGGCGCCTACGGCCGAGACGATTAGGAGCGCAGGCGTAAATGCATCGACCACGGAGAGGCGGACTGGTCCGATTTGCGCGCCAGTAAGGCACGCTATGAAGACTGCTAGGCCGAGAACTGCGTATATCCAGGCGATCGCAGTGATCTGTCCAGGTAGGTG
>Ga0126381_100009040_pt1 | contig 11172 bp, 10 predicted proteins | sample PanSoiMetPlot_28_FD_96465 | JGI IMG/M metagenome (GOLD analysis project Ga0126381, IMG submission 96465) | Tropical forest soil microbial communities from Panama - MetaG Plot_28 | ecosystem: Environmental > Terrestrial > Soil > Tropical forest > Bulk soil | place: Panama | collected 2016-02-17 | reverse complement strand
GTACTTCTGGCCGCCAAGCTCAGTAAGCCCGACCAGCGGGGAGCGGCGGTGATCGAGGTTGTCGCGGGCTTCGACCAGCGCCTCGCCGAGCAGGCGGTTGACCGATTCCTGGACCGCCTGCCGGGTCAGGCCCATCCGCCTGGCGATCTGGGGCACCGTCAGCGGCCGCCCGGCCAGCGCCAGTGCTCCCAGCACCTTCCAGCGCGCTGCGGTGAGCCCCTCGGCCGCCGCGAGCCGGTTGCCGTCGGCCAGCAGCAGCCCGCTGACGCGGAAGATCTCTAGGACAACCGCTGTTGCTGCGTCCCCTTCCGCGGTCCTCGCCCACTGCGTAGTCATGACAGGAGCCTGTCATTCTGAAATACCTTTGTCAATGATGGCTCGGTCAATCAGGAGTTCTGAGCCCAGAGCCTGCGCCTGCTGCAGCTCAGCGGCGCTCGGCACGGTGAAGTCAAGGCGTAACTGCATGGGGATTCTCTGGCGTGCACACAGGCGTACCCCCACGGGCAGTATCAGGTGGTCGCGGCACGGGGGCAGAACTTCGGCGCGATCGCGGCCTTGTAGGCCAATCCGCCGACTACTTACGTCGGGACGCTAGATCCGTTCGTGTGAGCGTTGCGTACGTGGTCCCGGAGGCGGCAGATCGTGTCATCCAGGCACTGGAGGGCTTCCGCAGTCTCCTGTGCTGTTTCACCGTGCTGCCTGGCGGCGGGAAGCAGGATGAGGCCGACGTAGAAGAGGTTGCTTATGGTCCAGTCGAGCAAGTCCAGCTCTTGCTCACGATGCGTATACGGGACGGTCGGCAACACTTCGGCGAGGATCTGTTCGGCGAAGTCCTGATGGTCCGCGGGCAGGGCTCGGCCGAGCTGGAGTGGGATGACGGTTGCCGTTTGGGGCCCAGCCTCGATCTCGCGACCGCCCGCGAGCGGTCGCCGGTCATCCCTCAGGCGCAGTGCGCGTGCCTGTGTCTGGTGCGTGCCGTTGGCGGCGCGCAGTCGGCCGACCGCCGCGATCGGGCCATGGGCGTCGGCCGGGGCCTGGGACGTGGCTTCTTGGCGCCCTGACATCGAACCTCCGATCCTGCCAGGCCAATGGATACGGCCCGGTTAGACGCCGATCCCCCGCCGCCAGGCGTGACGATGCGCTCGGACCCATTCATATTGGCTCGCTGTGCCTCGATTCCTAAATTCAAATAGCGCCGGGCACAGCTGACGTCACCCGCCTGCGGGTGATTCGCCCCGCCGCCGGGGAAAGGCAAGGAATTCCCGGTCCAGGCCGGTGATCCGCATGATCTTGACCAGTGACGGGCTGGGTGAGGCCAGCCGGAATGAGCAGCCCTTATGCTCCGCATAGCCAGCCATGCGCACCAGAGCGGCCAGGCCTTGGGCGTCGCAGAAAGTAAGCGCGGTCAAGTCCACAATCACCGGCCTGCGGAGGCGATCGATGACATCCCTGACGTAGCTGATGGCGGCCTCAGCGCTGACGATGTCAAGCTCGCCGCCGAGGCCCACAACGGCCTGGCCAGTGGGGACGATCCGGTGGCTCAGCTCCAGCGGCGCGGTTCTTTCCAGATCATCCTGTGCCGGGACGGCCACTTCCCCAATGGCTCTTGCATCAGCAATGTTCGTGAGCATCCTGGGCTCCCCCCGCCCGCCGGCAGCGCGCGGGCTTGTTCGGCCAGCATGCATGTCAGCGGACTCTGGGTAATCACCCGGAACCGGGTGATTACCCAGACCAGGCGACATGGCCAGCGAACGTGCCGTCTGAGGGAATGGGCGCGCCATGAAGGGTCTGCTCGTCCCGTGCTATATAGGGTGCGTGGCCCGTTCCGCGAGTGTGAAGGTCGAGGTATTTGCCGGCCTCCGTGCCGATGTGGGCGAAGCCCCGCATTGGGACGACCGGACCAAGACGCTGCTGTTCGTCGACTTGACCGCCGGCATGATTTTCCGTTACGACCAGTCGGGTGTGAAGCTGGGGTCCTTCTCCGTCGGTCAAGAGGTAGGCGCGGTCGTTCCCCGGCACGGCGGCGGGCTTGTGCTTGCGGTACGCGACGGTATCGCGGTGACCTCAGATACCGGGGATGGTTTCGAGCTAACCGCCCCAGTGGAGCGCGATACCCCCGGCAACCGGATGAACGACGCGAAGTGCGATCCCGCCGGGCGGCTCTTGGCCGGGACGACCGCGTTCGACTTTTCGCCGCATTCCGCGGCACTTTACCGCGTTGAGCCGGACTGGTCATTCAAGCAGGTAGTGCGCGACGTGACGCAATCAAACGGCATGGCGTGGAGTCCCAGCGGCAGCCGGATGTACTACATCGACTCGGCCACCCAGGGTGTTGACGTCTTCGACTACGACGCCGGCACCGGCTCGGTCACCAACAGGAGTCGGCTCGTCACCATCGACCGCGGGCAAGGGACACCCGATGGGATGACCGCCGACGATAAGGGAAACCTCTGGGTCGCGTGCTTCGGCGGCGCTGCGGTCCGCTGCTTTTCACCATCGGGTGTGCAGCTGGACGAGGTCGTCTTTCCAGTTACCCAGGTGACCAGCTGCACGTTCGGCGGCCCCGGGCTAGCGGACCTGTATGTGACGTCGGCTGCCTACCGGCTGAGCCCCGACCAACTGAAGAGGCAACCGCATGCGGGCGCCACGTTCGTTTGCCGTCCCGGGGCGGCCGGCCTGCCCGCATCGTCGTTCGCCGGGTAGCCGGGCGCCCCGCTCATGACCTAAAGCCAGATCACAGAATGCCCAGCACGGTCGCGCGCTTGATCGCCGACGAACGGGACGTAGCGCCGAGCTTTATGTAGGCCCGGCGCAGGTGCGTCTTCACCGTATTAAGCGACAGGTACAGCTCCGATGCCATTTCGGCGTAAGTGAGCCGCTCCGCCAGCTTTTGCAGCACACGCAGCTCGGCAGCGGTCAGCGGGTCGAGGATCTTCCCCTGCCGTGAAGCGGGTGCAGCGCGCTTGCGAGTCGTGAGACCAGCGCTGATCAGCGCCGTCAGCTGCGCCGTCCGGGGATATAGGCGCGAGTCGGAGATCAGATGCTCGACTAGCTGAGGAGCTGTGTCCACGACGGTCTGAAAAAAGCCGTGGCGTTGGGCTACAGCTAGAGCCTGCCTGACCAGGGCGGGTGCCTGGGGTGAGGATTGGCTGATGGCGACGCTCGCACGCAGCAGCCGCAGTTCCAGATCAGACCGGATGGTGGCAGGCTCAGCCGGGGCGCTGGTCAGGGCTAGGCACGCTTCTTCCGGGTTCCCGGCGGCGAGAGCGATGGTCGCTGACATGACGATGCGCCGCTCATCAGGCAATCGCTCGGTGACGGTCACGGCGCCGTTGAGGTCGCCGAGACCGAGACGGAGACGGGCCTCAAGCTCATCGGCATCAGCCAGCAGGACCGAGCGGTCGCTCTTGAGCGCCGACCGCGCCGCCGGCAACGAGGCGAGGGCCGCATCTAGGTTGCCGGCCGCCGCCCAGATCCGCGCCCGGTCCAGCTGGGCCATGAAACTGAAGACGGGCCGAGCGCTGCCGACCATCTCCAGCGCGCGCTCTATCGGCTCGGCGGCGGCGGCCGGATCGCCTCGCTCCAACGCGAGTAGTGCTGTTGTCCGCAGTGCGTGGAAGACGAAATAGTGGCGGTCGAAATGGAGGCGGCGGGCCGCGGTCAAAGTAGCAGCGGCCAGGGCGCCAGCCTCTTCAAGGGCCCCCTCGAGGAAGGCGACCTGGCTGATCACTCCCGGGCAGAGAACCTCGGTCAGCGGTTCGCTCACCTCAGCCGAGATGAGGGCATCGGCAAGCAGCCGGGCCTGCCTGAACTGACCCAGGTACGTGTGGCAGTACATGGCCAGGGTGTCAAGCGTCACGATCCACTCGCCGACCCCGTCGGCCTTCGCCTCGGACGGCCGGGCCCGCTCTCTGTGCGCCAGCGCCTCGTCAAACTGGCCGATGAACGAGCAATGCAGCATGTTCACCAGCCCCAGCCGCACGGCCAGCTCAGGCTCTCGCGCCGCATCGATAGGGCACTGCTGGGCGAGCGCGACAGCCCGCGAACCCCGCTCGAACGCCCCCCGCCAAAGCAGCTCAGCCGCCAACGGCAACAGGAACTCGGGCGCGTCTGCGAATAGCTCGGGCCGGATCTCGTCAAGGTCGAGCGCGCTGCTGACAGTTGGGTTGGTCAGCACATCGCGCACGACCCCCTCGCTGAGCAGGCTGAACGCCACGTTTCGATCGCCGGCAGCCAGCATATGCCGCACCGCCGCACCGGTCTGACCAGCCTCGATCAGGTAGCGCGCGGCGACCTCATGCAGCCGCCTCTCCCGGGCCGGGTCCCGCGCGCGCAACTCGGTCTGGAGAACCTCCTTGATCAGGTGGTGATAGCGGTAGGTGCGGGTCTCCTCGTCCACGATCGCCACGAACATGTGCGTGCCGTAGAGGAAATCAAGCATCTTCGCTGATCCTTGACCGCACAGCACGGTGCACGCGGGCACCGAAAGCTCATCCAGGATCGAGGTCGCCAACATGAAATCCGCGACCTCCGGAGACTGGCGGGACAGCACCTCATCCAAGAAGTAGTCGGCCACGGTGTGGCGGTGCAGCTGAACCCGGCCAGCCGCAGAGGCGGGATCAGGCGAACCTTGGATCGAGATTGCGGCCATCTGCAATCCGGCCACCCATCCCTCGCTGCGCTGGTAAACCAGGGCCAGCTCTGGCTCGTCCAGCCGGACACCGAACCCGGCGAGGAAACTCCTGGTCTCCTCCTCGGAAAAGGCCAGGTCCTCGTCCCGCAGCTCAACCAGGTCCTGGTGTGCCCGCATCCGGTGCACTCTCAGCGGCGGGTCTACCCGGCTAGCCACAACTAGCTGCAGCGACGGCGGGCGATACTCCACCAGCCAGCGCAGGGCGTCGGCGCTGGCCGCCCCGGCCAGGTGAAAGTCATCAATGACCAGCGCCCGCGCCGTGTCCGGCGTGTCAAGATCATCAGCCAAGGCGGCGACCGCATCGGCCGACACCTCGCCATCGAGGCTCATCAGCTGGTACGCATCCTCGCCGATCGATGGCTGACCAAAGCCATACCGCGCGGCTTCGATGATGGCGGCGACGAACCTGGCCGGGTCGGCGTCGGCCGCGTCGCAGCTCAGCCACGCCGATGGCCGCTCCGGCCGGGCTGCCAGCCAGTCGGCAAGCAGCATGGTCTTCCCCGTCCCCGCCGGGCCAACCACCAGCGCGAGGCGGACCTGCGCTCCCCGGTCCAGCCGGTCGAGCAATCGCGACCGGCGTAGCAGCCCCGGCACCGCCTTGGGGACACGGAACTTTGAGGAGGGGAACCGGCGACTGCGCGGGCCGGGCTCAGCCACCACTATCGTCGCCAATCTGCCTCGCCTCCCCACCCCGGGCAACGACAATTCTGCCACGTTGACAGCGTGCCGGCCCGGACAATGGAAGGCACCCACGGCCTTCCCGGGCAAACGGCCCTCGCGTCAATTCCCGGATCACCCGACGCCGGGTGACGACACAGATCCCGCCGCCAGGCACATTGGCAGCCAGCACCGACCATCAACAGCGAGGCATGACCCAACAGCGAGGCATAACCGCGTGCGACCACACACATACGAGATCACCTTCAGCGGCCAGGCGGGCAGGACCCTGCGCGCACAGTTCGACGACTGCACGGTCACCACGGGCCCGGACACCACTACCCTCCGCGCCGACCTGCGCGACCAGGCTGCGCTCTCCGGGCTTGTAGAGCGGATGGTCGGCCTGGGTCTCGAGGTCATCGACGTGCACCTCGTGACACCGCCAAATACGCCGGGTTAGCTGTCGGTGCATGTGGGCCAGTGGTCTACTGCCCACTGTGGCCAGCCCGGCCATCCGGCCGGCGCGGCGGGGATCTCACCGCCGTCGAGCTCAGCGGCGTCAGGCACCTGGAATTGCTCCCGCCACGCGTCCACGTCGGCCTCGCTCATCGGGAATGTCTGGTGCGGTGTCGCTTCCTGGCGGTGTGCGATGCGGGCGAGCTGAACGTTCTTGTCCACGGGCAGGTAGACCACCTGGCATGCTGCCCCAACCGACCGGGCCAGCCAGCGCAGTGCCGACCGTTCATCGCGACCCCAGAGCCCGTAGTCGAGCACGACGCTGGTCCCCAGCCGCAGCGCCTGAAGGGCGACCGAGATGAGCCGGCCTTCGAGCACCCAGCGCTTGCCGTCGGCCAGCGGATCCCCGAACAGCGGGACCATCCAGTGATCCGGGGTCAGCCGCAGCGCCTGGTGCGTTGCCGCGAGTTCTTTGGCCCGGGTGGTTTTCCCGGCCGCCGGGAGCCCGACCATCAGGACCAGGGTGGCGACGCGCGGGCCCTGCGTGGTGGCGCTGTGTGAATCGAAACGCCGCGACTGAGACATGACTCCCCTGATCAGGCAGGATGACCCGGCAGCTCAGGAATACGCGAGTGACTGCCGGCCGGACACTGATCCGGCGATACGTCCTGGCACTGCCCCCGACGGGGGCAGGCAATGCAGGCAATGAGGCCGCGGTTACGGCAACCTCGGTACCGCCGCTAAGCGGCGGTCCGTGTGGTCATGGCAGCGCAGCAACACATGCCTTCACCATAACCGACAGCGTCGGCGGCGGAGGAAATGCGTTGCCCGGCCCGGGCTGGCGCGTTAGTCTCGGCGGGTCGCCGCACGGCTCGGCGCAGCAATTCGGAAAGGAGGCGCGATGTTCGTTCACCTTCAGGCGCCTCCGATGACTCTCCGATAAGAGTCCCGGTCGCGCCCCTGCTCAGCAGAGGAATGACATGACTTACGAATCAGCTTCGCAGTCGATCTCGGCCGGCCGGACCGATGACATCCCGTCCAACTGGGACGAGCGCACGATCTTGACCACGTTCCTGGACTACGCCCGGGACACGGTGCACGCCAAGTGCGCGGGCCTGTCGGACGCGGGCGCCCGCCAGGCACCGTTGCCGGGCTCGCCGCTGATGACGATCTCTGGCCTGGTAAACCACCTGCGCTGGGTCGAGAGCTCGTGGATCGAGGCCACGCTGCTTGGCCGGACTATCGACACGCCATCGACCGACGACGATCCTGACCGGGAGTTCCGGATCGCGCTCGAGGTGCCGCTCACTCAGCTACTGGCTGAGTACCGTGCCGTCTGCGCCCGGCATCGCGACCTGGTGGCATCACTCGACCTGGACACTCCGTCCAGGGGCGCCCTGGGCTGGCGGACTGAGCCGCTCACGCTGCGGTGGATCCTGTTCCACCTGACCGAGGAGACCGCCCGGCACAACGGCCACATCGACATCCTCAGGGAACTCGCCGACGGCACGCGAGGACGATAACTGTCCCCGGTCACCGTGTTAGTCGGCCGCAGACAGGAGGTAGCACAAGCGGTCTAATGGAGGGCGTGCCCATGCGAGCCGCGGGCGTACGCCGGTTCGGCGGCCCGGTGCAGGTCCTGGAGTTGCCCAGGGCGGTACGGCCGCGGCCAGATGAGGTGCTGATCGAGGTACGGGCGTGCGGGGTCGGCAACTGGGACGAGTTCGCCCGCACCGGAGACTGGGATCTGGGCATCGAGCCGCCGATGGCACTGGGCGTGGAGGCGGCGGGGATCGCCACCGCGGTCGGGGACCAGGTACGCGGGGTCAACGCGGGCGACCGGGTGACTACCCACTCCGTTCCGCTGCGCGCTCAGGGCGCTTGGGCCGAGCAGCATGTCGCCGCCGCCGGACATGTTGCCGTGCTGCCGCCAGAGGTGCCGTTCGACGCCGCCGCGGCACTGCCGGTCCCCGCGCTCACCGCCGACCAGACGATCGGCGATGAGCTCGGGGTCCGCGCCGGGCAGACCGTCCTGGTGCACGGCGCCGGCGGGGTGACCGGGGGCATGCTCGTTCAGCTGGCCACCCACCGCGGGGCGACGGTGATCGCGACAGCGGGCGCGGACAGTGCCGGCCGGGTGGCGGCGTTCGGGGCCAGCAGCGTTCTGGACTACCACGAGCCGGACTGGCCCGAGCAGGTGCGCGCAATGACCGGCGGCGGCGTTGACGCGGCGGCCAACGCGGCCCGCGCGGGCTCGGCCGACGCCGTGCGGGCCGTGCGGGACGGCGGCAGGCTGGCCACCACCACGACGGACCTGCCGGCCGCCGAACGGGGCATCACCATGCGAGCGGTGCTGGTCGCTCCGGACGGCAGTCGGCTCGCCGGCCTAGTCCGGCTCCTCGCTCACGGAGTTCTCGCTGTTTCCGTGGGTGAGAGACTTCCGCTTGAGCGGGCCGCGGACGCGCTGACTCAGGCCAGGCACGGCGCCCACGGCTCGGCTGTCGTGCTGTTGCCCACCGTTTCGTAGTCGTACCAGTCAAACGAGGCGGTGCCGGCGACCACATAAAGGCCGATGACGCGGCCGATGAACCCGGTGGCTACCTCGGTGGACAGGTACCGCCCGTCGAGATCGGCAAGCACCCGGAAGGTGCCGTCGTCGTTTTCGCAGCCAAGCAGGATTCGATCAGGAGCGTAATCGTCCCCGTGCGTCTCGATCCGGAGGACCACGTCGGGCGACGGCGACGGGACGGATCTGACCACGTCGGCGAGCGGGCCGATGCGAGCACGGACAGCGATGCTGCCGTCGTGCAGGAACACCTCGTAGTGCCTGTCTTCGTCCATCCGGACGGCGAGCCCGGCTTCAGTGCTGTCACCGGGATCGATCAGGGCCCGGGCACGGCACCGGTGGTGCTGTTGCCGGCGGCCAGCGAAGACCGGCGCGTCCCCGTCGAGGTCCTGGCCGTTACCGTGCAAGGTGAGCCACCCGGGCCGCTCATCGAGCGACGCGGCCCCGGCCAGCGGGCCGCGAACAGACACCCACGCAGGCGCCAGAGCGGAGGCATCGAAGTCGTCCCGGGCCGGGACCGGATGGCTCACGCGGTGCCCGGGCGGCGACGCCGGCATCTCCAGCGAGAGGTCACCGACGACTGGCCACCCGTCAGCCCAATCCACGGGCACCAGGAACGTCTCGCGGCCGAGCACGTGAAATCCGGGCGCAAACCCGCGAGGGCGGACCCCGAGCACGACCATCCACCACGACCCGTCGATCGCTTCGACTAGGTCGGCGTGGCCGGTGTTCTGGATGGGGTGATCGGTGCTGCGGTGGGTCAGGATCGGGTTAGCCGGGCAGCCCTCCCAAGGTCCCGTCGGCGACGGCCCGCGGGCGATCGCCACGGTGTGCCCCCGGTCGGTGCCGCCTTCGGCGATGAGCAGATACCAGGTGCCATCGCGACGCAGCAGGTGCGGCGCCTCGGGAAACTGTAGCCCGGTGCCCGACCACGTCGGCTCCGGCGGTTCCAGCACCGCGCCGGTGCGGTCGTCGATGCGGCAGCGCATGATGCTCTGGCCGGTAGAGAAGCTAACCCAGCAGTTCCCTTCATCGTCCCAGGCGAGGTCGGGATCGACGCCGTCGATGCCGACGGGGACGGGGTCGGACCAGGGGCCTGCCGGGCCGTCAGCGGTGACGAAGAAGTTGTGACTGCCGCTGGCGGTGTGGTTGGTCGTGATCATCCGGAAACGCCCGGCGTGGTACCGGATCGTCGGCGCCCACACGCCGTGCGAGGCGTACTCCTTCGTCCCGGACAGGTCGAGCTGAGACGGGCGGTCCAGCACGTTGCCGACTTGCGCCCAGTTGACGAGGTCCGCGGACCGGAAGACCGGCACCCCGGGGAAGTACGTGAACGACGACGTCACCAGGTAGTACTCGTCCCCGGCACGGCACACGCTCGGGTCAGGGAAGAATCCGGGGATGACAGGATTCTGAAAACCGCTCATAGATGGATCAGACCAGAAGGTCGGCGGAACCGGACATCCTGGTGCCGATCCGCTCGGCGCCGGGGTGCTCGATCTCCTTGAAGATGCGTAGGGCCCTGCCCCAGGCTCGCTGGGCTGCCATCGCGTCGCCTGCGCTGTGATAGACGTCGCCGAGCTCGGCGAGCGTGTCCGCTTCACCGGAGCGGTCGCACCGCGCCCGGGTGAGCTCGAGCGAGCGCTCGAAGCAGTCGATGGCGCGCTGGTGGCTGCCGAGGCGCCGGTAGATGAAACCGAGGCTGTGCCATACGGCCGCCTCGTGCCCGGGCTCACCGAACGTCCTGATCTGAGCCAGCGACAGTTCGCAGTAGGCGATGGCTTGCCGGTAGTTCCCGAGCAGAGCGTGGCAATAGCCGACGTCGTTCAGCGAGCCTGCTTCCAGCAGCCGGTCGCCTACCGAACGGTGCAGGTCAAGAGCTCGCTGTGCGTGGCACAGCGAGCGGTCCAGGTACCCCTTGCGTCCCAAAAGCCGCCCGAGGCGGGCCTGGATCATGGCCTGGGAGGTGAGGTGTCCGCGCAGTTCCTGCAGCAGCCGCAGGGATTCGCCGTACAGCAGTTCGGCGTCGGCGTCGTGGCCGGCTCGCGAGTATCCGATGGCCAGGGCCAGCAGGGCGTGCGCCTCGCCGACCGGGTCCCGGGCGCGGCGTGCGGCGTCGAGGCCGGCCCGCTGCGCCAGCGCGTGGTCATCCCAGTATCCCTGGCGCAGCTGGAAGCTGGTCAGCGTCCACGCGAGCTGCCAGGCGGCGGTGGCCAGGCCGGCGTCGGCCGCGGCCGTGACCGCGGTGAGCAACGTGGGGTATTCGGCCGCGAACCAGTCATCCGCGCATTCGGCCGCGACCACCTCCCCGATAGTCACCCCCGGCAGCGGCGGCGCCGGCGCGAAGGGGATGAGGTAGGGGTCGAGCAGCCCCAGGCAGGCGTGGCTGGTCTGCACGAAGTGGTCGAGTACCCGCCGCAGCGCGGCGTCCCTGACACCGGGGTCGTCGCGGGTGCGAACCTGTTCCGCCGCGAACGCTCGCAGCAGCTCGTGGCAGCCGAACCTGCCAGGGCTGTGCTCGGCGAGCATGTGCGCGCGGGCGAGTTCGGCCAGCAGTGCCCGCGCCTGGCCGACCGGGGCGCCGAGCAGGCTCGCCGCCGCCGCCACCGAGAATTCCGGGCCCGGATGGAGCGCAAGCAGCCGGAACAGCCGCGCCGCGTCCGTGCTCAGCACGCGATAGGAGCAGGAGAACGCCGCCCTGAGGCCGACCGCCAGCTCATCGCCGTCGAACGGGTCAAGCGAGGCGGACTGGCGCAGCTCGGCCGCGATGACCGCCAGCGGGAAGCTGGGTCTGGCGGCG
>Ga0126381_100009039_pt1 | contig 11174 bp, 11 predicted proteins | sample PanSoiMetPlot_28_FD_96465 | JGI IMG/M metagenome (GOLD analysis project Ga0126381, IMG submission 96465) | Tropical forest soil microbial communities from Panama - MetaG Plot_28 | ecosystem: Environmental > Terrestrial > Soil > Tropical forest > Bulk soil | place: Panama | collected 2016-02-17 | reverse complement strand
GGCAAATCGACGATGATCCGCTGTATCAATCGGCTCGAAGAGCATCAGCGCGGCCAGATCATCGTCGCCGGCATCGAGCTGACCTCGGATATGAAGAACATCGAGGCAGTCCGCCGCGAGGTCGGGATGGTCTTCCAGCAATTTAACCTGTTCCCGCATTTGACGGTGCTCGAAAACCTTACCTTGGCGCCGATCTGGGTGCGCAAAGCGCCGAAGAAAGAAGCCGAAGAGACCGCCCGCCTTTATCTCGAGCGAGTGCGCATTCCGGAGCAGGCGGACAAATATCCGGGTCAGCTCTCAGGCGGGCAACAGCAGCGCGTCGCGATCGCCCGCTCCTTATGCATGAAACCCGAGATTATGCTGTTCGATGAACCGACCTCGGCGCTCGACCCAGAAATGATAAAGGAGGTGCTCGATGTGATGATCGAGCTCGCCGAGGAAGGCATGACAATGGTATGCGTGACCCACGAGATGGGCTTTGCGCGCACCGTCGCAGACACAATGGTCTTTATGGATCGCGGCGAGATCGTCGAGCGCGGCCCGCCCAAGGAATTCTTCGCCAACCCCAAGAGCGACCGCACCAAACTGTTCCTGAGCCAGATCCTCGCGCATTGAGGGCTCTCTCGCGCGGTGACCTTTTGAAGACCGCCGCGCCCTCCGGTTGATCCCTCGAAGGCGCCACGATACGGTCCCGTCTCGACCGCAGGTGGCCAACAGGAGGGGGCTCGTGCCGCAAGAAAAAGATTTCTCGCCGACCGAACGGCTGATCGCATTGATGGATCATCTGCGTCTCGATATGGCGTATTTCGGAACCTCGATCCCGCGTGACGTCTCAGGGCTCGCCGCAGAACATCCCGAACGAATAGCCGGTGTGGTGTTGTGCGTACCAAGCCGTCTCGATCCGGCGCCATTCGCCGATATCGCGGATCGCGTTTTGATGATCGCAGCAGAGCGCGGACCCGCCGCGGACGCCACCGCGCGCGCTATGGCTCGGCTACCTACCGCCGAACGCTGTGTCCTTGCCGGATACGATGCTCCCGGCGGCTGGACCGATGCGGTCGCCGATCGTGGGAAAGAAATCACCGCGCGAATGAAAGCTTTTCTCGACCGGCTCGCAGTGAATGGGACCCGGCCGGGGGCGCCCTATGGCGGCCAGACGGAAGGTCGCCATGCCGGAATTTCGTATCGTATCGAGGGCTCCGGCCCCGCCCTGATCCTGTTGCCATTCTTTCTCGCTCCATCGCAATGGAACCCGGCGATCCCGCGCCTCACCGGGCACTTCACGGTCATCACTCTCGGCGGCCCGCATTTGGGCGGCGTCGCCTCGCTCGAGGACCGTGCCCAGATGCCGACCTATCGCGCGATGTTCCGCACCCTGATCGATTTCATCGCGCCGCTGCCTGGTGAAGCTATCCTCGAAATCGGCTGTGGCGCCGGCTCTCTCGTGCGCCTGCTGGCGCGATGGCTCGGCAGCGCCAACCCGATTACGGCAGCCGATGTGAACCCGTTCCTGCTGCAGGAAGCCGCGCAGCTGGCGGCGGCGGAGGGGCTCGCCGGCGCGATCGGCTTCATCGAGGGCAATGCCGAGGCCTTGCCGTTCGAGGATGAAGCCTTCGACTGCGTATATTCCGTTACGGTATTCGAGGAATGCGATGCGGAGCGGGCGATTACCGAGGCGATGCGCGTCGTCCGCCCCGGCGGGCGGGTCGGCCTCGTCGTGCGCGCGCTCGATATGCCGCAGTGGTGGAACCTCACTTTGCCCGAGACCGTCCTGCGCAAGGTCGAAGCGCCGCCGCATTCCATCGCCCCCGCCGGTGTAGCGGATCGGAGTCTCTATCGAAGGATGCGGGAAGCAGGGTTTGTCGACCTCGTGTGTTTCCCAGGACTGATAACGCTCGACCGGCCGGGCGGACCGATCTGGCGCAATCGTGAAGACCATGTGCTCTCGCAGCTCTCGCCGCAGGAGCTGACCGTCTGGCACGCCGCACGTGATCGCGCGGAGGAAGAAGGCCTTCTGTTCATGGCCCATCCGCTGCACTGCGCGGTCGGCACCAAGCCGGGGCGCGGGGACGAGACGCGCCTGCCGAGGCCCGCAGATTCCTGGACGAGCGTCTCTCGATGGGTGCGCTGAGGCGGATGCGGCGATAACCTAATCGAGGGGCGGCGGCTGGTCGCTGAGATTGCTTGGCAGGATCCCGCTCTCACGCGGGTCTTCGAACAAGACCGGACGCCGGGAATAGACCACAAAACCAGCCCGCTGGTAGGTGCTCAAGGCTCTCGGGTGGTCGAAGGTCGAAGTATGCAGCCAAAAGCGGCCAATGGGCCGCGACCACGCTTGGTCGATGGCCGCTTGCAGCAGATATGGACCAAGACGGCGGCCGATAAACTCGGGGATGAGCCCGAAATAGCACAATTTCGTCTCGCGCGGCGCCGCCGTGTCGAGTTCAAAAAACCCGGCAGGCACGCCGCGGACATAAAGGACGAAAATTTCGATCGTAGGCCTCGAGATTAGCGCCGCCAGCGCCGCGTCATCGACGAGGCGCCGCTCGAACCACAGCCAGCGTTCGCCGACATTGTCGTAAAGGTAGCGGTAGAACGAGACAGTGCAGTTCTCAGCCCGCATCAGCGCGAGCCTGTCCAGCGGCGCGGGCACCCGTCTCCCGGCCGGCCGTTCGAGCATCTCCAGATAAGTGATGACGTCTTCGAGCATCGTCACTGGGCGGGCCCGGTCTCGATCGGCGTATCCGCCGGCAATCCCCACTCCGACCAGGATCCGTCATAGACGGCCGCGCCAGGATGGCCGATCAGGTGCAATGCAAAACCAAGCGCGCAGGCAGTCACCCCCGAACCGCAGCTCGTCACGATCGGCCCGTCGAGCTCGACCCCGGCACTACGGAACAACGCAGAGAGCTCCTCGGCGTTCAACAACTGGTGAGTGTTCGGGTCGGTTAGCCGATCGTATGGGAGATTGCGGCTGCCCGGAATGTGACCTCGCCGCAGCCCAGGCCTTGTTTCTTCGGCGGTGCCGTCGAAGCGCGCTGCGGCGCGCGCGTCGACGATCTGCTCCCGCTGGGTCGTCAGATTGGCGAGCAGCGCTCTCTTGTTCCGAACCAGAGACGGGTCGAACTGCGCGGTGAAAAGCTGCGGCGTCGGGCGCGGTACTATCGTGTCGACCGGACGTCCTTCGGCCGTCCATTTGGGCAAGCCGCCGTCGAGGATTGCGACATCGTTATGGCCGAACAGGCGCAGCATCCACCAAGCCCGGCCGGCCGAAGACAGGCCGGCGCCGTCATATACGACCACCCTGTCATTATCGCCGATACCGAGCGCCTCCATCTTGCGCGCAAAGAGTTCGGGCGACGGGATCATGTGCGGCAGACTGGTATCGGGTTCCGCGATGTCGTCGATGTCAAAGAACACCGCTCCGGGAATGTGACCGCGATCGTAATCCTGACGCGCAGTGGGGGTGACGCCCGGCAATTTGAACGAGCAATCCACTATCCTGATATGCGGCCTGTTAAGATGCGCGGCGAGCCAGTCGGTGCTGACGAGAGCCTCGGGACGGGCATAGGGCATGACTTGCCTCCCTCACCCCGCAAAAGCGACAATTACGCGGCGGTTCTGCTTGCCCTTGTTCTCGATCTTCGTCACGGCGACAGGGCCGATCTCGGCGGTATTGCGGATATGCGTGCCGCCGCAGGGCTGTAGATCGACGCCCGAAATTTCGATGAGCCGCACCCGCCCGGTGCCGCTCGGCGGCTTCACGGACATCGTGCGGACGAGATCGGGCTGGGCGGCCAGCTCCTCGTCAGTGATCCACCGCGGGCCTACCGAACCCGATTGGCCGATCAGCGCGTTGAGCCTTTCGGCGATTGTCGCCTTATCCAGACTCGACCCCGGCACGTCGAAGTCGAGCCGGCCTCTGCCGTCCGAAACCTGGCCTCCGGTCACCGCTCCCGGGACGACGCTACACAGCAGATGCAAGCAAGTATGCATGCGCATCAACCGATATCGCCGATCCCAGTCGATCTCGGCGACTGCCGGGGTACCGATAGCGGGGAGCGCGAAGCCCGGCGCCGGCACGTGGATCACCTCATCCGGCGCCGCGCCCTTCAGCGTATCGACGATGTCGACCGCGGCTCCGGAAGTGAGAACAATCCGGCCGGTGTCGCCGGGCTGGCCGCCCCCCGTCGGATAGAACACGGTGCGGTCGAGCCGGATGCCACGCGCATCGACGGCGGTCACCCGCGCCCGACAGCAGCGGGCATAGGCGTCATCGCGGAACAAGAGCTCGGTCATTGCGCGGACCTCTCCTGCCTTCGCTGTCCCGGCGAAAAGCCGGGACAGCGGAAATTTGACGCAGCGCGTCGGATCAACCGTCCTGCCTGACTTCGATCGGAACCCCGATCATCGACTTGCGCTCCAGCCAGGCCGGCACCGGGAACTCGTGCGCGCGCAGGAAGTCTGGGTTGAACAGCTTCGATTGGGAGCGTGAGCCATGGTCAGCAAGGATGGTGACGATGACGTGGCCGGGCCCCAGGTCCTTGGCGAGCCGCACCGCGCCCGCCACGTTGATCGCCGTCGATCCGCCGAGGCATAGGCCCTCATGCTCGAGGAGGTCGAAGATATAGGGTATCGCCTCGGAGTCGGGGATCACGTAGGCTTTGTCGACGTGGATATCGGCGATGATCGGTGTGACGCGCCCGAGGCTGATGCCTTCTGTGATCGAGTTGCCCTCCGACGCCTTTGCCTCGCCGCGGGTGAAAAAATTGTACATCGCTGCGCCGCACGGGTCGGCGACGCCGATGACAATGTCCTTGTTCCGCTCGATCAGGAAGGTGGAGACGCCGGCAAGCGTGCCGCCGGTGCCGATCGAGCAGATAAAGCCGTCGATCCGTCCGTCCGTGTCCTGCCAGATCTCCGGACCTGTCGTCTCGTAATGTGCCTTGCGGTTGTCGAGATTGTTCCATTGATCGGCGAAGATGACGCCGTTGGGTTCGTTCTTGCGCAACTGCTCGGCAAGGCGCTTGCCGACGTGCTGATATTGGTTCGGATTGCTGTAGGGGACCGCGGGCACTTCGATCAGCTCAGCGCCGCAGAGACGCAACGTATCCTTCTTTTCCTGGCTCTGCGTTTCCGGGATCACGATCACGGTGCGATATCCGCGGGCGCTGGCGACGAGAGCAAGCCCGATGCCGGTATTACCGGCGGTGCTCTCGACCACGACGCCGCCGGCCCGCAATTCGCCGCGTTTCTCGGCCTCCAGGATTATGTGCCGCGCCGGGCGGTCCTTGACCGAGCCGCCGGGATTCATGAATTCGGCCTTGCCGAGGATGGTGCAGCCGGTCGCTTCGGAGAGGCGCCGGAGCCTGATCAAGGGCGTGTTGCCGATCGCGTCGATGACGTCGTCATAGGGTTGCATGCGGACACCCGGGTAAAAGCAGTCAAGAAATATATTGGCAGCCTCGCGCGCTGAACAGCTTTCAAGCGGTCGGTCGGCTCAGACCTGCAGAAGGCGGAAAACGGCCGAAAGCGATGCGGCCGATCAACAACGGGCTAGCCCGGTGTTGACAGCGCGGTACTCCGAGGCGCGCCGCAGCTTGATCAGCGGCGTATTGCCGACGGTGCCGATGAAGCCGTCGCGAATCTGCATACCACTCTCCATAGCGCTTGGCCTCGACCCAAGACTATCGGGCGCGCGAGCCCTGGTGCAATACTCCTGCTCTTTCCGCGGTGCACCGCCTAGCTTAGAAACTGGCTTCCGATTGCAATGGAAGTTCGCGCGAATGACAGAACTTCGATCGACCGACTTGTTTCCGCCGGCGGAAGCGGCCGACGCGGATCGTTCGACCGGCCTCCTGCCATCCCAGTTGTTGCGCGAAGCGGTCGCGCAGGGCCGGGAAATCCTGTCGCCACAGCCGATCGAGGATGATCAGATCCAGCCGGCGAGCATCGATCTGCGCCTCGGCGAAATCGCCTATCGGGTCCGGGCGAGCTTTCTGCCCGGGCCGCGGGCGAGCGTGCGAGATAAGCTCGACCTCCTGTCGATGCACCAATTCGACCTCACCAGAGGTGCGGTCCTCGAAAAGGATTGCGTCTACATCGTGCCGCTGCTCGAATACGTCTCGATGCGCAAGCGCACATCGGCGGCGGCCAACCCGAAGAGTTCGACCGGGCGGCTCGATGTGTTCGCCCGCGTGATCACCGATCAAGGCACCGAGTTCGACCGGGTCCGCGAGGGCTACAAGGGTCCGCTCTTCGCCGAAATCTCGCCGCGTGCCTTCAGTATCTTGGTGCGGACCGGCTCTCGTCTCGTGCAATTGCGCATTCGCCGCGGTTCGCCCGGGTTCAGCGATACGGCGTTGCGCCGCCTACACGAAGAGGTCCGACTCGTCGACGGACCAGCCGGGCCCAAAACGATCCGCAATGGCCTCCCTTTCACGGTCGATGTCGCCGGCGATAAGGCGAGCGGGATCGCCGGGTTCAAGGCGCGGCGGCATACCGACGTAATCGACATCGACCGCAGCTCTTATTACGATCTGCGCGATTTTTGGGAGCCGGTCTACTCGCATCGCGGGCCGAAGGGGCAGGGCGGGATCGTGCTCGATCCCAATGATTTCCACATTCTCGCCTCGCGCGAGGCGGTGGTCGTGCCACCCGATCACGCTGCCGAGATGCTGCCCTACGATACCTTTGTCGGCGAGTTTCGTGTGCATTACGCGGGATTTTTCGACCCCGGTTTCGGGGCTGTCGAAACCGGCGGCACCGGCAGCCGCGCCGTCCTCGAGGTGCGCTCGCACGAAGTGCCGTTTCTGATCGAGGACGGCCAAATCGTCGGCCGTCTCGTCTATGAACGGCTGATCGCTAGACCTGACAAGCTTTACGGAGCGCCGATCGGCTCGTCTTACCAGCGCCAAGGCCTGGCGCTTTCCAAACACTTCAAGAGATTCACACCGCGCTGATTCAGGGTACCGCCCACCGCTGGTGGAGATAGTCGCGATGACGCAAGAGCCAGTAAAGCGCGATCAAGGTATGACCGCTTTCGATCGCGCCGGCGTCGAGCATTGCCTCGATTTCGGTGAGCGTTTTGACCACGACCCGTATGTCTTCATGTTCTTCGGGCAGCCCGTGCACGCCGCCGGCCGAAGTCGAATCGACGCGGCCGCAGAACAAGACGACACTCTCGTCCGAGCCGCCAGCCGAGGGTAAATAGCGCTGGATCAAGATCGGGTCCCCGAGCAAGTTGAGACCGGTTTCCTCGCTGGTCTCCCGGATCGCGACAGCTTCCGGCGTCTCGTCGGTGTCGATCATCCCGGCGGCCGCTTCGAGCTGCCAAGGCGAGCTGCCGGCGAGAACCGTCGGGAGTCGAAACTGCTCGACGAGCACCACACTATCGCGGTCGGGATCGTAAAGGACGATCCCGACCGCGCGGCCGCGCCTCAGCACGTCGTAATTTCGCGCAGCACCCCACTCGCCGGAAAACAACCGGTGACGGAACCGGAAGGTGTCGATCCGCAAATACCGCCTGAGCGGGACCGCCGCCTCTGTGATCTCCATATCGCGGTGGCTGATGGTGTCGGCTGCTGGTTTATCAGACGATTGGACCATCGACGAACCCTTCCGCCGATCCGGTTTCGATCTCCAAGACCCAAATATCCGGATCTCGCCCGCGCTGCCGGGCGATATAGGCATCGGCCTCTATCTCGCCGACCGGGATCGGGCCAGTCGCCCGCATCCAGAGGAGCTCGCCATTCTGGCCGCGTGCTTGTGCAAGCACCGAACAGCAGCCTTGGCCGCCGTTGAATTTAAGTAGAACAGCGCCGGCGTCCTCGTCGCCCCGGGCAACCACGGCGACCGGGATCGCGGCGAGATCACAACGCCGGATCAAGGCTCTGAGCCAGATCCCGGTCTTCAGCCTCGCATCCATGAACAAGGGGGTTTTATCCGGCGGCGGGCGCCAGAGGGACGCGGACATGCATTGTGAGCCCGTGTGGCTCTCGATTTTCCGCCGTTATCGTTCCGCCCATCGCTTCGATATTCCGCCGTGCGATCCACAACCCGATCCCGAAATAGCTCTCGGAAGCCTCGCCCGTCTCATCGGCACGCCGTTCGGAATGGTATCGGTCAAAGATGTGTTCGAGTTGGCCAACGGGCACCCCTGGGCCCTGATCGGACACGGTGAAATGGGCAAAACGCCCCTCGCTGGTTAGTTGCACCAGGATCTGGCTGCCGGGCGGTGAAAACGAAACCGCATTGTCGATCAGGTTCTCGACGATGGTTTCGATCATCTCCTCCCAGCCGAGCACGAACAGACCGGGTGGCAGATCCGCCGAGATCGTAAGATCATAGTTGGCGAGAACGATCGACACATCGCGGCTGGCGAGGATCGCGGATCGGATCTGGATAACGCCTCCGATGACCCTCCCCAAATCGACCGGCAGCAGTGGTTTAGCGAGTAGATCGGCTGTCGCCTCGTCGAGCCGGCGGGCGGATGTGACGAGCCCCTCCAAACGATCGATCGAGTGCTCGACGATACCAACCGCACGCTGGGCGCGCTGGTTATCTTTGGGCAGCGCGCGCCGCAGCGGTTCCAGTGATTGACGGATGACCGCGATCGGCGTCTTGAAAGCATGAGCATTGTCCTCCGCCGTACGCCGGATATCGGCGGCGGAACGGTGCAAGACCTCGACCAATCGGTCGAATTCAGCCGCGACATCGGCAAGTTCCGGGAGGTTGTTGCGGTCGGCAAACGATCCCGCGTCGGGACCCCGGTCGCGAATGCGGCGGGCGCGGCGGGCGAAGCGGCGTAGGCCGCTGCGAACGCTCAGCAACGTCGCAAAGGTGATGGCCGCCATCGTCAGATAAATCAGCGCCGCGATGATGACCGGCGGCGTCGCCCAGTAAGGCTGTCCGAGATGAGCGCCCGAGAACGCGTCTTCCGAAAACGAGGTGACGACCGCCCAGCAACCAACAGGGGTTAAAAGCGGCGTCACCGCGGTAACGATCTCGGCACCGCCCGTCGGGCGGCGATAAATCAGTGAAAACGGCATTTCCCCTTGGCAGTTCACGGCGAGACGATCGAGCACGCCCTGACGGGCAAGCATCTCGCGTTCCGCCTCGAGATTGCTCGGCGCGACGGAAGGCCAAGAGGCGATATAGTAAAAACCGCCTACCCCGTCATGAGCGCCAGCCGGCTGCAGAAGGAGCTTCACAGTGGTCACATCGCCAGCATACCGGGCGAGATACTGGCCGAGTTCGGGTAGCGTCGCGCTATCGGCCGTCTCGAGCAACGGCAGCAAGGACTGACTGATCGTACGCCCCTCGACGCGGACGCTGCGCAGCAATAACTCCTGGCTTTTCTCGTAGGCGGTACGGAATTCGAGATAGAGAAAGAGGGGCACCAGGACAAAAACGACGCCGAGGAACGCTATCTTTGCCGTCAGCGACCACGTCCAGCGGGTACCGCGCTTTGTTTCAACTGTCAGCCGTCCAACGGTATCCGAAGCCGGCATAGTTTTCGATCTGGTCGAAGTCAGGGTCGACGTCGCGGAACTTCTTGCGGATACGCTTGATGAAGGTGCGTACATTGGCGCGATACCCCTCCGAGCCGTGTCCCGCTATGAAATCTTTACCATGCACGAGATCGTAGATCTCGCGGTATCCGACATCCCGGCCGGCTTTTTCGGCCAGCAGCGTTAGGATCTTAAATTCGGTCAGGGTGAGATCGACGGTGCGTCCGTCCCACAGAGCCCGGAAGGTGTCAAAGCGCAGCGCGAGGCGACCGAGCCGCAGCGAGGGCGGATACGCCGGCTCGGGATCGGCAGCCGGACGTCCGCCTTCGGCGATCAGCTGCAGACGTCTTAGTAAAATCGGCAGGCGGCGCGACTTGTCGATGAAATCAACGGCGCCGCCTTCGAGCGCCGCTTCTTCGTAGATATCGTCGGAAAGCACAGTCAAAAAGATGACCGGGATAGCGATGCCCGCGCCGCGCATTCGCCGCAGCACCTCAAGACCCGTAAGCTGAGGCATGCGCCAATCCAGCAGCATCACATCCGCGCCGCCGCCTCGTTTGAGGTAGGCAAGGGCTTCCGCGCCGTTCGCAAAACTCGTGACCTCATATCCTTCGTCGATCAAGTTGAGGCCGAGGGACTCGCGGAATAAATCGTCATCGTCAACGAGCAAAAGATGCGGCATCGGCTTCGAAGTTAGTTGTTTCGTTCGGCAAGCAATGATCTGAGGCAATCTTGTCGTCTGGTCGTATCGCTTCCATCCCCCTTCAGCGCATAATGTAGCGTCCGCATGCGGCCGCTGCGCAGATCCAGGTAGAAAAACAGGTCGAGCTCGCAAGAAGCATTTTTGTATCGCCAGACTGTGGCCGGTGGCCGCTCCGATCGCTCCGTCGCCGGCCCGAAGAGGCGCGCGGCTGCGGACTGGTCAAGCCCTATGAGCTCGCTGGTTTGCAGAGGAGCCGATCCGGTCGGCCCGAGCGAGGTTGTAACAGCTTCCGACCCGGAAGGTGCCGACGACGACGGAGGGAGCGCCACCCCCGACTGGCTTGGGGTTGCCATGGCAGTCGTTCCCCCTTCGGTAGAGGGGGTAGGCTCCACGCCTGACGGCGGGGCTGGCTTGCGAGCCGGACGCGGAACGGGGGGAGGGGAGGCTGGGGTCTCCAGCGCTGGCGGCAAGAGGCTAGCGGCTGAACTCTGCGGCTGCGGGCCCTCTTTGCCGACGCACGATGCGAGCAGCCCCGCCCCGATGCTCACCAGAGCGAGGTAAAGAAGCAGGGGTCGCCGCCCCGCCCTTATTGACCGTAGCAAGTTCCGCCTCGCCGCGCGAAACATAGCACAGATCAATAGTGGCGTGCCAAGCGGTCGATGGCACCAATATCGCCATCGCGGTAGATCGCCACCAGCTGACGGTCGTTCAGCAGGACATAGGTCTGGTCGCCCCCGTCGCAATCGAGCTCGGCGACTGGGTAGCGCGGCTCGATCAGCAGGCCCGTCAACCGCTGGCGCAACTCCGGCTGACGAGGGACGAGAGCGGTCAAGGCTTGACGGCTTTTGGTGCCGTATGAAAAGCGGAAAACGCCCCGGCAGGTGTTTTGGTCGAGCGCTATGCTTTCCCCGTCCGGCTGGTGCTGAACGATTGTATCGGGGCGAATGGTAATGCTGACG
>Ga0126381_100009038_pt1 | contig 11175 bp, 4 predicted proteins | sample PanSoiMetPlot_28_FD_96465 | JGI IMG/M metagenome (GOLD analysis project Ga0126381, IMG submission 96465) | Tropical forest soil microbial communities from Panama - MetaG Plot_28 | ecosystem: Environmental > Terrestrial > Soil > Tropical forest > Bulk soil | place: Panama | collected 2016-02-17 | reverse complement strand
CTCCGAAGAGGTTTGCATGCCCCGAAAGGTGGTAATCTCGCGCCGCGGAATTAAGGGGCTGGTCAAAGTCGAGTTGCTGTTTATGCAAGTCCCCGTTCTGCGAAACAGCGTCGTGGTCGTTTAGCGCAACAAAGTTCGAGCCCTCCCGTCGCGCAGCCTCCAACACAGGGCAAGGCACCTCAGGGCCAGATTGACTCCCGCAAGTGCCATCGCTATGGGCGTTGTCGTTCTGCGCTGCGATTATGGTGCCGCGTAGAACTCCATCCGGAACATTCTGTGCCCCACCCGAGCCTCCGACCGCCGCCATCGCCAGCGCGACGCGCAAAGCCGGGCTTAGCAAAGCTCTGACACACGAACGGCGCGGTTGTCTTAGCTGTGATCTCCCGGCCATTACGCAGAAGGAGGCTAGAACTCAAATCGTAATGCGAATTGCATGACTCGCGGATCACCGGAGAGCGTCGTGATCTTCCCCACTGCTCCGCTGGTCAAATTGTTACTGGGCTGGCCAAATAAGGTAGCATTCGCCACATTGAATACTTCCCATCGGAACTGCAGGCCAGCTCTTTCGGTGAACTGGAACTTGCGCATTAAGGCGGCATCGAAAACATTGGTGTGAGGACCAACCAGAGTGTTGCGGCCGGAATCGCCAACCACTCCCGACGCGGTCACGGCAAACGCATCCGCCAAGTTGGGCGCAAGAGTCTTGCACAAGCTGTTTTTGGAGGCATAGAACCAGCAGTCCGGGCTGCCGACTGTATGCGGCGTGCCGATCACGTCCGGTACCGCTGTGGCCGTTCCGAATGGATCCAGAAATGATCCGAAGGTGCCACCCAGATTCACGGTAAACGGATGTCCGCTGTAGTACGTGTACACACCTGAGGTCTGAAAACCGCCGAAGATATAGGATGCAATGCCCTCTTTCAGGAAGGCTCTGCCTCGTCCAAATGGCAATTGGTAAACGTAGCTCAGTGACACTCGATGGCGGACATCGAAGTCACTGGACCCATACCAAGCCCCGAAATCGCGCCCGTTTGAAGGACCACCTGAATTGCTTTCGAGCTCTTGGGGAACGTCGTCCAGACTATGTGAATACGTATAAGCAGCTTGCAGCTGCAACCCGTTCCGGAAGTGCCGTGACAGCGTACCTTCCAGACCGTGATAGTTTCCGTATCCAATGGGGTTGGAATATTCGATGTAGCCGAAGTTGGGATAGGGCACCACACCGGTACTTACGCCACCCACGATAAGAGGTTGATTGAAGTTTGTGAGCGTATAAAGGTGCGTGGATTTGGTCCCCACGTAGTTCAACTGCGCAAGCCAATCACTGGAGAACTGGTGTTGTACTCCCAGGCTCCACTGTTGAACCATGGGTGGAGTAGCAATGGGATTGGTTGTCCGTAGATGGAACGCCTGCAGATTACTGAAGTCGATCGTGTTCGGGTCCAGAAAATCTGGTGGAAACCCTTGCTTCGGACTGAGCACCGGGGCGGTGTTGCTTGCCAGCGTTTTGTTTATCAAGAAAGGCGGATTCAGCGCCAGTTGATTTTCGCTGCCATATCGCTCAAACAGCGTGTAATAAATTCCATACCCGCCACGAATCACTGTGTCTTTCTGTGGGGAGTAGGCAAAGCCGATCCGCGGACCGAAGTTTTTCCGATTTACCTGAACCAGGGCTCGGTCCTGCAGGGATCCCGATTTTGCGAAGACGAGCGAGCCTGATCCAGCGGGATCGAAATTGGCCATTCGATTCTTAGCGTCGGTCGCTGGAGCCGCAAAGTCGTAGCGCAACCCGAGATTGAGGGTAAGTTTCGGAGTCACCTTCCAATCGTCCTGAGCGAAACCGGAAAGCATCCAAAGCCGTTGGTCTACGAAAAATACGTTGGTCAGCTGGGTGTACTGCGCTAGTCCTAGCAGTCCGTCGGCGTAAGACAACCCTGTCCCGCTTACGCATTTTCCGCCGTTGAGTTGGCAGGTGAAGATGCCGGTGAAGCCCAGATCGCCGCGCGTACCCGGCTCATCCTGGAAGGTATTGCGCATCGGAGCCCAAAGGCTGCCTCCCACTTTGATCGAGTGTTTTCCGCGCGTAAGCGAGAGTGTGTCGACCCACTCAAACTGCTGCGGGACTTGGCTTTTGGGAAGGAAATCGGGTGAACCGATGAAGCCGAAATTGCTGAAATTCGTCAGCGGTACTCCGCCAGCAATGGACGGATTGTTCGGAATACCTGGGACAAACTCATCCGCGGCGTTTTTGCCAAAAGGATCCTGCTGCGCGAATGAGGAATTTCGTATCCATCCCAGGCGAAAGCTGTTCAGGATTGCGGGTGACAGAACTCGCGTCCACCCCAGCACGAAGCTGTCGGAATTCAGCTTCTGACGTCCCCAAGCGGAGGTCGAAGTTCCATCTGCGATTCCGCCGAAAAAGCCGGGGATGAACCGAAACCGGTTGGAGTAGCTGAATCTGGCAAAGACTGTGTCCCGGCCAGAAGCGGTCCAGTCGATGCGACCGTCGTAGCTGTCATTATTGTCGATCGCGAGCGCATTTCTTGCGTAATCGTTCAGATTTCCTGCCAGATTCGGCTGCGGGAATAGTGCAATCAGCTGCGCCATGACCGGATCAATGCGGTCAGATGGAATCTGATTATTCGGGAAAGGAAGTCCAGTCGTGGGGTCATAGATTGTGGGGTAGGTAATGCCGAGGGTCGCCGCCGTGGCTGGGCTGAAGTCTCCGATCCGCTCGTTGGGCAGAGGAACCGTGGCGATGCGGGACACACCTTGCTTAATGCGCGTACCTTCATAGTTGAAGAACCCAAACAGACGGTTCTTGATGAGGGGAGCGCCGAAGTTGCCTCCAAACTGGTTCTGGTTATTCTCAGGTTTTGTCAGGTGGTTGCGATTGGAAAAGAAATCATTCGCATCGAACAACTGGTTCCGAACGTATTCATAAGCCAGACCGTGAATCTGGTTCGTTCCGCCCTTTGTGCTGACGGAAACCGCCGCTCCCGGGCTGCGCCCGTATTCGGCAGAGTATGGGTTCGTAATGATATTGAATTCCTGGATTGTGTCCACCGATGGATGTGCTGCTTCTGTACTCAACTCCTGCACGTTTTCCGAAAACGTGTTGTTGTCGATTCCATCTAGCATGAAGTTGTTTTGCAGCGTGTGCACTCCATGAACATTGAAATCGCCGACCCGGCCGGCACTGGTTGCGCCGCTCTGTTGCGTAAAACGATTGATCTGCACTCCCGCAACTGTGCGCAAAAGGTCATCCCAATTCCGCAAGTAAAGCGGAGTTTGCTCAATTGTCGTATTGCTGACCACGGAGCTGATGGAGGCATCGTCCAGGGATAAGTCTTGAGCTGTTGTGGTTACGTTGACAGTTTCTTGGGTCGACCCGACGTGCAACACGAAGTCGCGGCGGGCCTTCTGAGCAGTTTGCAGAGTCACGCGTTCCTGCAAAGTCGCGAAGCCGGCATGGCTGACACTAATCTCGTATTTGCCAATCGGAAGCTCTGGAAACGTGTAATAGCCCGTTCCATCAGTCTTCGCAGTTCGTTTGTAGCCGGTGTCTGCACTGACAACCGTAACTTCTACATTTGCCGCAGCTGCGTTGGTCTGATCTGTAATCAGACCGGTCAGGCTGGCAGTGCTTACTTGCGCAGCTAGAGAACCGACCCACAAAGACACTAAAAGTAGGGAGAGTACAACAAATAAGCGTTGCATAGACTCCTCGGTCAAGGCGAAATGTGGTTCAACGTGGGAACGAATGAGCAATTCGAGGTGTTGCTCACATAAGTAGCAGATGGGATGAGGCTTTTTGTTAATGTCAGATTAAACTTTTTCCAACGAGGGTTAGTGCCGTGCCTACGCGCCAGAGGCGCAGGCAGGATGCCGCTTAGCATAACGCTGAATTACCATACCTGATTGCCTTGCTACTTCCCCCATCGTCAGAAACGTGCGACGACGTGATTGCCGGCTGTGGCGAGGCACGGCTCTTATCAGTAGGATGGCGCTCTTCCCCCCGGCTTTCAAGCGGGCTCTCCAAAAGAAGTGAGCACGCGCCTGCAGACTTACAACGTCAGCGGGAAATCCCAATTAGGCTGCTCGCCCACCTGAAGGCGCTTGTCCGCCCTCAAGATGTTGGACAGGCTGGCTACAAAAAGTGTGGGCCGGAAGAGACTTCCGGCCCATCACGCAAAGCATCGATTACTTCAGAAGATGAATTTCAAACCGAACTGGGCGATACGAAATGTGTTGTTCTCCGTGTTGCTCACCACTCCGAAAGTCGGGCTTGTTGCGGTTCCGTTCGGCGGCCCGAAAATTGGATGGTTAAACAAATCGAAAAACTCGGCACGGAACTGGAACTTCATGCGCTCGCCGATCGACGTATCTTTGAACACCGCGAAGTCGAAATTCACTATGCCTTGCTGGCGCAGAGTAGCATCCACTCGCGGCTCATCACCGAACGTCCACGGATTGTTCGGAGTACTGATATCGGGATTGTTGCCGCTGGGCGCTGTGAAGCAGGTGGTATTGAACCATGTGTGGCCGGGCTGGACTCTAGACAGAGAACTTCCGCCTACGTTCTTGTCGCAGCCAGGAATATAGTCGGGGCGAAGAGATCCAACGCCAAGCCCTGCGGAAGTCAGCGCATCACCACCCCCCCAACTGATCTTAACGGGGAAGCCTCGCTGCAACGTGGTGATGCCATCCACACCCCAAACGGAAACTACTGCACCGGCAAACCCGTTCATACCGGCAAGATACTTCTTACCGCGCCCGAAGGGCAGATCGAGCACATAGCTGACCACCAAACGCTGAGGAACGTCCTGAGAAGAGAGCGAGCGCTCAGCCTTGAGATTGTTCCAGTCCTGGACGCCGCCCACGCCGCCGGTTGTGCCGCCCTCCAGCCACGAGGTCAGAGTGTCGGTATTCGACATCAGCTTGGCATTAGTGTAAGAAACCAGCATCGTGCCGCCTCCCTGAAAGCGGCGAGTTACGGTTGCTTGCAGCGCGTTGTAGTTGCTGCTGCAGCAGCCATAACCATTCAAGTTCAGGCCCGAGTACTGCGGGAATGGGCGGTCGAGCTGGCCTTGTAGCAGAACTCCCGGGCCAAGGCTGCCTGGAAGGCTCTGGCTGAATGGATACGTGGCGACCGGTTTGGCGATCGTTACCGCAGCGGCGCCGCCAGTGGCATACTGCTGGGCAGCCTGGACGATAAAGCTATCAGGAATCTGGTTGACATTGGTGTTGAACTGTTCCAGATGGACGCCGTGCGATCCGGCATAGGCTACATCAGCGAAAAATCCTCCCGGCAATTGGCGCTGGATGTCTAAATTGTATTGCTCCAGATAGCCGTATTTTTGCACCGTGTATCCGGTCGCCGAAAAGTTGTTCTGGTTCAAAATATACTGGGACACATTCGGCTGAGGGTTCCTGCCAGGCACGGCTGTAATGTCACTGGCTCCAGTCTGGGGCACGCCTCCGACATAAGTGCCTTGATTGAACGGACCTGCTCCCATGCAGGTGAGCGTACCTCCGCCGAGAGTAGGCTCGTAGCATGTATTGGTATCGAGCGTCGCGGCTGGCGAAACGCCGTGGTCGTTACTGGAGAAGAAGTTCGACGTCGCGCTGCTCACAGGATCGACATACGGGTTCGTTCCGAACGAGACGTAATTCGGAATAAAGAAGATTCCGTATCCGCCACGAATTACCGTTTTAGAATCCAGGCCGTAGGCGAATCCGAGCCGGGGTAGGACTTCCTTCTTGGACAGTGGCAGGTTGTTTCGACTGGAATTCACGCCGGTTTTGACCAGGAACAGATCGCCCGGACAGGGGCTTCCTGCGGCCCCGCCACATCCGGTCACAGAAGCGTTCGTAGCGCTCGGATTGAAGTAGGTCATTTTGTCATAGCGTTCGGACCATGGACCCTGGAGTTCATACCGGACGCCGAGATTCAAAGTGAGCTTGCTGGTGACGTGCCAGGTGTCGCCGAAGAAGAAAGCCCGGTAGTTTTGCTTGCCGGAAATCGGACCAGAAATGACCAACGATCCGCTAGTCTGATTACCAAACGCGGCCCCCTGACCGTTCCCATAGCCGAGCAGAAAGTCGGCAAAATCTTCGCCGTTTCCGTTTCCGTTGCCGGCCCCGACCGTCCCCGGAGTGGCCGAGGTCCACGATCCGCCGAAGGAGATTAAGCCGCCGCCGGTATTGGTCTGCAAGTAGTTGTCATATCCCTCCTCAAGTTGCATGCCCCAAAAATAGGTATGGTGACCGCGGATCATGGTCACGTGCGGCGAAATATTGAACTGGGTGTTGTAGTCGGCGATCGCGCTTTGCCCTTGGCTGCAACCCACCAGCCCATCGTTCTGGCCAAAGCAGGGAGTCAAGGGAGTGCGTTCCAGACTTGGTACCAGTGAGTTGTAGGCACCAGGCCAGCCCTCGTTGGTCACGTCGAAGTTGCTGTTGATGGGATCGCGGAGGTAAATGAACCGGCTAAGACTCGCATTCAAATTGAAGATGGTTTTCGAATTGATGGCGTAGTTGTAGCCGACGGCCACACTCTTGCTCTTTGTGTTCTCCGCGCAACGGTCTTTGCACAGTCCCGTGGCGAACGGATCTTGTGCCAAGCTGAGCAGCTTCCAATAGGTGAACCGCCCGAAAATGGTTTGCTTGGCATTGATGGTTTGGTCCACTCTGAACGTGTACTCGTTGGTGTCGCCACCAGTACTGGCATCTTTCAGGAAGTTGAGTACCGTGTCGGGGGAGATTGTTGGATTCGCGATCAGTTTGTCCAGCAGGAACGCCGACGTTGGATTGATCTGGTTACCCACGCTGGGGGCTTTGGTTTGACAGAAGGTTGTGTTGTCTGCGATGCAATTGAATGGAAAAGGCTTCCGGGTCGAAGTGAGAGATGTGGCCGTGAGGGGATTGTAAATCTGATGCATCGTGCTACCGCCGTCAAGGCACAGACCGGCTGAGCTGAATCCGTTGTGGCAAAGATCGGAGAAGTCGCCCTGCCTTTCCTGGGCTGTTGGCACCGTTGTATTAAACGGAGTGCCCTGGCGGAGGCGGAATCCCTCGTAGCTTCCGAAAACAAACGTTTTGTTCTTGATAATGGCACCACTGCCGGCGGCGCCGAACTGGTTTTGTGTGAATGGTACCGGCTTGTTCGCCAAGCCCTGCGAAATTTCGCTCTGCTTGTTGAAGAACTCATTCGCGTTCAGCACCTTGTTTCGCAGGTATTCGTAGGCCTCACCATGCCATGTGTTTGTCCCGGACTTGGTGCTCATGTTGATTACGCCGCCAGCAAATTTGCCCCATTCCGGTCCGAGATTGTTGTCCTGCACCTTGAACTCGGAAATCGAGTCTTGAGTGGGAACCAGGAAGGGCAAGTTTATGTAGCCGATGTTCAGAGGTTGACCGTCCAGATACTCTGCGCCTTCATTGGCAAACGCACCACCGATCTGGTAGTTGGCGAAGTCGAACGGGTTCTTGCCGACGACGTTGCCCTCCGTGCTGCCCTGGGGAATGACCGAGGGAGTAATCGTCGTCAGGTTGAAAATGTTGCGCCCGTTGAGAGGCAGTTCGTTGGCTTCGCGCTGATCGACAACCGTGCCTAACGAAGATGTTTCTGGCTGAAACAAAGGGGTTTCGGCCGTTACCTCTATGGTCTCGCTGACCTGACCCACCTGCAGCGTGGCGTCGATGTGTGTGGTCTGCTGTACGTCGACCGTGACCGAAGTGCGGACGAAATGTTTAAAGCCTTCCTTTTCGATGTCGATTCGATATTGTCCCGGGAACAGATTCACAAAAGTAAACAGACCATCAGCGCCGCTGGATTGCGTGTGTTTTTCCGACGTTCCCACGTTCATTAATATGACCTTGGCGTCGGTCACGGCGGCTCCGGAGTTATCTGTAATTGAGCCCGCAATTGCGCCATAGGTCGATTGCGCGTTCACGGATGGCGAGGACATCGACAGAAGCACGCTGAGTGACAATACGGCCACACTTAGCCGAGACGACATGGTCTCCTCCACAAATTCCGACGGATGTGAAATCAACTCTGGAAGGTTCGGCCGAGTTACACCAATCCTGGCGATTTTCTTCCAGAGGTGTCCCCAAAGACAATTACGGGAGGCGCACAGCTTTTGTACCAGTCTGCTTGGACTCGAAAGGTTACGAAGCAGTTTGCGATTCCGGTACCCGGTGCCTAGAGAATGGAGCGATCGTTGCGGTCGCGCTAAGGATGATTCGCTTCTCTTCGAAGCAGGGCGTAAAGAAATGGTTTACCGGTTGGCTTTTGACTGCCTCCATGCGGCTCAATCGTAACAAACACCGCATCGATTTCCGCCAACTGTTTCGGGTCCTCGATCTTCAGGACCCATCGCCGGTTTGATTCGCTATCCATGTAGAGAATTCCGAGATTGGTCGCGTGGTTCTGCTCTTCCGCGCCGTCGCTTTGTCCCCAAACTTGAAACGCGCTGGCAGTTTTCACTCCAGGCTGTCGATCGAGGTCAAATGCGTAGAAGATCAAAGACTTGTTTTGCGTGTAAAACACCCGACCAAACGGTTTGCGAGTGCGGCTACCGCTGTCCACATCGAAAACGTCAGCGATGTAGAGCTTCCGCGCTCCCATCAACTCGCGGATATCGCGATCGGAAGACAAGTACTGTTCGTCGTCTTTCAGCCTGCGTTCCTCATCGCGGGCAGAGGCCTCCAATTCATCGACCCTTGTCTGCAGGGATGTTGTGCGTAACAAAGTCTTTTCATGGTCCGCCCGGAGGCTAGTCAGCTCCGCCTGGAGTAGTTGGTAGGACTGCTCGGCGTCGCAAAGTTGGCTCGCCAACTTATCCCGTTCCGCCGCGACATCGCGTAACTGTTCCTGACTTTTTGCATCGACTGTAGCCATCGTGGCGGAATGTTTCTCCGCCGCCTGTAAGGCCTCCGATAGTTTCAACACTTCGTGCTGCTCCTTCGCTAACTCGGACTGCAGGTGCGAAAGCTCGTCATTCTGAATTGCAACTAGCCCCTCTTCCGCTTTTCTATCCGCCGCGATGTTCTGAACGCCTTGAGGCGCCGCAGACCAGTTTTGGTGTTCAGTCATCCGCTTGCGGGCGCCTATCCCAGATATGGTCACTGCGACTGCGAGAAGAACGCATGCCGCGAGAGCCGTGATGCCCCATCGCGCAGCCGCATTCTGCAGCCATGAGCGCGGAGGGGCGGGCCGGAATCGCACTCTTTCCCTTGCTGGTTCCCACTTCTCGATTCTCCGCACGCGAGACATCAGACGCTCCCGGGCAGGCTGACTATCCCATTCTTCGGTTTCGCGATCTTGATCCAAGGTCGCTGCGAGAAAAGGCATGCCTGCGGCACCGATCAGCGAGTATTCGTCACAGACTTGCCGGCAGGGGCGGCACACACGAAGGTGGTTGTTCAACTCAAGCCGCTCAAGATCGCTGATCGCACGCCGTTGTGCCAGTATCGCTAGCTCTTTGAACTTCTGGTGATCATCCAGTCGTTCACTGATATGCATGGTGCCTTTCCTTGAACCTCTTTATCGCCGGGCTCTTGCGCAATCGCTCCAAGCCACGGTACAGATGGTGTCGGACATTACCAAGGGGTTCGTTGAGCCGTTCGCTAATTTCCCGCAATTCGAGACCCTGAAAATAGTACAGCTCAAGCGTCACGCGCTGCATTTGAGTGAGCCCCTCAAATGCTGACAGCAGGCATGCGAAGTCGATCCTCAATCCGACCTGGCGCTCTACATTATCGTCTCCCTGCAGAGTATCGTTTAAAGAATCGATATCTGTACCAGCGTAAAACCCTCTGCGCGCCAAATGGGAACGGTGATCTCGCGCCCGGCTGAAAGCGATCTGCACCAGCCAGGTCTTGCCGCTCCCTTTTGCTGGATCAAACTGGGAGGCCTTCTGGTAGATCGCAAGAAAGACTTCCTGGACGACCTCCTCGGCTTCGCTCCTATCGTTTAGCAGGTGAAGCGCAATGCCGAACACCAATCTCGAATAACGAATATAAAGCTCATCCAGACCCTGGTGATCGTTGGTTTGGATCCAAGCCATCAGTTCCTCGTCGCTCGCCGAGCGACGTTCCTTTTTACCGGAGGCGGAAAGGTCATCCTCGCGTCCGTTCCCCCACACCACGGGAAATGGCAACGCGCGACCATTCGGAGGAGAGCTCATTGTTGCTGAAGCAGCAAGTTGCTGGAAAGTCAATGACCCCTGAGCGGACAAACTGGCGATCCGCGAGTGTTCCTTAGTCCACAAAACCCAGCGCGCACCATACATCAGCCGGATAGCAACTTTCCAGAACAAAAAGTTCAACCTACAACACCAACTAAATCTTCAAAATGGCGGTACAAATCCGCCCTATGTGCCGTATCTAACTGATCGGATTGGTGTGGGAGATTTTGTCTTCACCACGAGCTTGGAGTGTGCTAGCGTTCGCTTCACTGGAAGCCCGCTTGCTGGATTCTTGGGTTTTGAGGTAGAAGCAGAACGGTTCCTATGGGTGCAAAGTGCTCCAGGTTTACTCTCGTCGTTTTTTTGCTGGCACAACTTCACGCACAGTCGACGAATGCATCCTTGACTGGTCGGATCACAGACCCGAACAAGGCGGTGATTGCTTCTGCCATGGTTACGGTCATTAACTCTGGCACTGGAATCCATTACCGAGGCTTGACCAATGAAACCGGTCAGTATTACGTCAGCAACCTGCCGCCAGGTCGGTATCGAATCGAAGTCGAGAAGCTGGGTTTCAAGGCCGTCATTCAATCCGGCGTCATCCTGCATGTGCAAGACGCTCTGGAAGTGAACTTCGAAATGACCTTGGGCTCGGCTTCCGAAAGCGTTACGGTCGCCGGCGAGGCGCTTCCGCTGGACACCGAGTCATCCACCGTTGGCACCGTAGTGGAGCAGCGCAAAGCGAACGAGTTGCCGCTGAACGGTCGCAACGTGTTCAACCTGATCGTGCTGGCCCCGGCGGTGATCCCACAGGGGAGCGCCAACGGAACTCCTATCGGCGTCAATCCCTTCGGTTGGGGCAACTACCAGGTAAGTGGTTCCTTCGGCAACCAGAGTGCCGAATATCTCGATGGACAGCCGCTGAACATCGGTTACATCAATCTGCCAGTCCTCATTCCCACGCAAGATTCCATTCAGG
>Ga0126381_100009037_pt1 | contig 11178 bp, 5 predicted proteins | sample PanSoiMetPlot_28_FD_96465 | JGI IMG/M metagenome (GOLD analysis project Ga0126381, IMG submission 96465) | Tropical forest soil microbial communities from Panama - MetaG Plot_28 | ecosystem: Environmental > Terrestrial > Soil > Tropical forest > Bulk soil | place: Panama | collected 2016-02-17 | reverse complement strand
GTCTTGAACGCGGCTGCATCGCCCCCGAACCTGGCGCTGACACCGGCGACGAACTGGATGGCGGGTTCGGCGTTTTACCCGACTCCGGTGGCCGGGGCGGGCATCACAGCGTCGTTTGATGTGTTCCTCGGGTCGGGCAGCGGCGCTGACGGGCTGACGTTCACGCTGGCCGACGCGAGTGTGACCAAGCCGACCGCGCTCGGCGTGAACGGCGGCGGCGAGGGGTTCTCGGGGATCACCGGGATCGCGGTGTCGTTTGACACCTGGAAGAACTCGAGCGATCCATCGAACAACTTCGTTGGCATCGCCACGACCAATTCGGCCCAGCAGAGCCTGACCTACGTCACCACCAACTCCTCGGTGCCGTCACTGCGGAACACGGTGCGCCACGTTGTGGTGACCACGGATGCGACGGGCATCAGCGTGACGATGGATGGCAGTCAGGTGCTTGTTTACGCGACAACGCTGCCGTCCCAGGTTCTCGTCGGGTTCACCGCCGCCACCGGCGGGTTCAACGACATCCACCAGGTGCAGAACGTCGGCATCAGTACGGGCCCGCCGCCGCCGGCGCCGACGGTGACGGGCGTGAGCCCTGCCTCCGGCTCGAGCACAGGGGGCACTTCGGTCACCATCACCGGCACCGGGTTCACGGGGGCGACCGGCGTGCACTTCGGCACCGGTGCTGCCAAGTTCTCGGCGATCAGCGACACGTCCATCGCGGCGACGTCCCCGGCCAGCCAGGCCGGCGCGGTCGACGTGACCGTCACCTCGGCCGGCGGTACGAGCGCCGCCAGCCCAGGGGACCAGTTCACCTATACCCCGCCGCCAGCGCCCGCCGTCACGAGCGTCAGCCCTTCCTCCGGGCCGAGCACCGGCGGGATTCCAGTCACTATCAGCGGCACCGGATTCTCTGGCGCGACGACCGTCGACTTCGGGCCGTCCAACCCCGCCACGTTCTCCCTCAGCGGTGACACGACGATCGTGGCGACCTCGCCCGCCACCGGCACGCTCGGCCCGGTCGACGTCACGGTGACGACCTCCGGCGGCACCAGCGCGGTGACGGCTGCAGATCAGTACACCTACGGCGCCCCTGCTCCGCCGGTCGTGACCGCGGTCAGCCCGCCTGGGGGGCCGGGCGGAACCTCGGTCGTGATCACCGGGACGGGGTTCTCGGCCGCGACCAACGTGAATTTCGGGACCGGCAACTCCGCTACGTTCACGGTCAGCAACTCCACCACGATCCTGGCGACCGCGCCTGCCTCCAGCACGCTCGGGGCCGTCGACATCACCGTGACCACTCCGGCGGGCACGAGCGCCGTCACCCAGGCGGACCAGTTCACCTACCAGGCAGGGCTAGTCCCGGTAACGATGGTCGCCACGTACCGCGGTGACCTCGGCCGCAGTGGCTACTACCCCGCTCAGACCGGAGTCACCGCCGCCAATGTGGCCACGCTCAAGCTGCACTGGACAGATAAGGGCGGCACCGGCACCTACGCGCAGCCGATCATGGCGAACAACCTGGTCTACTGGGGGGACTGGAACGGCGTCGAGCACGCGACCAATCTGACCGGCAAGGACGTCTGGACCGTGAGCACCGGTCAGAACATCGACAGCAAGTGCCTGCCTCCGGTGGCGGGGATCAGCGGAACGGCCACCATCGGCCAGATGGGCAACACGTCGGTGGACTATTTCCCCGGCGGCGACGACAACTTCTACGCAGTGAACGCCGTCACCGGAGCCATCTTGTGGAAGACCAACCTTGGCACGCCGCCCGCTGACTATCTGTGGGGATCGCCCATCCTGTTCAACGGGAGCATCTATCAGCCGGTCGCCTCCTTCGGCGACTGTCCGCTCGTCAATGGGCGGCTAGTGCAGATGGACGCCACGACCGGAGTCATCCAGCACATCACCTACATGGAGCAGAGCGGCTGCACAGGCGGCGGGATCTGGTCGTCCCCGGCGGTCGACCCGAGCGATGGCAGCATCTATGTGACCACCGGGACGCCGACCGGCTGCACCCCGAGCGAGATGGCTCCGGCGATCGTCAAGCTGCGAGCCAGCGACCTCACCGTGCTGTCGAGCTGGACCGTGCCGAAGTCCGCGCAGCAGTTTGGCGACGCCGATTTCGGCGCGACCCCGACGCTCTTCACCGCCACGATCAACGGCGTCAGCCGCTCGCTGGTCGGAGCGCTGAACAAGAACGGAATCTTCTACGCGTGGGATCGGACCAATGTGGCGTCCGGACCGGTATGGCAGTCGACGGTCGCCGATCCGAGCGGGAGCCCGCGGTCCATTGCCTCCGCCGCCTGGGACGGGACGCGGCTGTATGTGGGGGCTGGCGGGGTCACTCTCAACGGCACGAGCTACTACGGGAACATCTCCGCGCTCGACCCGGCGACCGGGGCGTTTCTGTGGCGAACCGGCATCCCTGGCTTCATGTCGGGAGGGCTCACGATCGTGCCCGGAGTGCTCGTGGAGGGCTACGGCGCCGCCGGGAATCTCCTCTTCCTGGATCCGGCGACCGGCAATTCCTTGCGCCTGTACACGATGCCGTCCAGGGCGGACGGCGAGGTGACCGTTTCGAATGGGATCGTATACGTACCACTTCAGCAAGGGGACCTTATGGCGCTCGGTCAGTAAACAACGGCTGACATTTGCACACCGTATGACGAAGGTAGGTAAATTAAGACGAGGTAATATCCTCCGCCATTGTTAGGCGCGTGCACAACGGACCAAGCTAATGTTGGCGCTGCAATCTTGGAGGGGTAGCCGGGGGGTTAGGTGCTGCTCAATTTCAGTCTTTACGATCTATTTGTCCTGTCGTTCGTTCAGCTAATACTGTCGACGGTGCTCATCCTGAGCCCGGCGCGCGATATCAGTACGCGCGTGCGCTGGACCGGCGCCAGGATCACCGAGGTCCTCGTGGGCAGCTTGTGGGCGGGCGCTTTCTCGGCCGCAGCCTGCGCGGTCACTCACGAGCTCTTCGGCCTGGCGCTCAGCGGCTTGGAGACGGCCGCCTGCGTGCTCGTTGTCGTTTCGATCATCGTGATGGCCTTGCAGCCGGACAGGAATGTGCTCGGTCACATCTTCACCGCGTCCTACGCCTCGGCGGCCTTCATCTTCATCGCCTACGCCGCCTTCATCACGGTCGTCGCACCGCACTCGATCGCCGAGATGCTGACGGCGTCGCTGGTGATCCTGCTCGATCTGGCGGCCTTCGTTGTCTGGATCTCGAACATCAATTACCAGAGCGACGTACTCTGCCGCGCGCGCCGTTCCCGCCCGCTACCCGTGGCCGACCCCAGTTACCAGCCCATGGTGTCGCTGCATATTCCGGCCTATAACGAGCCGCCCGAGTTGCTGATCAAGACGATCCAGGCAGTGGAACGGATCGACTACCCGGACTTCGAGGTCGTCGTCATCGATAACAACACCAAGGATCCGGCCGTGTGGGGCCCGGTGGAGGAGTACTGCCGCGGCCGTGAGCGCGTCCGCTTCGTCCACGTCGCCCCGTGGCCCGGTTACAAAGCGGGCGCTTGCAATCTCGCCCTCCGCCGCTATACCGATCCCCGCGCCGAGATCATCGGCCTTGTTGATGCCGACGACATCGTCGAGCCGTACTACCTTCGAGAGACGGTTCCGTACTTCTCCGACCAGAGCCTCGGCTTCGTGCAGACCTGCGAGAGCAACCGCGACTTCGAGGGCAGTCCGTACTACACCGCGTGCGTGGACTCGTACCAGGCCTTCTACCTGTCGGTGATGTCCTCGCGCAATGAACGGGACACAGTGCCGTTCGTCGGGACGATGGGGTTGTTCCGGCGCAGCGCGCTGGCCGAGGTTGGCGGGTGGAATGAGTGGTGTATCAGCGAGGACACCGAGGCCTCGCTGCGGGTGCTCAAGACAGGCTGGTCCGGGCTGTACATTCCCCGGTGCTTCGGTCGTGGCATCGTGCCGCCCAGCTTCGCCGGGATGCTCACCCAGAGGCACCGCTGGTGCTTCGGCGCGATGCAGATCCTCCGCTTGCACTGGCGCAGCCTCATGCCGTGGGACCGCTCTCCTGACAACCATCTCACCCAGGCGCAGCGCCGCGACTATTTGATGGCGTCCATCGGGTGGTTCCGCGATTTGCTCATGTTCGGATTCAGCCTGTTGCTGCTCGTGATCAGCTGTCTGCTCGTGGCGCATTCCGGGTTCGCCATCGCTCCGACGGACGGCGCCCGATCACTCCTCCCGCTGTCGCTCATCATCGTCGCGACCGTCTGCAACCTATGGACACTCAGCCACTGGACGGCCTTGTCGGCTCGACGGGCGCTTTGGTCGCTCGTCATCAGCCTGTCAGTCACCTGGGTGATCGCACTTGCGTGCATCGAGGGGACGGCGCGACGGGACGGCGTCTTCCTCAGGACATCGAAATCCGCCGGCCGGCGCCGCTTCGTCGGGGCGCTCCGGCTGACTCGGGTGGAGACCATGCTGGCCATCGGGCTGTACACCTGCGTCGGACTGCTTGCAGGCATCCGCCACGGGCCGTGGCTGCTCATCTTCATCATCCTCGCCCAGGGCACCGTCTATCTGTGCGGCCCCATCGCGGCCGTGTGGAACCTCTGGGCCCAGCGGGTGCCGGAAGAGGAGCGCCGGCGCCGATTCGAGCAGCGGCGCCAGCGCTCGGCGCGTGGCCGCCTGGCGTGGGGCCGGCTATCCCGGCCCGCCATCGCAGCCCTGGCTGCGGTCTGCATCGGCGCACTGACCACTGCTTTCCTGGCACCGGGGTCGCAGCTGCAGCAGACCGCTGTGCGACGGGCCGCGTCGCCGCAGTTGCTCCTGGCGGGTTCTGCCAGCACGCACGTATATCTCAAAGTGGGCTCGGCAGCGATCGGAGCTGACGCCGCCTACGCCGGCATCAGCTCGGTGCACCTGTCCGACCTGGTTGCCGCCTCGCCGACGGCGCCGCCTCATATCGAGCTCAGCTTCGACACCTCATCGATAGCCCTGCTCGATGCGGTCCTGCGGGCTGCCGCGACGGGCGGGCGGATCTCCCCTGTCAGCCTTGCGCTCCGCGCGCCAGGCAAGAACGGCCAGTTGAGGACCGAGCTGGTGGACACCTTCGCCAGCGGTTCGGTGACGTCCTTCACCGAACACCTGGCTGGCACGCCAGCAGGCACCGTTTCGCTCGTCCTTCCCGCGGTCAGCAAGGTAACCAGCTCGCTGTCGATGCTGCAGCGTATGGACGTGCTCGCCGACTTCTCCGATTCGTCCGGCACGCCGTACGCGGGCGCGTTCTTGAACCTGGGGGCGGTCGCCGGCCCGGCCGGGCCCGGCCACGCCCTGTCGGCCTTGGAGTTCTCAGAGGCCGCGCCGGGGGCACCGATCGATCTCACCGTCACTACGTCGTCGCAGTTGCTGCTGACCGGAATCTTCGCTGACGAAGGCGCCTTCGTCCCGGTGCTCACCGTCAACGTTCGCGCCGGGTCCAAAGGCCATCCACTGGCCATGGCGATGCTCGACACCTTCTCGGGCCTTCGGGTCGTGTCGTTTGAGGAGGATCTCTCGGGCTCGCTCTCCGGAACCGCGACGCTGGCGCTCCGTCAGCCTCATGCTGCCCGCGGAATGTGAGCTAGGCGCAGGTGGCGTCCTGCAGCGTGGTTCGCACGTCGAGACAGTAAGAGGAGATCCGGACAGAGAAGCGCGATGGGCCAGAGTCGGCCGGGTCGCCGCTGGCCGGCCCGAACTCTACGCCGAAGGGTGCGGTGTCGAGCCAGTAGTGACGGGAAAGGTCGGGCCAGCGGTAGTTGTCGCGCAGGAGCTGGCCGGCAACGACAAGCACGGCGCTGAGGTCGACGCTGACACGACCGTGGCCCACTACGTCTGCTCGATCCGGGACGAACCAGAGCGTGCCACCCCACGGAGCTGTTTTCCCGCGCTGATAGATATCGCTGGCGTACACGGACCACTCGTGCGCACCCGAGTGCTGGACCCGGCCGACCGCGAAGGGGATGGTTGCGGTCTCAACCTGCATGGCAGACGGCAGCAGCGCTTGCTCGTCATAGTCCGTCCACACCATGATCTCTAGCGTGCCGTCAGACATACAGGGCCGTTTCGTGCCCGTCTGGTTCAGCCACAAGTCGTAGGCGAGGTCGTATGTAACGCGCGAAGTGCTGGCGGAGTAGGCGGTCACGCCAACCAGGCGCGGCGGGATCAAGCCCAGCCGCATCGGAAGCGGCAGTTGCGGGGACTCCGGAGGCGAGGTGCCGGCTTGGCACTGGCTGATGCCGTAGGACACGTCCGGGTAGCCGCGCACCCAGGTATTCGCCTGCGGAGCGAGGCAGGTCTGCGCGGTGCAGGGCGGGGCGCTGTCGAATCGCCCCTCAATCGTCAAGGCGCCACGGGAGTTCACTGACATGTTCAGTGAGCCCGTATTCGCACCGCCGCCGAGATTCCACTCGTCGCCACTCACCTGAGCAAAGCCGAGGATCGGGCCCGCGCTCCGGCAGCCAGTAGCTGCCGCGGGACCAGCGGGGCACTGACCCGTCCAGTGCCATGAGTGGCTGATCCCGGTCGATGCTGGCAGCACCCACACGCCCTCGCGGCCCGGGCTTGATCCGCAGGAGGCGATCAGCAGGCCAGTGACGAGTGCTCCGGCGACTGGCAGCAGCGGCGACCAGGCGGCACGCCTCACAGCGCGCGGACGAATACGTGCCCGCCACGTGCGACGATGGCGATCCCTGCGCCGACGATGGACGAGCTCGAGATAGGACCAAAGGCACGCGAATCACAGGCATCCGAGCGGTTGTCGGCCATCACGTAGTACTGGTCGCGGCCCAGCGTCGTGTGCACGATCGGCGTCGAGCCGAGCTGGCCGAAGCGATCGTCGTACCATCCCAGGTCGCTAAGCGGCCGGCCGTTGACGAAGATCGTATTACCGACGGACCAGATCGTATCGCCTGGCAGCGCCACGATCCGGCGCACCAGATCTCCGCTGCGGCTTCCGACGACGCTGCAGGGCAGGTTCTGGCGCGGCCGGAACACGACGATCTCGCCGGTCCTAACAGGGCTCGCCAGGACGCCCGACCTGGCGACAAGGATGCGGTCGCCAGCCTTGAATGTGGGCGTCATCGCGTTCCCTGGCACTGAGTAGGGCTGTACGACAAACCCGTTGAGCACCAGGGCAACCAGCGCCGCAACTGCGAGAAGGACAATCATGCTCGCAATGCGGGGGATAGAGCGTGCGCTCGCTCGCTGGCCGTCCATTCGTGTCGACATAGTGGGAACAGGCCCGTCGGACTCAGTGTCCAGGCTTCGCAATCGGTAGTCCGGTCTGGCTGACCGGACAACGGCCGGCCGGTGGACGGCAGCGCTCCGAGCGTGTCGGCCCGCTCCGGCAGCACCAAGCACCGGCTCTCCTGCCTGACCAGGCACATGAATGTCCTCAAGCACGGCAAGCGACTCGCCGGTCTCGCCGGACAACGGATTCATCGTGACCCCCTGCTCAACGCGGACGCGAGGAATCGCCGCACCCCTTCGGTCTGTGCGTCGGACAGTTCGCCGAAGGCGATGCCGAGATAGGTGACAGAGTCGACGCTGCGGTGCCCGCTGATCCAGCCAGATACGTTCAGGCAGATTTGTGCTGTCGTCCCCTGGCGCTCAAGCAGGAAGGGTCCGCTGAGATTCGCGCAGGATTCGAGCAGGGGCCGCGCCTCGGGGACCACGCACTCCATGCCGCTCTCGCTCAGGTCGACGAGGCCGGCGGAGATGGTCATGTCTCCGGCCCGGATGACAGCCCGCCCTTCCACTCTTATCCGCACGTCTCGGTGGCGCTCGGCGCGGACATTGCTGTCACCGTTGGCCGGCCCGCCGGTCACGTCGTGCTCGACCGCGACTTCGCCGCCATACCCGTTCCCGTGGGCGGTGGCTGCGGAGGCGATCGCGGGTCGGGAGGCTCTCAGCTGACGGAGGCGACGGAGCGCACGCGCTGAGGTCGGCTTCTTCCCGACAGACTCGATTCCGAGTGCCCGCCGCTCGGCGTGGGACAGTTCCGACCAGTTCGCCGGCATCCGCCTGATGAAGGACGGAGCGCTGGTATCTGGTTCAGGCTGCAGGTGCCGGCCCCAGGCCAGTGCGACCGATGCGGCCTGGGGAAAACTCACCGGCACCGCACTCGGGTCGTACGGCAGATCGAACAGGCCCGGGTCATCGAGCCAGTCCGGGCTGCCGATCGTGATCGCCTGGGCCACGTCTGGCCAGCGGACTCTCGCAAGCAAATACGGGCTCGCGCGGTCGGCGAGCACGAGATAGGTCATTTCGTCGGTGGCGGTCGTCACGGCCGTACTCGGCCAGCCGCGACCACGGCAAGTGTCATTTGTCCCCCTGATGCAATGCCGCATCTCTCCCTGATGCCGGCCAGGGTCAGGCTAGCAGCGCCGCCTATCGAGTGCGGCGTTTGCAGCATCCATTTCACTTCACTTTTTCGTTTTGCAGTGTTCGGGTGAGCGTATAACAGGTTCCAACGGCATAAAGATACCCATACTTGTGGTGCTTCGCAGCAAGTGACCTGTGCTTCTGCCATTTAATCTGCCGGCCAGGTAGCGACAGCCGAAAATGAGATCTGCGCAAACCTAAGTTCTCTGCGCACGTCCGTGCTCGCCGTTGCGGATGGATATGACCGTGCTTTTCAGGAAGCGAGGAGCCCGAGTAAGTAATGCCTGCTTCTGCAGATATCGCGCGCCGCGTCCTGCGTCGTTCTGTCGTGTGGCCGGCCTCGCTCGCTCTGACCGTGGCCCAGGTACTGACGGGCTGCGCGCCAGCGGCAACCAGCAACACGGCAGCATCGGCCCAGCCTGATCTCGGATCCGGCGTCTACGTCTTCAGTCCGCGCCTGCCGCAGAGCCGCGTCCAGGCCACCGTCAACGCGATTGCCCGTCGGCAGGCCCACAACCAGTTCGGCACCCAGCGTTATGCGCTGCTGTTCGAGCCGGGCACGTATGGCTCGGTCCGCGATCCACTATTTCTGGAGGTCGGCTACTACACGAGCGTGGCCGGACTCGGCGCCTCGCCTGGCAATGTCGTCATCAACGGCGCGATCGATTCCTTCAACGAGTGCTCCTCGCCGGCCACGAGTAACTGCAGCGCGCTGAACAACTTCTGGCGTTCGCTGTCCAACCTCACCATCAACGTTCCGTCGTCGCGGCGCGGCGGATCGTGCCAGCAGACGGCTGAGTTCTGGGCAACATCGCAGGCGTCGCCTGTGCGGCGCGTCGCCGTCAACGGGTTCACCTCCTTGATGGATTACTGCTCGAAGCCCGGTTACGCCAGCGGCGGCTTCATCGCTGACTCGGTGTTCGCCGGTGGCTCCGTCCTCAACGGCAGTCAGCAGCAGTTCCTCGTCCGCAACAGCACTGTCGATCGCTGGAGCAACAGCGTGTGGAACCAGGTGTTCTCCGGTGACGTGGGGGCGCCGCGGCAGGACTTCGGCTCGGGCCGGCAGTACACGACGGTTCATGCCAGCCCCGTAACGGCCGAGTCGCCGTTCCTGCAGCAGGATTCCGCGAGCCGCTACAGCGTGATCCTGCCCGCGGTGCGCCACGACACGGTAGGACCATCCTGGACCACCGGGCATGCGCCCGGGACAGCGATCCCCATCCAGCGGTTCTTCCTCGCCACTCCAAGCGACCCGGCAGCACTGATCAACGCCGCACTGGCACGCGGGGACGACCTGATTCTCACCCCCGGCGTTTACGATCTCCGCCAGACCATCGAAGTCACCCGGCCGGACACAGTCGTGCTCGGTCTCGGCTTCCCGACTTTGGTGGCGGTGCACGGCATCGTGCCCATGCGTGTTGCCAGCGTCGCTGGTGTGAAGCTGTCCGGCTTGATCATCGCTGCCGGCCCGGTCACCTCGCCAGTATTGCTGCAGGTCGGCACCACGCCTGGGGCTGGACAGGCCGATCCGGCGGACCCGACTCGCGTCCAGGACGTGTTCTTTCGCATCGGGGGCGCCACGCCGGGCCGTGCGACCACGAGCCTCGTGGTGAATAGCTCCTGTGTGCTCCTCGACGACATCTGGGCGTGGCGGGCCGACCATGGCAGCGGTGTCGGCTGGACCGACAACGTCGGGGACACCGGCATTGTCGTCAACGGCGACGACGTGACCGCCTACGGGCTGTTCGTCGAGCATTACGAGAAGGATGAGGTGATCTGGACCGGCGCCGACGGCACCGACATCTTCTTCCAGAACGAGATGCCCTATGACCCGCCGAGCCAGGCTGCCTGGATGGCCAACCGCGCGACCGACGGCTACCCCGCATTCCTCATCGCTCGGTCGGCGGCTGGCTTCCAGGGATACGGCATGGGCAGCTACAGCTTCTTCGACCGGGGCATCGCCATCCGTGCCGCCAGCGCGTTCGAGATCGCCAGTACGCCAGGTGCCAAGCTCCATGACGTGCTGACCGTCTTCCTCGCCGCCACGGGATCCGGCGGGATTGATCACGTCGTGAACTCCACCGGAGGCTCATCGACCGCGGCGAACCCGGATGCCGCGGTCGATGAAGTTGCATATCCCTGACTGCGCCCGCCCGCTGTGCAGATGATGCGACCGAGCGGCGGGCCGTGCCCAGGTCAGCCATAAGCACGCACTCAACTGCTTGAATGCCTACTACAGGCGTAACCGGCGAGTGCCGGACGGAACCGCCGCGACGTCGACGAAGCCGAGGCTGCACAGGAGGAGCTGACGGTGTCACACGACATGCCAGAACGGGCGCTGGAACTGCGTTCCCTGGTGACCGACCAGGCAGCAATCCAGATCTCGCTCGAAGTGGTAGACGTTCCCGTGCCACGGCCCGATCAGGTCCTGATCAGGATGGGGGCTGCGCCGGTTAACCCGTCCGACCTTGGCTTGCTGTTCGCCGGCGCCGACCTCAGCAACGCGACCGCGGGCGGCAGCGCCGACCGGCCGGTCATCACCGCCCCGCTGCCCCCTCCGGCTGCGCGGGCCGCAGCGGCACGGGTGGGCCAGTCGCTGCCAGTGGGTAACGAGGGCGCCGGAACCGTCGTCGCGACGGGCTCGTCCGATGCGGCCCAGCGGCTTCTCGGTAAGACGGTCGCGGTCGCCGGCGGCGGGATGTACACGCAGTACCGGTGCGTGGACGCTGGTGCTTGCCTGGTGCTGCCGGATGGAGTCGAAGCGGT
>Ga0126381_100009036_pt1 | contig 11178 bp, 4 predicted proteins | sample PanSoiMetPlot_28_FD_96465 | JGI IMG/M metagenome (GOLD analysis project Ga0126381, IMG submission 96465) | Tropical forest soil microbial communities from Panama - MetaG Plot_28 | ecosystem: Environmental > Terrestrial > Soil > Tropical forest > Bulk soil | place: Panama | collected 2016-02-17 | reverse complement strand
GAAGTCGATCATCATGATCGCGTTCTTCTTAACGATGCCGATGAGGAGAATAATCGCAATCATCGCGATGATGTCGAGCTGGGTCCGGAAGAGAACGAGCGCGATGAGCGCTCCGATGCCTGCGGAAGGCAACGTCGAAATAATCGTCAGCGGGTGTATCAGGCTTTCATAGAGAATGCCGAGCACGATATAAACGGCGAGCAGGGCGGTCCCGATCAGAATCGGCTGGTTCGAAAGCGAATCCTGATAAGCCTGCGCGGTTCCGGCGAACTTGCCGGTCACGGAGGCGGGCAGACCCATTTCGATCTCGGCGCGGTTGATCGCGGTGACCGCGTCGCTCAGGGAAACGTTGTCGGCAAGATTGAACGAAATGGTGGACGCGGGGAACTGTCCCTGGTGAGGAAGCGACAGCGGCGTGATGCCTTCGGACCAATGCGCGAAAGACGAGATCGGCACCTCGATTCCACGCGGCGTCTGCACGTAAACCTTCGAGAGCACCTCGGGGCTCGACCACCATTTCTGTTCCAATGCGAGCACCACATGGTATTGATTGATCGATTTGTACATCGTCGAGACCTGCCGCTGCCCGAACGCGCTGTAAAGCGCGCTGTCCACCGCCTGAGCGGTAAGGCCCAGCCGCGAAGCCGTGTCCCGGTCGATCGTCACATTCTCGGATAGCCCGGAGTTCTGCAGATCGGAGCTCACGTCCGCGATCTCAGGCAGCACCTGCAATCGCGCAAGCACCCGGGGCGCCCACTGATTCAGCAGATCGAGATCCTGCGTCTGAAGCGTGTACTGATACTGGGCGTTCCCCTGGCGGCCGCCGATGCGGATATCCTGGCTGGATTGCAGATAAAGCGTTGCGCCCGGCATTCCCGAGGTCTTCCGCCGCAGCCGCGAAATCACTTCATCCGCCGTGTCCTTGCGCACGCCAACCGGTTTGAGCTGGCAGAACAACTGCGCGGAGTTGCCGCCGCCTCGACCAAAACCGCCGCCGCCCGCGCCCGCAAACGCGTCTACTGTGTCGACGTCGGGATCGCTGCGGACCTGTGCTTCGAACCACCGGACTTTTTCCGAGAGAGCCGCGAATGAAATGTGCTGTTGCCCCTGGATCTGTCCCTGCAGACGGCCGGTGTCCTGCTGCGGAAAGAAACCTTTCGGGACCTTCACGTAGAGGTACACGTTCACGCCGATCGTGATCAGCATGACGATCATCGTGAGCGCGGGATGATTCAGGACCACCTGCAGCGCCGAAGAATAGGTCGAAATAATGAACCGAAAGAATCGCTCGCTGAGGTTGTAGATGCGTCCGTGGGTATGCTTGGCCTTCAGCAATCGCGAGCACATCATCGGCGTGGCGGTCAGCGAAATCACCATCGAAAGCGCGATTGCGACCGAAAGAACAACGGCGAATTCGCGAAAAAGCCGTCCCACGATTCCGCCCATCATCAGAATCGGAATAAATACCGCGATGAGAGACGTGCTCATCGAAAGCACGGTAAAGCCGATCTCCTGCGCGCCTCGCAGCGCAGCCTGCATCGGCTGCATTCCGTTCTCGATATGCCGGGTGATGTTTTCGATCACGACGATCGCGTCGTCTACCACGAATCCTGTCGCGATCGTGAGCGCCATGAGCGACAGATTGTCCAGCGTATACCCCAGCAGGTACATCGCGCCAAAGGTGCCAATCAGCGAGACAGGAACCGAAATACTGGGAATAAACGTGGCCCACCCGTTGCGCAGAAACACAAAGACGACCAGAATCACAAGGCTGATCGATATGCTCATCGCGGTCTCGGCGTCGATCACCGAAGCGCGAATCGTGTTCGTCCGGTCGTTGTCGACCTGCAGCGAAACGGTCGGCGGCAGCGATGCCTGGAATTGCGGTAGAACTGCGCGAACGCGGTCGGCCGTTTCGATGATGTTCGCGTTCGGCTGCCGCGTCACCATGATCAGGACGGCCGGCTTTCCTCCCGCAAGACCCATGTTGCGCACGTCCTCAACCGAGTCGAAGACGTTGCCGAGATCCGAGAGCCGGATAGGCGCGCCGTTGCGGTAGAGCACCACAAGATTCTTGTAGTCCTTCGCCTCGAGTAACTGATCCGTAGTCTGCAGCGGAAGAGTCCTGTCGTTGTCGATCAGTTCGCCCTTCGGCCGGTTCGCATTCGCGCTGGCAAGGAAATTCGCGACGATATCGAGGCCCACGTTATAACGCGAAACGGGCTGCGGATTCAATTCCACCCGCACCGCCGGCAGCGAACTGCCGTTGACGCCGACCTGCCCCACGCCGCGCACCTGCGCAAGCTTCTGCGCGAGCACCGAGGAGGCCATGTCATAGAGCGCCGGAGTCGGAACCACGTCCGATCGAAGGGACATGATCAGAATCGGCGCGTCCGACGGATTCACCTTCCGATATCGGGGATTCGTGGGTAGATTCGCCGGAAGATAACCGGCCGCGGCGTTAATCGAGGCTTGCACGTCGCGCGCCGCCGCATTGATGTCGCGGTTCAGATCGAACTGAAGAACCACGCTCGCCGAGCCCAGAGAACTGTTCGAGGTCATCTCCGTCACGCCGGCGATACGCGTGAACTGCTTTTCAAGGGGCGTCGCAACCGAGGCAGCCATCACTTCCGGACTTCCGCCGGGCAGCGAGGCGGTGACGAACACCGTCGGGAAATCAACCTGCGGTAAGGGCGAGACCGGAAGCTGGGTATATCCGATGGCCCCCGCCAGCGTAATCGCGATCGTCAGAAGAGTCGTCGCGACCGGTCTCTTAATAAACGGGGTGGAAACGCTCACGCAGGGACCTCGGGAAGGTTGAGCTGTTCGGGATCACGTTTCCCGCGCAGGCCGGCCAGCCAGACCGCAATCCGGCCGAACCAGAGATAGATGACGGGGGTCGTAAACAGTGTGAGCACTTGGCTCACCAGCAGACCGCCGATAATCGTGATGCCGAGCGGTCTGCGAAGCTCCGAACCGGTGCCGGTACCGAAAGCGAGAGGCACGGCGCCCAGCAGCGCTGCCATCGTCGTCATCATGATGGGGCGGAACCGCAGCAGGCAGGCCTGATAAATCGATTCCTCCGGCGTCTTACCTTCGTGCCGTTCCGCTTCGAGCGCAAAGTCGATCATCATGATCGCGTTCTTCTTCACGATGCCGATCAGAAGAATGATGCCGATCAGAGCGATGACGTCGAGGTCTTCCTTAAACAGGAGCAGAGCCAGGATGGCGCCGACGCCCGCGGAGGGAAGGGTTGACAGAATCGTAATCGGGTGGATGTAGCTCTCGTAAAGCACGCCCAGCACGATGTAGACGGTAACGATCGCTGCCAGAATCAGAATCGGCTCGCTCTTGAGCGAATTCTCGAACGCCGCCGCCGTGCCCTGGAATGTCGCCTCGATGCTGCCTGGCATTCCGACTTCCTTGGTCGCTTCACGGATGTGATCGACAGCGGCGCCCAGCGATGCGCCGGGCGCGAGATTGAATGAGATCGTAACGACCGGGAACTGCCCCTGGTGATTGATGGAAATCGGAATCGGAACCGTTGTTGCGGTCGTGAACGCGCTCAATGGAGCCTGAGGCTGCGAAGCCGCACCCGTCAACGCCGTATTCGTTCCGGCCAGAGCAATCGTCGATGCGAGATTCTGAGAGGCCGCGCCGATTTGCACGCGCAAGTCCTGCAATGCATCGGCGCTTCTCTGCCATTTCTTCCCGGCTTCAAGAATGACGTGATACTGATTCGCCTGGGTGAAAATCGTCGACACCTGACGTTGCCCGAACGCGTCGTACAGCGTATCGTCCACATTCTGCGGCGTGATTCCGAAGCGCCCCGCCGTGTCGCGATCGATGTTCACCTTCAGCCCCAGCCCGTTGTTCAGTTGGTCCGAAGCGACGTCGCGCAGTTCCGGAATTTGCTTCAGCCGGTCCAGGACACGCGGAACCCACTCATCGAGGATTTCCTTCTGCGGCGCATCGAGCGCGTATTGATATTGCGTGCGGCTGATGCGGTCTTCCACCGTCAGATCCTGCACCGGCTGCATATAGAGCCGAATGCCGGGGATCTCGTCTACCTTCGGCTGCAGCCGGCGGATCACTTCCAGCGCTGATACGTCGCCGCGGTCTTTGAGGGGCTTCAGAGTAATCTGGATGCGCCCTGAGTTCGGCGTCGTGTTCGTCCCGTCGACTCCGATAAAGGACGAAAGGTTCTCCACCGCCGGATCTTTCAGGATCACGTTCGCGAGGCGCTGCTGCCGTTCGCCCATCGATTCGAACGAAACCGTTTCGGGCGCTTCCGAAATGCCCAGGATCACGCCGGTGTCCTGAACCGGGAAGAAGCCTTTCGGAACAATGATGTAGAGATAGATGGTCAGCGCCAGCGTACCGACCGCAATCAGCAGCGTGAGGGGCTGGTGCCGCAGCACCACTCTCACCATCTTTCCGTACTGCTCAATGGTCTTGACGAACACCCACTCAGACCATCGGTAGAAGCGGCCCTGCTCGTGTTCGGGTTTGTGCTTGAGAATGCGCGCCGACATCATCGGCGTCAAAGTCAGAGATACGAATGCCGAGAGGATGATCGTCACCGCGAGCGTGACGGCGAACTCGCGGAACAGCCGTCCCACAATATCCGCCATGAACAGCAGCGGGATCAGCACGGCAATGAGCGAAACCGTCAGCGAAACGATTGTGAATCCGATTTCTCCCGAACCCTTAAGCGCCGCCTCCATCGCCGAATCGCCCATTTCGAGATAGCGCGAAATGTTCTCGATCATGACGATGGCGTCGTCGACGACGAATCCGGTCGAAATCGTGAGCGCCATCAGCGAGAGGTTGTCGAGGCTGTACCCGAGCAGATACATCACGCCGAACGTGCCGACCAGGGACAGCGGTACCGCAATGCCGGGAATCAGCGTCGCCGAGAGATTCCTCAGGAACAGGAAGATGACCATGACGACCAGCGCAATGGTCAACGCCAGTTCGAACTCCACGTCCTCGACTGAGGCTCGGATGGTGGTCGTTCGGTCCGTAATGGTTTTCAGGTGTACCGATTCCGGCATCGACGCCTGGATCTGCGGCAACAGCGCGGTTACGGTATCGACGACGCCGATAATGTTCGTGCCTGGCTGCCTCTGAATATTGAGAATGATCGCCGGGTTTTCGTTGACCCACGCCTTCTGCTTTGTGTTCTCGACGCCATCGATCACATCGGCGACATCCGACAAACGCACAGGCGCGCCGTTCCGGTACGCGATGATAATCGGCTTGTACTGAGCCGCTGAGCTGATCTGGTCGTTGTCGTTGATGGTCCACGCCTGCTCGGCGCCGTCGAAGTTGCCCTTAGCGGCGTTGACATTGGCGCTGCCCAAGGCGGTGCGCAGGGTTTCCATGCTGAGCCCGTAGGACGCCAGCGCGGTCGGATTGGCCTGAACGCGGACCGCTCGACGTTGTCCGCCGCTGATGCTCACCAGACCGACGCCTTTGAGCTGCGAGATGCGCTGCGCCATGCGCGTTTCGGCAAGCTCTTCGACCAGAGGCAGCGGCATCGTATCCGACGTAATCGCGATCGTCAGAATCGGCGCGTCGGCCGGATTGGTTTTGGAATAAATTGGCGGGGTGGGCAGGTCTTTCGGAAGGAATGTGCCGGCGCCGTTGATCGCCGCCTGCACTTCCTGCTCCGCGACGTCGATATTGAGTTCCAGTGAGAACTGCAGAGTGATCAGCGAGCTTCCGAACGAGCTGATCGATGTCATCTGCTGCAGGCCGGGAACCTGCCCGAACTGCTTCTCCAGGGGCGCCGTGACAGACGACGTCATCACTTCGGGGCTTGCGCCAGGATAGAAGGTTTGAATCTGAATGGTCGGGTAATCGACCTGCGGCAGCGCCGACACCGGCAACTGCTGGAACGCCACAACACCGACGAGCACAAGGCCCGCCATCATCAGCGACGTCGCGACTGGCCGTTCAATGAAGATGCGCGACGGGCTCATCTACTGCTGGTCCCCGCCCTTCTTTCTCTTTTGGCCGAATCCGCCGCCCGACCGGGGGCCACCGCCGGAGTTGGCCGCGCCGGCCTGCGTCGCGTTGTTCGCCGCCGCTCCGGGAGCCTGTCCCTGCTGACCGCCTCTTCCGCGGCCGCCTCGTCCGCCACGCCCGCGGCCGGCAGGCAAGGCAAGCGGATCTTCGCCGGGCCGCCGCACGCGGACTTGCGTGCCGTTCTGCAGCCGGTCCGTCCCATCCGTGACGACAGGATCGCCTTCCTTAAGTCCGCTCCCGATGGAAGTCATGTTGTTGTCCATCACGATGTCGGGCGTGACATTCTGGATCCGAACCTTCGAATCCTCATCCACCAGAAACACGAACGGGCCGCTCTGTCCATGCTGAATGCCCACCGACGGGATCACGATCTGATCCCTCTTCGTGTCCACAAGCAGGCGTATGTTGACGAACTGATTCGGAAACAGCGCGTTGTCCTTGTTTTCGAAGACTGCTTTCATCTTCGACGTTCCCGTGGTCGGGTCGATCTGGTTGTCCACCGTCATCAGGTAACCGGAGGAAATCTTCTGAGAGTTATCGCGATTGAAGGCATCGACGGGGAGCCGCGCCCCCGCCCGAAGCTTTGCCATTACCTGCGGCAGGCTGTCTTCCGGAACCGTAAAGAACACAGTGATCGGCTGGACCTGCGTGATCACGATCAGACCGTTCGCGTCCGATGCGTGCACGATATTGCCGGGGTCAACAAGTCGCAGACCCACCCGGCCCGAAATAGGGGCGATGATGTGGGCGTAAGTAAGCTGTAGCTTCGCATTGTTGATATTGGCCTGATCAGTCTTAACGTTGCCCTCGTATTGGCCCACAGTCGCGACCTGCGTATCCATTTGCTGCTTCGGAATCGCGTCCTGGGCAAGAAGGGTCTGATATCGGGTGAGGTCGAGCCTCGCGTTGGCGAGCAAAGCCTGATCGCGCGCAAGCGTACCTTCAGCCTGTTCGAGCATGACCTGATACGGCCGCGTGTCGATCAGCGCGAGTTCGTCGCCTGCCTTCACCATGTCGCCTTCTTTAAAGTTGACGGTCATCAGTTGCCCGTCCACCCGGCTCTTTACCGTGACCGTGTAATAGGCGGCGACATTTCCGAGCCCCGTCAGGTAAACGGGAACATTCATCTTTTTCGCCGGAGTGACCACCACCGGTTGAGGACCGAATGCGCCAGCTCCTCGGCCTCTTCCACCGCCACGCCGGCCGCCACCGTTCTGAGGTTGGGGGACCAGATCGGGCTGCCCCGCGCGCCACACCGCGTACCCCGCTACGCCGACGATGGCCAGCAAAAAGATTACCCAGATCAGCCCGCGTTTACGATGCTTTCGCGGAGGCGGCGGTGCGCCGTGCCCGCCGGGGAGAGTCGGGGGCGCGGTGATATGTTCCGGCGGAGTCTTCAGGTCTGTGGTAGTGGTGTTCGTGATCATTCAAACCGCGTTCAGGACAATAAATGTAAGTGACTGCTTACGGCGGCCCGAGGTAACACCGGGGAGCCGGGGCGAAAACGGGTTTCCTCGAGATATCCCCTCGTACCGCCGAAAACCGGCGCCGTGGCGGCGGAACTCGCCGCTTGTTGAAATCATTGTACTTTGGAACGGCACGGGTGCGGCATCGCACCGTCAAAACCGCCCCGCTCCCTCGAACTCGTTGCCCTTATTATCCGCCAGGGGAGAATCAACAAATTGTAAATCAGGGTCAATAAGGTACTTAGAACTCGACCAAACCGGACGCGAATCGGCCCTCGCGGACTTTACGGATCCTACAGGACCTTCTTGATGGTCTTCCCGACGCCTTTTCCAATCTTCCCGGCCCCTTTGACCGAGCCGACCGTTACGTCCTTGCCCGCCTTCACCGCGCCGGTACCGACCACCGCGCCCGCATCGATCGGGTGAAGCGTCGCCAGATCCACCACGCCCTTGCCGACTCCGGACGCCGCGCTGCCCGCGCCCTTAGCTACTCCGCCACCGACCGAACCGACTCCTCCGCCAATCTCCGCAGCCGCCCCCTTATTTTTCTTTTCCTTAGATTTGTGCGCTTTCTCCGCCTTCGCCGGCGTTTCGGCATTCTGGTCGCGCGAATCGGCTTCCTGAGACTGCGCAGCCGCTCCGAAACCCAGCGCCAACACCACAATGCACACCGCGAATAATTTCATACGTTACCCGCCTGCTTGTGAGGACGCCATACCTTTTTCCCAGGATACAATAATCCCGAAGGTTAACGTTTAAGTTAGCCACGACCAGTCAAAAGCATGACGCTCAAACCCGCAATCATAGCCTTTCTGGGCGCCATGGCCCTGTCCGCCCAGACTCCGGCCCAGACCGAGCTTTTCGAAAAGAACGCCCGCCCTTTGTTCGCCGAGAAGTGCCAGGCCTGCCATAACCCAAAGCTAAAGAGCGGCGGAATCGATTTCAGTTCCACGGAAGGCATGAAGGAAGCGGCTGCAACCGGTATTTTCGGAACGGCGGAAGCGCCGGACAAAAGCGTGATACTGCAGGCGCTCGGTTATGACGGTCAGGTGAAAATGCCCCCGCAGGGCAAACTGCCAGTGGAGACCATATCCGCACTTCGGGAATGGCTCGCCGCCGGCGCGCCGATTCCGGGCCCCGCTCCCGCGGCGGAAACCTCTTCGACCGGACTGCGGCCAGTCGCTATCCGGGGCGTGATTACAGAGGCTGACAAAAATTACTGGGCCTTCAGACCCATCGCCCATCCGGCCCCGCCATCAATTCCAGGCTGGAGCGACAACCCGATTGATCGCTTCATCGCCGCCAACCTTAAGAAGGAAGGCCTGACCCCGGCCCCTGCCGCGACCCGCATCGCGCTGATCCGCCGCGCCACCTTCGACCTCACCGGGCTACCGCCCACTGAAAAGGAAATCGCCGATTTCGTCGCCGACAAGTCGCCGAACGCCTTCGAAAAGGTCGTGGACCGCCTTCTCGCCTCGCCCCGCTATGGGGAACGCTGGGGCCGCCTGTGGCTGGATGTGATGCGCTACGCCGATTCCACCGGCAGCGACGAAGACCATCGCTATCCGCACGCATGGCGGTACCGGGACTACGTCGTCAAAGCTTTCAACGATGACATGCCATATAACGAATTCGTCCGCGAGCAACTCGCAGGCGATATTCTCGCCGCCGACCCGAACTCGGGCGTGGGATACACCGGCATCGTCGCCACCGGCTTCCTCTCGCTTGGCAAGAAAGCGCTCGCCCAGAAGGACCTGCCGCTGAAACGATACGACGTCGTGGACGATCAGATAGACGTCACTGCAAAGGCGCTCCTCGGCCTTACAGTTACCTGCGCGCGCTGCCACGATCACAAATTCGATCCCATCGCGACCAAAGATTACTATTCGATGGCCGCCATCTTCGCGAGCACGCTGAGCTACGAGAAGGGCGAGGACGGCGATCCCGTCCAGACGCCCCTCGCGCCCCCGGGCGTTTTCGAATCGTTCAAAAAACAGTGGACCGAATACCTTGGCGTCGAGCGTCAGATCAACAAAATTCTCGATCTCGATTCGGTGAGTAAGAAGGACCGGGAGAAGCAGGAACCGCTCATCCCGCAATACATGCTGGCGGCCGCCGGTGGGGACACTACCAATCTCGATTCCGCGCAACTCGCCCGCTGGACCGCCTACCTGAAATCCAATCGTCCCGAACTCGCCCGCTGGCGCTCCGCGACCGACGCCAGCCGCCCCCAGATCGCCAAAGAATACCAGGAAGAGTTCCACCGTTCCGCCTATCAATACGACCAGAATCTGAGCTGGTGGAAGACCGCCCGGTCAAGCTATCCGAATTCCGGCAAGGTCGCAGGTCCCCGCCCGGACGTTGACAAGAACAAAGACGCCTTCTTCTATTCCGTCTGGATCGATTCCAATGGTCCGCTCTACGTCCCGAACGAATCCCGCATCGCGGCTCTGCCGGCCGAACAAGCCGAGAAACTCCGCAATCTGCTGACCCAGAGCGCCACGCTGGAAAAAACTCTTCCCACCGAGGAAGTACCCATGGCCATTGCGGTCAAAGAAGGACCCACGATGCAGCAGCACGTCTTCCTTCGCGGCGATTACCACAACCTGGGCGATCCTGTCGAACGCACCGCGCCAGCGATCCTTCGAATCAACGCGCCCGCCCCGCCCGTATCCACCGCAAGCGGGCGTCTCGAATTCGCGAACTGGGTCGTCGATCCCCGCAATCCCCTGCCCGCGCGCGTCATGGTCAATCGCATATGGCAAGGCCACTTCGGCGAAGGTATTGTCCGCACTCCCGATAACTTCGGCAAGCTCGGCGATCGCCCCTCGAATCCCGAACTGCTCGATTACCTCGCCACACAGTTCGTCGAGAATGGCTGGTCGGTCAAGAAGATGCATCGCGCCATCATGCTGTCGAAGACCTACCAGATGAGCGCCGCGTACGATGCTGACAAAAAAGCCAGGGATCCCGAGGACCGTCTTCTGTCCCACTTCCCCCGCCAGCGCCTCTCAATTGAGGAAATCCGCGATGCCTTTCTCGCAATCGGCGGCGATCTTGACCTCACCATGGGCGGCACGCTCGACCCCGGCGTCGGAACCGACGGCGAAACCAGCGCCAACCGGATCAGCATGAATCCCGAGAGCACGAACCGCCGTAGCATCTATCTCCCCCTTCGCCGCTCCAATCTGCCGACGCTCTACATGCTCTTCGACTTCGGCGATGCCACCAGCCCCGAGGGCAAGCGCAACCCAACGACAGTAGCCACGCAGGCGCTCTTCGTCATGAACAGCCCGCTCGTGAACCGCGAAGCTCAGGCCCTTGCGGACCGCGTTCTGAAGCAGGAAAAGAAGGATTCACGCCGCGTCGACGAAGCTTATGTCGCCATTCTCGACCGCCATGCCGACGCCACCGAAATCGACGCCGGCCTCAGCTACATCCAAAGCCTGCGCCGCAAGTGGACCGACATCAACGAAGCCAAAGCCTGGCAGAGCTTCTGCCACGCGCTGATGGCCTCTAACGAATTCCTGTACGTTTATTGAGGAGCCCCACCGAGGAAAGAGCGAACCATGCTGAAAGACTTCATCGTCAAACCGCCCAGACCGAATCAGCTTTCACGCCGTGCCATGCTGCGCGCCGCCGGCTGCGGCTCCGGATTTATGGGACTTCAGTCGCTCCT
>Ga0126381_100009034_pt1 | contig 11179 bp, 13 predicted proteins | sample PanSoiMetPlot_28_FD_96465 | JGI IMG/M metagenome (GOLD analysis project Ga0126381, IMG submission 96465) | Tropical forest soil microbial communities from Panama - MetaG Plot_28 | ecosystem: Environmental > Terrestrial > Soil > Tropical forest > Bulk soil | place: Panama | collected 2016-02-17 | reverse complement strand
TCTCGGAATTTGGCTGCGCCGGGTCATCGAGGGCGAACCATTCGAGGTCTGGGGCGGCGAGCAGCGCCGCGATCTGCTCTATGTCGACGATGCCGCAAGGGCCTTTCTGTATGCCGCCGTCACTCAAGAGGCCGAGGGGCTGGCGCTCAATGTCGGAGGCGGCGAGCCGGTCAGCTTGCAGGCTTTGGCCGAAGCGATCATCGCAGCGAACGGCGGCGGGCGGTACGACATCCGCGAGTTCCCGCCCGAGCGCAAGCGCATCGATATCGGCGATTTCTTAACCGATGACAGCCGTTTTCGCGGCCTTTCCGGCTGGTGCCCGCGGGTCGGTCTGGCCGAGGGCCTGCGCCGCTCGCTCGAGTACTATCGCGAGCATTTGGCAGACTATCTGTGACAATCCCATGGCATCGAACGAGCTTCCCGCCGTAATCCCGCAGACCGATCCCCGCGCGGGATACTTGGCGCAGCGAGCTGCGATCGATGCCGCTATAGCCCGCGTCCTCGAGGGAGGGTCCTACATCCTTGGGCGGGAGGTCGAGGCGTTCGAGGCCGCCTTCGCCGATTTTATCGGCGTCGCGCATGCCGTCGCCTGCGCCAATGGGACGGATGCGATCGAGCTCGCGTTGCGGGCCTGCGGCATCGGCTCGGGCGACGTCGTTTTCACGGTGTCCCATACGGCGGTCGCGACGGTCGCGGCAATCGAACGGGCCGGCGCGACGGCGGTGCTGGTAGATGTGGAACCGGGAACCTACACGATGGCGCCGCATGAGCTGTTCCGGGCATTGCAGAGATCTTTACCCGGCCGGCCCGCTGCGGTGCTGCCGGTGCACATTTACGGTCAGCCGGCAGAATTGTCTGCGCTCGCCGAGATCGCCCGGGCGCACGGATTGCGGCTGATCGAAGATTGCGCACAGAGCCACGGCGCGCTTTATTCCGGACGACCCGCTGGATCATTCGGCGATATCGGGTGCTTCAGCTTCTATCCGACGAAAAATCTCGGGGCGCTGGGCGACGGCGGCATCGTCGCCACGAACGACCATTCGCTCGCAGCGGCGCTGCGCGAGATCCGCGAATACGGTTGGCGGGACCGGTACGTCAGCGCGCGCATCGGCATCAACTCACGCCTGGATCCGATCCAGGCGGCGATCCTCGGGGTCAAGCTCAAAACCCTTGCGGCGGATAATGCGCGGCGGCAGGCGGTCGCGGCTCGCTATGATGCGGGTCTGGCCAATTTGCCGCTGGCGCTTCCGTTGCGGCGTCCCGAGGCGACCCATGTCTTCCACCAATATGTGATCCGGGTTGCCGAGCGGGATGCGCTGCGCGACCGCCTCCAGGCCGCCGGCATCGCGACCGGGATCCACTATCCGGTGCCCGTCCACCGGCAGCCGGCCTATGGCGGCCGCCTCGCTTGCGGTCCATCCGGCCTCGGCGTCACCGAGCGCGCCGCCCCGCAGATCCTGAGCCTGCCGATCTACCCACAGCTCCCGGACGAGGCGGTCGACCGCGTCATCGCGGAGGTGCGCGCTTTCTTGAGCTAGTGCTTGAAGCTAAGCGAGCTTGCCCGTTTGGATGACATAAAGCTTTTCGCGGCCGGCAGCGATCAACCGGGACTCCACGTAATGACCGCGCGCCCGGTATTGCTCCATCAATGCATCCAATTTTGCTTCGTTGAATCGGTCCGGCTGATCGCGGGTACCTGGATTAGTGAGCTTGCAGGCCAAAAAAGCGAGCAGAAAAATTCGGCTATCGGTGACGTTCCGAATTGGCTCGGCAATCAGTACTTGTCTCTCTGCGGCAGCGATCATCCGGTCGATTACGCTCGAGGCTTCAGGCAGGAAGTGATATAGGCTGGCCTGCATAACCACGTACTCGGCCCGCGGCAGTGGTCTGGCCTCGTTGAGATTCCAGACAATGCCGATGCCGCCCTCAGCCGAAAGCCGATCTATGAAACGCCGATTTATATCCAGACCTGTGTAGTGCACGCCTTTTGGTTTGAGATAGCGATGAAACAAGGTAGCCGGCCCGCAACAGACATCTAGTACCGAGGCACCCTCGGCAATTAACTTGGCCACCGAACGGAACCGATCATCGTACCCGCGGCCATAGAGGCCACGCATTATCGCTTCGTAAATCGCCGCATGACCGTAGATGAAGCTGCCCGTCATTGCACCGAAAAGTTCGTTAGCGGGTAGCCAACACCAGGGCCGATACCCCAACGGGCGGGTGGACCCAACGCGCCGTCTTCACATCGAGCCAGAACAGCGGCGTGTTGACCCATTCGGTATTGATCTCGCCCTCGGTGGCGACCTCGACTTTGAAGGTGCGCATCAAGCGTCGGGCCGCAAGGATCGGCAGGAACAGTAGATAGTTGAAATAGAAATACCGGATGGGCGTTAGGCCGACCGCGCACACTTTCTCGAGAAATTCGGGCATACGATATCGGCGCTTGTGATGGCTGACTTCATCTTCCTGCCCCCAAAGTAGCTGAAACGTCGGAACCGTGATCAGAACATGTCGCCCCGGCTTCAGAACGCGATGCAGCTCGCTCAGCGCTAAGATGTCGTCGTCAACATGCTCGACTATGTCGGTCGCAAGGATCAGATCAAAGCTTCGGTCGTTAAACGGCAGCGCGCAGATGTCGCCAAGGCGCACGTCCCCGAACCCTTTCTCTGCGCAAAACCGCGCTGCCTCCAGGCTCTGATCCAAGCCGGTTATCCTGTCTAACCCGAGGTCCCGCAGCATTCTGAGATTGGCGCCAGCGCTGGTGCCAACGTCCAGGACCTCGGCACCCCGGTCGAGCGGCAATGTTTTGATTAAGTCGGAGAACAGTACCCGCCTTCCGACATACCACCAATGCTCGGCTTCGAGTTCGGCTTCGGCTGCGTAGGTGGCTATATCCATGGTGATTTTGCTCTCACAATGCGCTTATCAGGACGGGAGCAGATGCTATCGCGCGCGGTCGCGACTCTTGAATCGCATCGCAGGCACGCCTTCTTCGTTTCAGCAATACAGAACCTTTCTGACTGCACGGACCACGTCTGCCACGTCGCGATCCGTGAGCTTCGCAGAAAGGGGCAGGCTCACCGTCTGTTGTCCAATGCGAAAGCTGTGCGGATAATCCTCGGGCCGCCAGCCGAATCGTTCCCGGTAATAAGGATGGACCGGGATGCTCTGATAATGCACACCAACACCGACGTTTTCGGCTGTCATATCGGCGATGAACTGGTCACGGGTTATATTGGTTCGCGTATGATCTATCAGTACAGTATAGAGATGATAGGCATGCCGCGTCCCGTCTTCCGGTTGCGTGGGAATAGTCAATGGGAGGCCGGCAAATTCTCTCTGATAGACCGCCCATATTTCCTGTCGGCGTTCCCAATTATGCCGTATCCGGCGCAACTGGTGAATGCCGATTGCGGCTTGGAGGTCCATCATATTGTATTTGTAGCCGCATTCGACGACATAGTAGTGCTTGTAACCAGCATCGCTGAAGCGGCGCCACGCGTCTTTGCTCATTCCGTGGAGGGCGAGGATTTTGAGGCGATCTGCATGCTTCTCCTCCGCCGTCAAGATCATTCCCCCTTCACCGGTCGTCATGTTCTTTGTCACGTAGAAACTGAAGCAGCCGAAAGCACCGAATGTGCCGGCGTGTTTTCCCTTGTAGGTTGTTTCGACGGCGTGAGCGCAGTCCTCAATGAGAATGAGCCCACGCCGCTGCGCTATTGTGACGAGTTCGTCCATATCGCACGCGCGGCCGGCGAAGTGAACTGGCACAATGGCTTTGGTCCGGCTCGTGATTTTCGCCTCGACATCGCGGGGATCGATATTGAAGGTGGTCGGGTCGACGTCGGCCAGCACGGGCGTGGCGCCCGCGTGAATAATGGTATTTACCGTTGCACAGAAGGTGAGAGCCGTCGTGATGACTTCATCTCCCGCGCCAAGGCCTGCAGCCAGCATGCTCAGGTGGAGTGCTGCGGTGCAAGAGTTTACCGCCACTGCATAAGACGCTCCTTTGTAGTCGCGAAACTCTCGTTCCAATTGAGCGACTTTGGGGCCGGTGCCGAGCCATCCACTTCTGAGGGAGCCCAATATCTCGCGTTCCTCTTCTTCGCAGATCAACGGGGCGCCGAAAATCAAAAACTCCTCGGAAGGGCGTACTGGTGTGACGGGGTCTGAACCTGGCGACGCAAGTGTATTTCCCGCTGTCGAAACCATTCCGCTACTCCTCGTCGATACTCAGCGATGTCAGTTGCACGACGCTGCTCACGCGGGTCCCGCGGCTGACATTTTGGCCCGCTGCGGAGCGGCCACGGCAGATTTCCTTCACTGTGAATTGCGGGCGGGCGTTCTGAGTAATGAAAATTCTACCGACATATTCGCCGACCGCGCCGACCCCGATCAACTGCACTCCACCAATGAACAAAACCGCAACAATCACCGAAGCCCATCCCTCAGGCCCGCGCGCCCGTATCAATGCATCCAGAGCAAAGAAAGCTGCAAGCAAGAATGCGAACAGAGACATCGTGCTACCCAAGAATGTCACCATTCGCAAAGGAAAGACCGAAAACCCGGTTGCTAATTTAAGCCAAACCTTGATCGATCTCAAAAGGTTATAGTTGCTCGTTCCAGCAAGGCGGGCATGGTGCGTTACAGGAACTTGCATTATTTTAGAGGTTACAGTGAATAACAGACCGTCCACATAGGGATAGGGCCCCGCATATTTGGCGATCTCACGCACCACTTCACGCCGTATTGCTTTGTATGGAGACATGTAAATGTTCTTTGGCTTTCCGAGCGTCAGCATGGCAAATCGATCATTGAACCAACTACCGAGGTTCTTCCAGAACGCTTGTTGTTTATGTTCAAAGTGCGCATAGACTACGTCAAATCCGCATTCGATTTGCCTATAAAGAGTGGCGATGTCTGAAGGGTCGTGTTGCAGATCGTCGTCCATAATTACGACGACCTCGCCGGTCGCGATGCTTAAACCTGCCATGATGGCATTATCTTGCCCGGCATTTCTGCGAAGATTTACTCCGATTATGAAATCGTGTTCTGAAGCGAGCCGTTGAATGACTTCCCAGCTGGCGTCGGGACTATCGTCGTTGACCAGGATCAACTCATAGCTCTGAAAATGGCGATTAACCGTTTCATCGACGCGGCGAGCAAGCGCCGGCAAGCATTCGGCGCTTCTATAAACCGGGACGACGATAGAGAGCTGCATGCAAGGTGCCTTCTGTAGGCTGGCTATCCTCTCACCCGGGTTCGACACGGCACTCTGTCTGGGGTGCAGCACGAACCCTCTCCATATTGCCAAAAGAGTGAACACACCTGTTACATGCTTGGCAAGCGTAAAAAAATACGCGAATTTCTGTAAAAATCGGAATCCACTCATCATTAACTATATGTTCAGCACAAACCTAAGAATGAGGCAGATGACAGTTAAGTGTTAAATCTGCGACGCAAACAGCCCGTTGTGGTGTTGTTCTGAGATATGCCAAAGGCAACGCCGCCCGCGGCACTTTGGCGGAGCATCCGACTGGCTCGGCGATATCGCCCGCCGCGTTATGCACCGGATCACAATTGACAGCGGGAAACGGGAGGTCGTGAAACGGCCCCTTAAAAAGACCGGACAGGGTGTGCCCCTTGGCTAAGCACCAGGAGTATGCCTGTGTCTATGACTGGGAAGATCGAGCACGTTGAGGCGATCACGTCGGTTCAGCGGCGGCGGCGCTGGTCGGCGGAAGAAAAGGCGGCTATCGTTCAGGAGACCTATGCGCCGGGGATGTCGGTATCGCTGGTCGCACGCCGGCACGGCATGCGCCCAATCAGCTGTCCGCTGACGACGGGTTAAGCGCCCGTCTGTCAGTAGCTGAAAGAGATAGATAGATGATCCGGCTAAACACCGCACATCGCGTTCAACCTTTTGGCCAGGTAACGTTAATCGTATTGCTCGAGTTCAGTGCATCGACACAAATACCAGGATCGCACGACCTGGGCTCAAATAAGTAGGCCCAAGATATGCCTTGCGACTCTAGATCTATGATATAGGACAAACCCGGAGGGTGCTCGCTACCTGCTTCGGTCATCATTACCGAATATCCGGCAGCTCGCATTTGCGCGGTTAGGGCATCCATATCCGATGGGCTTCCCTTATAACCATGATACCCGACGACGGCGTTTGAATAGCTTATTTGATTCCCTGCCGACAGGTACTTAAAGACGCCTTGAGAATTATTTACGCCTATCAGGCTGTCCCATGACCATACGATGATTGGCGTGTTCGGAGCGTACGAACGGACGAGTTGGTAGATTTCATTCTCGTGTCCTGGGAGCCTGTCGTTTTTCGGGGTCTGGCTCGTTCTTCAACTCATAGATCACATTCGTATCGTTCGCGTAGCGCGGCGCGACAGCAGACCAAAATGTCGCAGTCTGATTCCAGTCAGTAGGGAACGAGCCCACACCATCTGCCGAATGCTCGTCGATAATGACATACATACCGGTCCGGGCCGCGTTTGAGACATACTTATCCAGAATGCCCTCTATCACCCGAACATCCATCATGTTGCCGGTGCTGTACCAATTTCCCAAAAAAGCCATAGCGCGCACGCAGTTGAAGTGGCCATAATCATGAAGTTTGCGCCACCAATTCACGTCATTGTACAAACTGGAAAACACAGGAACATTGATGGTGTGGCTATGTGCGCAGCGGAGGATCGAACCGTCTTCTGTGAGCAGGGTCCCGTTGGCAACGCGCGCCCAGCCGCGAAAGTGAGCCATACTTGTCGCCGCTGCCGTTCGTATTATTGTTGCCTGTCGTAACAGAGTGCAGCTGCAAGCGTTTGAGGGTGACGTCGCAAGGCGCCTTGTCCGGTGGCGGATCGATTTCCAATTCAAGGTGCAGTCCCGGCTCGGGGATCGCAGTTGTGAGCAAAAACGGCTGATCTGCGGCATGGCGAGCAAGAAGGGCGGTTCCAATGGTCTCATGGCTCGCATCGGTCGGCCCCGCCGCTCGCAATGTCAGAATTGCACCTTGAGGACAAGTCGTTATTCCGAGACCAGTCAACTCGACCGCCCCCAACGCCATCCTATCATAAGACAAATACCGAGCCGGCCAGCCATCTGCGGCGATGCGATTGTGTGCCACAACAGCGTCAACGCGCACATCGACCGGCTCACCCCGCCTTGGCCGCCCAATCTCAATCCAAGGCGGTTGGCCGTATCCCCGCCGCAGCACAGCCGTTTTCAACGCCTCCATCGTGGCCAGCGCAATCTGTTCATCGCTCTCTCGTATGCGGCGGTAGATAGAGACTGAGAATCCCGGAAAAACGACGGGTTCACCTAATTCTTCGAAGTCGAGTGCTGCATCGGTGTGGTCGAAAAACATGTCGTGTACCGCCTTTAACCCCGCAAAGCCCCTCGACGTGTGGGTTTGCAGGGGATTTGCTACCAGCACGTAATCTGCATCAATAATTTCAGTCACCATCAGTCTGTCTCGAGCGTCGAGCACTGGGACAAAGGGGAAGAAATAGAAATAGGATTTCGCCTTCTTACCCAGCATCACGTCAGCTGCCGAGTGAAGCACATCGTCGTTAAACGTGAAGGAACTCGCGACGACAAGAACGTTCTTCGACTGCGGCCCAGGGGTTTCCAACCGAGCGAAAAGTTCTCTGAAAGGCGCTTCCATACCCTTGTGTACCGAAAGCTTAGCCACCCGACCTTGCAACAGTTGCGGTGAAAATGGTGCATTTATGTCAGTCATCCCCGACACAGCGCCATCGACAAGGCGACCGGCGCTCAGGAGAAGCAGCAAGAATGCAGTGCCGAGTGCTGCCGCTAGTTTGCGCCCGCGCAATCGCTCTGCCAGGGCTCCTACCCCGAGGCCAATGCCGAGAGACAGAAAAAGAACACCTGGCATAATCCAGTTTTGGGGGGCCAGGAAGCGCAGAACCAGGATCCATGTGGTTGTATTTAGAATCGCGCCGAGGCCGAGCCCGATGATCTCGAAGCGTCGACGCCTGAAAATGATTGCCCCTGCGATATATCCGGCTGCAGACAGGCCTACGGGGACGATGCCGATTACGTTCAGCATCATATCCATAACTGCCGCCGGGCTTTCCGCATAATCGCTGTAAGCGTTATTGGCAGTGATCGACAGCATCTCTCTGACAAATGATCGCGGCGGGATAGCAAGAATACCTAAGGCGATGATGGCCGAAGCCGCGAGACAGCCAATCCTCCATGCGCCAGCGCGCAATTGCGTTCGCTTCTGCTGCGGGTCACTCTTTCGCCAATCGATCCAGCACTCGATCGCAGCAGCCATCGCCAAGCCGATGCCGACTTGACCCCATGCGAAGAGGAGAGCCCTGCGAAATAATAGGACGGCGAGTGTCAGCAGCACGAGCACACTTGTGCGCTGCCAGGTCGGCTGACGCAGCAGGAGGACAGCACCAATGAGCCAGAGTGAGAGGACTAACGCGTCACCAATGTCCGGATAGTAGTAGATCGTGGAGTACCATCCCGCGGTTCGTGTGACGGCGATGAGAGCCGCGGTAGCAAAGGCCAGATAGACGATCAAAGGCCGGTAGCCGGCGAGAAGAACGGCGGTAATCGCACCCACGGCCAAGGCAGAGGCTGTCCCGTAAATCAGCGCGATCGCCATCCCATAGACATACCACGACTTGCCAAACGCCGTGAGAACCGGCACCAGCGGGATAGCAAACAGTGTGTTGTGTTGCTGCGCCAAATACCAACCAGAGAGGTTCCACGAATTGGGCTCGCCGGCTAACATCGATTGCACTCTCGATTGCGCCGCTATAGCCAAGTCGTAAAAATTGCGCTGATCCCAAGATAAGTAAAACTCAGGTGATCTTAGCAGGAAATTTGCAAATAACCAGATGAAGATAACAATGACTGGCGCAATTGTAATGTAGCCGATGGCAAGTCTATATCTTGTCCGCACATGTAAAGCGTGGATTATTCTTGCCCAAGTGCCTGGGTGAAAGGGTTCTACATTAGCACTCATGGTTCGATCCCGGAGCAGCGGTGGATCTCAGCGATGCAGACCGCCAATAAGACCGGCGGTGTTGTTGAGCTGCACGAGAACGGCGCTGAGAGTGATGACTGGGTAGGTTCAATTATTTGGCATGGTGCAGCCGGCACCACTGCCGATGCGCTGAATCCGTTGCGAGGGTTCGAATGCCGCCGTGCAGCGATTGTAGGATGATCTGAAATACGCCGAGCGCTTCGTTCCGGCACTCGGTCCCACGCGAATGGGGTCGGACGGCTCTGTGGGAGCCTGTCCGTGGTAACCATGGTGTCTCCCGTCTACTTAATGTCGACTAGTTGTACTCGTGTTGTCGGATCAGGTCCATTGAAATCGGACACCGTACTCTCCGACGAGGGGAACAATCCCATCCTCGCGTTGATGGAGGGCAAGAGATGGGACGCTGGAGTGGAATAGGAAAACGGCTTGGCGCGATGGACCGGTGCAAAAGCGGCGGCGATTCGCGCCGGGCCAGAACCCATAGGCAGCCTGCGTTGGGAGCCTCGATGAGACGTCCGACCGGCCGATGGTCTGTGCGCGCCGCGGGCGGTGAACCAGTCCCCGCGCGATTCCGGCAGACGGCAATACCGACCGAGTTTTCCTACCTGTTGTCCTCCTCGCGGCAACCTACCTGCGCGACCGAAGAATTCGGTGGCGATGCCTTGTCGAGTTTGATTTCCGTACCTGCGAAATCAACAACTGCAAAATTGCCATTTTTGCATGGTACATTGGCCAAATCGCTGGTGGAGAGGTTTCTGATGTCGGTAAGGAAGGTTAACGCCTGCAGATTCCCTGCAAAAACAGGAGGAGAGGTGGCGCGGTTGGCTCAAAGAGCCGAGTTCCGTGATCCGAGGCGAGCCGCTGGTGATGCGGCGCCGGCGTGCGATACTGGGGTAATCTCCCGTCCTTGACCGGAAAGCGAAACCACGGAATGTTCCGCTGCAGCGGCGTTCGAGAACAGCGTCGGGCTTCAGCGCTGCCACGGTGCCGAGTTCGGATCTTACTGCAACAGCTAATCGACGTCTCGTTTCATAAACTGCGCCAATAACGCTGTAGAATTAGGGAACTCTTTGTAGATGAAGATCGCCTATTTGATAATGATACACAATAACTTTCGGCAGTTTCAGTGGCTCATAAACGCTATAAGCAATGAGGAAGACTATTTTCTCATTCACATCGATAAGCGTTCAGATCGTACTTTTTCCCGCCAGGTAAAAGAATATGTCGGAAACCGGCCGAACGTTGAATACCTTGCGCCGCGTCGCATGACTCGATTTGGTTGGAGTATAGTGGAAACCGAGTTGCAGGCAATCAGGGAGCTCGTCGCTGCCAAATATGAATGGAGCTATCTGATCAATGTCAGTGGCCAGGATTACCCAATAAAATCCACCGCCGCCATCAAGGCCGCGCTAACCGCAGCGTGGCCGCAAAACTTCATCGACGTGATCCCATTTGCGAAAATGGCGGAGCTCGATCCGTACGACCCGCATTTGTCGAGGAGACTGACCTTTGAATTGCTCGGATCGTTTGTCGAGACGCGCATACGGCTTCCGTTTTCGAAAACGATTGACATAAAGTATAAGGGGTCGGCATGGTTTATGCTCACCCGAGATTTCTGTGAGTATGCAATTTCTACTCCTGTTACTCATAGAGTGAAAAGGTTGATGAAATATACGTGGAATCCTGACGAGCTGTTTTTTCAGGCGCTGATAATGAACAGCGGGTACAGAAGTTCGCGCGCAGCACATTACGGTCGTGAGATCATCTGGCCAGTCCGCAGTGCGAGCCCGAAAACCCTGGGGATGGAAGATTATGATCGGTTGTCAGCCTCACCTGCACTGTTTGCGAGAAAATTCGATGAGGCGGTGGACCGGCAAATACTCCTCTCCCTCGCGCGCGACCATGGGTACCCGGTGCCGGCACCTTAAAGAGAGCGGGCTAGTTGTTCAGTCCTGCTCCTGACCAGCCCTAAAAAAGTAAGGCAAACGCCTGCCAGATCAGCCACCAGAGGCCAAACGAGAGGAACAGGATGACAATCAGCGCCTCTCGCGCGGACAGCCGCTGAGCGGATCGGAATTGGGTGGGGCGAAGCACTCGCCTGCTACGCTCCAGAAGAGGCACCGGGTGGCACGA
>Ga0126381_100009033_pt1 | contig 11179 bp, 11 predicted proteins | sample PanSoiMetPlot_28_FD_96465 | JGI IMG/M metagenome (GOLD analysis project Ga0126381, IMG submission 96465) | Tropical forest soil microbial communities from Panama - MetaG Plot_28 | ecosystem: Environmental > Terrestrial > Soil > Tropical forest > Bulk soil | place: Panama | collected 2016-02-17 | reverse complement strand
CTCGTCGGCTTCCCGAACGCCGGCAAGTCGTCGCTGATCGCCGCCATCTCCGCCGCCCGGCCCAAGATCGCCGACTACCCCTTCACGACCCTGATCCCCAACCTCGGGGTCGCAGAGGCCGGAGACGTGCAGTTCGTCGTCGCCGACGTGCCCGGGCTCATACCTGGTGCGAGCGAGGGCAAGGGCCTCGGCCATGACTTCCTCCGGCACGTCGAGCGCTGCTCGGCGCTGGTGCACGTGCTCGACTGCGCGACTGCCGAACCGGGCCGGGACCCGATCACCGACCTGGACACGATCGAGGCCGAACTCGCGGCGTACGGGGAGATGGTCGGCGCCGGGCTGGCAAGCGGCGCCGCCGGCGCGCAGAGCCTTAAAGACCGGCCCCGGCTGGTTGCGCTGAACAAGGTCGACGTGCCCGAGGCGCGTGAGCTCGCCGAGCTGGTCAAGACGGAACTGGCCGAGCGCGGGCTGGCGGTCTACGAGGTGTCGGCTGCGACCACGGAAGGACTGCGCGAGCTGAAGTTCGCGATGGCAGAGCTCGTGGCTCAGGCCCGCGCGGCGCGGCCGGAGGCCGAGCCCGCCCGGGTCGTGATCCGCCCGGCCGCGGTCAGCGAACCTGGCTTCGAGGTGGTGCGCATGCCGGACGGCGCGTACCTGGTCAAGGGTGAAAAGCCGGCCCGCTGGATCCGGCAGACCGACTTCAGCAACGACGAGGCGGTCGGTTACCTGGCAGACCGGCTGGCCCGGCTCGGCGTTGAGGAGGCGCTCGCCAAGGCGGGCGCCGAACCCGGCGACACCGTGCTGATCGGCGACCTCGATGACGCTGTCGTCTTCGACTGGGATCCGACCCTGGTTGTCGGCAGCGGCCACGCTCCCGGCCCTCGCGGCACCGACTGGCGGCTGGAGCAGTGACGATCGGGGAACGCGGCGAGCTGGAGGCAGGCGAGGGGAAACCGCCCGCCCGGGAGGACATCGCGGGCGCGACGCGGACGGTTGTCAAGATCGGCTCCTCGTCGCTGACGACCGCGGACGGCGCTATCGACGACGCGCGGATCGCGGACCTTGCGGCCGCGCTGGCCGCCCGGGTGCACGCAGGCCGCCAGGTGCTCCTGGTCTCCTCGGGCGCGATCGCCGCGGGAATGGCGCCGCTCGGCCTGCGGCGGCGGCCACGTGACCTCGCCACGCAGCAGGCCGCGGCGAGCGTCGGGCAGGGTCTGCTGATCGCCCGGTACACCGCCGCGTTCGCCAGGCACGGCCTGGGCACCGGGCAGGTGCTGCTGACCGCCGACGACCTGATGCGCCGCGGCCATTACCGGAACGCCCAGCGCACCCTGGACCGGCTGCTCGAGCTCGGCATGGTCCCGGTGATCAACGAGAACGACACGGTGGCCACGGAAGAAATCCGGTTCGGCGACAACGACCGGCTGGCGGCACTGGTGGCGCACGTGACTCGGGCGAGCGCGCTGATCCTGCTGTCCGACGTGGACGGCCTGTACGACGGGGATCCCCGCCGCGGCGGCGCGCGCCGGATCGAGACGGTGCGCGGGCCCGCTGACCTCGATGGCGTGAAGGCGGGCCGTGGCGGCGGCCAGGGCGTGGGCACCGGCGGCATGTCCACCAAGGTGGAATCGGCCGTGATCGCGACCTCCGCGGGCATCCCCACGGTGGTCACGGCGGCGCCCGCCGTGGCGGCCGCGCTCGCCGGCGAACCGACCGGAACCTACTTCGCGCCAGCGGGCCAGCGCCCGACGACCCGGCTGCTGTGGCTGGCGCACGCCGCGGTCGCCCGGGGCAGCCTGCGGCTCGACCATGGTGCGGTGGCCGCGGTGGTCGGCCGCCGGGCCTCGCTGCTGCCGGCCGGCATCATCGGCGTGGACGGCGCTTTCGACGCCGGCGACCCGGTTGACCTGCTCGCCGAGGACGGCACGGTGGTCGCGCGCGGCCTGGTGAACTACGACGCGAAAGAGATCCCTGGCCTGATGGGCCGGTCGACTCGCTGGCTGGCGAGCAAGCTAGGCCAGGAGTACGAACGCGAGGTCATCCACCGCGATGACCTGGTCCTGCTTTCCCCGTTGCCAAACCCCGGCGGGCCCTAGCTAGGTGTCGTCGTTGTTGCTGTTGCCGCCGGAGCCAGAGCCCGAGCCAGACCCGCCGCCGCCGCGGCTCTGGGTGAACCGCTCGAACAGGCTGCCCGCGGTGCTGGCCGCGGTCCCGGCGACGCCGCGCAGGATGCCTGCGAGCGGGTCCTCGGAGCGGGCCCACGAGTCCTGGTAGGACTTGGCGGCGTTCCTGACCTCTTCGGCGACGGAGGCGTCCCGGTCGGTCGTCCGGCGCGGGTAGTCGCCGCCGAGGATCCGCTCGTAGTCCCCGCTCACCGCCCAGTGGTCGAGTTCGGCGAACCTCACGACGGCGAACGGGTGGGTGTTGCCCGTCAGCTGCATCAGCTTCAGGACGCTGTCCCGCAGGTCCGGGACCGCGTCGTACTCGTGCGCCTGATCGCGGAACGCGTCCGGGTTGAGCTCGGACAGCTGCGAGCCGCCAGCCAGCTTCATCAGCGCGCGCCGCGCCGCGTCGACATCCTGTCCGGCTAGCAGGCCGGCCCGGTCACAGGACAGCTCCGACTTGCGGAACCACTCCTCGAGGCCCCAGATGATGGCCCGCAGGCCGAGGTACCCGATCGGCATCCAGGCGATCCGCAGCGAGAGCTGTATGAGGAACAGCAGCATCGTGCGGTAGACCGCGTGGCCGGACAGGATGTGCCCGAGCTCGTGGCCGACGACCCAGCGCAGTTCCTCTTCGTCGTGCAGGTTGACCATGCCAGTGGTGATCACGATGAACGGGTGGTCCTTGCCGATCGCCATCGCGTTCACCAGCGGGCTCTGCATGACGTACACCTCGGGCACGTCAGGCAGGTCGAGGATGTAGGAGCCGTCCCGCACGAGCGCGTAGATGTGCGGGAACTGCCGCTCGGACACCTTGACCGCGCCCGCCAGGTACGTCAGGCGGAGCGCGCGCTCGTTGATGAGACCGAATAGCTTGGCGAGCAGGACGTCGAACCCGCTCAGCTTACGGAGCGCGACGAGCGCGGAGCGGTCCGCCGGATGTTCGTATGCGCGGGAGCTGATGCCGGTGAGCCGGACACGTGCGCGATCGGGCACTGAAGTCATATCTTGATGGTAGTCCGCTCTGTGACCAGTCCGCATCATCCTGCAGGCGTACCTCGCCTGGCCGAGCCGGAACAATTGCCGGTCACGGCGCCCTATACCATCTCGATACGGTGTACTAGGGAGATGGCTGTTGATTAACGGGCGCAGGCGAATCGGGGTGATGGGCGGCACGTTCGATCCCGTCCACCATGGGCACCTCGTGGCCGGCAGTGAGGTGGCCCACATCTTCGCTCTCGACGAGGTGGTCTTCGTGCCCACCGGAGAGCCGTACCAAAAGAACGGCCGCGCCGTGTCGCCGCCGGAGGACCGGTACCTGATGACCGTGATCGCGACCGCCTCCAACCCCCGGTTCAGCGTGAGCCGGGTGGACATCGACAGGCCAGGCCCCACGTACACCATCGACACGCTCCGCGATCTGCGAGCGGCCAGCGGGCCGGACACCGACCTGTACTTCATCACCGGCGCCGACGCGCTCGAGAACATCTTGACCTGGCATGACGTCGACGCGCTTTTCTCGCTCGCGCATTTCGTCGGCTGTACGAGGCCGGGGCACCGGCTGACAGGTGCGGGCCTGCCCGAGGGAAAGGTGTCCCTGGTGGAGATACCGGCTCTCGCCATTTCGTCGAGCGAGTGCAGGAACCGCGTGGCCGCCGGTGAGCCGGTCTGGTACCTGGTCCCGGACGGAGTCGTGCAGTACATCGCCAAGCGGAGGCTGTACCTAAGGTCGTGAGAGGCTATAAGTAGCAACTTTCCTACCGAGGAGGCCGAGCCAGACACGTGACCGCTACCCCAAGGGCCATCGAGCTCACCGAGATCGCCGCGCTTGCCGCGGCGGACAAGCTAGCCCAGGACATCGTCGCTTACGACGTGAGCGACCAGCTAGCTATCACCGACGCGTTCCTGCTGTGCTCGGGAGCAAACGACCGGCAGGTACGCGCGATCATCGACGAGGTAGAGCTTCGGCTGCGGCAGGCCGGCGCCAGCCTGGTCCGCCGCGAAGGCGAACGCGAGGGCCGCTGGGTGCTGCTGGACTATCTGGACATCGTGGTGCACGTCCAGAACAAGGAGGAGCGGGTGTACTACGCGCTCGAGCGGATCTGGAAGGACTGCCCGCAGATCCCGCTCCCCGAGGTCGCGGCGGCCGGCCGGGTAGCCGCTGGCAAGTCTGGGGAGTCGCGCTGAGCGAGCGTAAGCGTCTCGTGCTGTGGCGGCACGGGCAGACGATCTGGAACGCGGAAAGCAGGTTCCAGGGGCAGACAGACATACCGCTCGACCTGACCGGCGAGGCTCAGGCCGCCAGCGCGGCGAGCCGCCTGGCCACGCTGCGGCCTGACATGATCTTCTCCTCCGATTTGAGCCGCGCGGCGAGCACGGCCGCGCCGCTTGCCCGGCTCACGGGCCTGACCGTGATGCTGGACAAGGACCTGCGTGAACGGTCAGGTGGCTCCTGGGAAGGGCTGACCGACACGGAGATCGCCGAGCGGTTCCCGATCGAGCGCGCCAGCTGGAATCCGCCGGACGGCGAGTCCACGGTCGCGGTCGCCGACCGGGTGGGCGCCGCGCTGCACCGCATCGCGGCGAACCTATCTGACGGCGGGCTCGCCGTCGTGGTCAGCCATGGCGCCGCGCTGCGCTTGGGCATGGCCCGGGTGCTCGGCCTCGGCGAGGAGATCTTCGGGGTGCTCGGCCCGCTGTCCAACTGCTCCTGGTCAGTGCTCGGCCTGCGCGGCAGCCGCTGGCGCCTGCTCGAGCACAACGCGGGAACCCTTCCCGAGCCGGTCCTCGGCGACGACCGCTGATCCTGGGCGATGCGCCTGTCCTAATGAACTCCGGCCAGCCGGAGCAGGGCCGTCACGATCGCGGCGGCCAGCACCACGACGGGAAACGGAAGCCGGCGGGCGGCGAGGATGCCCGCCACCAGCATGCCAGCGGGGCGTGCCCAGCCGGAGAATCCGCCGCCCTGGGTTAGCGACGAGGTCGCGGCGAGCGCGACCAGAAGCACGGCGGCGGCGCTGGCCAGCAGTCGTTCTGCTGCGGCCGGGACCGTGACGCGGTCCCTGAAGAGCGGGCCGGCGATCCGGAACGCGAAGGTCGCGGCGGCGAGCGCTACGATCGCGAGCAGCGGCATCAGCGTCTCCGCCACAGGCACGCCAGGCCGCCAAGCGCGGCCACTACCGGCAGGCCGGCCGGCAGCACCGGAGTCAGCGCGACCGCGGCCGCGGCGCCCGTCCCGGCGGCGGCGCGGGTACGGCTGTCGGCCAGGGTGGGCAGCGCCAGCGCGAGCAGTACCGCCGGGAAGGTCGCATCCAGGCCGAACGCGGCCGTGTTCTTGACCACCGTGCCGGCCAGCACCCCGAGCAGCACGGCGACGTTCCACACGGTGAACAAGGACACGCCACAGGCCCAGAACGCCTTGCGCCGCGGTGCCGGGTCCGTGTGCCGCAGCGCGAACGCGACCGACTCGTCGGTCGTCAGCTGAGCGCCCAGGAGTCGGGTCAGCCAGCGTCGGCCGGCGCCACCCGAGCCAGCGCCGGAAGGCCCGGTGACATCGGCGACGGCCAGGCTGTAGGGGAGCAGCCGGGTGTTCAGCAGGGCGCCAGCCGCCACGGCCGCGACCGGGCTGCCGCCCGCGAGCACCACGCCGACCGCGGCGAACTGGGCGCCGCCGGCGAAGACGAGCAGCGACATGACGATGGGCACCCACCAGGGCAGTCCGCCCGCCACCGCGGTCGCGCCGAACGACACCCCCACGATCCCGTCGGCCAGGCAGACGAGGGCGACGTCGCGGAACAACTCACGATCGGTTGTTCGCCATGCGATCCGCATGTTCAATATAATGAACAAAACAGAGCCGTTCGTCAAATCGAACGAGTCGGAGTCTGGAGTGAACGTATGGCGGACACGGCGGCGGATGTCGTCTCCTTGATCGCGGGGTCTTTGCGCCGGGAGCGCGCGCGGGCCGGGCTGTCGCTCACCGAGCTGGCCCGGCGCGCCGGGATTGCCAAGTCGACCCTGTCCCAGCTCGAGTCGGGCACAGGAAACCCGAGCGTGGAGACGCTATGGGCGCTCGGCGTCGCGCTCGGCGTGCCATTCAGCCGCCTTGTGGATCCGCCGCGGCGCGGCATTCAGGTGATCCGCGCCGGGGAGGGACCGGTCGTGCACGCCGAACGGTCCCAGTACGAGGCCACCATGCTCGCCTCATGCCCGCCGGGGGCGCGCCGTGACATCTACCGGATCTGCGCGCAGCCGGGCCCGCCGCGTGCGTCGCAGCCGCACATGCCGGGAACGATGGAGCACCTAGTGCTCAGCACCGGGCGGGTGCTCGCAGGTCCGACCGGGGAGGCGGTCGAACTCAAGCCGGGCGACTACGTCTGCTATCCGGGGGACATCCCGCATATCTTCGACGCCCTCGAACCGGACACCACCGGCGTGATCGTGATGGAGCACGTCTAGGATGTCTAAACCCTCGTCTCCGACGAGGTCGCAGATCGCCTCGAGGACGCGCCGGTGGTCAGCGGACATGGTGTCCCAGTGCGTCTTGGTGCGCACGGCGGCCCGGTCCAGCGCCGTGCGGGGCGCCGCGCGCAGCGCGGCGTCGAGCAGCGACCAGGACAGCTCGCCGAGCGCGCCGCGCAGTGGCTCAGGATCCTTCGTCCGCTCACAGCACGCCTCGAGCGCGGCCATCAGGCTGCCAAGACGCGCGTCCATGGCGAACTCGAGCCGGAACGCGTCCACCGCGCGGCTCGGTGAAGCTGTCATCGCCGCGGTTTCGAAGGCGTTCAGCAGCGGGCTCACGTCCCCGGCGGTCGCCGGATCGTACAGCCCGGGGAACGGGACCTCCTCATAGCCCGCGTCATAGCCGCTGAAGTACACGGCGGCGGCTGAGTCGAGGTCCGCGACCACCCCGACCGCCAAGTCGAGCAGGCTGACCGGCCAGCCAAGGTCGGTGATCGCGTGCACCCGGAACTCCCCAGCCGCCGCGCCCGCCAGGCTGAGCAGCAGGAGCTGCGCCGATTCCAGCGCGGACTGCGCGTAGAACGCGATGTCCGGGCAGTGCAGCCGGATCACCGCTTCGGGGGCCTCCGCCCAGCCGCGCAGCCGCCGGTAGACGATGGAGTTGTCCACCACGTGCGTGAACCTGGCCGCCGAGCACAGCATGCCGCTGGCCCGCGCCACGTCCGCCATGATCCACTCTGCCGCGCGCTTGGACGCGGTGTACATGTCCCGCGAATAAGGTCGCAGCGCCTTGCCGGTCGACGCGTACACGACCTGCCGCGCGCCGGCTGACAGCGCGGCGCACACCACATTGCGGGTTCCGAGGACGTTGGTAGACACCGTGCGGTGCACGTCAACCTCGGCGAGTCCGGGGTCGCGTTGTGCCGCGACGTGGAACACGATGTCTGGTCGGACGGCATCGACGAGTTTGCCGTAGGCACTCGCGTCCGTGACATCGGCCTGCATGTACTCGGCGCCGTCCTGCTGCGGCCAGCCGCTGGTTAGGCCCCGGCTGACGCTTACCAGGCGGCCGGGTGAGCGCGCCGCGAGTTCGGCCATCAGCGCCGCGCCGATGCACCCGGTGCCCCCCGTAACCAAGACCGTGGCGCCGCTCAGCCGGGCGTCCAGGTCCGCCTCGGGCAGTTCAAGCCCGCGTCCGGCGATCGCGCGAAAGCGCGCGTGTTCGGCGGCCGCATCCGGCCTGGCCGCGACGAGGAGGCGGGTCAGATGCCGTAGCCGCTGTGCGATTACGTCGTCAAGCTGCGGCAGCCCGGGCGGCGCCGCGGCCTGCATCATCTGGATGATCCCCGCTGCAGTCTCGTCCATCACTGGACCCTATCACCCTCAATCGGGCAACTTTGTCCATATCCGAACAAATGGTATTTCTATCGCATTTCTTTTCTTTATCAGAACTGCAACATTTCCTGCTGTATTTAGTGTCACCCCGTCGTGAAATTGCATCTCGGGGGCTTGATAAGCTCCCAGCAGGGGATGATCGCCACGCGATCAAACGGTCAATAACAACGGGGGATTCAAAAGTGTCGGGCATTGGCGACGGCGCTGGGCATGACGCTGTGCACGATAGGCCGCGCGCGGCCGCGCCCAACGGGACGGCAGCGGACGCGGCGCTCGCGGAAAACACCGGGGATAACCCGAAATCCGGTAGCCGGCACCACTCGTGGCTGCTCACCGGGTCCGCGAATGCCAGTTTCCTGCTGGTGCTGTATCGCCAGGTACGGCTGATGCTGCATTATCCCTGGTTCCGGTCCGCCGTCCCTTTTGTGCTTCTCGTAGCAATCTTTCGCGCGCTGTCAGCGTTTACTGACGGTATCGGAAGGAGCTTCGATCGCACCGCGCATAAACGCGCCGGGCAGGCATGGCAGCCCGCCAGATATCCCTCTGTCGACGTATTCCTTCCGATTTGGCACCGGGGCCCGATCCGCTGTGGGCGGCTCTTCGCGCCCGCCGGCCCCGGTACGCCCGGCTCGTAGCGGGGGGCAGCGTGGAGCCGAAGAGGAAGGGACGCCACGAGGCGCGGGGCACGCTGGACTGGCCCGGCACGGACCTGCTAAGCGGTGCGGAAACGGTCGTATTCAAAAAAATATCTATTCCGAACGATCGCGTTCCGCCGCCTCGTACCCCGGCCGGCTCCCTGATCGCGTCGTCGTCAGCGGTGGCGCTGCGCGGCGCGGACAGGAGCTACCTGCCGAGTCGGCGCGCGATGGTCACCAGGCTGGCGCTGGTCGCCATCCTCGCCCTGCAGGCGGTCATGTCACTGCGGCTGCAGAACACCGCGTTCGAGGACGAGGCGCTGTACCTGTACGCAGGGCGGATGGAGCTGGCTCACCTGCTGCACGGCGCGGCGCTGCAGGGCGACTACGCGTCGTACTTCCTGGGCGCTCCGGTGCTCTACCCGGTGCTTGGCGCCGCGCTGAACGCCGCGGGCGGGCTCGAGCTGGCGCGCGCGCTGAGCCTGGCGGAGATGCTCGCGGTCACCGCGATGGTGTACTCCATCACGCGGTTGCTGTTCAACGAGCGCCGGGCGCTGTGCGCGGCGGCGCTGTTCTCGGTGACCGAGTCGGCCATCCTCCTAGGTCACCTGGCTACCTTCGACGCCACGTGCCTGTTCCTGCTCGCCAGCGCTACCACCATCGTGGTGCGCTGGTCCGGGAGCCGCTGGCCGGTGTTCCTGCTCGCCGCGCCGCTGGCGGCGCTCGCGGTCGCGGTGAAGTACGCGGGCCTGCTCTACGTGCCAACCATCGCCATGCTGCCGGCGGTCACGGGCTGGTCGGCGCATGGCCGCCGGGCACTGCTCTTCCCGCCCGCCTTCGCGGCGGTGGTGGCCGGACTGCTGTACGGTGCGCTGCGGCTCGGCGGGGGAGACTACGTCAAGGCGATCAGCGCCGCGCTTAGCAACAGGGGCAGCGACCCCGCGGTCGTGATCTTGCGGGAAAGCGCCGCATGGGGCGGGGTGCTCGCCACGCTGGCGGTGGCTGGCGCCGTCTTGTACACGGTGCGGCCGAGATTCACACCGGGGGAGCGGATCGCTCCGCCGCGAGCTCGCTGGCGCCGTGCGGCGCTCGGCGCGCTGCTGGCAGGCACCGCCTTCCTCGCGCCCGCAGTCCAGATCTACCTGCACTCGGACGCCTCGCTGCTCAAGCACGTCGGGTTCGGCCTGTTCTTCGCGGCGCCGATGGCCGGGGTCGGGCTAGTGCGGCTGGTCGGGGACCAGTTCAGGCGCCCGCAGGTCGGCATCGCGCTGTGGTGCGGCGCGCTCGTCCTGGGCACTACGCAGTCCTGGAATCTGTACCACGCCTGGCCCTCGTCCGGGCCGCTGGTGCAAGCGCTGTCCGGATACCTGCGGCCGGGCGCCAGGTACCTGGTCGAGGTTCCCGAAGTGCCGATCTACTACCTGGAGGGCAAGGCCGACGCCCAGCCGGATCAGTTCTGGTCGACGTTCAACATCACGTACGTGAACAGCCGGGGACAGAAGCTGACCGGGAACGCCGGCTTCGCGGCCGCGGTGCGCGCGGGTTTCTTCCAGGTGATTGCCTACAACGGCGACGTGACACCGGCTACGGACGCCGTCATCGCCCGGGCGCTGCGGTCCTCGCACGTCTACAAGCTCGCCGTCGTGCTGCACCTGAGCGATTCAGCGGGGTTCGTCGACTACTACATCTGGGTCAAGGGGCTCGGTTCAAGTACACAGCCAGATCCCCTCATGCACCTGACTCAGTTCGCGCTGGCGGGCGGCTCACCGTACCTATCCTCGGGCTATGGATACGGAAGAGGATCCGGTCCGGCCGGCGTGCGTTGATGACGTGCACTCCCTCGCGACGGCGATGCCACACGTCACCTGCTGGTACGGTCCTCGCGGCAATGCCATCTACCAGGTCGGCGGGAAGTCGTTCGTCTTCTTCCGCACCCCGCAGCCGGACGCGACCGACCCTGTCACCGGCGAGCGGTATGCCGACGTGATCATGTTCTGGGTGCCGTCGGACGGCGACAAGCGCGCCCTGACGGACGACCAGGACTCGCCGTTCTTCAGCACCGCGCACTTCGACGGCCACCCGTCGGTACTAATCCGCGCGGCGCGCCTTGCCGAGCTCAGCTACGCCGAACTAGCAGAGGTGGTGCAGGACGCGTGGCTGTCCAGGGCGTCCGCGCGCCGCGCGGCCGCCTGGCTGGATTCTCGCGGCCTGCCCTGAACAGGCGTCCGCAGCCACAGATCTCGCCATCACGCGTCACATGTGCCCCAGATGTAAATACCTAGGACCACTTTGCATCAAAGTCCTCCGCGCATATCTATCCCATACCAGGGCAAAACGGATGCGAAACGGGATGGACCTAGATACAAAGTGCGGCTAGGTATGTCGGCGTGGTTTGTTCGTGCAAACCGGTCCCGCCGCCGCTTAGCCCGGCCAGCCGGTGCTCTGCGGCGCGGGACGGTAAGCCAGCCAGCTCGTCAGCCGCCGCGGCGAATACCGCGGTGTGCGTGTCCGCGTCCGCCTTGGTCG